>Ga0114916_1001815_pt1 | contig 11703 bp, 11 predicted proteins | sample MalvirAntarct_66_FD_83501 | JGI IMG/M metagenome (GOLD analysis project Ga0114916, IMG submission 83501) | Marine viral communities from the Global Malaspina Expedition - Malaspina viral metaG Antarct_66 | ecosystem: Environmental > Aquatic > Marine > Oceanic | place: West Anvers Island... | reverse complement strand
GAGCTCGCCCAGCGAGGCTTCATCCCGATCCATCATGGAAAAGGTATATCGGAAAATGACCACACCTTCGTCTGCCCAGTAATCAAAGTGGCCGAGCCAGAGGCGCTCATTGGCCATGATGATCAGTTCGGACAGCTGACGGCGTTTATCGGCAATCGGCTTGATGTCGAGGGTGACGGAAAAGTGGATCGCGGCTGGCTCAGGGCGAAACGCAAACAGCGCGCCCATATCACCCCAACGGGTCTCAGCCACAGCCTGAATAGTGCCTTCTTCGTCGCGTTCGTGTTGCCACCCGGCGATTTCGAGGGCCTCTTCGACGCGATCGAGCGGATCGATCCCTTCGAATTCTTCGCGTGAAAGATCAAGGCTCATGAAAGTCTCCCCTTCTTTCTGAAGTCATGGACACAGGATTCGTGCCCAATGGCCATCCCCGTTGAAACGCGGCGCAGGGTCTGCGTCCACCCCGAACAACAGGTAGGCATATAAAGTCTGTGGGTTGCGCTATTTGGATTTTGCGGCCGTTTCGAGCTCTGCCACACGCGCTTCCAGCGCTTCGACACGCTCCAGCGCCGCCGTGGCGAGCGTCTTCAGTGCCTCGACTTCGTCGCGGCCCGCCAGGTCCATATCGGCGATCAGGCCCTTCACGCGGGCCTGGGCAGCGGTCTTCGCCTCTTCGCTTGCGGCCCGTGCAGCACCCATTGCGCCGGTCATCAGACCTGCAATGTCATCTAGCAGTGGATTTGTTGTGGCCATGCGGCTACTCCTTCGCGGCATCGGGCGGACAAGTTCTCGGTCCCCTAACAGATAGGTCCTTATCCATACAGGGAAAAGACGCTGCATGCTGGATATGATGAGCTTCGCTGCAACCCTCCTGCCCGCTGCGGCGCTGACCTTCCCGGATGTCAGTCCGGCGCTGGTCTCCATTGATCTCGGCTTTCTTGGCCTCGGCACCTTCCATTTGCGCTGGTACGCGCTCGGCTACATGGCCGGAATCGCGCTTGCCTGGTGGTATGCCAGCGCGATGATCCGGCGTCCGCGCCTGTTTGGCGGCACCAGCCCGCTGACCAAGGACCAGCTCGACGACATCATGTTCTGGATCATTGTCGGCATCATTCTCGGCGGACGGTTCGGCTATGTCCTGTTCTACATGGTGCCCTACCAGTTCGACGTGATCGCGGCGAACCCGCTGACCATTTTCAAGATCTGGGATGGGGGCATGGCATTTCATGGCGGCATTCTGGGCGTTACCATCGCGCTTATCCTGTTCGCGCGCCGTCGCAAAGTGTCTCTGCTCTCGATTGGCGATATTGCCGGCGTCGTCGCGCCTATTGGCATCGGCCTCGTCCGACTCGCCAATTTCGTGAACGCCGAACTCTATGGTCGCCACACGGATGCGCCCATCGGCATGGTGTTCCCGGAAGGTTATGTGCGCGGCTCGACGCCGCCGGCCTATAATTGGGATACAGGCGAATGGGCCTATACAGACTTCGAGACCGCCCGCCACCCCAGCCAGCTGTATGAAAGCGTGCTGGAGGGTTGGTTACCGCTGATTGTGGGATCGATCCTGATCTGGCGCTTTGGTGCGCTGAAGCGGCCCGGCCTTATCGCCGGCCTGTTCCTGCTGATCTATGCGACCGGCCGTACCATCGTGGAGAATTTCCGCCTGCCCGACAGTTTCGTCGAGGGCCTGCCGGACTGGATCACGATGGGCCAGCTGCTCTCCATCCCGATGTGGATCGGCGGCGCCTGGCTGGTCTGGAATGCGCTGAAGACAAAGCCTGTAGCCGCGGACTGATCTGCCCATGACCCTCAAGGATCGCATCATCCGCCTGATCGAGACCGGCGGCCCCATCCCGGTTTCGACCTATATGCAGCTTGCCCTGCATGACTCGGCCCAAGGCTATTATGCCACGCGCCCCGGCCTTGGCACTGATTTCATCACGGCGCCGGAAGTCAGCCAGGTCTTCGGCGAACTGATCGGCCTGTGGGTCGTGAATGAATGGCGGGCCATGGGCGCGCCGGACTCGTTTCATCTGGTCGAGATTGGTCCCGGTCGCGGCACGCTGATGGCGGATGCGCTGCGCCTCGCCTATGTCGCGGGCGGCCGCGAATTTGCCGATGCCGCCAAACTCACCCTCGTCGAGCCGAGCCCGGAATTGCGCAAGGTGCAGGCAGAGCGTCTCAGCGATTATACGCCGTCTTTTGCCGACACGCTCGGCAATGTGCCCGCCGGGCCGATGATCTTGGTCGCGAATGAATATCTCGACTGCCTGCCCGCCCGCCAGTTCCGCAAGGCGGATGGCCAGTGGCGCGAATGCGTGGTCGGGCTGGATGCGGACGGAGCGCTGGCCTTCGGTCTTGCCGCCGACGAGCAGCGCGCGCCCGATGGCGCCGCCGAAACGTCAGAGGCGGTCGAGGTCCAGATCGGCTTCGACCTGTTGATTGCAGACCTCCTCACCCGCCCCGCGCCGATGCGCGCGCTGTTCATTGACTACGGCCCCGCCGATGCGACGCCGGGCGACAGCCTCCGCGCCTTCAGCCAGGGCGAGCAGGTCTCCCCCCTCGCCCGCCCCGGCGAAACCGATTTGACCGTGGACGTGGATTTCGGACGCCTGAAACGGCTTGCCGCGCGCATGGGACTGGATGTGGCCGGGCCGACACCGCAGGGCATGTTCCTGATGGGGCTCGGGGCACAGGCACGGCTCAACCAGCTGGTCGAGGCCAATCCCGACCATGCCGACGCGATCTTCAACAATGCCCAGCGGCTGATCGACCCGAAAGACATGGGCAGCCGCTTCAAGGCGATCTGCCTGTCGAGCACGGGCCTGCCCGCGCCGGTTGGGTTCTAGGCGCCCCTACTCGGCTTCAGCGCCGATATGCTGGTCTATGAATGTCGCCATAGCGCGTAATGCGTCAATTCGCGTATCGCCATCCGACATCCAGTGATCCTCACCTTCCAGTTCGAGGAAGGTCACATCCTTGCCGGCTTTTTCGAGAGCCCGTTCCATGATCTCGCTCTGCTTGATCGGCACGACGGTGTCGTCATTGCCATGGATCAACAGTACGGGTGCCGTGAACTTGTCTGCGGCTCTGGCTGGCGAGATAGCATCCAGCTTCTCGCGCTCTTCATCAAGATCGCCTATGTTTTCCTGCCAGTAGTCCAGCGCCCAATGCTTGCGCCCATTATCCCACTTCACATCCACGAGGAGGGGTCGAATGTCCGACACGGGTGCAATCGCCACGACGCATTTGTACAGGTCAGGTGTGAACGCACCGCCCGCGAGCGCCGCATAGCCGCCATAGCTGGCCCCGACAATGCAGACACGTGTCGGGTCTGCCAGGCCCTGCTCCACCAGCGTCTGCACGCCATCAGTGATGTCATCCTGCATCTTGCCGCCCCACTCCCCCTTGCCGAGAATCCGGTGCTCAGTTCCGTAGCCTGACGACCCCCGGAAATTCGGCTGAAGCACGAGGTAGCCCCGATTGGCGAAATACTGCGCCATCCAATCGAACCCCACCGCGTCATACGATTCTGGTCCGCCATGTGGCATCACGACCAGAGGCAGCTTGCTGGCCGTTTCAATATCCACGCCTGCCGGCCAGGTCAGGATCGACGGAATGTTGAGCCCATCCCGGGCTTTATAATTGACAGAAACCATCTGGCCGACGGCGTCTGGGGGTATGTTGTCACGCTCATCCGCGACGAGCATCATTTGGCCGGTTTCCCGATCCTGCAGGACATAACTGCCGGGCGTGTCGCTGCCATAGATCAGGTAGAGTAGCTTCGACCAGTCATCGGTCCAGGATACGAGATTTACGGAGGCCGTGGAAAACTGGTTCACCATGCCCGAGACGGCCGCGTCCACATCCGGATCATAAAACTTGTACGAGGGCACTGCGCCGGAATATTCGACACCGAGAACGAACCGGTTCCCATCCTTGATGATCCGCTCGATCGTACCGCCCTTCCCGCCGAGCGATGCAGGCGTCAAATGCCCCGAGAAATCGAGCTCATAAACGTTTCCGGAATCATCGGCATCACTACCGTCGGAAAACAGCAAGGCGGACCGGTCAGCCTTGATACCCGTGACACCGGGGGGCAGTTGCGATGTTTCGAGTTCATAGATGAGCTCACGCTTCCCGTTCACATAGGTATAAACCCTGTAGGTATCCGTGGTGTTATTATAGTCCTCCCGCGCAAGTACCGTCCCATCCTTGTCCACGAACCAATCAACCGTATTGTCGACACCGCTCTTGAACCGTCTTCCTTTGCCGGTCTTCAAATTGACGCGCAGCAGGCTGTAATTCGGATGAGAATAGCGATCTCCGACATAAGCCGGCATGAAGATGTAGCCGGGGTCGGCATCGTCACCGACAATCCGCCCAAGATCGCCCTGGGCTGGATAGATGTTGTCCGTACCCCTCAACAAGAATGTCAGTTTCTTAGTCTTCAGACTGAAAGAGAAAGCGCCCGAATATTCAAACTCCCCCCGAAACCCGATCACGAACTTCGTTTCCGAAGCAAGGATGACGATGTTCTCCTCATCGGCGAACCAGATGTCACGCGTGGCAACGTCGTCGATCTTCACGTGATAGGTCTTCTGTCGCGTCGCGAAGTCAAACGTGACCAGATAGTCCGCCCCTTCCCGGCGCTCGGCAAAGGCAACGATCGATCCATCCGGAGACAGGGCCATGTACCGGATTGAGGGCAGGTCGCCATAGGCTTCCAGCGGCGGATGGGTGACCTCGGCGCTGGCCGTGTTGAAGCCAAAGCCGAGCCATGCCGCCAGAACGGCGAGGACCAATACTCTCATGCAGGATCTCCCCAATAACTGCGTTCAGGCTATTTTGGATGGAAAGGCGAGGCAACACCGAAACCGCCCGATTCCGACCAACTCCCCCCCTTCCGCTGCGCAAGCCGGGCTTGGCTTTGGCGGCGCGGTCCCCATGTCTCAGGGATGCAATGCAAGGGGCCTTGATGTGGCTGAACTTTCGATCCTGGAACTCGGACGCGTGCGCGAGGGCTTTACCCGCGCCGACGCGCTGAACGATGCCCGACGCCTCGGCCAGCACGCCGAGACATGGGGCTACAAGCGGCTCTGGGTCGCCGAGCATCACAATATGCGGGCCGTCACGACGGCGGCCACCTCGCTCGTCGTTTCGCACATTGCGGCTGGCACGAAGACCCTCCGCGTGGGCGCTGGCGGCATCATGCTGCCCAATCACGCGCCCTATATCATCGCCGAACAGTTCGGCACGCTGGAGGCGCTCTATCCGGGCCGAATCGACCTTGGCTTGGGCCGCGCCCCCGGCACCGACCAGATGACGCTGCGTGCCCTGCGCCGGGATCCCAACAGCGCCGACCGTTTCCCCCAGGATGTGCTGGAACTGCAGGCCTTTCTCGGCCCGGTCGAGCCCGGCCAGAAGATCGAGGCTGTCCCCGGCTCCAATTCGAATGTCCCGCTCTGGATCCTCGGCTCCAGCCTGTTCGGCGCGCAGGTCGCGGCCGCCTATGGCCTGCCCTATGGCTTTGCCTCCCATTTCGCCCCGCAGGCGCTGGATGATGCGCTGGCTACCTATCGCGCCAACTTCCAGCCATCAGATCAGCAGAAGACCCCCTATGCCCTGATCGGCGTGAACATCATCGCTGCCGAGACGAATGAGGAAGCGGAATATCTCGCCACCTCCCAGCAGATGTCGTTCGCAAATCTCGTGCGCGGCGACCGCAAGCTGACCCAGCCGCCGATTGACGACATCGACACCTATTGGACGCCGGAAGAGAAAATGCGCGCGTCACACATGCTGAATTTCAGCATCATCGGGGACGCGGATACGGTGAAACGCGGCGTCGAGGCCCTGCTCGCCCGCACACAGGCCGACGAGCTGATGATCGTCTCCGACATGTATGATGTCGACAAGCGCCTACGCTCGTTCGAAATCATCGCGAACGTCCTGAAAGACTGAATTGTCGTTTGATGACCGCCCCGGCTAGACGGGGCGCTTGATCTCGTTGTGGTCGTCCAGCAGCACAACGGTCGGCGCATGCTGGCGGGCCTTGTCGGCATCGATCCCGGCAAAGGCCGCAATGATGACTTTGTCACCGGCCGCAAAGTGGCGGGCCGCCGCGCCGTTCACACCGATCGTCTTCGAACCGCGAGGAGCTTCCAAAGCATAGGTCTGAATGCGAGCGCCATTGGTGACGTTCCAGATATCCACGCGCTCATTCGGCAAGATGCCCGAGGCGTCCAGCAGGTCCTGGTCGATCGATACCGAGCCTTCATAGTGAAGGTCGCACTGCGTGACGGTCGCAGAATGCAGTTTCGCTTTCAGCATATTGAGCAACAAGGATGGATCCTCCCGGATTATTATGAGCGCATAATTATGCTCATAGTGAGCATATAGGAAGGCCTGCGGCCTTGCGCAAGGCGCTTATTGCATCGCAGCAAATGTGAGTAAAGACGATATTGGACGCTTGGGCCTCACCTTCACGCGAGGTCATGACATACCCTCGCTCCCATACCCCTATCTCGCGAATTCCGTATCAAAATGGGTCGCCTTGCAGGATTTCGTCTGTTAACAATCTGTAAGGCTGGGGAATAATACAGGGGAAGAACGACATGAAACAGGTGTCCGCAAGCGCCATCGCCATCGCAATGATCGTCGCCGGCTGCGCGTCCAGCCCGGACCCCGCACCCGCGTCTCCGCCGCCCGCAGACGGGCAGGCACCCAACGGACCCGTGCGCGGCATACCCAATCCCGGTGATGATGACTTTCTCGGCGCGCCAACCCCCACCGTGCGGCGCCATACGGGCCGCGCCAGCGGCGGCGCCGTGCCCGCCAAGGACTACCTCCCCTATATCGATGTCGCGATTGACGAGGCAGCCGTCTATTCCGAGTTCGGAGACATGCTGCAGGACCGTTACACGCGCATCCAGATCGTCACGCTGAAACCCGACGCTTATGACATGGAAGGCGTGACGTCCGGCGTGCGCAGTCAGGAAGTTGAGGCTCGCAATTATGACGAGGAGAGCCGGGGCTGGTTCTCTCGCATGATGTCTTCGCGCAGCATTACCCGCACCCTGATCGCCGAATTCGATGTGGCCAAGCCGGACATCACCGCAACCAACGCGCTCTTCTCCTCCACCTTCTCCTCGAATAACCGCGAGGGCGAATCCTGGACGACGAACGAAAGCATCTCGGTCTATGCCACGCCTTACTTCAAGGTCGGACCCAACACGACCATTGAGGCACGCTTTCGCCTGCAGTTGTCGGATGAAAAGGAATCTTCAGCCAGCGCCAATGTGATGGGGGCGCTGACCACCGCCGCCAATCTGATCGCACCGACTTCCACACTGGTCACCTATTTCAATGCGCCCCTGATGATGGAGGCTTCCAACTTCCTGAATAACTCCACCAGCACCCTGTTCGGTCAGTCGATCACGGAGCAATCGGTCAGCGCGTTTTCCGTGAAGGCATGGAGCGACAAGCCGATCCTCGTTGTCTCCGCACAATTGCCGGACACGAATGATATCAAGGACACGCGCGGCAAAGGCGCCATCGGTCAATGGGCCGTGTATCTGGACCAGCCGATCCCGTCCATTTTCACAGCAGGTGTTTCGGATACCGGATACCCGGACTTTACCGGCGTCACTTCAGGCGACATCCTGGCTTTTGATGTTGGTGAAGACCTGACCGTGTATGATTACATCTTCTCACGGCTCGACCTGTCAGATCGCATCTCCTACCTCAACAGCTCGGCTGACCCGGACGTTGCCGGCCTGATCTGCAACCGGATTGAGCGTGGCCTTTCCGAGATCGGATTCACATCCTATGACGCGGCCGCTGCGGTCTGGGCCGCATCCGTCTCCGATCAATTCAATGGCGCCGCCAAGTCTGCCTTCCAGGGCGAAAACACATGCGAGGCCATGATACGCTGGAAAGCACTGGGCGGCTGATCCGCTCACGCGACCATAACCCTCCCCTGTTAGCAGCACTTATGGCCCCATGCAGTTGCGGTCCTTTAGTGGCCCGGCCAGAAGGAGAGGATGACAAATGTCCTCATCGTCAATGGTCACCAGCCCTTTCCAACCTCTCCCGATACACTGAACTCTGCCTTTGTCGAACGCGCTCGGCGTATATTCGAGGCGGCCGATTGGAACATTCGCACCACTCATGTGGCAGATGGATGGGACACGGAAGAAGAGGTCGCCAATCAACTCTGGGCCGGTCAGATACTTTTTCAGTTCCCCCTGAACTCCATGGGCTTGCCCTGGCCTCTGAAACGTTATCTCGATGAGGTATACACCGCCGGTATGGATGGCCGCCTGTCAAAGGGAGACGGGCGCAGCCGCAAGGACCCGTCCCGCCAATATGGCAGCGGCGGTCACCTGACCGAAACGCAATACATGCTGTCGCTCACACTCAATGCGCCGCGAATGGCATTTGGCGATCCGAACCAGAATTTCTTTGAAGGTCGCTCCGTCGAAGACCTGCTCTGGCCGGTGCATTTGAATTTCCGATTTTTCGGTATGCAGGCCCTGCCGAGCTTTGCGGCATATGATGTTTCCAAGGCGCCGACAATCGCGGCAGACTTCGAACGCTTCGATGCGCATTTGCGAAGCGCGTTTGGCTTGCCCGCCCAGCAATCCTCAGCCTGATGTGAGGAAATGAGCAACCACGCGCCGGGTATGCGGGGCGTCGCGATGCTCGAACAAATATATGCCCTGCCATGTGCCGAGCGCCATGCGCCCCGCCGAAACGGGAATGGAGAGCGAGGTCTGTGTCAGCGCGGCCTTGATATGGGCAGGCATGTCGTCCGGCCCCTCGGTGCGATGCACCAGATAGTCCATGGAAGGGTCATTGGCGGGCGGCACAAGGCGCCGGAAGAAGGCCTGCAAATCCCGCTGCACGTCCGGATCGGCATTCTCCTGCACCAGCAGCGAACAGGAGGTGTGCTGGCAGAACAGGGTCAGCAGGCCATCGCCCTCTCCGGCCACGAAGGCTGCCGCATCGCGGGTGAACTCATAAAGGCCGGAACCGCGCGTCGAAATCGTGAGTTGGGTCTGCATCGCTTCCGAATACCTGTCCATCTTGCGCCGGGCAATCGGCAGATGACTTTGCGGGGTGACGGCTCACGCTGCGCCCTGTATCCAAATATTTACCTGGATTAACCAATTGCACGGAGTGGGACATGCGCTGGAAAGGTGGACGCAGAGGCGGAAACGTCGAGGACAGGCGCGGCATGAGCGGCGGCAAGCTTGCGGGCGGCGGCATCGGCTTTGTCCTGATCGCGCTGGTCGTGTCCTATTTCCTGGGCATTGACCCCCAGCCCCTGCTTGAGGCCGGCAGCGGCATGTCATCCGGCCAGCAACAGCAATCCGGCGAAGTCGGCACCCCAGAGGATGAGGCCGGCCAGTTCGTCGATGTTGTCGGGACGAACGTCAACGATGTCTGGGCCGAGCTGCTCGACGGCTATAAGAAGCCGAATACCGTCATCTACACGCAAGGCACGGGCACGGGCTGCGGCTATGGCCAGGCCGCGATGGGGCCTTTTTATTGCCCGGCCGACCAGACCATCTATCTCGACCTCTCCTTCTGGCAGCAGATGGAAACCCAGCTGGGCGCGTCCGGCGCAGATTTCGCCCGCGCTTACGTCATCGCACACGAGTTCGGCCATCATGTGCAGACGCTGACCGGCGCCTCACAACAGGTCCGCAAGGCACAGCAACAGGCTCGTAATCAGGCCGAAGCCAACAAGTATTCGGTCGCGCTCGAACTGCAGGCCGATTGCTATGCCGGCGTATGGGCCGCCCGCGCTGCAGAGGCCTCCAATGGCCAGGTCGCACTCGAACGCGGTGACATGGCAGAGGGACTGAAGACCGCCAATGCCATTGGCGACGACATGCTGCAAAAGCGCTCGACCGGTCGCGTCTCGCCCGAAGGCTTCACGCATGGCTCGGCCGAACAACGCATGGAATGGCTGACCCGGGGTTATGAGAGCGGCGACCCCCGCCAGTGTGATACGTTCAACTGAGCCCCTGCCCGAACGGGGGGAAACAACACCATTCAAAGAGGGAGAGCCGACATGACCGACGGCAAGCCAATGGGGTTCGACACCCTGCAAATTCATGCGGGCGCAAACCCGGACCCCGCCACTGGCGCGCGTCAGGTGCCGATTTACCAGACAACGGCCTATGTCTTCCGCGACGCAGACCACGCCGCCGCGCTCTTCGGCCTGCAGGAAGTCGGCTATATCTATTCCCGCCTGACCAATCCGACCGTGGCCGCCCTTGGCGACCGGATCACCGCGCTGGAAGGCGGCGCGGGCACTGTCTGCTGTTCGTCCGGTCATGCGGCCCAGATCATGGCGCTGTTCCCGTTGATGGCCCCCGGCCGCAACATCGTCGCCTCCACGCGCCTCTATGGCGGCACGATCACCCAGTTCAGCCAGACCTTCAAACGCTTCGGCTGGTCGGCCACCTTCGTGGACTTTGACGATCTCGACGCCGTGAAGGCCGCGATTGACGACGACACGCGCGCCATCTTCTGCGAGACCATCGCCAATCCGGGCGGCTATATCACGGACCTCGACGCGATCGCCGAAATCGCCGACGGAGCCGGCATCCCCTTGATTGTCGACAATACGACAGCCACGCCCTATCTCTGCCGCCCGATCGAACATGGCGCGACGCTTGTTGTTCATTCGCTGACGAAATACATGACCGGCAATGGCACGGTGACCGGCGGCGCGATTGTCGATTCCGGAAAATTCGACTGGTCCGCCTCTGACAAGTTCCCGTCCCTCTCCCAGCCAGAGCCGGCCTATCACGGCCTGAATTTCCACGAGACATTCGGCCCCGCCGCGTTCACCTTCCACGGCATTGCCATCGGCCTGCGCGACCTCGGTATGACGCTCAACCCGCAGGCGGCGCATTATACGCTGATGGGCATCGAGACGCTCTCCATGCGGATGGAGAAACACATTGCAAACGCCAAGAAAATTGCCGCGTGGCTGGAAGGTCATGACGCGGTTGCCGGCGTTACCTATGCCGGGCTTGAGTCCTCCCCCTACAAGGACCGTATTCCGAAGATCTGCCCGAAGGGTGCGGGCGCGCTGTTCACGGTCCAATTGAAGGGCGGCTATGAAGCCTGCACGAAATTTGTCGGCGGCCTGAACCTGTTCAGCCATGTCGCGAACCTCGGTGACGCGCGCAGCCTGGTCATCCACCCGGCCTCCACCACGCACCGCCAATTAACCGAAGAACAGCAGATCGCCGCTGGCGCCGCGCCCAACACGGTCCGCCTCTCCATCGGCATCGAAGACGCCGACGACCTGATCGCAGATCTGGATCAGGCGCTAAACGCGGCAGGCTAGTCACGCTTCGACAAATCCAAAAACAAAAACAAAAACAAAAAAAGGCGGCCTCGACGGGCCGCCTTTTTCAAACTTGGATCGGCGCTTGCGCCTTATGTATCCAGGAAGCTCCGCAGTTTGCGGCTGCGGCTCGGATGCTTCAGTTTGCGGAGCGCCTTGGCTTCGATCTGGCGGATTCGTTCGCGGGTCACCGAGAATTGCTGGCCGACTTCTTCCAGCGTGTGATCCGTATTCATACCGATACCGAAGCGCATGCGCAGCACACGTTCTTCACGCGGCGTGAGCGAGGCGAGCACACGGGTGGTCGTTTCGCGGAGGTTCGACTGGAT
>Ga0114916_1001813_pt1 | contig 11714 bp, 12 predicted proteins | sample MalvirAntarct_66_FD_83501 | JGI IMG/M metagenome (GOLD analysis project Ga0114916, IMG submission 83501) | Marine viral communities from the Global Malaspina Expedition - Malaspina viral metaG Antarct_66 | ecosystem: Environmental > Aquatic > Marine > Oceanic | place: West Anvers Island... | reverse complement strand
TTTTTATTTTTCACCATTAGGGCGTTAAGAGAATTAAGGGTTTTGTCTTAATTATTCTTAACTTCTTAATGGTTTTTACTTTTCATTCTCACAAACTCTATTCCGTCTCAAAAAATAATCAACAAACTTCACAGAGCTACCCTCACCGCACTTCATACGCATATAAATAATTCCTGCGGAAATAAAAGTTAGAATACCGATAAACACAATCGAAGCAATAATTCCCAGAGAATCTGCGATAATTCCAGTTAAAATTGCTCCAACGGCATATCCCAAGTCTCGCCACAAGCGGAAAATTCCGATACTCTTTGCGCGATCTTGTGGATGTGTGTTTTCTGCTACGGTCGCCAGGAAAGTTGGATAAACCATCGCCGTACCCCAACCTAAAATCGCAGCTAAAATCACAAAGTGTGTCATGGATGTCGCCCAGATAAAGAAGATGAGTGCGATTGCTTGTAACAACATACCCGTAAATAACATGTCTTTCTTACAAAACTTATCCGCCATTTTACCAGTAAATAGTTGTCCAATTCCCCAAACTCCTGGATAAACGGCTACAATAATTCCAATTTGATCGAGGTTAAAATTGCGACTCGCCAAAAGCATCGGAAATATCCCCCAGGCCATACCGTCGTTTAAGTTGTTGATTAAACCAGCTTGTGAAACTGACCCCAGGTTTTTGTTTTTCCAAGTTGTATCCCAAAAGATGTTTTTGAGTCGTGGAATCGTGTTGTTTGTCGCTTCTGCTGCAACGTGTCCTCGCGTATCTTTAATTAAGAAAATACTCATCGTCAACCCTAAAATTACTAAGCCAATCCCGAGGTAAAAAGGATAAGGACGAATGCCATATTCACTAGCGATATACCCTGTAAGAAAAGCAACAACTGCCACTGCAATATATCCAGCAAACTCATTTAGTCCCATGGCAAAACCACGTTGTTTTTCTCCAACTAAATCGATTTTCATTACAACTGTTGAAGACCAAGCCAACCCTTGATTGATCCCAAGTAAGACATTGGCTGCAATAATCCAGTTCCAGCTCGATGCGTACATCAGCATTAATGGAATGGGAATAGCGACAATCCAACCGACAATCAATAAGTTTTTTCGTCCGAATTTGTTGGCTAGTGCTCCGGTGTAATAATTCGTAACGGCTTTAACGATACCAAAGACAATAATAAACGAAAGAATTGCTGTTTTAGCTGCAATTCCAAACTCCCCTTCTGCTATTTGCGGTAGAATAGAACGTTCTAATCCCACCATACCTCCTACAAAGGCGTTGACAATTACCAGTAGCGTAAATTGTTTCCAGTTTTCTTTTAATCCTAATTTAATTGCTGTCATTGCCTCAGTTTTTTACAAATATCGTGGAGTTTTGGAAGGATTCCTTTAACATTGGATAAATAATTCAGTAGTTCTTTTTCCTTGTTTAACCTTTTAGATTGAAGCTTGTAAAAACTAAAGGTCATTCTTGTTGATTTTTAATTGCTTAATGGTAAATTTCGTGCTTTTAGTAAAGGGGGCATTCTTATCCATTGAGGGTAACAGTAGTATCAACTAATCAATGATATAACTCACAAAACCTATCGAAAGAAGTCGGCGTAACAACAGCTGTATTTGCTTCAGGATAAGCATTAGTAAATGCTCTAGTAACACTATGTTTTTTACGAGTATACCTTAAAAATTAGTACGAAATTTTCGATTAGGGAAGTTTTATTTATCAGAACTCACTTCCCAACTTTAGCCCGAATACGACTCAAACTCACCTGCGTAATTCCCAAATACGAAGCGATATGTTTAAGCGGTACGCGTTGGATGATATTTTTTTGAGTTTCCAACAAATTCAAATAGCGCTCCTCTGCAGAATGAAACTGCAAACTTTCAATACGGTGAATCGTTTCGACATGCGCTCGTTCGAAAATCAAGCGAAATAAACGTTCTATTTCATGGAATTCATCATAAAGCTGATATAACTTAGGTACATCAATCGCTAAAACTTCACTGTCTTCCAATACTTCAATCGCCTTTTGAGAAGGCTCTCCAGCAAATAAACTTTCAGCTCGAGCAACGATTCCGGCTTCAAAAGCAAAGTATTCAGTGATATCTACGCCATCTTTGTAGTAGAAAATTCGAGCAATTCCTTCTTGTAAAAAATAGATGGTCTTACAGGTATGTCCAACGGGTTGTATGAGTTCATTTTTTTTAAACGTCGCTAATGAACAAGCTTTATCGAGTTCGGCTTTCGCTTTTTCCGATATGCGGTAGACGTAGTCGATGTAGTTTGAGAATGTTTTTTCTTTGTCCATTTGTGCGATTTACAAATATTATCAACTTTTTAGGAATAGCATCTAAAAAAGTATTTTAATTAACTTTAGACTAGAAATTAATGACTTTATCCGCTTCGATTGTCCATTTTGCGAAAACCTGCATACTTCCTCTTTCTACTCCTTCTAAAAGCATTCTTTCATTAATTCCACGTGCATCCATACATGCGCCACAAGCTTTAACGGCTCCTTTTTTTCGAGTCGCCATTTTTAACATTCAGGCAATATTGTAATAACCATCAGGTGTTTTTTGATTTTCTAGTCCACAGGTTACTCCATTAGCTAATAAAAAAATGTTTAATGTTACCTCTTCGTGGTCGAGGAAAATTTGATTGGATAATCTCAATGCATTATGAGCCTTTTCTGACCCTATAGGAAGCATCGTTGATTATTAATAAGATATTCATTGCTTGTTTTTCTTATAAAACTAAGCATTTTTAGTTAGTCTGTTTTGTGATGTTTAATTATCCAACTTTGCTCTATATAATTTGTTAAAGCTAGCATTGTTTAAATCGATAAAATATAACCAACCGTTGAAAACCTTAAGTTTTTTGGGATAGGCAACCCCATCTAATGTTAGGCATGGGGAAAGCTCACCACTATTCAAATCAATCTGATACATTTCAATAATAGCATCATTTGGGTCATAACAAAAATAGTTATCTGTAATGGGATCGAGGAGAACTGTGAATTTTTTCTTAGTGAAAGGATTATTTATAGCTGTTTGTTTATAGGTTTCTCCATTTTTCCCAAGTAACTTAATATGAAGATTGTCAAAATCAATTATTAAAATCGAGTCTTTAAAAGGGAATGTATGAACATTAATTTTTTTAGATTCGACAGTATTGTACCAGATTACCATTTCCCTGATTTTTTGACCATCTATAAGGTGGGTGAGATCTCCAGTCCAAATTCCATTGCTTATAATGTTATATTCTTCACGTACTGTATTCATATAAGTAGTTATAATCAAATTATAAAATTTATTAGCCTGTTTTAGTGCTTCAATATCCACTATAGTATGAATAATCTTTTTGCGCCCATCCTTAGAGGAACTTTTAATTAATCGAAAAGCTTTGTTATGATTTGAGAATATGCTAGAGACGATACTTTCATGGTCATTATAGACTATATTTCTGATGTTATCATTAAAAACATCTGTTGGAATTACGTCAAGTTGAATCAATTCCTCCGAAAGCACAATTTGATAAGTCGAGTCTTTACAAACCAAATGATAGTTGCCAAAAATATCAATAAATAATTCCTCAATGTTTTTTATATCGACTTCAAACTCTTCAATGACCTCATCGTTTGCTTCAATGTAAAGTTTGAATTTGTTGCGCAACGAACACACCGTTAATAACCTTCCATTTTTAAAAGGGATATAGTCAATAACATTCGCATTAAACCGCTCAACCACTGGTTTTATTTTATTTGAAGTGATAGTGACACCTTGTATTTGTTGTATTTTCTCATCTTCCGAGTTAATAAAATAAATTTCATAATCAGATGATAAAAAGTTAGGAACAACATAGAAAAAGGGATCTTTTTTTATTGGTGAAATTTTTAAAGAGTCTCCTGGACTTGCTTCAATTATAAATAAGCCATCTTTTTTAGAGACTGTATTTTTTTGATTAGTAATATTTAAAACTTGGGCACCCATTTCAGGTTGGTCGTCTGCATCTAAAATAATAGCACTAAACTCTTGTGAAATCGCAAAGTTTATTAATGATAAAAGGAAAATAGTAGCCAAATACTTCATAATCTATCAATTAGTGATAGGCAAAACTAAAAATATCTTTAATCCAATTAGGAATTAATTGCTTGATTAATAGTCGTTTTAATGACAAAAATTATGATATATCACCTAATTTGTATAAAAACCACTACCTCAACTCAAAAGCCTCCAACGTAGAAACCCCCATCGTAAAAGATCGTCTTCGCGGATTCCAAATATATATTTTCATGGACTGAACACCATTTTCTTCAAATGACAGCGGATAATTTATCTCAAAATCAAACGCGAGATTTCTTGCTCCGAAATACCATCTTAATGGGAAGTAGGAGTAAGACACTTGTTCTCCTTTATTGTTGCTGCCTGCAAAAATTAAGGTGATATCACTGTAAATACTGTCAATTTCTATTTCACCTTTTAACTTGAAAAGGTAGCTTTCAGCGCGTAAAGAATCATCAGACTCAAACGAAAGAATCTCACTAAACTCATTAGCATGCCACGGGAAAGAAAACGATTTTTCAAATAAATTGTCACGTTTCAACGCTTCTTTTTGAACTAAAATGTAGTTTTTAGTTAGAGAATCTTTGTAGACTGCTTCAAATTCGGTGTGAATTTCAGGTTTGTAAAATGGTTTTCTCGTCACCACCACATCGTAAACAGGACTCGGCTCTCTTTGGTTTAAAACAAATATTTTATTTTCCTGCGAACGTTCATTGTACGCCCAGCCTAAATGCTGAGTGGTGTACATTTGAAGTGAACTAGACGTATCGACATGACTTCTTATTTCTTCATAAAATTCGCGACTTAAAATTTGATCGGGTGTTACCACTGTTTTTGAAAAGTTCATCACGTATAGGAAAGTAATCGGGAAAAACAATAACGGGACGCCACTGTATTTCCATTTTATCTTATCCAGCATGTAAACGGCCGAAATCACAAACAACAAAACAAAATGAATTCCAGCGCGATCTTCGGGGTAGTTCACTTCAAAGACCTTGGCAAGTATCCAGGTGATAACGATATTCCCAAAAAGGAAATAGACAATCAACGTACTGTGTTTGTGTAGAAAATCCCACCATTTTATTTCTAATAATCGAACAATTGTTTCGGTTAGAATAATTAAAAGTGCGGCAATTACGATCCATTTCATTATTGGACTATCAGTAAAGAAAACAAGACTGGAAAGCGACTTGCCCGTTACTTCCCAAAAGCCCTCGAGACTTCCGTAATACAAGGACCCACTGTTTTTGAGTTTTAAACCAAATTGGATCAGCGGATAAGTCAATATTCCAACAAGTACAATACTTCCAATTTGAAACGCGTATCTTTTTAAAGTAAAGTTGGCTCTATGAACGATAAAGAAAATAAGAACCATAAAAACCAAAAGGACGAAAGAATTGATAAAAATCAAATTGGCAAAAACGCTCAACCAACCAGCGATCAGACAAAAGAACAGCACACCAGACTTCTGGGTTTTGATCCATCTGAATAAAAGAGCAACTGAGAATGTAAAAAACGCCAGACCCAATCCATAACCTCTAGTTAGCGCAAAATATTCAAAGACAAAAGGAATGGTGTTCAATGCAACCAATGCGATGAGGTAATTGAATCGGTGATTTAAACCTTTCAGCAGATGAACAACACTCCAGAAATAAATGAAAAATGCCAAAATATTGGGAAGTCGCAGGAAGAAGAAGTTATCGCCAAACAGTAAATACGTGAACCTTGAAAGGTAAGAGTTTAACAAATGATTATTCGCATCCAAAACAGCGGTATCACTCCAAATATCCCCAACTTCAATATAATGGAAAAACGTAGCCACTTCATCGTGTAAAGGCGGAACATAAGCCGCACGCAGTACTAGGTAGAAAAAAAGTAGATAAAACAACCCCCATTCATAAATATGCTCAGCAGTTATTCGAGGTATAAAGCGTTCTTTTTTTGTTTTATCCTGTGTCATAGTACAAATATATCTAAGTCGTTTGTATGGAGTAAATTTATCTTACATTTTTAAAGAACATCTTTTTACAAAGTTTTCTTCGAAAAATATTTTCTGTTTTCCAACCTTTTTGTATTAACTTTCATCTATAGTATGAAGTAGTATTAAAAAATATGAAAAAATTAATTTATCTGGGCTTTGTTTTAGTGGGTTTACTTGTAATAGTAAGCTGCAACAAGTCTGAATGGAAGGAACCTACAGAGGTGACATTCACAGTCGATATTAACAAGGATCAAACCATGAATGGAAACTTGTCTTTTACAGGTGGGCAGGTTGTTTTGAGAGAAATCATATTTGATGGTAATAGAATTCAAGGAGAGGATGTCTATTTTGAAAAGGAGTATGAAGGAGGTCTAAATGTGAGTTTATCATCCTCTGCAAACAGTCAACTTGTTTATGAAATACCTCAGGGCACATATACTAATATTCGTATTGACTTCGAAGCGGAAAAATCAGATAATGATTTAATCACGGTTGAAGGGAACTACATAAATAGTAGTAGTAATCAGCTTCCAGTAATTGTTGAGCTTCCAATAATTGAATTTTACGATAAAGTTGCTAAAAACAGCAATGGAGATACAGAGATTGATTTGGTTGCTGGTCAGCCATCTAAAGCAACTATTAAGTTGGATCCCGTTTTTTGGTTTGAAAATATATCCGTAAACCAATTGGATAATGCGCAAACTACCATGGTCGATGGAATAGAATCAATCTTAATTAATGGGTCAGTAAACGAAGACTTATTAGACCTTATCAATGAAAGAGTGGGAAAAGGAGTTGAAATTATTTTTGATTAATTGAGCAATTTAAAAAACATATCAGACGAGGAGCTTGTAGAAGGGTGTCTTCAGGATAACAGAAGCTTCCAGGAAGCACTTTACAGAAAGTATGCTGATCAGATGTATTCTGTCGTAATGATGTATGCCAAAGATTCTGATGATGCAGCGGATATACTTCAGGAAAGTTTTATCAATGTGTTCAGGAAATTACATGATTTTCGCTTCGAATCTCCACTTGGAGCCTGGATTCGAAGAATTGCGGTCAACAAAGCGCTTGAGCATTTTAGAAAAAAACAAAGAAAAAAAGGACTGATTGAGGAGTTAAGTTATGAAGAGACTCCAAAAATCGACGGAATTCTCGAACGAATTAATGCAAGTGAAATTGTAAGATTGGTAAATGATTTGCCGTCCAAAGCTGCAGCGATTTTAAAACTGTATGCCATAGAAGGGTACAAGCATAATGAAATTGCAGAGATGTTGGATATTTCAGAAGGAACATCAAAATCTCAGTTAAATCGCGCACGAGTTTTATTAAAAGAAAAACTAGCTCAAATTAATGGCTAAGTCAAATAACATAGAGCAAAAAATAAAAGAGGGCTTTGAAAGTGTTGAACACAAAGCTCCTGAAAACCTATGGTCAAACATTAGCGATGGGCTCTATGGAAAAACTGCTGAATTAGATAACAAAGTAAAGTCAAGTTTTGACAGCAGTACTGACAGGGCGCCCGAAGGTATCTGGGCAGGAATAGACAAGCAATTGACGATTGATAAAGGTTGGACTAAAGTTCGCAGTCTATTACAAAGAAGAACTTTCTACAAATGGACAAAGCGAGCTGCCGCTATTTTGATTTTCTTGTTTTTTGTTACTTCAGAGTATGGAGATCGGTTTTTTGTTACTAAAGGAGAATTAAATAACAATACAGTTTCTATTGCTGAAAGAGACTCGCAGGCGAATACTGTAAATGTTCAAAACGAGGAGTTCAAAACCGAACGCTTCAGTAAGAAATCAAGCTCAGCCAAAGCAAACACAACTGGTTCACCTAAAAATGAAGAAAGTAGTGTATTAAGTGTTCTACCTGCAAAATCAAATGAGTATTTAATCACTAATAAAGAAAACTCGGAGAAGACTTATTCCAATAGATCAAATCGTATTTCTGTGGGCAACCAGCCGAAAAAGGAAACATTGGCCTCTCAAACAGAGCAAAATGAAGAAAAAATCAATTCGGATTTATTAAACCCTCAGGTGTTATCCCATCTTCCTATTAAACAAGTGAGATTTTTAGAAGCCAACAATGAAAATCTAGAATTGATTGACATTAAAGTTAATTTACCAAAGGAAACAAAATATGAGCTTGGTCTATTCACGGCTTTAAATACAACCGCTTTAGTTAACAATAGAACAAAAACAGCTTTTGATTCACGAAGTTTAGTGGCTTTTAATCCGACTATTGGAACTAATCTGGGACTACAATTTGTTTATCATTTCAAAGAAAAACACAGTGTTGTCAGTAATCTAACTTATGCTACTATTCATCAGTCTTATGAAGCATATAGTGGAGGAAGCTTTATTAAAGAGTCAACAGAAATGAACTTTGTTCGACTTCAGGCGATGTACCAGTTTAAATACAAAAGATTTGACATTAGTAAAACAGCACTCAATTTAAAACTTGGGCCTTATGCCGGACTAATGACAGGTGGTAGTTATTCAATGGACGGTGACGTAAAAAAGAAGTTTATTGATGATTTAAAAAATTATGATTTCGGCGTTACTTTTCAGATAGGCCAGAGCTATGAGTTTAATAAGTTCGTCTTTGACTATGGCATTAATTTGGACAAGGGCCTTGCAAACCTGTACAAAGGAACAGAAAAAATTCCCGCTTCTTTTGACCGATCAACTGTTTTAGGATTAGGTGGTTATATTTCATTTCGATATAAATTTTAATTTTTCTTTCTACCTATTCCAACCTCTATACGTTTTCAATCATCAATGTAGTGAATGTTAATATTAGAAAAAATTGAAAAAATTCAAAACAGTTTTTGCCGCTCTTTGCGGAGCAGCAATTCTCTTCGGAGGGGTGTCTTGTAAGAAATACGAAGAAGGAGGAAGGCTTGGAGCTGCCGACAGAAAAATCGTAAATTCCTGGACAGTTGAAAAAGCAATCGATCTGGAAACCGGTGGAGATATAACTGCAGACTTCAGCGGGGAAATCTGGGAATTTACCAAGGATGATATCTTCGTTAAGAACGGCGAAGCAAAAGGTACATATTCCTTTACAGAAGATAAGCTAACACTCGTGATTCTGGAATATGATGGAAGTTCTGACAGCTATAGAATTCTGAAAATGAAATCTAACGAAATGTGGCTGGAAGACTGGGGTTCGGAAGAAATCCATTTTGTTTCTTTAAATTAATACTTAACAAGAATCAGTTCTAACTAGAGAGATGTTGTAAGAAATAAAACCGACAGGAATAATACTTATTGACTTAAATTAAAAGCAAAGGATTTCTGGCGGTATGGAAAGAAAAAAAACCTGCTCCATAATAGCGCATATGTCGCATTCGGAGCAGGTTAGTTTCAAAATTAAAATAAATATTAATTTTTTTCAAATTCTTTCCAACCTTTTCGACTTTTCAATCATCGTAGTAATGAACATTAAAAACAAAAAAAATGAAAAATTTAAAAACAGTTTTTGCTATTGCTGCCGTAATGATTGGAGCAAGTTTTACAGCCGATGCACAAACGTGGTGGCCGCAAACATCGAATTCAACTGATAATCTTCGAACTATCACTTTTATTGATCTTTTTAATGGGGTAGCCTTTGGAGATACTCTTTCTGCCTTTGTAGAAACCTCGAATCAAGGTAACACATGGTCGGCTTCATACCCTAGTTTTTCAGAAGGTGATCTTTATTCAAGTAGTTATTTAAATGGAAATACTATAGTTGCTGTTGGAAGCCATGATGTTTTAGGAGGAAAGGGACTGGTAATAAAAACAACTGATAACGGTGCTACGTGGACGGCTAACACAAATATACCGGAAAAGATTTTTGATGTTTCCTTCGTTAACAGCACACAGGGCTGGATAAGTGGAGAAAATGGCTATATAGCTCGCACAGCGGATGCTGGAGTGAACTGGTTACAGCTCAATACAGGAACAGGGGAAGATATTTTTTCTGTTGATTTTGTTAATGAAAATGAGGGATGGGCTGTTGGTACAGTTGCTGGTGAGGCTGTTATTTTGCATACATCAAATGGTGGTACAAATTGGAGTCCACAATCAAGTAATATAACAAATCCGTTGTTCAGTGTATTTTTTATAGATAATTTGACTGGATGGGCTGTAGGTGAATTAGGAAATATTTTGGCCACATCAAATGGAGGAGCGTCATGGATAGCTCAGACTAGTGGAATAACTAATGACTTGAATGATGTCTACTTTATTAATACCATGAAAGGTTGGGCAGTAGGGACTAATGGAACCGTGCTGAAAACAACAGACGGTGGTGCAAATTGGTTAGCAGAAACAAGCGGTACCACACGAGACATTAATTCTGTATATATGCGCAATGACAGCCTGGGCTGGTTCTGCGGAGATAATGGTACAATTCATGTTTATGGTTATGATTTACCTAATTCTTTGACTGAGCTAAGTTCTAAAAACCAAATCAGTATATATCCTAACCCTGCTGGAGAGTCTTTTACTATATCAGTTGATGGCCAAGAAGGAGATTGGACTGTATCAATTTATGATATAAAAGGTGAATTAGTTAGGGAGCAAACAGTTGTAAATAATTCTACTTTAACAGTTGCTAAGGAAAAATTAAGTAATGGAGTCTATAACTTGAGAATAAGTTTTGGTCAAGGACAGATACAAAATCGTAAAGTTGTATTTAATTAATAAAATATAAGTATATTTAAAAAATATATACACACAATAAAAACAAAAATATGAAAAATTTAAAAACAGTTATTACCGTACTTTGCGGAGCAGCGATTCTCTTCGGAGGAGTAGCATGTAAAAAGTACAGAAAGTACGATGACAAGGAAGTTATAGAAAACACATATCCCGGGACGATCGAATTACAAGGTAACACAGAAGCACGCGGGGATTTTTTTGGAGACGGTGATACAGGAACCTTTTCTTTTGTATGGGAAAATACAAGCGAAAAAGCTACTGTTAACTTTGACGTAAGCACAACACAAGGTGGTTCGTGCCAGATCATCTTAAATGACGCTAAAGGAAACGAAGTGTTTAATCAAACCAGACCAGAAGGAGGTAATGATACATTCTCAGGTATTTCTGAAGAGGGTAAAAAAGGAAATTGGTTGGTTACTATAAACTTAACTAATTTCAATGGAGACGGAACATATGATATCACTCCAAAAAATTAAAAATAGATTTTAGTTACTATTGAAAAGACCCAAATTTTTTTGGGTCTTTTTTTTATATTTATATGGATTGCAAGATTTTTGATATGAATAAATACATTTGATATTGGTTAATTATTTTTTTTCGAATGCTTTCCAACCTTTTCGACGTTTCAATCATCATAGTAACGAACATTAATAATTAAACAGATGAAAAATTTAAAAACAGTTTTTGCCGTGCTATGCGGAGCAGCGATTCTCTTCGGAGGGGCGGCATGTAAGAAGTACAGAAAGTACGATGACAAGGAAGTTATAGAAAACACATATTCCGGAACGATCGAATTACAAGGTAACACAGAAGCACGCGGGGATTTTTTTGGAGACGGTGATACAGGAACCTTTTCTTTTGTATGGGAAAATACAAGCGAAAAAGCTACTGTTAACTTTGACGTAACTACAACACAAGGTGGTTCGTGCCAGATCATCTTAAATGACGCTAAAGGAAACGA
>Ga0114916_1001808_pt1 | contig 11723 bp, 25 predicted proteins | sample MalvirAntarct_66_FD_83501 | JGI IMG/M metagenome (GOLD analysis project Ga0114916, IMG submission 83501) | Marine viral communities from the Global Malaspina Expedition - Malaspina viral metaG Antarct_66 | ecosystem: Environmental > Aquatic > Marine > Oceanic | place: West Anvers Island... | reverse complement strand
TGTTGTGAAACGTTATAGACCGAAAGATGGCAATGATGCACTACGCTTTTTGAAGGAAAACAAAGAAATTGAAGTTGCAAATATAGTAGCTTTTGATATGGCTAAAATTTTGGAAGAAAACACGGACTACATTTTTTCTTTTAAAAAGAATCTATGGAGCAAAGGTTGGGCAGGATTTAAAGTTAGATAATAACAAAAATTAATAAATAGATTATGAAAAACATTAGATTAGAAGTTACTAGAGGAGATGACCAAAAGCTAGTTTTAAACGCTAAAACAATGAACGAGCTAGTAGATAAAGTAGTAGAGTGGCAGTTATGGGAAAACCAGAGTTTAGATTACTATAAAGATAAAGGTACTTTAGAAGAAGAAAAATCGAGTGGTTGGTATTACTTTAAAAATAAATAGATAATACAGTTATTATTTGGTAGTCTGGATATATTGTTGTATGTTTGGACTATCAATAACTAAAACAATAACTATGACTAATTGGACTACAGAAGAACTAAGTAACTTAAAAGACGTAATTAACCATAAAGTAATATATGATGGATATGAGTTTGTATGGATGAGTAAACCTAATACCACTTGGGAAAGACATTACATAACTAACTTCGAAGGATATAATAAACCTATGAGTTGGATACACCACCATACATATAGATGGGGTAAAGAATATAAGCAAAGACAAGAGAAGTACCTAGCAGATATGCGTAAGAGCTTAGATATAGATGTTAAGATAAGAGAGATAAGTAGAGAAGTTGAAATAAAGACCAAGCAGAAGGTGTTGCAAATAATAAACCTAAAGCCAAATATTAGTACTAAAGACATAGCAGAAATACTAGGAGTAACAATAAGAACAGTAGAAAGACACAAGATATGAAAGAGACAACATACAAGGAAGCTATAGCTTTTAAATTAGACGAAGTTATAAAACTTAATAAAAAAGGTATAATTAGATTCGTGTACATACTTACTAAGAATGATGATATAATTTACATAGGTAAAAGTAAGGGAGGTTTGCTAGGTAGAATAGGTAGCCACCTAAAGACAAAAGACTTTGATGATGTTAGCTATGTATCTGCAAGGACAGATAGCGAATTAAGTATCATAGAGAAACAACTAATCAAGAAACATAAACCAAAGCTAAATGTAATATATAAAAACCACTCGTCAGAATACATTGATGATATTATAAAAATATCCAACAGAAGAATAAAGACAAGAGTTAAGGTGAATAAAATATTAGAAATAGACTGTAATATGTCAAGTTCAGCTATCTCAGATATTATAGGTATATCAACAAGAAGCGTAGAGAGATATAAAAAGTGTCGCATCAAATAGAAAAAGTGTCGCACATATAGCGTAAGTGTCGTATGATATGGTAAAAGCTCGACAACAATTATTTTATAAAGACTAGTAACCAGTTAGTTACAAAAGTAAAAATCACGCCTATAGAACACTTATTTACCTATCGGACTATTTTATATATTTTCAAAATTGATTAGTCGATTTATAACGAAAAGATATTTCACTATTTGATATATTTTTGAATTCATTTAACTGGCTTACTACACATATACAATCTTCATTCTACGTCCATTTCACCTCTACACTGGTGCTCTACTATCGATTGGTTATTTGGATGGCTTAGGGTGCTTGTTTTGAGTTTGTTTATCGTGTTTAAATTTCCACCATATATCCATATCATCCCTTCTACATTACTCAAATTATTTGCATTATTTTATTGCTTCGTAGTCTTAGTTTTTAGTTTTCTAACTCCTCTAATTTAGTAGATATTTTACTCATTTCTATCTGTATATTTTCTAATTTTTCTGACAAATCTATTTGGTCAAAGTCAGTAACAATTACTGTGTTTTTTTCAGTTCTTAAATACTTCTTGTTTAAAGAATTGAATTTCTTGTTTAATGTTTCTATTGTTTTTGAATTTGTCATAATTTCTATTTGTTTGATGGTGTAAAGATAAATGTTATTTTCGTAACTACCAAACAAAAAGCAATCTTTTTTAAATTAGTACGTTGTTTGTGTGTTATTAGCTTGTAATTAGCACTATCAATATTCCTATAACGAATACTACTATTGCTGTTAATGTGTTGATTGTTCTATCTTGTTTAGTCATTGCTTATATATTTCTTGTTTAACATCTTGCCAATATTTAATACCTTTAGGATACCCCTCACATTCTTCTATCATTTGTTCTACACATATTAACGCACATTCCTTTGCATCCTCTTCACTCATCCTAATATCAGAAACTAATTCTCCGCTGTACTCATACTTTTCTACTAATTCTTCTGCTTTTTCTCTTGTATTCATATCTTAGTTATTTATAGGTTATATTTATTAATTAAGTATATATCTTCTTGCTTGCAATACCAAGTAGCTATACTCGTTACTTTGTTATAATCTAATAGCTTAAGTCCAAAGAAGTTGTTCCATACGGTATTCTCGTTGTGGTGCGCTTGAAACATCACAGTTTGTTTACTGTTTTTTATACATCTCTTATATCTATACTGTCTATTATGCTTATTAGATATCGCGTTAAAGGTCTCTTTTATATTCTTTGTTGTCATATCTTAGTTATTAAAATTGTTAGTAAAATCATTGTAGAAATCAAAATCGTTAATCTCTAATTCGTTGTAGGTGTCTTCGATGATGTTGTTAATGTTATTCATAATGTTTTGTTTTTTATAAGTGTACTTTAAAGTTTTTTATTTGTTGCTTTATGTCCGTTACTAGTTTGAATTTGTTGTTGAAATGTGTTCTATGTCTTGACAAATCATCAGTCAAAACAAAGTCAATGATAGTGCTTTCATCTTCACTTAATCTATACAACATAAAATCCTTATCGCTATTATATATTTTATACATTGCTGTAATACTCAGTTTTGTCTTCATATCTTAGTCTTCAAAGATTTCTTTAACTTCTTTAGAAATATCACCCCATTTCTCAGTTAATTTAGACTGATACAATAAAGTAGCAAGTAGCTCACTATTTAGGCTTTCGGTCTCGTATCCGTATTCACTCGCCAATTCTAAACTTTCGCTCAGTGAGGCATCTTCTCTCGTTAAGTACTTCATTGCTTCATAGTAATAGGTAACTTCTTCATAACTGATAGCTTCATATACCTTGCCGTTAAATTCATCAAAATCATCTTCATTGCAGTATAGATTTTCTAAATCTATATCGAATTGCTTGTCTTCAGTTAATTGTTGTAGTTTTGTTGAAATGCTCATAATTATTTATTTTTTAGTTGTTATTTAGTTGTTAATTTTGGTTATGTCGAAATCTTCGAAAATATCAAAAACATCTTGGTTGTAGCTAGTTATACTTTTTAGTTCTATTATATAAGTGTATTTCAACTCGCCGACAAACTGTTCGTTTTTAAGAGCGTCAATTAATAAACCCGTTGTTACTGGATATTTTTTCTGCTCTTCTTTTATTTTTGCTAGTATTTTTTTGTCTATTCTGCTATAAAGTGATTGATTCATATTTTTTAGTTTTTATTGGTTTATACTGTAAAGTTGAAATTGTTTACTAATTGGTTTACTACTAATGCAACTGCGACTGTTGTCATAAAAATTCCCGCTACTTTTTGTGTGTTTGTCATCTTGTTTATTTTAAGTTATTTTCTTATTCTAGTAAATTCTTTAGCCTTTCTATCTAGTATTAATTGAAAAGATTCGTTTAAGTCGTTTGTATCATCATAACCTAAAGGGTTTACAAAACCTAAATCTAGTTCTAAATATTTTGAATATCCAAATTTAAAGTCGTTCATATCTAAAGTTACATTTGTATTGTGTACGTTAGTTCTGACTCTAACTTGCTCAATAAATTCACTTAGCGCTATTTTGTTTGTCTTCATTTTGTTTATTTTAAGTTGTTATTATTTGTTTTGTCAAAGATAGTATTTTATTTAATACAAACCTAATTTATTTTAAATACTGTATCAAACAAAGAACTATTTTTTTTAGTTTACTACTTGCGCTCATTTTTTACACTCGCATTTTCCTTTGGCTAGTGTCTATATCCGTATCTAGTTAATAAGTGGCGTTTTGCTTGGCTATACCCTCGCTTGTTTCAATCCAGTATTTTAAAGAACTTAGTACCTTAGTACCCTACAAATATACAACACTTTTAATATACTAACCTAATTTATTTAATATTATTTTTTATTTATATTCATTCTAGATAACAAATGTATTTAATTTCTAATATAAAGAACGTGCGCACGTCTACAACAATTTTTCTAATTACGCAAGCATTCACACGTTTTTGTTTTAAAGCATTTCGATATCTATTTTGTAAGTTTGCTATATGAAAAAAATACTACATAAACAAATAAAATCGTTATTTATAATAATTCTACATAGTCATTTTGTCACTAGCATTTTGTCACTGTCATTGTGTCACTGTCGCTATGACACCCCCATAACAAAGACGGAGGTTTTACCCTCCATATTAAACACAAGAAGAGGTAGCGAACCTAATCACCACCCCTCCATATTAAACGTCTTACCCTCTATGTTAAACGTCTTATCTTATTGTGTAAACTCCACTATTAATTCCTTGTATTAAGTACATCATAGCGTATCTAATCGCATCCAGATAGTGATTAAACTTATCAATCGGAACTTCACCCTTATCTTTCCATACATAATTATTAATCTCTCTTATAATACCGTGAGAGTTTCTATCTATGATTAATTCGTAATCTTGCATAAGAGCAATACCAGATAATATACTACCTTTCTTCTTTATGGTCGGCTTTATGTTAAGTCCCAACACCTTGAGTTCTTGTATAAGCCTAGGCTCCGAGTTATCACATATAATCAAATCCATACCACATTCAGCCTTATTCTTAACAAACATCTGGGTTGTATTTAAGCCTTTCTGACCAAATATCTCTTTAATCCACACCTTTCTAGAGTTTTTATCTACTGAAATTTTCACAAGTGTACTTAAATCCTCAGAAAATCCAAAATCTTGTCCATAGCAAGTAAGTTCTGTCGGAACATAATCTCCTACTCTCCATTTTCTTAAGATAGTACCTTCGGCTTTATTTAACCATCCACCCAATATTTGATGCTCATACTTGTCTGGTCTTTTCTTTTTCATTGTCATAATCTGCTGCAAGAATGACTCTGATAGATTCTCTATGTTATCTCTGTAGTCTGTATGTATGTAAGTAACGCCATTTAAGGTAGTATTAGTGCCTCCTAAGACATTTTCAGACTGAAACCATCTCTTATATATCCAATGCTCTTTAGTTGTCGGATTCATCACTAAAATGACTCTGTTCTGTTTGAGTTGTGAACGTATAGAGAAATCAATCTTATCAAAAGTTCCTTCATCTACTAATTCCTCTGCTTCATCTACTACAAATGTAGTAATACCGTTAAGAGACTTAAGTGCTGCTGTTTGGTTTCCAGACGAGGTTCTAATACCTTTAAATATAATAGAGCTACCAGTCTTTAAGTTCATTATCTCATCCTTAGTTATTCTAAAGTCTTCGTGAACACCCATAAGGTCAATCTTCTCTATAAACTCTGGTATAATAGATGTATGTGCTGATATCATTGTATAACGTGAGAATAGAACCTTATGACCTTTCTCATACGTTAAGTTAAGTAGAAACACAGTAATGCTGAATGACTTTCCAGAACCACGACCTCCAGTAGTTATGAAATACCTAGAATCATCCTTAAATAATGGTATATACTTCTTATGTATGCTTAAATTATTCATCTTTTGGCGTTATATCTATTATCTTATCTTTAACTTTCTGAGTCATCTCGCTATCTCCGAAGAAGTTAATAATAGGAGCTTTAACGGTTGTTGTTGCATTATCTTTATCTTCTTCATACATTGTATCAACAAGTAGTTTCATATGGTTGTAACTACCTTCCTTAGCCTTCTTAGCTAACGTTTCAAACATAGCAATCTCACTACCAAACACAGACTTAACTGCTTTCTTGGCGTACTGCTTCTTTCTACTCTTCTTTGCTTGATTGAGTGCTGGTTTATTAGACCTTTCTCCTTGAGGTATAGGTAACTTAGGGATAGATTTCTTCCTAGAGTTACCCTTTCTACCGTCTATGCTTTTTATTTCTTTACTATTCATATAAAGTTAACTATTTTTAATTATTCTGTACCTCTGCTAATACTAGACATTAACTTACTAAACTCCTCATCCTTAATTACCTTGTAGTTATTCATAGCTTTAAACACTCCAGCACACTCTAAATAAAGCTCTGCATCTTCTAGCTCTTGAAGTACTTCTTCAGTATCCTCGACATCTAAAAGACCTTCACTTAAGTACTGTAGGTATATATTATAATAATCATCTATAGCTTTACTACTCTCTTCCTTGTATTCTAATGCTGTCATCGCAATCTGTTTTTAATGTTAATAGTGATTTACATTCGTTGAACTTTTCCTTAGACTCATCACCATACACTTCTTTGTACAATGTATAAACTCTTCTTGTAGCTGAGAAACTTGTTTTAACGTCATCTAAGAGCTTTCCAGCGTAAACCTTACCAAATCCTTTACAGTACTTAATATTGTCTGCTGAATCACCTACAATCATCTGAGTATAAAAGTTAACCACAGCTTCTTCTTCGGTTATCTTAGTTAGAGTCTTACGTTTCCAATGATAATCATAAAACCAGCAAGGGAATTGTTTGTAATCCTTATCTATAGATACTATAATAACAGAGTCTATACCTCTTTCTTTAGATACTCTTTTCCATAAAGTAGCTACAACGTCATCAGTCTCTACACCTAGTCCATAATGAGATTTGTATCTCCTCTTTACTAAGTCGTGTAACTTACCTAACACTGGAGGTCTCTCTCCTTTTCTGTTAGCTTTATACTCTTTAGATATATCGTGTCTAAAATTACCTTTAGAACCGTTACATACTATAAATTTCTCTATCTCTACTTGGTCTTCAAGCTGAGAGAATATCTTATCAAGTCCCTCTTGGAACTTAGCGTAAGCCTTATCTAATGTTAAGTACTTTTCACCAGACTCTTTATTAGAGTCAAAGCAAGAAGCGTATATTAGACTGTCTGCATCAAATAAGACTACCAAAATTCACCAACTCTTTTAGTTCGTGCATTGTTTCTCTTCTTAACTTCTGCCGCTAATCTATTCTCTTCTTTTTTCTCTGCTTTTTCTTGAGACTTGTTTAATTCTTCTAAATCACCAAATAAAGATGTGCTATATATTTTCTTATCGTCTGGCATCATTGTTACTGGGTTTAAGTTTTGTTCCCAAAATCTGTAATCTGTTTTCATAATTATATAGTTTTATATTGAGCAGCAAACATACAACATATATTTGACATACGCAAGTTTATTTAACTAAAAATGCCTAATATTATTTCTAATACTAGGCAAATTAATGTTACTTATAGCTTTCCATATACCTTGCAAGGTTTTTAACTATCTTTGAGATACAAGAAGAGCAACTAGTAGTTCTTTTCTCGTTAGTACTGAATACATAGTTGTAAATACCTACAATCCTAACCTTGTCATCATAACCTATAGTGGTTTTCTTTCGCTTATAGAAGTCAATTAGATAAACATAATCCTCTTCCTTTAAGCATTTTACAGTCTTGTATGCAAAGTCCTTATTCCATCTCCCTTGTCTCTCATCACAACCACAATCATCTCCAGCTATAAACTCAACTATCTTATCTATCCCGACAGCTTTAGTTATCTTGGCTACAGTGTCTCCCAAACCCTTAGACTTCTTCTCTACGTTCTTTTTAAGAGCTTTGTAGCTATCTTTGGTAGCTTTCCATTCCTTGTACTCTCTATAGTCCTTAGAGCGCTTGTCTATAGTTTCGTAATACCCATTCTCTTCTAAATCTAAATAATATTTGTCTGGTTTCATAATTTATATTTTATCGTAATCTCCGTTAAAGTAATCTATTAAATCTTCTGATAATTCCTCTCTCAACGCTCCTCTTATTCTTTTCACGTCAGTATGGATTGAGCTTAAACCTATACCAGCACCTTTAGATATTTGTCTTAATGACTGGTCTTTAATGTAGTATAGCTCAAATAACTGTATATCGTAAGGACTCCATTCCTTTACAATACTCTTAACAGAGTCTATCATTGACGTAAAAGACTCATCCTCCTTGATGTAATCAAACTCTTCTTTCATCCAGTCTTTATCAAAGTAATCCTCATTTCCTAGTAACTGACAAGTCTCTACTTTTTTATGAACCTTAACTCTCCTTGAGGTCTTGTACATATTAAATAGGACAGTCCATACAAAATACCTATTTACAGTGTCTTTGTAAGTTATCTGCTCCCTAGTCTTCCCTAGCCTTTCTAACCTTATGTACATATCTTGAACCAAGTCTTGTGCATCATCCATACTTCCAGTCATACTAAAGGCTATTCTAATCCAATCATCGTGTTTAGTCGCTAATAATTCTAACATTTATATCTCTTTTATTGTTATTTCTACTCTTGGTCTTTCTCTATCTAACTCTGTAGGTAATACTGTTTCTTTCTTGACAAATTCGTCCGAATCATCCTCCCAGCAACCATACTCTGTTATTGAATCTAATAAATACTTACTTACTACAGATATAACATTCATCTTATCTAATCGTCTCTTAGAGGCTTTAAACACTTGGTATGTAATCTCTACTGGAGTGTTAATCTTTAGCTCCTCTAAATTGTATCTCATTAACTCGTGATACGCCTTCTTAGCATCGTTGTTGGTTCTATGATGTAGGTTTCTGTAAGTATTCATATTTAAAGCTATCCTCTTGTCCTTAGTTGTTTTTCTAGGCAATGTAACAAACAATGGAGACTCTATTTTATGTATCATAATTTAAGTGTTTAGACATTATCTCTGGTAAAACATAAGAATATTTAACTATCTTGTCTTTAGAGGTGAAATCTGTTGTCTTTGGACAATCTATCCCTTTAACTGGCATAACCACAATAGCTTTCATATTTCTAGACACATTAAACACCCATACACCTTTCTCATCAGTAACAACATAAAGAAATTGCTTATTAGATAGTTGTGAAGATTGGTAGTTTTTGTATAACTTCATCGCTTCTATTAACTTATCTTTGTAATAAGCTCTTCTATTCTTTATCTCGACTATGTAGTTGTCATCACTAGCATCGTAACTGTTGTACTTATCAGATACTAGCGATAACTTAGTTCCTACTTTACTATTTAAAAACTCTATAGTTGACTGTTCGGTCATTATAGTGACATAGGTTCGTTAATAGCGTGATTACCACCGAATACTACTGCTACACCAATAGCTGGCTTCTTAAAATTCTTACCGTATGCCATCGCATAAGATGTATTGTCAATCCCACAACCTACTGCGCAACCAAATACTTTGTAATTAGCACCTACCACAAACTCTGTAAACATTTCTGTATGTCTGTGTCCTTGCACTGTACTCATCATATCATCTTTAGCTTTCTTTGTAGCTCTACCAGACTCTCCGTGAATATATTGCACATTGTCATACACGAATCTAGTATCATAAGTCCAATTAGGAGTCTCTAACACCTCTGCCATACCTTTAATCCATCTCTTAGGAACTCCAGACGCAAATGCCTTACGAGTAATAATCCTATCGTGGTTACCAATACATACATCTGCTTTAGGGAATGCTTTATACCATACGTTTAACTTTTTGATAGCTAAGTCCAACTCATCTCCTCCTCCCATTCCGTCTGGGTCTGGGTCGTGAAAAGAACTATAATGATTATCAATAACATCTCCAATGAATATAACCTTGTTGCAATTATGCTTTGCGTACACATCCTTACAGTGTTGTAAGTAGCCTTCTAAGGTAAAAGGTTCGTGTAAATCTCCTATTACTAATACTCTTTCTTCGTTTTTTACTAGGTTTTCGTAAGCTCTTTTTATTTGTCCTTTGAGTCTGGGTCTGAAATCTTTCATATTATGTTTATTTGTTTGTTTTTGTTATTAAAATGAGAATACATCTTCTGGGTTATCTACTTTAGGCAATCCGTTACTATCTAATTTAAAGTCAAACTGTTCAAATGGTGTATTTCTACTTCTTTTACAAGATACTGTTATAGCACCTAGTTTGTTAGGGTCTCTCTCTAACTGTATCTGAGTCTCTGCTTTCTTCTCTAAGAAACTACCTAAGTGACCAGTAGGCTTGTCTGAGCCAAAGTTAGAGTGAATTACCGTTACAATGTGGCAATCATATATGCTAGTCCAAGCCATAATCTTCTGTACTACGAGGTTAGATTCCTCAAGATTGTTTGCATCACTAACTAAATCTGCTACACCATCAATTACTACTACACCTATCTTCTTACCAGCATCTACTAAAGACTGTAGGTAATACTCTATAAAGTTTATTCTATCCTTAAAACCTACCTTCCTTAATGCAAATGTATGGTAGAAATCTAAGTTAGATTCTTTATTCATCCATTGAATACGTTTAAATACTCGTTGTGAATGCCAGTCTCCTTGCTCTGTATCGAAATGGATATACTCTCTATCTTCTCTAAAGGAACTTAATCCCGATGTGTGAGTTCCATTTGGGTTACAGTAAGCAGAGCCTAGTAAGCTAACAAAGAAAGTCTTCATAGACTTAGGAGGAGCTTGTATGAAGCTAAAGTTACCATAAGTTGCGATAGGGATAGGAAACTCCTTAACTTCTCCGTCTCTTGTAACTACTTCTTTAACCTTGTAACTAATTGCTACTGGAGGATGCTCTATCTTTTTATTAATATCAATAGCGCACTCTTCTTGTATCATTTGCATAGACATTATATGCTCGTGTTGTTCTTCTTTTTGTTCTTCGCTCATTTGTTTAGTTTATGTGTTAATAATTAAACTTAAGAAAAGGTAAAGGACGTTTTAAAAGATACTTTTCCGCACTCTACCCACTCCTTAATGTAAGAAGGTCTAAAAATACCCCCCTCTAACAATAGCAAAAGAAGCATATGCTTATCTTCATTTCTACTATATAAATCCATCATTTTATCTTGAACTAATGCTTGATTTTTATCTAACCATTCTCTAGCTACCTCATCTTTTATTTTTTTTCTAGTTACACCCTCTTTTATTAACCCACCTCTATCATTGGAAAATGAAACATCGTGAGCACGTCCGTGACATACTGAACATAATTTTACCAAGTTACTAGCATCATCACTACCACCTCTTGATTTAGGTATTATATGATGAAGTTCTAAGTGTTCTGTCTTTTTACTACATATTGCACATTTCATTTTGTTTTGTTTTTATTGTTTGTAATATGTTAAAAAAGAGAGGGGAAGCTTCCCCAAACGTCCCCTCTAGAATTTAATTAAAATGGTAAGTCATTAGATGCTAACTCTTCAGTAGGCACTCCGATGTCAGTTGCTGGTGCAGATGCTTGAGATTTAAACACTTTCCAAGCACTTAAGCTAACATAATACTTCTCCTTATACTCATTACCTCTAACATTAAAGTCTACGTCTACTACAGACCCTACCTTGTTGTATTTTAAGAAGTCATCTACTTTGTCTTGTACTATTTCAAACTTAACATCTTGAGGATACTTCTCATCGTTAGTTGTTAATACAAATTCTACTTTTTGGAATCCAGAGTCAAATGTTTGTTTCTCTCCGATTAATTTAATTGTTCCGTTTAATTGTAAGCTCATAATATTTAGTTTTA
>Ga0114916_1001806_pt1 | contig 11727 bp, 11 predicted proteins | sample MalvirAntarct_66_FD_83501 | JGI IMG/M metagenome (GOLD analysis project Ga0114916, IMG submission 83501) | Marine viral communities from the Global Malaspina Expedition - Malaspina viral metaG Antarct_66 | ecosystem: Environmental > Aquatic > Marine > Oceanic | place: West Anvers Island... | reverse complement strand
ATGTAAATATATGGAAGGGTATTCATTCAGTCCCAGTACATAGTCTATAACCGATTGCAAATCTTCGGTAGCGCCAGAATGATAGGAACGAAATAGTTTGTTTACGGTGCCGCTACATCCTCTAAGGTTTATTGCACAAACATCGAACCCAGATTGGGTCAATATTTTTGCACTTCCTCTAATATATGCACGTTTCGAACTTCCTTCCAATCCATGAATGATAATAACGAGTTTTTGTGAAGGAGTTTGGGCATAGCTCCAATCAGTATCCAAGAAATCTGAATCAGGCAAGGTTATACGGATGCGTATTTGTTCCAAGTTATCAACTTTTCGCAACAACCCTGAATAAATGGTAGATAGGTGTCCGTTTTTGAAAAACAACGGCGGGTTATATGATGAATTTAATAAGGGCATTTTATTTGAAAACCTATGATTTGAAATAGTTATTTTGGATACGTTTCAAGCAGCTTACTTTGTTCTTCGATGGCGTCTTTAAATTCAGTTTTTAAGTGTGCTACCAATTCCGAGACAGGTAAAATATCATCAATAAGGGCAGAACCTTGACCAGCGGACCATATGGTTTTCCAAGCTTTTGCCTCGGTATCCAATTCCTTTCCAAAATCTATTTTCCGGTCTTTCTTTAAATCATCTTCGGTGATACCGGCAGCTTTTAAGCTGGCGCCAAGAAAGTTTGCATGTACTCCTGAAATGGCTGCGGTATATATCACATCGCTAGCACCTGCATCAATAATCATTTGGCGATATTCTGCCGTAGCCTTGCTTTCGTTGGTGTTGATAAAACGTGTACCCATGTAAGCTAAATCGGCACCCATTTGTAAGGCAGCCGCAATATCTCTACCTGTGCTTATACAGCCGGATAACAAAATGGTTTTATGAAAAAATTTCTTTATTTCAGCAACTAAGGTCATGGGGTTAATTGTACCGGCGTGACCACCTGCACCTGCGGCAACAAGAATTAATCCATCTACACCTGCTTCAGCCGCTTTTTCTGCATGACGTTTCTTAATAATATCGTGAAACACTAATCCGCCATAGCTATGGATAGCATCCACTACTTGAGCCACAGCACCCAGTGAGGTGATAATTAAAGGTACTCTATGTTTGACACATAATTTTATATCGGCCTCTAATCGTGGGTTTGTAGGATGTACAATTAAATTTACACCAAAAGGAGCCGCTTTCTTGCCCGTCTCTTTTTCAAATGCTTTTAAGGCAGATTTAATTTCAATTAGCCATTCTTCAAAACCTTCGCTTGTGCGCTGATTCAATGCAGGAAACGTACCGACGATGCCGTTCTTGCAGCTTTCGATCACCAATTGTGGCCCTGATATTAAAAACATGGGAGCAGCAACTACGGGTAGGGCTAATTCTTTTAGGAAGGCGGGTTTGTTTGACATACAAGTGTAAATTTTGAAAGTGTCTTAAATATAATTATAAAAAACCGTGTTCTTTATTTCTTAGGTTTCAAAACTATGTTATTTTTATCGGGTATTATGCATGCATAACAAAAAATTATAGGGATGTACTTGAAGGAGTTTGAAATACGTTGGAGTGATGTAGATGCGAACCGTCATTTGGCGAATTCTGCATATGTCAATTTTATGAGCCATACAAGAATGGCGTTTTTAATGGAACTTGGTTTTGATCATAGAACAATGGCGACCCATGAATTAGGACCAGTAGTTTTTTATGAGCATATATATTATTTCAAGGAGGCATTTCCAGGGAAACCTATTAAGGTTTCTTTAAAAGTTATGGGACTAAGTGAAGACTGTCAATTCTTTGAATTTCATCATGACTTTTATAATCATAAAGGAGAAAATATTGCACGTTGCGAGATGATGGGCGCTTGGATAGATTTAAAAACTAGAAAGCTTACCGGATTGACCAATGATTTACTAAAAACATTTAGTGCTGTTGAAAAACCAGATGGATTTAGAATACTTACCAAGAAAGATTCACGGAAATTTGCAAAAACTCCTAAAAACTTATAGGTGTTAATTTGTTAAGTACTTAAGAAACAGTCCTTAAAAAAGTGCGTTCACTTGTAAAAAACAATTGGACATTGTGGACGCAATTTTAGTATATTTACCCTATGGTCAGCTTACCGGAAGAAGTATTTCAAGAGACATACGGGAAAGTAATAAAATTGATTGTTACCAAGAAATTAATTCCTGGTCAACTAATCACACAGCATAGGTTATCGCATACCTTAAAAATTAAAGATGATACGATACCTGTAGTGTTGCAGCAATTAAAGCAGGAAAACCTCTTGGTGAGTACGATAGATAATGGCCTTGCTGTTCGTGAATTATGTGAGCAGGAGATATTAGAGATGTTCGATTGTCGAATAGCTTTGGAAACTATGACAGTTAGGTTATTCACTCGGTATGCCTCTCAATCAAAGATCGATGATTTAAGAAATTTGCTGGTGCCATTTGAAAAGGGACCTCAGAATGGTTATGTTTTCTATAAAATAGATAGGTATTTTCATGAGTTTATTGCCAAAAATTGTGGAAATAAAATGTTGTATGAATTATTTAAGTCCTCTAAAATATTACCCTTTATGGGTCTTTTAGGGTTGGCAAGGCCTTTGAAGGAAATCATGCAAGAACATTTAAATTTGGTATCTGCAATGCATCAACGGGATGAAGAATTAGCGGTTAAGACAATTCTGCTACATCTTGAAAATACCAAAAGAGCCCATGTTTAATTCGTTTTAAATTTTCTTTTCGGTTTTTTACTTGCTAGATATACACCGACCAATACAAAGCATGCTGCTACGATTTTCACCATGGTCAATCTATCCTGACCTGTAAGAATAGCAAATGCAATACCGACCAAAGGTTGAATGTATACGAAGGCACTTAGGGTAGAGGCTTTTAATTGGGTTAAAGCGAAAATATTGAATAGGTAAGTGCAAAATGTGGTGCCTAAAATAACAAAAGCAATGCCTTGATATGCTTCTAATGGAAGCGTACTCCATGAAATCTGTACAAATTCTTCATATCCAAAAGGCAAACAAATAAGAACACCAAGTGAAAATAACCACTTCATAAAGGTAAAAGGATGGTATTTTGAAATTAGTACTTTGACCAGCACTAAATACGAACCATAAAACATAGAATTCAGGAAAATTAGAAAATTACCCATTGGGATATTAGGCGCATCTTGTCTAATTTCTGAACCAAACAATATCAACCCTAAAGCCCCTAAAAGTCCGATGCCAATACCTGTAATTTTCCTGCCGGATATTTTTTCCTTTAAAATAACAGCAGATAACACCAATACGATGATAGGCGTGGTTGTAATTAAAACTGCGCTATTAATAGGGGTGGAAAGTGATAATCCTTTAAAAAATACCAGCATGTTAAGGGCCATACCTAAAAAAGCACATACTATCATTCGAACATAATCTCGTCGCTCAATACGTTCCTTAGGTCCAAACGGTGAAATAAACCAAAATAGAATTGCGGCACCCAAAACCCGTAAAATGATGAAACCAAAGGGTTGTACATAATGAGGCATGACCCCTTTTGCGACGGTATGATTGATGCCGTATATCATGGTGGCACCAACCGCTGCGAGTATGGCTAATAAGCGTTTATTCACGAGTGGATGGCCTTTTTAGCGGCCGCTACCACTTTCTTACTATTGCCAATAAATATTTGATTCTCTATGATGATAACAGGACGCTTTAAGAAAGTATATTGTTCTAATAGTAAAGCCCTAAAATCATCTTCCTTAAGATTTTGCTCTTTTAAATTTCGCTCGCGATATAGAACAGCTCTTTTATTGAAAAGTGCTTCATAACTATTTGATAGAGCATACATTTCTTGCAATTGAGATTCTGTAATGGCTGCTGTTTTTATATCCTGTAATTCAAAGTCATTAGGCGGTTGCAATTCTTTTAAAATGCGTTGGCAGGTAGAACAAGTACTTAAGTGATATATTTTTTTCATGCCATAGGTAATTTGAGAACAGGTGTTTATGCATTTATATAAAATAGATTTCCATATTTGGAGTAATCTTACTGGTTGCAAAGAAACTTATTTCCCATTAATTGTACTATTTTTAAACTCCTTAAAATGTAAAATGATGTTCAAGAACATATTTGAAGTTACCTTACAAAATCGAAGAAATTTACATGCTATACTGACAAAAACCCCAAAAGAAAAGCTTTTGGAAATTCCCGAAGGTTTCAATAATAACATATTCTGGAATATAGCACATACCGTGGTGACACAACAAATTCTTCTATATAAGTTTAGTGAACTTCAAATGCGTGTTCCAGATGAATTGGCGGCTAAATTTATGAAAGGAACCACGCCGGATGGCACGGCTACAGATGAGGAAATTATAATGATAGCAGATTTTTTACTGTCAACTGCCCAATGGGCGAAAGAAGATTATGACGCCCAGCTTTTTCAAAAATACATAGAGTATACGACGAGTGCACGAGTGACATTGAAAAATATTGATGATGCTATCGCTTTTAATTTATTCCATGAAGGGCTACATATCGGTGTTATTGCCTTGTTGATAAGGCATGTATCTTAAGATTTAGCGGAAAACCTTAAAAATACATTCGCATCCTTGTAGGGGATGGTGATTGTTATTGGCCCGTCGGCAAAAGAAGCTATTTCATAAGGCTCGTAAAATAAAAGCAAGCCATCATCGGTATAACCAATATTATCCGGTAGGTAGAAGTCTTCCGTTTCAAACATAAAACCAGTGCTATTTATGTTTACATCTGCGGGAATGTTTTCCTGTTTTCTGAAAAGTGTTTCTGTGAAATTTTTGAAATCTTCTTTACTTTTGAATAAGTCTTCGTGAAATAATTCAACTCCATTGGCTTTGTCAAAATTCAAATATCGATTCGTACCATAGCCATGAGCCCCTCCGGTAAAAATGTATGATTCTAATTGTATGGTTATTAAATCTTTGTTTTCAAAGGTAATACTACCTTCTATTTTTGCTTCCCAGGGGATTGATTCTTCCGGAAATTTGTCATTAAGTTCCTCATAATCGGTAATGAAAGCATTTGTGGCGCTCTTCAAATTATATGCATTGCTTTCTTCATCGAAATTTAACAAAGCGATAATTTCATTCTGTAATGCAGTGTTGATAGTCTCGCTTAATTTGTTCTTCCCCAGTGCATGAGGAATTTCAATGAGTACAGTCGTACAATTTTCACAGGGATCACTAGAAATTGATATCGGTTCAAAAGTCAGTGCTTCTTCATCGCTACAGGCAATGAACAGAAAACAAACAAGAAGGGTAACAAACTTTGATTTCATGGAGAAATAAGATTTGCTGTAAAAATACGTCATCATTGTATTCCCCAAAAGATAACAATACATTTGTGTTAGAAATACTTTTAAATGGCGGCTAAAGATTTGAGGTTTAATACAAAGACTATTCACGGAGGTCAACATCCTGATGAGGCGTATGGGGCAGTAATGCCACCCATATATCAAACATCAACATATGCACAAACCACACCGGGCGGTCATAAGGGTTATGAGTATTCTCGAAGTGCCAATCCTACTAGAACCGCTTTAGAAAATTCTTTAGCAAGTATAGAAGGAGGTGAATATGGATTGGCATTTGCTAGTGGACTTGCCGCGATTGATGCCGTAATAAAATTATTGGAACCAGGGGATGAAGTAATTTCTACAAATGATCTCTACGGTGGTTCCTATAGGATATTCAAAAAAATATTCGAAGGGTTTGGGATTATTTTTCATTTTGTGGGTATGCAAGGTACTGACGCCATAAAGGAGAAAATCAATACGAAAACAAAATTGATTTGGGTTGAAACGCCCACCAATCCTATGATGAACATTATTGATATAAAAGAGGTTGCCAGGCTGATAAAGAATACTGGTATTCTGTTGGCCGTCGATAATACGTTTGCTACACCCTATTTGCAATTGCCATTACAATTGGGAGCCGATATTGTAATGCATTCAGCTACAAAATATCTTGGCGGTCATAGTGATACCGTGGTGGGTGCTTTGGTGGTAAATAATAAGGACTTAGCGGATAGACTTTTTTTTATTCAAAATGCCAGCGGCGCGATTTGTGGCCCTATGGATAGTTTTTTGGTTTTAAGAGGAATTAAAACACTGCATGTTCGTATGCAACGCCATTGTGAGAATGGTAAGGCGGTAGCGATTTATTTAAAGAATAATCCGAAAGTGGACAAAGTTTATTGGCCCGGTTTTGAAGACCATCCTAATCACACTATAGCCAAAGAACAGATGGCCGACTACGGAGGTATGATCTCTTTTGTTCCTAAAGGGAGCAATTATGATGACGCCATTAAGATTATTGAAAAACTTCAAGTTTTTACGTTGGCAGAATCGTTGGGTGGAGTTGAAAGTTTGGCGGGTCACCCTGCAAGTATGACGCACGCAAGTATACCAAAGGAAGAAAGGGAAAAAAGCGGGGTGGTAGATGCTTTAATCCGATTAAGTGTTGGTATTGAAGATGTGGAAGATTTAATAGCAGATTTAGAGCAAGCGATACGATAAATGGCTAAATGTTATTATTTACCTATCAAGAATGGGTATTTTGTTGCCAAAACAACAAATTTTATCGAATTTTAAAAAAATAAGCAAATAAATTACACAAATAACATAATTTTGCCGTAATATTTTGAAATCAATAATTTAAAAAGTGTAAATAGCTTTATGGAAGAAAAGATCAAAGCATTTATGGATGAGGTTACCGCAAGAAACGGTCACGAACCAGAATTCATTCAAGCAGTACAAGAGGTAGCTGAAACGGTAATCCCATATATCGCTAAGAATGAAATATATAATGGTAAGAATATTCTATTAAGAATGGTCGAGCCAGAACGTTTGCTTTCTTTTAGAGTAGCATGGGTAGATGATGATGGAGAAATTCATGTGAACCGAGGATATAGAATTCAAATGAATTCTGCCATTGGGCCCTATAAAGGAGGGTTGCGTTTTCATCCAACGGTAAATGCTAGTATCCTAAAATTCCTGGCTTTTGAGCAAGTTTTTAAAAACAGTCTAACCACACTGCCAATGGGCGGTGGTAAGGGTGGTTCTGATTTTGATCCTAAGGGCAAATCAGATGATGAAGTAATGCGTTTTTGTCATGCATTTATGTTGGAATTAAATAGACACATTGGTCCAAATACAGATGTGCCTGCAGGCGATATAGGTGTTGGTGCCCGTGAAATAGGTTTCCTTTTCGGAATGTACAAAAAGATTCGTAATGAGTTTACGGGGGTACTTACCGGCAAAGGACTTTCTTGGGGAGGGTCTAAAATTAGGCCAGAAGCAACGGGGTATGGTACCGTTTACTTCGCCGAAAGCATGTTAAAAACGAAAAACCAAAGTTTCGACGGAAAAACTGTGGTAATTTCAGGATCAGGAAACGTAGCACAATACGCGGCCGAAAAAGCAATTTTATTAGGTGCCAAAGTGGTAACGCTTTCAGATTCTAGCGGATATATCTATGATAAAGATGGTTTGAATGATGACAAGCTTTCTTTTGTGATGGACCTTAAGAACAATAAAAGAGGTAGGATTTCTGACTATGTGAAGCAATATCCATCTGCAGAATTTCATGAAGGTAAAACTCCTTGGCACGTACCATGTGATATCGCATTACCCTGTGCAACACAGAATGAGCTGAATCAAGAAGATGCTAAAAGTCTCTTGAAAAATGGATGTATTTGTGTTGCCGAAGGCGCTAATATGCCGTGTAATGCAGATGCCGTACATGAGTTTAATAATGCGAAAATATTGTTCGCGCCCGGCAAAGCTTCAAATGCAGGGGGTGTCGCTACATCAGGATTGGAAATGTCTCAGAATTCACTAAGAATCAGTTGGACACGTGAAGAGGTTGATGAGCGATTAAGAGATATAATGGAAGATATTCACGATTCATGTATCGAATATGGGAAAGAGGAAGATGGATTCTGTAACTATGTAAAAGGAGCCAATATTGCTGGTTTCGTTAAAGTTGCCGATGCCATGCTGGCTCAAGGTGTTATCTAATTCTCAGGATATTCCTAAAGGATACTAATAAATTTTATAAGGCGAGGTTCTATTTTTAGAACCTCGCCTTTTTTTTACTCCACTCCGATGTCAAGACGCAAACTACTATCTTTGTTGAAATTGGATGTATAACATGCAGGTAACAACAAAAGCGATAGTATTTTCTGCATTAAAATTTGGGGATACTAGTTTAATAGTAAAGGCATTTACGGCATCTGATGGTATTAAATCTTATTTATTAAAAGGCGTCTTAACTTCAAAAAAGGGAAAATTAAAATCCGCCTATTTTCAGCCTTTAACACAATTAGAAATTGTAGCGAATCATAAGAATAAAGGCACTTTAGAAACACTTCGTGAAGCTAAGGTCTTCTACCATTACCAAACACTTTATGCCGATATGGCCAAGAATGCAATGACCTTGTTCTTAGCTGAACTTTTGGGCAACAGTATTCGGGAAGAAGAACGTAACGAAGCGTTGTTCGATTTTTTAGAAGCTTCATTACAATGGCTGGATATGCATAAGGAAGTTGCCAATTTTCATTTGCACTTTATGCTGTCGTTGACTCGATTTTTGGGTTTTTATCCTGATATGTATCAGATAGATAGGCCTTATTTTGATTTATTGGAAGGTGAGTTTATATCGAAAGAATCACTAAACCCTATGTTGAGGGGTGAAAATATTTATTACTTCAAAACCTTCTTGGGCATAAATTTTGATACAATTCATACCGTAAAGATGAAAAAAACCAACCGCCAAGAATTGTTGAAATCCCTGATACTCTATTTTGAATTGCATCTTCAAGGTTTCAGGAAACCAAAATCCCTTGCCGTGTTAAATGAAGTTTTCAATACGTATGTATAAGTTTCTGTTTGTAGCACTTTTTTTGATGACCACTATTGGTAATGCTCAACTAATTACCGTATTAGACGCGGATGATGGAGAGGTTATGCCTAACGTAGCCGTATATAATAAGGATAAATCGAAGATTGCCATAACTGATTTGGAAGGCAAGTTCGATGCTTCACTTTTTTTGGATAAAGAGCGTATCACCTTAAAGCATATGGGTTATCAGGAGTATAAGACCACCAAATTGCAACTACAACGTCAAGGCCATAAAGCAAACTTAATAATGAAAGCCCATCAGTTGGACGAAGTGGTTATGTCGGTGTCTAAGTGGGAACAGCAGAAAAGGGACATTCCTAATAGAATTGTGTCATTAGATGCTAAGTCTATAGCATTTACGGCACCACAAACTTCGGCAGATTTACTTCAGAATAGCGGAAAGGTGTTCGTGCAAAAAAGTCAATTAGGAGGTGGTAGTCCCATGATTCGGGGATTCGCAACTAACAGGTTATTGTTGTCGGTAGATGGGGTGCGAATGAACAACGCAATCTTTAGAGGAGGCAATATTCAAAATATAATTTCAATAGATCCATTTACCATTAAGAATACCGAGGTAATATTTGGGCCTGGTTCTGTAATTTATGGTAGTGATGCCATAGGTGGTGTAATGAACTTTTATACAAAAAAACCTATTTTATCCCAAACCGATAGTCTTCTAATATTAGGTAATGTAAATTATAGATTCGCCTCGGCAAATGAGGAGAATACAGTTCATGCTGATGTGAACTTCGGTAAAAAGACATGGTCATCATTCACAAGTATCAGCTATAACAATTTTCAGGATTTAAGAATGGGTTCACATGGTCCCGATTCTTATTTGAGAAACACGTTTGTTCGGACGGTTAACGGGGTAGATGAATTAGTTGCAAATGACTCGCCGAAAAAACAAGTGTCCACAGGTTATGACCAGATAAATTTAATGCAAAAATGGCTATTCAAGCCCAATTCAAAATGGGATTTAAATCTTGGCGCGTATTATTCAGAAACTTCAGATTATTCTAGATATGATCGTTTGATTAGACCTACCAGTGATGGGCTGGGCTTGCGTTCTGCTGAATGGTATTATGGTCCGCAGAAATGGCTTATGGGAAATGCCCAAATTCTTAAAAAAGGAAATGGAAAGCTGTATGACGGACTAAAAATAGGATTGGCTTACCAACAATTTGAAGAAAGTAGAATTAATAGGGATTATCAAGATGAAGTTAGAAATACGACCAAGGAAAAAGTCGATGCCATCAACTTGAATATTGACTTAGAAAACAGAAAAATAGGTGATTTTAAATTGTATTATGGGAGCGAGTTTATCTTCAATAAAGTTCGGTCTAACGGGTACGATGTGAATATACAAACCGATGAAAAAACTGCATCTGCATCACGATATCCAGATGGTTCTACCTGGAAAAGTTTTGCTGGGTATATAAATGGGGAATATAAGACAAAGCCAAACTTTACAATTATGTCGGGCTTGCGGTATAGCCATGTTTGGGTTGATGCCGTTTTTGATGATACTTTTTTTGATTTTCCCTTTGAAACGGCAGATTTAAGTACAGGTGCTTTAACCGGAAGTATCGGCTTTAGTTGGTTTCCAAGGGCCAATCTTCAGCTGACAATGAATGGGTCTACAGGTTTTAGAGCTCCGAATATTGATGATGTAGGAAAAATATTTGATTCAGAACCTGGGTCGGTGGTAGTCCCTAATCCTGATTTAGAACCTGAATATGCCTATAATGCTGAACTAGGAATTCAGCGTAATTTTAAGGATAAACTCATTTTGAAGGGTACAGCTTATTACACGTATTTGGTAGATGCCTTGGTACGACGGGATTTTAACTACTACGGAGTGTCGGAAATGGAATATGGTGGGGAGATGAGCAATGTTCAAGCAATTCAAAATGCTGCAAAAGCATATGTGTATGGGTTTGAATTCGGAATAGAAGCATATCTGACAGAGCAATGGTCTTTGTCGTCAAACCTAACCCTGACCGAGGGAGTGGAAGAGGAAGATGATGGCACAGAAACACCTGCACGGCACGCGGCACCTTCATTTGGTGATTTTCATATAGTTTGGAAGAATCAAAGGCTTCACACAGACCTGTTTGTGAATTACAATGGGGAAATATCCTATAATAATCTTGCAATGTCAGAACAAGCTAAAGAGTATATCTATGCCATCGATGAGAATGGCAATCCGTATGCACCTTCGTGGTATTCGTTAAATTTTCGCTCGCAATATGACATTACCAATCGAGTTAAAGTAACCGCTAGTATTGAAAATATAACGGATCAACGGTATAGAACATATTCATCTGGTATTGTAGCACCGGGGCGAAATATTATTTTTGGTCTTGGGTATCATTTTTAAATTAAAAAAGACCCGTTATGAACGAATCTTTTAAAAGTATATAAGTCTTAAATTTAGTTTTTAACTGCCTTCTCAACTTCATTTGCTTTTTTTTCGACAGCATCAGCTGCTTCATTGGCCGCTTTTTTGACATCCTTGCCAGTTTCTTTTACTGATTCCGCAGCATTTTCAACAGCTTCCATTGCGTTTTCGCTTGCTTCTTTTGCTGCATCCATGGCACCTTCACCGGCTTCTTCCAATTCTTTACCAGCATTTTTTAATTCTTCTCCGGCCTCTTCTAATGCGGCACCGGCTTCCTCAGTTGCAGACTTTGTTTTATCGACCGTATCTCTACAGGATACAGACGTAGCAAGCGCTAAGATTACGGATAATCCTAAAATAATTTTTTTCATCGTGTT
>Ga0114916_1001803_pt1 | contig 11742 bp, 14 predicted proteins | sample MalvirAntarct_66_FD_83501 | JGI IMG/M metagenome (GOLD analysis project Ga0114916, IMG submission 83501) | Marine viral communities from the Global Malaspina Expedition - Malaspina viral metaG Antarct_66 | ecosystem: Environmental > Aquatic > Marine > Oceanic | place: West Anvers Island... | reverse complement strand
ATACAGAAATCCGTTGTTTTAAAATGGATTTACCTTAGGATATGAGAAAAAATATAGTTGCAGGAAACTGGAAAATGAACAATGATTTATCGGAAACCGAAACATTGATCAGAGAATTGAAATTACAGAACAACCCATCAGATGTTGAGGTCATGGTAGCCCCGTCCTTTACCAATCTGTGGCAAGCTTTCAACACCTTAAAAGACCACTCTATTGAAGTGATTGCACAAAACATGCACTTTGCGGACTCCGGTGCTTATACAGGTGAAGTGAGTGCGCCAATGCTGAAAAGTTTAGGGATAAAGACAGTGATTTTGGGTCATAGTGAGCGTCGTGCCTACTTTAATGAAACGGATGATATTTTAGCCAAAAAGGTTGATGCAGCACTAAAAAATGAGTTGCGGGTTATTTTCTGCTTTGGTGAAGAATTAAAAGATAGAAAATCTGAAAACCACGAAAGTGTTGTGGGGAATCAAATTAAAAATGCGTTATTTCATTTGGATGCATCGGCTTTAAACAATATCGTCTTGGCCTACGAGCCTGTATGGGCAATTGGTACGGGAGAGACGGCAAGCCCAGAACAAGCTCAGGATATGCACGCGTTTATCAGAAAAACCTTAGCCTCAAAATACGGCGACGATTTTGCAAATGAAGTGTCTATTTTATACGGTGGGAGCGTTAAGCCGAGCAACGCTAAGGAAATCTTTTCAAAACCAGATGTGGACGGCGGATTGATTGGAGGTGCAGCGTTAAATGCTGAGGACTTTTTTGCCATTGCCAACGCCTTTTAAATTTTAAATTATCTGTTGACGGGTTGTCAAATTCAACTCGGTAATTAATTATCAAATTGTATATACTACATGTCAAATACCATTTACATAGGGTATCAGTTTAAGGTGGCGCCTTTGCAGCCAGGCACTGAAATTTTAATTGCAGAATTAGGCTACGCTGGCTTTGAAAGTTTTGTGGAAACTGAAGAAGGGGTCACGGCTTATATTCAAAAGGACGAGTGGAACGCTGCTATTCTTGACGATATTCAGATTTTAGATTCTGACGAATTTGAAATTTCTTTTACGTTTGAAGATATAGAGCAAACCAATTGGAACGAAGAATGGGAAAAGAATTTCAACCCCATTGTAGTGGATGATGTGTGTTCCGTACGCGCTCCTTTCCATGAGAAACCAGACACGAAATATGATATTATCATTGAACCTAAAATGAGTTTTGGAACGGGACACCATGAAACTACACACATGATGATTCAGCACATTCTCAAGAATGATTTTGAAGGCAAAGCAGTGTTGGATATGGGTTCTGGAACAGGTGTTTTGGCAATTCTTGCGGAGATGAAGGGCGCAAAACCTATTGATGCGATTGATTATGACAACTGGTGCTATGTCAATAGTTTAGAAAACGTAGAACGCAATAGCTGTGAACACATCACCGTTTTAGAAGGCGATGCCAGCTTGTTGATAGATCAAAAATATGATATTATAATTGCCAACATCAACAGAAACATTCTTCTAAATGATTTGGGTGCGTATGTAAAATGTATGCATCCAAATGGGTCGATGTTCTTGAGCGGCTTTTACCTGGAGGATATTCCGGCCATTGAAGAAGAGTGCAATAAACATGGGTTGACTTACGTTGAAAGATTAGAAAAAAACAAATGGGTTGCGCTAAAATTCGTAAATTAGTAAGACCAAAAGAATAATAATATGAACTACAGATGGGAATCTGTACAATGAAGACTAGAAAAAGATGAGTACTAAAGAGAAAATTCAAGAAGACCTTCTCGTTGATACCCAAGAAGACAAACTAAACGAGATTGTGCTTTACAATGACGAGGTTAACACGTTTGACTACGTTATTGACACCTTAATCTATGCCTGTGATCACACGCCTGAGCAAGCGGAGCAATGTTCCATTTTAGTACATTATAAAGGACAATGCACGGTAAAAACGGGGTCGTATGATGATCTAGAGCCGCGCTGCTCAAAACTCCTCCAAGCAGGGTTGAGTGCAGAAATTGTATAGTGCTATAACATCAGAAAGCAAAAGGCCTCACTAGTAACATACCTGTGAGGCCTTTTTTAATTTTATGTGTTTACATCTATAGCGTACTAGGACATACAAATTCAGTAATTGGCAAATCTGTGGTTTTAATGGCGGCAAATCCTCCAGCCACATCGACTAATTTATCAAAGCCACGCGCTTTTAAAATGGACGCCGCAATTACAGAACGATAGCCACCTGCGCAATGGATATGATAGGTTTTTTTAGCATCTATCTGATTCATGTTTTCATTGATAAAATCGAGTGCAAAATGTTGTGCTTCCTCTAAATGTGACGCTTGGTATTCACCATCTTTTCTAACGTCAAGAATATTGATAGTTTCTGAAGTAGCTTTATGAGCAAATGTCTCTGCCGAAATTGATTCTAGGGTCCCAACCTCTTTACCAGCAGCTTTCCAAGCGGCAATGCCGCCTTCTAAATACCCAAGCGTGTTATCATAACCTACACGCGATAAACGTGTCACAGCCTCTTCGCTTTTGCCTTCTGGAACAATCAATAGCAACGGTTGCTTTAAATCAGTAATCAAAGCTCCAACCCAAGGGGCGAATTGTCCGTTTAAACCAATAAAAATCGAATTAGGGACATGACCCGCACTAAAATCATCTTGAGTTCTGACATCTAACACCAAAGCATCTTCATGGTTGGCAATAGCTTCAAAATCTTCCGGAGCTAAAGCAACATTTCCAGTTTCTAAAACCTGATCAAAAGCATCGTAGCCCGTTTTGTTCATCAGTGCATTTTTTGCAAAATATTGCGGTGGAGGCGGCATTCCGTCCAAAACTTCGGCGATGAATTCCTCTCTAGTCATATCAGCACGAAGCGCATAATTGGTGAGCTTCTGATCTCCGATGGTGCCAACAGTTTCCTTGCTCAGATTCTTTCCACAAGCTGAACCTGCACCATGAGCCGGATATACAATGACATCATCTGCTAAGGTCATAATTTTTGTGCGAAGGGAATCGAAGAGCATGCCCGCCAAATCTTCCTTGGTCAAATCTGATTTAATCGCCAAATCAGGACGGCCAACATCACCTAAAAACAAGGTGTCTCCAGAAAAAATAGCGTGCTCGTTTCCGTCTTCATCCATCAACAAAAAAGTTGTTGATTCTAAAGTGTGGCCAGGGGTGTGTAAAGCTTTAATCTTAATTTTTCCAAGCTTAAATTCTTCACCATCCATAGCCGAATGAATGTCGTAACTGGTTTCAGCGCCAGGACCATAAACGATAGTGGCTCCAGTTTTATTTGCCAAGTCAACGTGTCCTGAAACAAAATCAGCGTGAAAATGCGTTTCAAACACATATTTTATGGTAGCGTTTTCAGCATTGGCTTTATCGATGTACGGTTGAATTTCGCGCAGTGGGTCAATGATGGCAACTTCGCCCTCAGATTCTATGTAATAAGCACCTTGTGCCAAACACCCTGTATATATTTGTTCTATTTTCATGTTGTTCTTTATTTAAAAAGTCCATTAAAGGACTTTTGTTTCACTTCTAAAAGCAGCTTGAAAAAGCTATGCCAAAGATACAAAAGTTACACCGCTGCCAATGTAACTTAGGTTACGCTGCCTAGGATAATTCCATGTACATAATATAGCACGCCATAATTAAAGTAAAAATGCCGAAGCCTCTTTTTAAACCTTGATTGGAAACATGTTTAGAGGCGTAACCGCCAATAATAATCCCAATGATGGTGAGGCCTGAAAATGACAGTAGGAATCGCCAATCTACATCAATGTTTTGGATATCGCCCGTAAATCCGATAAGCGAATTTAAAGTGATGATCACCAATGATGTGCCTACCGCTTTTTTCATCGGAAGGTTGGCCCAAAGCACCAAGGCGGGTACGTATAAAAATCCACCTCCCGCACCAATCAGTCCTGTTATCGTACCAATAATTAAGCCTTGAATAAAAGTGATGTAATACGGATTGTTTTTATGCGGCCCTTCAATCTCCTTTTTCTTTTTAATCATGGAAATGGATGACAACAACATGATAATCGCAAAAAACAGCATTATGGCTACTTCTTTGGTCAAGGTGAAATCATTCAAGTGAAAAAAGGTATCCGGTAAGTTTGGCACTAAATAACGTCGGGTTAAGTAGACGGCAATAAACGATGGAAAGGAAAAGATTAATCCCGTTTTGAAATCGACCAGTTTTTTCCTGTGCTTTTGAAAAGTTCCAACCAAGGAGGAGGAACCCACAATAAACAAGGAATACGCAGTAGCGATAATAGGATTAAATCCCATGAGATACACTAAAATTGGCACGGTTAAAATGGAACCACCTCCGCCAATAAGCCCTAAGACAAACCCAACGAATAACGCTCCAACAAAACCAATGATGTATAGTGTATCCATGATTAATGTGGCAATTTAGTTCTTAACACTCCATAAACATAGGTGCCTAACATTGCGGCAAGGATTACGATGATTATGGAAAAGACACCGGTACCCACCAAAATATACATGGGTCCTGGACAGGCGCCTGATAGTGCCCAGCCCAGTCCGAAGAGTGTACCGCCAACAATGTAACGCGTTAAGCCTTTATCTTTATCAGGTACGCTCATAAAGCCACCTTCAATATTTTTAAACTTGAATTTTTTTGTGATGAGCATCAACAGTACGCCGGTAACTACAGCAGAGCCGATAATCCCGTACATATGGAAGGACTCAAAACGGAACATTTCATAAATGCGATACCAGGATACGGCTTCTGATTTTACCAGCACAATTCCGAAAACGATTCCAACGAATAAGAATTTTATAAATTTCATTTGTATGTGTTTTATAATGTAAATAGGGTCAGTTGCACTAGTCAATGCAATGGTTTATCATGACGAGCATTTGCAAGATGACGGATTAGATTAACCGAAAATTAGTGGGAATAATAAGTGGATCATGATCAGTCCACCCAGAAAAAAACCGATTACCGCAATTAAAGAGGGTAGTTGTAAGTTGCTCAACCCAGTAATAGCATGACCAGAGGTGCATCCACCAGCGTAACGCGTCCCGAACCCAACTAAGAAACCTCCAATAATTAAAATGGACAATCCTTTTAAACTTAAGACGGCATCCCAGCTATACAGTTCAGCTGGCAACAGTGATTTTCCAGCATTTTCAAATCCATATTGCGACAAACTTTCCACAGTGGCAGGGTTTAAATCGATATCCGTAGGGACAGAGAGTAAAAAATGAGCAATAAATCCGCCTAGAATTGCCCCTAAGACCACAATAAGATTCCATTTTTGGGCCTTCCAATCGAAATCGAAGAATTTAGTTTTTTTGCCCGCACCAGCAATGGTACAAAAGGTTCTTAAGTTGGATGACATCCCAAAAGTTTTCCCAAAATAAATGAGGGTAAACATGATGAGGGCCATCATAGGGCCAGCCACGTACCAAGGCCAAGGTTGTAAAATGTAGTCCATAGTAATTAATTTTATGCAAATGTAAGGGTCGCAACTGAGTTGCTCTGTAATAATTGTTACTTAAAAGGCGATGAGTTCTATTTTATTGCGACTCAAAACGATTTTGCCTTCATTTTCCAATTGTTTTAGCAATCTGGAAACTACCACTCTAGAGGTGTTTAAGTCTTCAGCAATCTCCTGATGGGTTTTAGAAATCGTTTCTGAAGCATTTATTTTAACGTGATCTGTCAGGTATTTAAACAGTCGCTCATCCATTTTCATGAAGGCTAAGGTGTCAATAGTTTCAAGCATTTCGTTAAATCGAATTTGATAACTCTGCAAGATAAAGTTACGCCAACTGGCATTGGTATGGAACCATTCCGTCATTTGTTCATTCGGAATCATGATCACACTGGAATCTTTATCAGCAACGGCCCTGATTTTGCTGCTGGACTTCGCCATGCAACAGGTCAATGACATAGAGCAAGTGTCTCCAGATTCTAAAACATACAGCAGCAGCTCACTGCCGTTGAGGTCTTCTCGCAATACTTTGATGTTGCCTTTTAATAATAGCGGTACATGCGTAAGGTCCTGACCAATATCCATGATGATATCGTCTTTTCTAAAATGCTTCATACTACCATATTGTGATATGCTCTTGATGATAGCGTTATCAAATTGATAGGCGAACGGGGTTAAATCCTCTTGGTTTATCATAGTTCAAAAATAAACAATTAGAAATTTCTAAAAATTATTTGGTACTAAATTAATAAAATTACTATATTTGCAGCCACTTAAAAAGGCCTCGTGGCGCAACTGAATAGCGCACTTGATTACGGCTCAAGAGGTTACTGGTTTGAATCCAGTCGAGGTCACTCTAAGCTATTACAAATAGCAACAAAACCGCGCAAATCTTAGGATTTGCGCGGTTTCTTCATTTTTAGGGATTCATATAATTTGATGTTTTATGGTAGCTTATGGTAGCTATTAGGCAACTTCGGATTAAAAATGGTAGCTTAGCTACCACGATGAAATTCAGCTTAAGGTTGAATTTTGGTTGTTCGGTTAAGTTTGATTCGACTTTCGTAGTAATTCAAGTTTAATTTAATACCAAAGTTATGCGTACTTCAAAAACATTCTCCATCCAATTTTGGATGGATACAAAGAAATCCATAAAAGGAGAAGGGCTAATCTATGCTAGGGTTAATGTTGACCAAAAAAGATCAAGTATCAGTCTGAAGCGAAAGTTGGATATTGAGCAATGGGATGAAAAAAACCAAAAGCATCACGGCAATTCACAAAAAGCAAAAGATTTCAATCGCTATTTAGATTTATCAAGAGCTAAACTTTTTACTTGCTATCAAGAACTTCGTGACAATGGAAGTCCCGTGACAAGTAAAGCAATTAAAAATCTTTTTTTAAACGAAGGCTCATTTGGTCATACACTTAAGGAGCTTATTGGTTATCACTCTAAAAAAATTGAAAATACTCATGCAGTTGGGTCTATCAGAAATTTCAAGGTTACTGAAGGGTATGTGGAACGATTTCTAAAGAATAAGCGCCTCAATGATATTGCTCTTTCAGTTTTGAACTATGAGTTCTTATGTGATTTTGAGAATTTCCTTAATGCTTATTATCCTAAGAGTCATCCCAAGGCGATGAGCCATAATACAGTTACCAAACATATTCAGCGCTTAAGAAAGATTGTAACGCTTGCCTATAATCTTGAATGGATTAAAGATGACCCTTTTCGAAGATGGAAATCTTCATTTGATAAGGTGGATAGAGAATTCCTATCTGATAGTGAGCTTTCAAAACTCGCCACACATCATTTTGAACTTGACCGTTTGGACCGTGTAAGAGATCTTTTTGTTTTCAGCAGCTATACAGGCATTTCTTATGTGGATATTCGGAATTTGACAAAGAAAAATGTTTGGATTGGCGATGATGAAGGTCATAAATGGATTACAACGTTTAGGCAAAAAACAAATACTAAAATCAAGATTCCATTGTTGTTTCGTGCAGAACAGATTCTACTTAAGTATGAGGCGCATCCAGTGACACAGTTTACGGGTAAGCTTTTACCATCAATAACCAATGAGAAGGCGAATCTCTATTTGAAAGAAATTGCCAAGGAAGTCGGAATTGAAAAAAATCTTACCTTTCACATGGCACGGCATACGTTTGCTACAACAGTGGCATTAAGCAACGGAATGCCAATCGAAACCGTTTCTAAAATATTGGGACATTCAAAAATCACGACAACTCAAATTTATGCTCGTGTCATGGATCACAAGATCAAATCAGATATGGATGCCGTTCAAGAAAGACTCAATGAAAAGGCGAGAAAAATTGAAGAGGAAAAAGAACTTATACATTTACAGGAAAAGATTATTGCGGCTGAAAAGAAAAACTATTCACATATGACGAAAGAAGAGCTTCTTAAGAAGTTGAACAATGTGCTTAACGAATAGCTCTATTGCGACTGATGGGATTAATAATTATAATCTCTAATCAAAAACTTTATATATGCAATAGCATATATTAACAAAAATTTCATTATGATTATATGCATTTACATATTATTTAGTATATTTGATTATAATTATACTTAATTACATATAATGGAAGAGCTGGCAGATTTTGTTAAAACACGACGGAAAGAAGTTAATCTTACTCAAGAAGAGTTTGCTAACAGGGCAGGGGTGGCATTGACCGTAATTCGAAAAATAGAACAGAATAAAACAAATTTGAATCTTGACAAAGTTAATCAAGTTTTAAAAATGTTCGGGCATAAATTGGTGCCTGTTAGTTTTAAAGATATAAAATGATATGAGACAAGCTAAAATCCTGTATGATAGCATCTTTTGTGGAACGTTAACGGAAACGGATGATGGGGAATTTTTATTTAAGTATGATGATGGCTATGCGAATCAATATCCCGATCAGTTTATCACATTTACTATGCCTGTACGAAAAAAAGAGTATAAGGATAAACGACTATTTCCATTTTTTGAAGGCTTAATTCCTGAAGGATGGCTGTTAGATATCGCTTCTAAGAACTGGAAAATTAATACCAACGACCGGATGGGATTGTTATTAGCGTGCTGTCAGAATTGCATTGGTGCTGTTAGTGTTCATCCAATACAAATAAAAGATGAGTAAGTGTCTATATTGTTATAAGGACGTTGCATCCGGTGATGATTTTCATGCCGAATGTAGTCTTGCTTTTTTTGGAGTTGAAAACCCTCCTACAATAGACTATTCTCTAAAAGAAATGTCTCAATTGGCATTGCAAGTTGTGGAACGCAGCGTTTCTGTTCCTGGTGTTCAACCTAAACTTTCTATGTCCTTGGTTGCTGAGAATAAAAAGGACAAACGTCTAACGGTAGTTGGGGCGTTGGGTGGAAATTATATTTTTAAACCGCCTTCTGAAGATTATCCAGAAATGCCAGCCAATGAGCATATAACAATGAAAATGGCACAGCTATTCAATATTGATGTTGTTCCCCATTCACTTATTAGGTTAGCATCTGGGGAGTTGTCCTATATCACAAAGCGTATTGATAGAAATGAGGATGGTACTAAAATCCATATGATTGATATGTTTCAGGTAGTGGAAGCTTTCGATAAGTACCGCGGCTCTATGGAACGAATAGGTAAGGCGATTCATGCCTATGCTGATAACACGTTTTTAGATGTCCTGCGTTTTTACGAACTGACTGTTTTTAGTTATTTGACAGGAAATAACGATATGCATTTAAAAAACTTCTCCATGCTAAAAACATCATACGGATGGGCTTTGTCTCCCGCTTATGATTTATTGAATGTTGCCATTGTTAATCCTGAAGATACCGAAGAACTGGCATTAACTATTGCTGGGAAAAGAAAAAAGATATCGCGAAAAGTACTCTTTGACTTTGGAATAGGTCTTGGATTGTCTAAAAAGCAAATTGAAGGTGTTTTTAAACGTTTTATTGAATTGCAAGAAGACGCTATTGCCTTGATTAAAATGTCTTTTTTGAGTGAGGAGATGCAGCGTAATTATATTTCTAGTTTAGAAAATAAAAATCAGATTTTAAATGAGATTTTTTAAGACGTAATAAAGGTGTAATCTTTATAGAATATTTCAAATGCAGTTTGTTCATAGATAATTTTTCAAATCCAATATGACATAATCATTTTCGTGAATTTTTTATGTACAAATTCAGCTTGATTGTAAAATGAGCTGGGAGTGTAAGTCTTGAGAGAACCCCGTAAACCTACCTTCCATAAAAATACCCATCGTGGGGTACATGATTTGACAAATTGCTGAACTCCCAAATTCGCGGTTATATTCATTATAAAGGAAAGATAAGTCTAATGAGCTTGCAATCATAATCCTCTAAGTGCAATTCCTTTTTCTAACTTGGTATCTATGACCTTTGGTTTTAAAGTGTATTAAAACGTGTCTAGATAGTAAAATAGATTCAAATGCAAACTAGCATGTAAACTATATTTTCATTGAAAATCGTAGATTTGATTTAAAAACACAGTTGGATAGGCTTACAATGGAAGCACCCCTCAAAACGTTCTTAAGTATATATTGAGCGAATCAAAATTTGAATAACAATTTTAAGAATCAGTCATTTTCTTTATTTAATTCAAATGGGTTTTCAAACCACCATTTTTCAGCTTGAGACCAATTTTTTAAAACCTCTTTGGACCTCTTATTAAATATATTTCCAAAAAACGGTTGCTTATCAAAGTCGTACCAATGATCAGTTCCGCTTTTTAGACTTCCAATTCTCAAGCGGTTAAACATATAATGAACACGACATTGAGCTGGTTTAACTTCCTTTCCAAAAGTTGTGGTCATTCCGTCTATTGGACAATTTGAAATTTCAACTACAAATCTTGGCGAATACAAGCTAAATTGAAAAGTCAATAAATTTAATTGACCATTATTTTCTCTTCGGAAATGAGGAAATGAACCTTTAAATTTTTCGTTACGCAAAAAAGGAATGATTATTTCCTTAATTGCTTCGTCCATTTTATTTCGCTTTTCCTTATGCGTCATATTTTTTTAAATGCACCACCACGATTTTCGTGTACTTTATTGGAATTTCGTTGTTTTAATATTAGATTTTCTAGCATTATTTTATTCCAAAACGATAAGCGATCCCTAAAATTAACTGATTAGGTCTTGTATCAAAATTCACACCCACATTGGCAATTTCTGTAACAAAGTTTGATTCCATATTTGTAAGCCCTTTTTCCCATCTAATATCTACGTCAAATCTATCAAACTTTAGTCCGAGTCCTATTTGTGCATTCAAAGAAAAAGTATCATTGTCAATCTCCTGAAATTCTTTAATATCGAAGTCAGTGTCCAGTATAATTTGCAAGGAAGGGCCAATCAATAAACGTAAAGGACCTATAATATCTATTCCAACAAGGATGGGAACATCTATTTTTTGAATTGTTAACCGTTGTGAATCTCTATCAATTAAGCCAACATAGTCATAATTGTTTGTCGTATATAAAATTTCTGGTCGTATTGATATTCCTAGTTTTTGTATTTCAAATTCCGCCATAATACCCAAATGAAAACTCAAATCGTGTTCAGAGTTCCTAGAAATATCGAAATCACCAACAATGTTTGCTTCTTTCGAAAAATTCAAATTTATACCACCTTTAATACCAATATCGATTTGAGAGTAAGATGAAATTGAGATGAAAATTGAAATCAGAGTAAAAAGTATTCTATTCATATTAAGTTTATTTTCGAGTTTTTCTGTTCAATGAATGCCAATGTTTTTGTGTATGATTAGTTGCGTGATTTCGCAAGAAACAGTTTTCATTTCGGTCTTATTAAATCAGTCACCATTTTAATGTAACAACCTCTCACAAAAAATCTTGTTCTTTTATCGTTAATACCGCCATAAGGAATTTCATCAGTCCAATAATCAACATTTCGGCTTTTTAATTCCGATTTCAATGATTCAATCTCTGTTTTATCTTTAATCATTCCTATAAAGTTGCTATTTGCATAGGGGTCCGCTTTAATTTTTTCTTGAGCAAATTCAACAGCATCTTTTTCTGTGGCAAAATATTCTAAAGTCATTTTTCCGCCACGTTCATCTTGATAATACCATTCGTAAAGTCCATCATTAAAATCAAGTCCGTATCCTTCATATACTGATTTTCCATTTATTCCGTACTTTCCAAGAACGTAGCAATTATCTTTAATCCATTGCTCTAATTCTTTTTCAGTTTCTATT
>Ga0114916_1001802_pt1 | contig 11747 bp, 11 predicted proteins | sample MalvirAntarct_66_FD_83501 | JGI IMG/M metagenome (GOLD analysis project Ga0114916, IMG submission 83501) | Marine viral communities from the Global Malaspina Expedition - Malaspina viral metaG Antarct_66 | ecosystem: Environmental > Aquatic > Marine > Oceanic | place: West Anvers Island... | reverse complement strand
TGATATCAATTAACTTCCAAAAATCCATTATAAATTAAGATCTTAGAAATTACTTTTAGCCATTTTGGTTTTAGTTTTTCGCAAATTCAATTAATTTTGTAACGTTTTCATTGTCAGCTTCTCTCAAGGCGTTAATATACATTTTTATTGTTTCGTTAGCTTTTAAGGAATTAAGTGTTATCGTTCCACTAGCTTTACTTTCTTCAATTCTTTTTACACCTTACCGGGTGATATTTAGTTTGCTGCCCAGTTGGGCCATTGTCATATTGAGTGTGGTCCGAATTGTATTTATCCACCTACGTTCTGGGACCAGAACCATTCTAGTTTGGGAGAATGCTTGAAGCTTTTGGTCTAACTGTTCAATTAATAGTATGCGCTTGTTTCTCATTTTTATATAGTCTTAAGTTTACAAAATAAAAATTTTGTAAACATTTACATTTACAAATATGTAAAAAAGTCAATGCATATGTTTACAGTAATAAAAATTCAACAATTAAGTTTACTTATTGCGATTTTTCCAAAAATTTAAGCCAACTCTTCACTAGCTAATTTTGTAATTCTATATAAAAAAAAACCCATACTTTTTCACCCTTACATTCAAAAAATCCCTTACTTTTGCCCACTTAATTATCAAGAATCTCATAGAGAGATAGCAACCTGCATTAACGAGCAAGGTGCTAAATAGATAAGCCAAATACTTTGGAACAAACGTTATCCCATGTCCTTATTATTTGCTATCCTCCTCCCGTTGCGATTCTGTAAAGACAGACTCATGACCAGTTCAGTGACCCCCAGTTTTAAAGCTTTAATCCCATTTTTTGTATTTATCATCACCTTTTTAAGTGTTGGCATCATCCAAGATGATTTTTATGCCCTCCCCGCGCCTATTGCCGTCATTGCCGGAATTTTCGTGGCGTTTTTACTGTTTAGACAATCCGTAGCAGATAAGATCAAGACACTTTTAGAAGGTTGTGGCGATCCTAAGATCCTCACGATGTGTTTGATTTACCTCCTGGCGGGAGCTTTCGCCGCGGTCACCAAAGCCACCGGAAGTGTAGATACTATTGTGCATCTGGGTATGGACCTGATCAGTAGCCAGTATATTTATTTTGGGGTGTTTGTGATTGCCGCATTTTTATCTGTGTCTACCGGAACGTCGGTGGGTGCTATCGTTGCCTTGGCACCTATCGTCATTGGCTTTGCGGATACGGGCGACTTCTCATTGGGCATCCTTTGTGGCGCCTTGTTGGGCGGGGCTATGTTTGGCGATAACTTATCAGTCATTTCCGATACCACTATTGCGGCCACCCAATCTTTAGGGGTTAAAATGAGCGATAAATTTAAAGCTAACATCAAAATTGCTATCCCCGCAGCCATGGCGACCATCGGTATTCTTATTTATCAAGGTTTGGCGTTGGAACCAACTGATTCAGATCCGGTAGCTTACAGTTATTCGGCCTTAAAAATAGCGCCCTATTTGATGGTGATCATCCTATCCATCATTGGAGTCAATGTGTTTGTCACCTTGGTGTTGGGCGTCATTACCGCAGGATTATTAGGCTTGTTTTATGGCGATTTCTCGATCATTGAATTCACCCGCATCGCCTACACCGGCTTTACCAATATGACCGAAATATTTCTGCTCTCCTTATTAACGGGTGGTTTAGCAGCGCTGGTTGCCTTTAACGGTGGTATCCAATTTATATTGGTCAACATAAAAACGGTTATCAGTAACAAAAAAACCGCCCAATTTGGGATTGGCGCCTTGGTGTCGAGTGTTAATCTCGCCATTGCCAATAATACCGTGGCCATAATCATTTCTGGTGCCATCGCTAAATCTATCAATGATGATTATGCCTTAGACCCTAAGCAAACGGCCTCCACTTTAGACATTTTTGCGTGTATCACCCAGGGACTGTTACCCTATGGCGCACAAGTATTGATGATTTTAAGTTTCGCCAATGGCAAGATCAGTTATGTTGATTTGGTTGGAAATTCTTGGTATCTCCTCCTGCTGTTTGTCTCTACGACCCTATTTATCATCTTAAAGCGCGAGGCACCGGCACGCATAAGGGCCCAAAAACAACTTTAAGTATATGGTTCTATGTTCCTTAATACAATAGTCTAAATAGGATTCCATTAGGACTACTTAGACCTGGAACCCTAAACCTTTGTTAAAAAAAGAATGAACGTTCATTTTTATTGTATATTTGTACCAGATTTAAAGAAAACATGGCACAACTTCAAAAAAGTATTGATAAACGCAACGCGCTTATAAAGGCCACCATTGAGTTGGTAAACAACAATGGCTTTCACGCAACACCTATGAGTAAGATTGCGAAAATGGCCAATGTTTCTCCGGCGACCATTTATCTATATTTTGAAAATAAGCAAGATTTAGTCAACAAAACCTATATCGACGTCAAAGCGCAGTACACCAATTATGCCTTTGAAACTTATACTACTGATATGTCTGTAGAACACGGTTTTGAGATTATTTGGAAACGCATTGCCGATTTTAAACTCAACGAGTCTGAAAACGCGATGTTTCTGGCCCAATGTGATAACACTCCAATTATAGACGAACCAAGTTTGCAGGAAGGAATCAAACATTTACAACCCCTACTCGACCTTTGGGAACGCGGTAAAAAAGAAGGATTGATCAAAAACATGTCCAACTATTTATTGTATGCCTATGCCATCAATCCCTTGTCATTTTTAATGATGGCACAAAAACGTGGCGCATTTCAGTTGGAGGCTTCACAATTAGAAGATGCCTATCAATCGGCTTGGAGTAGTATTAAGATTTAGAATTGAGTACTAAGTATTGAGTATTAAGATTTGTGGTCTGGAGTATTGCAAATAGGCGTTGTGTAACAGAATTAAACTTTTAAAAGAAGCTTTTAATAGAGCTGAAAATATAAATATATAGTAAGACAATATAGATATGGAATTATTAGATAAATTGAACTGGCGTTATGCCGCAAAAGCAATGAATGGCAAGGCTGTTCCTGAAGATAAAATTGAACGCATCTTAGAAGCAGCCCGTTTGGCGCCTACCTCAAGTGGCCTACAACCCTTTGAGATCATGGTGATTAAAAATCAAGAGTTGAAGGAGAAAATCAGACCGGTAGCTTGGAACCAATCGGTCATTACTGACTGTTCCCACCTTCTCGTTTTTGCAGCATGGGATACGTATACTGAGGATCGGATCAACTATATGTTCGATTTGACCAACGAGATTCGCGGATTTAAAAATGAAGGCTGGGAGAATTACCGTCAGATGTTGCTCGGATCCTATCCGCAACAAGATGCTGAAGAAAACTATCATCATGCTGCAAAGCAAGCCTACATTGCCTTTTCGCAAGCCATTATAGCGGCTGCTTTTGAAGGTGTAGATGCGACGCCTTTAGAAGGTTTCGAGGCGGAGGCCGTAGACACTATTTTAGGGCTTCGTGAAAAAGGATTACGCAGCGCAGTGTTATTGCCCTTAGGCTATAGAAAAGAAGAAGAAGATTGGTTGGTAAATTTGGTTAAGGTGCGAAAACCTATGGCTGATTTAGTAACTATTATAAACTAAAAACAACATATCATGACCAAGACCATATTATTAAAAAACAGACCAAAAGGAACCCCTACTCAAGCAGATTTCGAATTTGTTACTGACAATACCCAGTCGACCATTGCCAATGGGGAACTCCTTTTAGAGACCGTATATGTTTCCGTAGACCCTTATTTAAGAGGCCGCATGAGCGACGCAAAATCTTATGTACCACCTTTTGAACTCAACAAACCAATTCATTCTGGTGTTATAGCTAAGGTGACTGCTTCCAAAAACAAGCGATTCAAAGCAGGTGATTATGTTTCTGGTATGCTCGATTGGAAAACCCAACAAATAAGCAGTGGTGAAGGTCTCTTAAAAGTAGATCCCTCTAAAGCACCTTTAAGTGCGTATTTAGGAATTTTAGGCATGACCGGCTTGACCGCCTATCTAGGCTTAACTCAAATAGGACAACCAAAAGCTGGAGAAACGCTAGTGGTATCTGGAGCTGCTGGCGCTGTTGGCTCGGTAGTAGGTCAAATTGGCAAACTCCTCGGATTACGAGTGGTAGGCATTGCAGGAACCGATGAGAAAATTGAGCTGCTCAAATCGAAATTCGGTTTTGATGCGGGAATCAATTATAACACGACCAAAGATATGCCGGCTGCCATTGCTGAAGCAGCGCCGAACGGCGTTGATATCTACTTTGACAATGTTGGCGGACCCATTTCTGATGCCGTATTGTTTAGCATCAACAAATTTGCAAGAATGGTCATTTGTGGTGCCATCTCTGTATATAATAATACCCAACTTCCTAAAGGCTTGAGTGTACAGCCATTTTTGGTTAAGAACAGTGCACTGATGCAAGGTTTTATTGTGTCTAATTACGCTGAGAAATTTCCAGAAGCCATGACACAATTATCACAATGGTTAGCTGAAGACAAATTAACCTACACTGAGACAGTCGTAGAAGGTTTTGACAACATCCCTAAGGCTTTTATCGACTTATTTGAAGGGAAAAATAAAGGTAAAATGATTGTTAAACTATAATTAACTAAAACAAAGACATTAAATAATGAACAATTTTGAATTTAAAAACCCGACCAAAATTATTTTTGGAAAGGATACGATAGCAAAACTAGAAAACGAAATTCCTAAAAACGCCAAAGTACTTTTACTCTATGGTGGTGGAAGTATTAAGAAAAACGGGATTTATGATCAAGTAATATCTGCTTTAAAAAATAGCGATGTTATTGAGTTTGGCGGCATTCCTGCCAATCCGGAATATGCCGTGTTGATGGAGGCCTTAAAGGTTATCAAAGATAAAAACATCACCTATTTACTCGCCGTTGGTGGAGGCTCAGTGATTGATGGTACCAAATTCCTGTCTTCTGCTGCTCTATATGAAGGCGATACTCCTTGGGATATTTTAACCCAAAACATTAAAACCGAAATAGGAATGCCGTTTGGAACGGTGTTGACTTTACCTGCAACAGGTTCTGAAATGAATTCAGGAGCAGTAATTACCAGGGCAGAAACTAAAGAAAAACTCGCTATGGGCGGGCCTGGTTTATTTCCGGAATTTTCCATTTTAGATCCGCAAGTGATCAGTTCCATTCCGCAACGTCAATTGGCCAACGGATTGACCGATGCGTTTACCCACGTGCTAGAACAGTATATGACCTATCCTAACGGCGCATTATTACAAGATCGTTTTGCAGAAAGCGTGTTACAAACCATTATTGAAGTGGCTCCAAAAGTATTAAAGGATCCAACGGACTATAAAGCGGCTGCCGATTTTATGTGGAGCTGTACCATGGCCTTAAACGGATTGTTACAAAAAGGAGTCCCTACAGATTGGGCTGTTCACGCCATGGGCCATGAATTAACCGCATTGTTCGGTATAGACCATGCCCGTACTTTAGCCGTGATTGCACCGAGCCATTACAAATATAATTTTGAAGCTAAAAAAGAAAAGCTTGCGCAATACGGCGAGCGTGTTTGGAACATTACAGAAGGGAGTACGGATGATAAAGCTTATGCTGCTATTGAACGTACAGTGGCATTTTTCCACGAATTGGGAATAGACACGAAACTATCTGATTACACTAAAGATTACGAAGGTACCGCCGAAACCATTTCGAAACGTTTTACAGAACGCGGCTGGCTAGGTTTGGGAGAACATCAAGACCTATCTCCGGATAAAGTTGAGAAGATTGTTAAAATGGCTTACTAATATAAGATATGAAGCTATTACAATCGTTAGCAGTGGTTTTGACTATCGTTACGGCGTCAAGTTGTAAGGACAGTACAAACCAAGGAACTTCTGAAAGCGTTTCAGAAGCACAAACAGACATTAAAAAAGACAAAAAGATGAACATTTTATTTGTATTAACATCTCACGATCAATTAGGAGATACAGGAAAGAAAACAGGGTTTTGGGTTGAAGAATTTGCCAACCCATATTACACTTTATTAGATAAAGGTGCCAACATTACTATCGCCACGCCAAAAGGTGGTGCTGCACCAATTGACCCAAGTAGTGATGCTCCAGATGCAGCTACTGAAGCAACAGAACGTTTTGATAAGGATGCAGAAGCGCAAAAATTAATTGCAAACACCAAAGTATTGGCGGATATGAATCCGGATGATTTTGATGCCGTATTTTATCCAGGTGGTCACGGTCCTCTATGGGATTTGGCAAATGATAAAACTTCAATTGCCCTGATTGAAAAATTCAACAGTCAAAAGAAACCTATTGCTTTTGTATGTCATGCACCTGCGGCTTTAAAAGACGTTAAAGATGCTGAAGGCAATCCATTAGTCAAAGGTAAAAAGGTAACTGGATTTACAAATACTGAAGAAGCGGCTGTACAATTAACTGATGTGGTTCCTTTTTTAGTGGAAGATATGCTTAGTAAAAATGGCGGGATCTATTCTAAAAAAGAAGATTGGGCAGCTTATGCCATTCAAGATGGGAATTTGATTACTGGTCAAAACCCAGCCTCTTCTGAGTTGGTAGCAGAAAAGTTACTAGAAAGTTTGAAATAGCATGCTCACTTTTTGAACATCAAAAAAGGCTGTCTTTTAAATAGGACAGCCTTTTTTAATTTCTATAGTCTTATTGCTGAGTAACACCAAGCAACGTATCGTGGACGCCATGCCTATGTACTAATTCAAGAGCATCATAACAAAATCCAAAATATTTAAAGTGTAATTTGAACTTTTTTAGAGGTTTTCCCTTTTTTTAATATGACCTCATACACAAAGATTGGCGTTTCATTTAAAGCGTAATCAATGGTGTAATGGATTTTATGAAACTCCCAACCTGGATATTCTTTTGCCAATTCGCTGCTGATCTGGTAGGGCATTCTCACATTGTTGTAAAACTCTTCACATTTAATGATGGTCCCATCATGGTCATAAATGGCTTTGATATAATTTTCAGCTGATTTGATAACTACCGAATACGTTTGTGATGTTTTTGCATTGTAAATAGACTTTGCACTAATGTCATAGTTGGCTGCTATGGACTGTAATTTTGTAACGCGCACAGCTTCAGGTTGCAACGTCATTTTCGATAGATACTGGCCGTTTTTGACAACGGGTTTGTTAGAGGTTACGCTGTGGCTATACTCTGGTGTAACCATTGCAAAATCATTTTGTGCGGGCATGAGGCTGGTCATTCCTAAAAATACTAAACCGAGGATACTTGTTTTCATGAGTGTAAGGTGTTTTAAAATTAAACGAATGTGTGACGCTATGAACACTTAGGAAATTTGAGGTAGTAACTCTGATTTTAGGACAGTACTAAATTATAAAAGATGGGCTTAAAATATTTAAGACAAGTATAGACAGCTGATGCACAAGCCATAGACATTTAATAGACAATCAGCGATTTAGTCTCCTAAATTACTGTTTTATAAGAATTTACAGATTTTGAATAAAGGTGTCTAGATCGACATCTTCAGAAAGATCAAGTTTTTTCCTGAGCCGATAACGGCTTGTATTGAGTGAAGCCATAGTAATATTTTGAAGCGTAGCAATACTTCTACTTTCAATCTTTAAACGAATAAGAGAAGATAATCTGATGTCATTTTTACTTAAATTAGGATACAGCGTGGTAAGTTTGCTATAAAATGCATCACTTAGTTTATCTAAGCGCGCAAAGAATTCCTGTGTATCACTGTCAAAGCTTATTTTATTATTAATATCCTGATCTAAGGCTTCCAACAGCACATCGCGATCTTCAGGTGGGGCTAATTTAATGGCTTCCAAATGTTCTGCAAGGTGTTTGGTCCAATCTTGATTCTGGGTTAAGCTAATTGCAAAATCTGATAAATCGCGTTCTTTAGACTTAATTTCAGAGTGTAGCTGCTTCACCTTTAAGGCTGAGTTTTCCACTTGTTGTTCGGCCAGCAATTGTTTGGTCTTGGCATTGACCAAATGCTGGCGTCTGCTTAAAAATAAAATCAATAAGAGTAAAATAAACACGGAGGAGACCAACCCTATTAATCTTAATTTTCCGCTCTGGCTTTTAATTTTTCTTTCCTTTTCCAGTTGATCAATCTTAAAATTAAGCGCAATTCTATCAATGGTCACGTCATTAAATTCCTCTTGCCAACGTTTATCGGTTATGGTGGCAACTTTATGAATGCTATCTGCATATGCATTAATGCGCCTTGAAGTGGCATAAGCAGCGTCAATTTTATGTTGTTTCTGTAAAAGCAGATGCTTCGCATTCAAAAATTCTAAGTAGGATTCAGCATTTATAAAGCTTCCGTTTTCCTGACTTGTAACAATTCTTTCCAATGCTGTAAAAGCCTGCTGCGCATCAACTAGCTTGTTTAAATGTATGCTACTCGTTACCAATTGCGCACCAGCACTGATTAAACGTGGCATATCCTTTTGTAATGTTCTTTCATTGACCGTTGTATTATAAAAGTCAAAATTGAGTGCATATAGCGGTTGCGCTTTTTCATAGTGATTTTGTTCAACATAAACATCTGCAATATTGTCGCGAATACTCCCGATTAACGTGTGTGTAGGGAATTTTAATTGCGTCAGCTGATATGCTTTCTGAAAATAATGAAGGGCTGAATCCAATTCTTTTTTATGCCAATATAAGAGCAATCCATAATTGTTAACTGCTGAAGGATAATAGAAATTATCAAGGTTTCTCGTAAAGTCCATATTCAGCTGATGCTGTTTTTCAGCACTATCCAATTGGCCAAGATTTGCATAATTCTCAGCAAGAATGCCATGTGCAAAAAACCGCATCACATTAAATCCATTCTGATCTTCTTGAGACAGCTCAGACTCTACCAACTTATAATGGCGAAAGAAAGTTTTATAGGATTTAATGGATTCTTTAGGGAAACCTATAGCCTTAAACCATTTGCCAGAATGCAGATAACTATTTAGTACAAAAACGTAATGTCCTTCAATTTGCGATAAAAGGTCCATACGCTTAAAATGCATGGACAAATAGTTTTGTAATTGGGTTTCATTGAACGATGTGTCTGAAGGTTTTTATATCATCTTCAGGAAAAGATATCGCCATTGAATCACTCAGTATGGTGTATTGGTTGTAGACATCGTCACGTGAACGTGTGGAATTTTGAGAGTATAAATCAGCATTTGAAACACATAATAATAACAAAACTGATAAGCAATACGGTTTCAACTTATTAGAGGTATAAAATTATTTCTCTAAAGATAAATAATCAAAAGCACTAAATTATTGATAGTCAAGGATGTTATAACTTTAAACGCTTCTTTACTTACTCGGATTGAGGTGTTGAACTATAGGCAAATAAGATATATGAGCTATTTTATGAGAAATGCCAAGAACGTAATATCAAATTCTATAAAATAACACCAGCAAATACTTAAACCTTTTTGTCCTTCCCTACATCAATACCCATCACTAATTTGATGATGGCAATGGCAACCAATAAACCTAAGGCATAATTCCATTCTTGGGTAAAATCGTACATGACGCCTACGATAAACGGTCCGGTTGCAGCAATTAAATAGCCGATAGATTGTACAATGCCTGAGAGTTCAGCTGCAGTTTCAGCATCCTTTGAGCGTAGAACAATGAGCAATAATGCGAGTCCGAATGTACCACCGAGCACCATCCCAATAAGTCCCACCCAAAGTTCTACCAGTCCAATTCCTGGAATCATCAAGCCCACTAAGGCGAGTACTTCAACGATAATTAAAGAAAGAATAATCAACCGTTGATCTTTACGAGAGCCCGCCCAAATAGGAATCACAATGGCTCCAATTATTCCAGTGGCCTGGGATAAGGACAGCATCCAGCCTGCGTAGGAAGGTTCAAAGCCTCGGTCGATAAGAATGGCGGGGAGCCAAGCTAAAATGACATAAAAGGCCAAAGATTGAAGCCCCATATAAAGTGCCATTTTCCACACCAATAAGGAGCCACTCAGTTTTTTCATCGCTTCCTTAAAACTTCGACTTGGCGGGGTGCGGTTCAGACGTTTCAAATTTGGAATCCAGATGATCAAGGCCAAAATTGCCAATACCGCCCAAACGCTTAATGATCCGCGCCAACCCAAATTAAGTTCCTCAGCCAAAGGAAAGCTCAAGCCGGCCGCAAAAGCAGCGCCTAAGGACATAACTCCAGAATATAAACTCGTAACAAATCCTGCTTTGTGCGGAAAGTTCCTTTTGATCAGGGCAGGGATCAATACATTACCGAAGGCAATGGCTATCCCAAGTAAGATTGTACCCAAGTACAATTCAAAAACGCCTCCCGCGGAACGAATTATAATCCCAAGGGTTAGTAATATTAGGGCTCCCAAAATGGTGTTCCCGATACCGAATCGTTTGGTAAACAAGGGTGTTATGGTTGACACAATTCCAAAGGCGATTAAAGGCAAAGTGGTGAGCAATCCTAATAAAGTATCTGAAAGCCCAACATCCTGACGAATTAGATCTACCAGCGGACCAATACTAGAAAGGGCTGGCCTTAAGTTGATGGCAACAAACAAAACACCTATAAGTAATAGCGTTCGTGAGGCCTTGTTAAGTCCATTAGTGTCTCGTGTGTCCATATGCTTCAAAAATAAAGGACAAATAAATGTCCTAAGCGTTCAATTGGCAATCCCTACATAGTCTGTCACCTTTAAAGGCAAATGCGTAAAAATATATCCACACCCTGCGGTGCTATTATTTAGATTTGAATTGGTGAATTTTAATGATTTGCCAGCGAACGAGATCAAAATTAGGCATTTGTTTTTAGAAGCGCGGTTGGTTTCTGTATATTGTGAGTTTACCGGTGAGTTCAAAAACACTGCTCTAGTCATATTTTGAACTTGAATTGATGGGTTACACTGTAAATACCGCTTCATCCTTCGTATATTCTACTAAAAAATCGGTATTAAAAAAGATTTGTGGATACTAACTTTTGCTCGTTTACATTTTAATCTATCTTGTCAAAACCTTCTAAAATACATTTTACCACTACCATCTATGAGTATAAGTGATTTTCTAGCCAGTTTGGTGCCATTTACAACTGAAGAACTGAATGACATTCAAAGTCATTTCAAAAAAGAATTAGTTCCCAAAAACCAAATGCTTGTCCGTCAAGGTGATATTTGTAAAACCCTGTATTTTATGGAACACGGGATGGGCAGAAGCTATTATCTCAATGAAAACGGCAAGGAAATCACCCAATGGTTTTTTGGAGTGGGAAAATTTATGACCAGTGCCGATAGTTTTTTTCAACAAACACCAAGCTTGTACAATTTGGAAGTCTTAGTAGATTCCGTGGTATTTAGCATATCAAAAGAAGACCTAGACCAACTCTTTGCGAAATACCACAAAATGGAAAAATTAGGACGATTGGTGACTACAGAAATGCTGACCAAAATTGTGAACAAACTCAACGCCATTCAATTTCAGACCGCCAAAGAACGGTACGATTATATGCTGGCCGAATTTCCAGATATTGCCCATCAAGTACCGCTTGGGCATATTGCTTCTTATTTGGGTATGACCCAAGAAACCCTAAGCCGCATCCGAAAATAAAGTATTCACTAATCAACATTTTAAATCCACCTCGAACCTACACCCTCAAACCTACACCCTCAAACCTACAACCTACACCCTCAAACCTAACACCTACCATCGTTTTTTGACATAGGTCAAAGGAAATCAATATATTGATACGTAAATT
>Ga0114916_1001801_pt1 | contig 11747 bp, 4 predicted proteins | sample MalvirAntarct_66_FD_83501 | JGI IMG/M metagenome (GOLD analysis project Ga0114916, IMG submission 83501) | Marine viral communities from the Global Malaspina Expedition - Malaspina viral metaG Antarct_66 | ecosystem: Environmental > Aquatic > Marine > Oceanic | place: West Anvers Island... | reverse complement strand
GCTGAAGCTGTCGGTTGCGCTCTCGCCTTCACCGAGGGCGTCAACGCCCGCCGCGCCGATGGAATCGTAGCGAACTGTTCCGTCTGTGTTGATCGAGATGGCAGCACCCAGAGTGCTTGTCTGATCGACGGATGCAACGCTGAGCTCAGCCCCCGCGTCAGGATCGGTATCATTGCCAAGCACATCAATGTCGACGGCGAAGTTTTCCGTTGCCCGACTGGCAACGCTCAGATTGTCAAGGAAGATGTAATCTCCGCTGCCCGGAATGAAGGCAAGCTGGTCGATGCTGGCGAAGTCGCCGCCAAATGTGACATGGCCATTGGTGCCACCATAGGGGGTTTCGTAATAGGGATCGACCGAAACCGTGAGACTGCCGACTTCGACGCCATCATTGTATCCGACGAAGGTGACTTGCGAGCCATAGTTGTAGTAGGACGAGACATCGAGCGACGAAATGCCGAAATCCGCGCCGTCGATGCGTTCGATCAGCCCGCCCAGATAATTTGTGCCATCACCATAGGCGTATACCGACCCTGAATTGCCGGCACCATAGTAATAAGTGTCGATATAGGTGGAATAGTCAGCCCCGTTGGGAGAAACTTGGAATTCTTCATAGGTGTAGACGTAGTTTCCTGTCGTGTTGTCATAATAGTAACTAGCCGATGCGGACTCATCAAAGTCCAGCATACTCGCTGCCGCGAGCACATTTGGCACCACGGTGTCATCCTGGGCGACGGGGCCGTCATTGCTGCCTGCGATGGTGACGGTCACGACCTGTGTTGCGCTTGCGCCGAACTCGTCGGTCACCGTCGCGGTGAAAGTCTCGGTCTCGACCTGGCCCTCGGCCAACGCCTGAACGGTCGTATCCGCATTGTCTATTTCATAGGTCCAGAGGCCTGTCGCCGGATCGATCGACATCGACCCGAGTGCGGTGGTGTTTGCGGCGTCCGCCACGATCGACCAGGCCACGTTGTCGGCGACAATGGCATCCACGTCGCTGAAAGTCAGGGTCCCGGTGGCGGACGGAGTGCCTGCCACAATCGTGCCGTTGTCCTCGTTGCCGGCCTCGGTGACGGCGCCTTCGTTGGCGCCGGCAGCGCTGGTGATCCGAGGAATATCATTGGTACCGGTGATGGTGACCGTGATGTCCTGCGTGGCGGTTGATGCGGGATCATTGTCGTCGGACACCGTAACCGTATAGATCTCGGTGATGACCTGCCCCTCGGCCAGGACCTGCGCGGCGTCATTGTCGAGCGTGTAGGTCCAACCGATGGATCCGCCGGGAGCTCCCTCCGCCTCGACGACCGGGGTCAGCAAAAACGCGCCCAGAGCAACGGCCGGCACGGCGGTCACCGCAGCCTGATGGCTGTCGGAGAAATCGGCATCGGTGAATGCAATCGTACCTGTCGTTTCAAGACCCGGAAACTCGCCTGCCGCATCCTCGACGACATCGCCCGATGCGTCCGCGGTCAGGATCTCAACGGCACTGTTTTCGGTGAGCAGCAGGGTTACTCCGTCAAAAGTGACGGTGATTTCGCCGGTGCTGCCCGCAAGAATGGCGACATCAACAAAATTGGCCGGATCGCCCGAACCGGTCGGATCGATGCTGACGATTGTGTCGCCGCCGACGATCCGCATCTGCATGAAGTCGGTCATGTTTCCGGCTGTGACCGTTTGCCCGGGGAAAAGCGCGGACAGATCCAGAATATCGGCATCAGTACCGGTGCTGAAATCGGTAATCAGATCGGGTCCGCCCGCGGTATCACTGATGACAAGAGTATCGTTGCCGCCACCACCGGTGAGAGTATCGAAACCGGCGCCGCCATCCAGAATGTCGTCGCCCGAACCGGTGACGATGGTGTCGTCGCCCGAACCCGTGGTGACGGAGTTGTCGCCGTCACCCGCATCAACCGTATTGCCGCCGTCGCCCGCCGTCACCGTGTCGTTGCCCGTGCCCGTGGTGATCGTGTTCGATCCACCGCCCGCTGCAACCGTGTTGGTGCCATCGCCAGCATCGACAGTGTTGTCGCCGTCGCCGACGGTCACAGAATCGTCCCCCGAGCCTGTGGTCACATCATTGTTGCCGTCACCGGCCTGGACCGTATTGGTGCCATCGCCGGCATCGACGGTGTTGTCGCCATCGCCGACAGTGACAGAATCATCGCCAGAGCCTGTGGTGACAGAGTTGTTTCCATCACCGGCCAGCACCGTATTGGCGCCATCGCCAGCATCAACCGTGTTCGTGCCGTCGCCGACCGTGACACTGTCATCGCCGGATCCGGTGGTGACCGAGTTGTTGCCTTCACCTGCATCAACCGTGTTGCCGCCGTCACCGGCCGTCACCGTGTCATTGCCGGTGCCCGTGGTGATCGTGTTCGATCCACCGCCCGCTGCAACCGTATTGGTACCGTCACCGGCATCGACGGTGTTGTCGCCATCGCCGACAGTGACAGAATCATCGCCAGAGCCTGTGGTGACAGAGTTGTTTCCATCACCGGCCTGGACCGTATTCGTGCCGTCGCCAGCATCAACCGTGTTGGTGCCGTCACCGGCCGTCACCGTGTCGTTGCCGATGCCCGTGGTGATCGTGTTCGAGCCACCGCCCGCTGCAACCGTATTGGTACCGTCACCGGCATCAACGGTGTTGTCACCATCCCCGACGGTTACGGAATCATCGCCGGATCCGGTGGTCACATCATTGGTGCCGTCACCAGCCTGGACCGTGTTGGCGCCATCACCAGCATCAACCGTGTTCGCGCCATCACCGACCGTGACGCTGTCATAGCCAGAGCCGGTGGTGACCGAGTTGTCGCCTTCACCTGCATCGACGGTGTTTCCGCCGTCGCCGGCCGTCACCGTGTCATTGCCGGTGCCCGTGGTGATCGTGTTCGAGCCACCGCCCGCTGCAACCGTGTTGGTGCCGTCGCCGGCATCGACGGTGTTGTCACCATCGCCGACGGTGACGGAATCGTCGCCGGATCCGGTGGTGACATCGTTGGTGCCGTCACCTGCCGCAACCGTATTGGTGCCGTCGCCGGCATCAATGGTGTTGTCCCCAGCAGCGACGGTGACGCTGTCATCACCCGAGCCGGTGGTGATGGAGTTGTCGCCCTCACCCGCATCGACCGTATTTTCGCCGTCGCCCGCCGTCACCGTGTCATCGGCGGTGCCCGTGGTGATCGTGTTAGAGCCACCGCCAGCAGCAACCGTATTGGTCCCGTTGCCAGCATCAACGGTGTTGTCGCCATCTCCGACAGTCACAGAATCGTCGCCTGATCCGGTGGTGACCGCGTTATCGCCCTCACCCGCATCAACCATATTGCCGCCGTCGCCGGCCGTCACCATGTCATCGCCGGTGCCCGTCGTGATCGTGTTAGAGCCACCGCCAGCAGCAACCGTGTTGGTCCCGTTGCCGGCATCAACAGTGTTGTCGCCACCGCCGACCGTGACGCTGTCATCACCCGATCCGGTAGTCACATCATTGTTGCCATCACCGGCCTGGACGGCATTGGTCCCATCGCCAGCATCAATTGTGTTGTCGCCACCGCCGAACGTGACGCTGTCATCGCCCGAACCGGTGGTCACATCATTGTTGCCATCACCGGCCTGGACGGTATTGGTCCCATCGCCAGCATCAACGGTGTTGTCACCATCTCCGACAGTCACGGAATCGTCCCCGGCACCGGTGGTGACCGCGTTGTCGCCCTGACCCGCATCGACCGTGTTTCCGCCGTCGCCGGCCGTCACCGTGTCATCACCGGTGCCCGTCGTGATCGTGTTCGAGCCACCGCCGGCAGAAACCGTGTTCGTGCCGTCGCCAGCATCAATTGTGTTGTCGCCACCGCCGACCGTGACGCTGTCATCGCCCGAGCCGGTAGTCACATCATTGCTGCCATCACCGGCCTGGACGGTATTGGTCCCATCGCCAGCATCAACGGTGTTGTCGCCATCTCCGACAGTCACGGAATCGTCGCCTGATCCGGTGGTGACCGCGTTATCGCCCTCACCCGCATCGACCGTATTGCCGCCGTCACCCGCCGTCACCGTGTCATTGCCGGTGCCCGTAGTGATCGTGTTCGAGCCACCGCCCGCCGCAACCGTATTGGTCCCGTCACCAGCATCAATGGTGTTGCCGCCATCTCCGACAGTCACGGAATCGTCGCCTGATCCGGTGGTCACATCGTTGGTGCCGTCACCTGCCGCAACCGTATTGGTGCCGTCGCCGGCATCAATGGTGTTGCCCCCATCACCGACGGTGACGCTGTCATCACCCGAGCCGGTGGTGACCGCGTTGTCGCCCTCACCCGCATCGACCGTGTTTTCGCCGTCGCCCGCCGTCACCGTGTCATCGCCGGTGCCCGTGGTGATCGTGTTCGAGCCACCGCCCGCCGCAACCGTATTGGTCCCGTCGCCAGCATCAACGGTGTTCGCGCCATGTCCGACAGTCACGGTATCGTCGCCTGATCCGGTGGTCACATCGTTGGTGCCGTCACCTGCCGCAACCGTGTTGGTCCCGTCGCCGGCATCAATGGTGTTGTCCCCATCACCGACCGTGACGCCGTCATCACCCGAGCCGGTGGTGACGGAGTTGTCGCCCTCACCCGCATCGACCGTGTTTCCGCCGTCCCCGGCCGTCACCGTGTCATCACCGGTGCCCGTCGTGATCGTGTTCGAGCCACCGCCCGCCGCAACCGTATTGGTGCCATCGCCGGCATCGATGGTGTTGTCGCCATCGCCGACTGTGACGCTGTCATCACCCGAGCCGGTGGTGACCGCGTTATCGCCCTCACCCGCATCAACCGTGTTTCCGCCGTCGCCGCCCGTCACCGTGTCGTCGCCGGTGCCCGTCGTGATCGTGTTCGAGCCATCACCAGCCGCAACCGTATTCGTCCCGTCGCCAGCGTCGACGGTGTTGGTGCCATCGCCGAGGGTGACGCTGTCATCACCCGAACCGGTGGTGACGGAGTTGTCGCCATCTCCGGTATCGATAGCCGTGTCGTCATCGCCAAAGACAAGCGAACCCACGCCAACACCCGTGATCGTCACGACTATCGTTCGTGTGACCGTCGAGCCTTGCTGGTCATCGATGGTCACCGTGTAAGCCTGGGTGACAGTCCGGTTTTCACCCAGATCCTCAATCGCACTGTTGTCGACCTGGAATGTCCACGTGACGGCACCGGTGCCATCGCCAGTGGCCGGATCGGAAACGACGGCGGTCAGCGCGCCGCGCGCGGCGACATCGCCAAGCAGGCTGTCATAGGCCGATACCGGCGTGACTGTTACCGTATGAACATCGATCAGATCGACATCGGAGAAGACAATCGTGCCCGTGTCTGAAAGGACCGCTCCGTCCCCGTCGGCCAATTCTGTAACTCCGGCAACCGTATCTGCCGAAACGATGACCACGCCCTCGTTTGTTCCGACCAGGTTGATCGTGACGGTCGCGGTGTCGGTGTTGCCGCTGGCATCCTGCACGGTGTAGCTGAAGCTGTCGGTGGTGGCCTCATCTTACGCCAGATAGGCGAACTTGCCATTGGCGTTGTAGGAGAAGCTGCCGTCGGATTTGATGGTGACGATGGCGCCCGAGTCGAGCGTGATCGTGGCGATACCGGCGCCGCTGCGAACCGACCGCGTGCCGATCAAGGAGACGTCATCGACTTCGAATATCTCGCCGGAGGATGAAACCTCCGCGATCAGCCGGATCTGCGCCGTTGCCGCATCGCCGGCCAGCGCCGACAGGTCATATGACAGGTTAACGAAACCATCGCTGACAGCCACTTCCTGGCCACTGTTCCGGCCGACAAAGATCTGCTGTCCCGAACGCCATTCGACGTCGAAAATATCGATGGTCTGGTACGAACCATCGTCGAAACGGGCCTCGACTTTGACAAAATCGCGCGCCCAGCCGTAGGATTCAAACCGGTCACAGCCAAGAGCGTCGGCATTGAGGGAGAATGAGAAGGTTTCTCCGCCAAGCCCGGCGATATCGACTTCCGCGAACTCCAGTTCCCCGTCGCCACGCGAGGTCGCCTGGGCAACGCCATTCCGGCCCCGCAAATCACTTTCTTCAACAGTATCAAGATCGTCCAGATGCCGGCCGGCATCGTCGAAGTTCTCTTCGAGCACAGTGACGTCTTCATCGGCATAGCTGAACAGGCCGGTGCCTTCAGCAGAGATGATTTCCAGCACCTCGCCATTGCCATCGGTGTCATTGGACAGCAGACCGGTCGCATAGCCGGTTTCAAAGGACTCCTCACCCTGGATCAGAACATCGTCGAATTTGATGATCTCATCGCTGGAGGACAGCTCTGTGATGAAGCGCAGCTGAACGCTGGACGCGCCCACGGGAAGCGCATAGGAAAGCGCGCTGCTGGCAGAGGTGAAGGTCTGGCCGGTCAGGCTGCCCACAAACGTCTGCTGGTCGCCGCGCAGCCCGATGTCTTCATGGCGGACCTCGAACATGTCCAGCAGCATGAACTCGCCGCCGTCGACGCTGATCTCGACGCGCACATAGTCACCATAGCGGCTGTCGGCGGCCTCGAAGCCGCTGCGGTTCTTGCCGTCGGTCTCGATCGTGAAGGACAGCGTCCCGGTGTCGAGCATGGACACATCAACGGTGTTGAACAGCAACACGCCATCGGCGCGGGAATTGGAGAATGCCGCTCCATCCTTGCCGACAAGATCGCTGTCGGCAATGGTTTCGAGGCGCGTCAGATGACGCTCACCTGAAAAATCCTCGTCCAGAACTGTTACATCCCGCGTGTCGGTCCCAATCGTCGCCTCGACGTTGAGGATCTCGCTGACCCCGAGATCGAGTGTGTAGGCATCGTCTTGCGGCTTCGGACCGGTATCGATGAAGCTGACATTGTCGATCAACGCGCCGATGGTATCGCGGTCGGCATATTCAGCCGACGAAAAAGCCAGCGTGTAATCACCGGCGCTCAGTTCGAGGTCTTGGGTGAAGCGCTGCCAGGCGACCTCGAGGTTGCCCTCATGCCCGGAAAACTCCTGGAAAAACACAACCGCGCCGCTGGCATCCAGGATCGACACGGAAAAGTCGCTGGTTTTTGTGGTTGCGCGCGCGGCATAGCTGAACCCCAACTCAAACGTGCCATCCGTGTCGAGGGTGAAGGATTGAGCAACCGTGCTGTCCGCATTGTCGCGTCGGCCGAACCAGCAATTGCTGCGGTAGTCATGGCTATCGAGTTCGAGCACTGCGCCAGAGGAGAGGATGCCAGTGGCGTCTGTCGGTCCAAAGGATCTTGACTGGATTTCAATACTGCCTTCGGTGGCGCTCCAGCCTTCGATGGCGTCTGCGGTGTACCAGGTACCGTGATCAACCGAGTTTGCCGCCTCATCTGCCGTAGTTGCTTCGAAACCACCGTTTACGAGAATATTGTTTTCGTCAGACATGGCATTTCCCCTTGGGATTCGTCGTCAACGAAGCCAACAGGGTTGCTGCAAGACAATAAAAGAGCGCTCTGGCAAATAGTGTTGCCAGTCGATATTGCTCATCTTGTCCAGCAAAATCCATTCGCAAACCGTAGTCCGGTCGATGGATTCTACCCCCCTACCCCCGAAAACGCTTTTTTTGGATGGCGTTAACCGATTGCTAACAGACTACGGTGCGACATCTTAACCGGCAATAACCCGAACGGGTGGTTATGGATGTCTGCGTCAATTCTGGTTAAGAACGAAACCGAGACCGGATACTCATACCAAGCCCATGTTATTGTTTATTTTTTCCGTTCGGAATCAATCAATCCGGGGAAGGAAACACATTGTTTAAAAATGAACACACTCAAACTGCCTGAACTCAAACGCGCCAAGACGAAAAACCCACCAAGTATTTGCAAGCGACTCACGCCATTTCCGCTCCAAATTGGCACCATGAAGTCAGATGATTTTTGAGCGGTAGCGTATGGAGAAAGCACATACGGGCTTCAGATCAATCCATAGTGCTGGGCTTTTTGGATGCAGGCTGTTCTCTTGGTAACGCCAAGTTGGCGAAACATCAGCTTGAGGTGACTCTTGACGGTATTTTCACTGATCAAGAGATGCACTGCCACGTCTTTGTTCGACATGCCACGCCGTATATGCTGCAGGATTTCGAGTTGACGTCCGCTCAGTTTCGGCACTGACACATGGTCCTCCGCAGCGCCATAACGCAGTCGGGTCGAGACCGGCACCAGCGCGCTGTCTTCCAGGTCAGTAAACACACCGCCACCCATCACCGTTTCCACGGCCTGGAAAAACATGGTCTTGTCGGCTTTTTTGGAGATGGAACCGCTGGCGCCACCCTTCATGATTTCAGCGAAGGACAACGGATCGTCAGATCCGGACAGGAACAGAACCGGGATTTTCAACGCTCTGGAAACCAGGGCATCAACCAGAGACGGGCCATTCGCCTTGGTCATCATGGCATCAGTCACGATGAGATCATATGTGTTCCCAGTATCCAGATCTGACAGGAGATCGTCGGGAGTGTTGAAGGTGGTTACAGCGAACACAAGACTGAAAGAAAGCAACAGATTTCGCATCCCATCAAGGAAGAGTTGATGCTCGTCGACGATAGCAATTCGTCTGTCTTTCAAAAAAATATGCCCCTGAAAATTTGCCCCTCATTAGTTATACATCAAACCATCCTTCGGCAAGCATGCTTAGAGTTGCATATTCAAGGTCTGAATTACGTCACGACTCCAACGAATGATCCGGTCTAGGGGTTGGTGAATACTCGACCGAAACGCACCCCGGGTTCCGGCGGCACTGTCTGGACGTTTCCTGTTTCAGATGGTTCAGTTGGCTGCAGCCGCTTCACGATCCCATCCTGGCGGGGTTTCGAGCCGGGATTGAGCTTGCGCGCTGCTGCGGATGCAAATCCATTGAACTCTGCCGGAATGGCGGGTGTTCTCACCGCGATTCCATGCGGCCTGCGTAGAGAGGCCGCATCAGGATCGGCGTCAGGTACATCGGGATCTGGTAGCAGCCGATGAACAGCAGAAGCGGGTCGGTGATGGCGGCTGGAAGTGCGACCAGGAAAAGCGCGATGTTGCGATTGCCGGCGATGATCGACCAGGCAACCCGCGCATGCTCATGGCCTCGCCCGCCGGTCAGCATGAAGGCTGCAATCTGAAGCGAGAAGTTGATTGCAAAGGCTGCAAGCAATGTCAGTCCGACCAGACCCGGTGTTTGGATGATGGCAGGTCCCAGCGCCGACATCAGGCCTATGACCAGCACTGCCATCAACACGGCCGAGACACCGTCGATCACACCCAGGGTTTCAACACTCGGCTTGGGGAAGAACCGCTGCCGGATGACGAAGGCAGCGGCGGAAGAGCACCCGATCAGCAGCAGGAGCTTTCCGGACGCCAGTGCAATCGCACCGAAGGACCCGAATATCGGCCAGAGCAGAAACACCGGGGCGACGGTCAGCGGCAACAGTGCCACGCCTGCAATCATCAGTCTGAGCGCCGGCGCCGGGTCGTGCCCGGTCATGATTGTCAGGTTGGGACTGCCCGAAATCGAGGGCGCAGCAGCCATCAACACCATCGCGGTTGCCAGCGTGCCGCTCAGGCCGAACGCCAGGAAGACGGCGGCCAGCGCCAGCGGCAGCAGCAACTGGTAAGCAGCGACCAGCCGCAGTGAAATATGGATATCTGCGAGGCTTCCGCGCGCAGCCGTCGGTCCGATCCGCAATGCCGCCACGCCCAGCATGCAGGCAACCAGTTCCGGCAGGACTCCCCGCACCATGCCCGCGAGCCCCGGCAACAGGATCCCGGCAACCAGGCCCGCGATGAGAACCAGGCGTCCGTGGCGTGCCGTTGCGAGCAGCAGCGTCCTCAGCGCCCCCATCACATCAGCCCGCGGGCAATCAGGATCAATGCGGCAATGCCGGAAATCGCCATCAGCGCCGAACGGAACCGGCTGTCGAGACGTCCGCCGATGCGACGCGCCGCAAAGACCCCTGCCAGCATCGGCGGAACCATGGCCAGCGCGATGAGGAGATCGCCCGGATGGGCCCAACCGGTCAGCGCCAGCCCCGCCAGCGATGCGGCGCAGCCGAGCGCGAAGAACGCCGACAGCGTCGGTCGCGCGGCCCCCGGCTGGCGATCCTGGTAGATCAGTGCCAGCGGCGGCGCGCCCACCGAGGTGATGGTTCCCATCAGTCCTGAAAGCCAGCCCATGGCCACCAGGCTGGAAGTGGAGAATTTCCACCGCCAGCCACTGAGCGACAGAAGAACGGCGATCCCGACCATGATGCCGAACACCAGCATGAACGCCTTGCGGTCGACCAGCAGGGACAGCACCAGCGCGCCGCAGGCAACCCCGACCAGCCGCCCGGCCATGCCGATGCCGACCTCCGGCCAGATGATCGAACCGCGCTCGCGCCAGCCCCCCAGCCCCGCGGTCACCATGCCCATGATCAGGGTCGGCACAGGCACCAGGTGCGGGTCGATCAGTGCCAGCAGCGGCGATGCCGTCAGGCCGAATCCCATCCCCAGGCCTGCCTGGACGATGCTTGCCACCATGACGATGACAAAGGCCAAGAGGATCAGCCATGGCTGATCGGCAAGGGGGAAGCCTTCCGGGAACACCTAGGAGGCTCCGCAGCTGGAGTAATACATGAGACCGTCTACCCCGCGGCGCTCTGGCGAATGTTGTCAGGCAGCCAGGTTGCCAGGTCCGGAAAGAAGATCAGCACGAACACCATCAGCACCATGATCAGGAACATGGGAAAGGCCGCGCGCGAGATGAAACTCATCTCGTGACCGGTCATCCCCTGCAGAACGAACAGATTGAAGCCGATCGGGGGCGTGATCTGCGCCATTTCCACCACCACGACAATGAAGATGCCGAACCAGATGATATCGATGCCGGCCTGGCGGATCATTGGCTCGACCACGGCGATGGTCAGCACCACCGACGAGATCCCGTCCAGGAAACAGCCGATGATGATGTAGAACACCAGGAGCGCCATCAGGAGTTCGAACCTTGAAAGCTCGAGCGAGCCGATCCACTCGGCCAGCGCCCGGGGCAACCCGGTAAAGCCCATCGACAGCGAAAGGAACGCCGCGCCCGACAGGATCAGCGCAATCATTGCCGATGTGCGCATTGCGCCCATCAGGCTCTCGACGAAGGTGGCCCAGTTGAGCGACCCCTGTGCAAGGGCAAGCACCATGGCGCCGATCACCCCGATGGCGGCGGCTTCGGTCGCCGTTGCATAGCCCAGATACATCGAGCCGATCACCGCCGCGATCAGCAGCAGGACAGGGATCAGGAACCGCGAATTGGCGAGCTTTTCGCCAAACGTCATGCGCGGCTCCTCTGCCGGCGCATAGCGCTTCGAAAACTTCGAATAGAGCCCGACATAGGTCATGAACATCAGCGCCAGGATCAATCCCGGAACAATGCCCGCCATGAACAGCTTGGTGATCGATTCATTGATGGTCACGCCATAGACGATCAGCGTCAGCGACGGCGGAATCATCAGCCCGAGCGTCGCAGCACCCGCCAGCGTCCCGATCACCATCTGCTCGGGGTAGTCGCGCTTGCGCAATTCCGGGATCGACATCTTGCCCACGGTGGTCAGCGTCGCGGCCGACGAACCGGACACCGCCGCGAACACGGTGCAGCCGACGACATTGGTATGCAGCAGGCCACCCGGCAGCCTGGCCATCCACGGCGACAGGCCGCGAAACATGTCCTCCGAAAGCCGCGTTCGGAACAGGATCTCCCCCATCCAGATG
>Ga0114916_1001798_pt1 | contig 11773 bp, 14 predicted proteins | sample MalvirAntarct_66_FD_83501 | JGI IMG/M metagenome (GOLD analysis project Ga0114916, IMG submission 83501) | Marine viral communities from the Global Malaspina Expedition - Malaspina viral metaG Antarct_66 | ecosystem: Environmental > Aquatic > Marine > Oceanic | place: West Anvers Island... | reverse complement strand
GGCGGCGGCGGACGAACTGGTGAAGGACGGCTTCATCGTCCTGCCCTACTGCAACGACGATCCCATCACTTGCCGCAAGCTCGCCGACGTCGGGTGCGCGGCGGTGATGCCGCTCGGATCGCTGATCGGCTCGGGCATGGGCATCTGCAATCCCTACAACATCGAGTTGATCGCCAGCCGCTCGCCCGTGCCGGTGGTGCTCGATGCCGGTATCGGCACTGCCTCCGATGCCGCGCTGGCGATGGAACTCGGCTGCGACGCGGTGCTGTTGAACTCGGCGGTCTCCAAGGCGGCGGATCCGGTGCTGATGGCCCGCGCGATGCGGGCCGGCGTCGACGGCGGCCGGGCCTCGCGCCGCGCCGGGCGGATCCCGAAGCGGACCTATGCCGAGGCGTCCAGCCCGCAGCTCGGCTTGATCGGGTCGTGAACCCGCTGCCGGTCCCGCCGCTGCTGGTCGTCACCGACCGGCGGCAGGCGCGCCGGCCGCTGGACGAGGTCGCCGCGGCTGCGTTCAAAGGGGGCTGCCGCTGGCTGAGCCTGCGCGAGAAGGACCTGCCGGCGGACGAGCGGCTGGCGATGCTCGACCGGATCCTCGCTGCGGCGGGGCCCTACGGCGCGACGGTCACCGTCCACGACGACCTCGCCGCCGCCCGCCGCTGTGCCGGCGTCCATCTGCCGGCGGGAGGCGACCCCGCTGCGGCGCGGCGCGCGCTGGGGGCCGGGGCGCTGATCGGACAGTCGGCACATTCGGTGGAAGCCGCCGTCGCCGCCGAGCGCGCCGGGGCCGACTATGTGACGCTCAGCCCGATCTTCATCACCGCCAGCAAGCCGGGCTACGGCCCGGCGCTGGGGCCGGCGATCCTCTCGCGGGCGCGCGACGCGCTGCGGATTCCGATCATCGCCCTGGGCGGCGTCGATGCAGGAAACCTGGCCGCCTGTCTGGCGGCGGGAGCGGCGGGGGCGGCCGTGATGGGGCCGGTGATGCGCGCGCCCGACGCGGTGCTCGACGTGAGGACGCTGGTCGCGATTTTAGCGTCGTAGGCAGCGTCCGGCCGGATCGTCACTCGATGTGCTTGTTGTCGAGATCCTTGTCGCGCCGGTCGGCCTCGGCGTCCTCGTGGGCCTTCTCTTCCTTGGTCCGGCCGTGCTTGGCGCGGTTGGTCGCAGCCGTGCGCGCCTTCTCGTCGCGCCCGCGCTGCTTGCGAAACCGGTTGAGGTTGACGATTTCGCCCATCACAGACACCTCGGCTTTCTGCCCCCGCCATCCAGGATAGTGCAGCCGCCGGCCCGCGGAAAGGACCGCCCTAGGCAGCACTTTCCTGCGCGGAAGTATTGTCGCGGGACAGCAGGTGCTGGACGACGTAGACGCGCAATGCGCTCGAGAGATTTCCCGACCTCGACTTGTCGATCTCTCCGACCAGCCGGTTGAGGGATATGTTGCGGCGGGCCGCGACGTCCTTCAACACATCCCAGAACGCGTCCTCTATGGACACGCTGGTACGGTGCCCGGCGATCGTGACGGAGCGGCGGCGGATGGTGATCGTGTTCGAGGGGCTCACTGTTTCGGTCCTACCATGTCTTCAGGACGAACCATGCGCGCGAAGTCGGCCGGCTCGACCAAGCCGAGTGCCGCCGCCGCCTCGGCCAGTGTCAGACCTTCGGCGTGAGCCTTCTTGGCAACCTTTGCTGCGTTGTCGTATCCGATGTGGGGATTCAGGGCCGTGACGAGCATCAGCGATTCGCGCAACAGACGGTCGATGCGTTCCTCGTTCGGTTCGATGCCCACCACGCAATTGTCGGTGAAACTGACGGCGGCATCGCCGAGGAGTCGGATCGACTGAAGGAGACTGTTGATCATCACCGGCTTGAACACGTTCAACTGCAGATGCCCGTGCGTGTTCGCGACCGAGATGGCGGTGTTGTTTCCCATCACCTGGACGCAGACCATCGTCATCGCTTCGGCCTGGGTGGGATTCACCTTTCCCGGCATGATGGAGGAGCCGGGCTCGTTCTCCGGCAGCAGCAGTTCGCCGAGCCCGCAGCGCGGACCCGATCCCAGCAGCCGGATGTCGTTCGCGATCTTCAGGAGCGAGGTCGCGAGCACGTTGAGCGCACCCGAGGTCTCGACGATCGCGTCGTGCGATCCCAGCGCCTCGAACTTGTTCGGTGCCGGCACGAAGGGCAGGCCGGTGATCGCCGCCACCTCCTTGGCGAAGGCGACGTCGAAACCCGCCCGCGAGTTCAGGCCCGTACCGACGGCCGTTCCACCCTGCGCCAGGGCGTAGAGATGGGCCAGCGTCGCCTCGACCCGCACGCGGCCGTTGTCGACCTGTGCCGCCCAGGCGCCGAATTCCTGGCCAAGCGTGAGCGGCGTCGCGTCCTGAAGATGGGTCCGGCCGATCTTCACGATGTGCTCGAAACGCTCCCCCTTTTCGGCCAGCGCAGCCGACAGCCGCGTCAGGGCCGGCAGCAGCAGCCGCTCGATCTCCCGGACCGCGGCGATGTGCATCGCGGTCGGGAAGCTGTCGTTCGAGGACTGGCCGCGGTTGACGTGGTCGTTCGGGTGGACCGGTTCCTTGCTGCCGCGCGGGGCGCCCAGCAGTTCGTTGGCCCGGTTGGCGATGACCTCGTTGACGTTCATGTTCGTCTGGGTGCCCGACCCGGTCTGCCAGACGACCAGTGGGAAATGATCGTCCAGCAGGCCGTCGGCGACCTCCTGCGCGGCCCGCACGATCGCATCGGCGACGCGCGGCTCCAGGTCGCCGAGCGCCAGATTGGCCCTCGCCGCCGCCAGCTTCTGCACCGCGAATGCGTGGATAAGCGGCACCGGCATGCGCTCGGTGCCGATCTTGAAATTCTGCAGGGAACGCTGCGTCTGGGCGCCCCAATAGCAGTCGGCAGGAACCTCGACGGGCCCCATGCTGTCGGTCTCGGTACGAAAGGCGGCGTTGTCGGTCATGCATCCTCGCCGGTAACTCGGGCGACTGCCCAGTCCCACGATCAACGCCTTCAACGCCGTAACAGTGTATCCGGTTGCATCACGGCGTCATTTTGTCCGCGTATGCACGCCGATCCCGCCGCCACGCGGTTCCCAGCGGACACGACCGCTCGCAGCGGCGGCCGCCTGCGCCCGGGTTTGCGGCTTGGCCCGGATCGGTGACCGGAGTTCTCAACCCGGCCGGCGGCCGTGGATCCGATCGAGGACGCCTGGAACGAATGCCTCGGTGCCGATGGCTTCGAAACCGGCGGCCTCCAGGTAGCCGACGCACTCGGTCACCGAATGCGCGATGCCGGTGGACGCGTTCAGCGTCTGGGCCAGGCCCCACATCGCGGCGTCGGCCGATCCCGTGCGGTCCGCGTTCAACGCCTCTCCCACCAAATGGAACGAACCGCCGGGCTTCAGCGCGCGAAACGCCTTGGCGAACACAGCGGCGATCTGTTCGCGACCGTACATCGGCAGGTTGCTCGCCATCACGGCGACGTCGGCGCCCTCCGGGAACGGATCCCTGTTGAAGTCGCAGGCGAGGGCGTCGATGCGGTCCGAGAGCCCCTGTTCCGCGATGAACGAGCGGGCGACCTCCACCACCGGCGGCAGATCGAGAACGACGGCCTGCAGAGCAGGGTTGGCGCGGCAGGCGCCGATGCAGTAGGCGCCGGATCCGCCGCCGATGTCGATCATCAGCCGCGCTCCGGAGAGGTCGACCCGGCGGGCGAACAGGCGCCCGGCGCCCAGGCCGATGCTGTAGGTGGCGCGGTGGTAGCGCCACGCCTCCTCGACGGTCATCTCCGCCACGGCCCTGTTGTCGAGGACGGGCGGTCCCGGCCGGCGGAGATGTTCCGCCAGCCGGCCCCACTCGTTCCAGTCGGGCCTGGTGAACAGCATCCAGGGCCCGGCGTAGGAGGCTTCGCCCTCCACCAGGAACCGTTCGACGTCCGGCGCCAGCCTCAGCCGGTCGCCGTCGCGTTCGATCAGTCCCAGGGCGATGCACGCGACGACGATACGCTCGCCGTTGGGCGGGACGAGGCCGAGGGCTTCGATCAGCGCCGCCTCGGTGTCCGCACCCTGCGCGAGCCTGGTGAAGACGCCGAGTTCGACCGCCGCCATGAGGGCGCCGGACTCGCGATAGGCCCGTACCAGCCTCTGCAGGCGTACGGTGTTCGGTCTCGGCTCGACCATCGTATCCATCCTTCGTTTCTTGTTTTCGTTGTCGGCGCTGGCAGAGCCTGTCTCAGGCGTAGCTCTTCGACATGCCCTCCGAGGGATCCATGTGCGCACCATAGGGCGGGATCGGGTAGCGCAGGCCGACCTTGCCGATACCTTCCAGGCCCTGGACGCCGCGCGCGAACTCCTCCGGCGGCAAGGCGATCAGCATCTCGTCGTCGGCGACGCCGCCATAGCGGCGCTCGGCGTAGCAGGGGATCGAGATGCTGGTCTCGCGGGTCAGCAGCGCCTTTCCCCAGGAATCGGCGCAGGCGCTCTCGCCCGTGATCGACATGTCGTAGCGCTTGTAGCGCTTCCACTGCAGGCCGTTGACGAACAGGATGATCTGCCCGGGCGTGCCGTAGAACAGCACGATGTCCGGCGGGTCGAGTCGGGCGGAGCGCAGCGGCGCCACCACGGTCGCCACATACTTGCCGTAGGTCTGGCGCGGCATCTGTTCCTGGTGCGCGTGCGCCGCCTCGCGGTTCTCGAACCACACCCCGTCCATGCGCTCGCCCGACAGCGTCGGCTCGTCCGGCATGTCGATGCCCATGACGCCGCCGCAGTTGGAGTTCGGCCGGACGTTCTCGTTCGTGATGCCGAGCGTGAAGCCCGCCATCCGCGCCTGCGTCACCAGCTGGCAGGTGGTGTGGAAGCGGCCCGCCTTCGGCCGTCGCAGGCCGGGGACCTTCTCCATGTCTTCGATGGTTTCGTACTGCTTCATACCGATCGGCAGGGTGCGGATCTTCAAGAGGTCCTGCAGCTTCGCCGCGAGGTCCTTCAGCTCCTGCGCGCCGGGCGTCCTGGTCTCTTCCTGCTGGGTCTCGCTCATGGCGTTGCCTCCGCTGTCCGGTTTATTTGACCGGACTATAGGCGGTGGCGGCGGGTCGGCGGAAGGACCCCGGCGAGGCGGGGGCGGTCAGTCGCGCTTGTCGGCGTCCGAGGCGATCTTGCGGGTGATGGCGAAGACGGCCTTGTAGGGCAGATGGCGCATCATCGTCATCGCCCACGCCATGCGGCGTGGAAAGACGATTTCGAACCGGTCGGAACGCAGCCCGTCGAGCAGCGCGCGCGCGGCGGCCTCCGGCTTCATCAGGAACGGCATTGGAAATTTGTTCTTCCGCGTCAACGGCGTGTCGATGAAGCCGGGGCAGATCACCTGCACCGTGACGCCGTGCCGCTCCAGTTCGGGCTTCAGCGATTCGGCCATGTTGATCAGGCCGGCCTTGGTCATGCCGTAGGCCGCCGACGTCGGCAGGCCGACATAGCCGGCGACCGATGCGACGATTGCGATGCGGCCGCTGCCGCGCGCGATCATCGCCGGCAGTACGGCCTCCAGGCAGTGCACGGTGCCCATCAGGTTGACTTCGGCCAGCGTGCGGAACGCGTCGGCGTCGAACGCCGCCGGGTCGACGGGTATGTGCGTGCCGGCATTCAGCACGGCTACGTCGATCGGTCCGTCCGCCTCGATCGCGGCGACGGCGGCGGCGACCGCGGCGCGGTCCGTCGTGTCGACCGGCTGCGCGGTGATCTCGGGCACGTCCGCCGCCAGCCGCTCGAGCTTGTCGGCGCTGCGGGCGGATGTGACCACGGGATGGCCCGCCGCGGCGGCGGCCCGCGCCACCGCTTCGCCCAGCCCGGAACTGGCGCCCGTCACCCAGATGCGTGCGCCCGGCTTCAACCCGCATTCTCCGCTGCGGCGGCACGGGCGTAGGTGATGCGCGATCCGCGCGCCTCGAAGTCGAGACCGACCCAGGCGCCGTCGGCGGCGTAGCAGATCTCCAGGTCGAGGTCGCCGCCGACCCGCCAGCACGCGGCCTCGATCGGGCCGGCGGCCGTCGGTACGGACCGTGTCCCGATGGGCGTCGACGTCACCGCGGCGAGGCTGCCGTGCTGCGTGTCGATCAGTCGCGACCGGCGAACGGTCTCCGCGTTCCAGTAGCTGGTCGACAGCGTGTCCCCAGGCACCATGATCGTTCCCTTCCTGCCCTCGACGCGAAGCGCGTCGTCGGAAGGCGTCGCACGCACGATAAGTTCCTCCCCGTCGTCGTTCGTCCGGGCGTCGATCCCGACGAGCCGGCCGCCGCGCCAGGTCTCGCGGTTCGTGTGGCGGTATCGATAGACCGTGACGAACGCCAGCTTGACCTCCAGGGCGATGTCGATGTCGACGATCAGGTCGGCGCCGTCGCGGGTAAATCGCACGGTGTGGGTGCCGATGAGGTTGCCGCCGCGACGCACGTCGAAGCGGATCGGCTGCGCCGGAGCGGCCGGATTGTGCCACGGGGCCGGTACCGCCAGCGCGGCGAAACGCGGGAGCGACATCGCGGGCAGGGCCGCGAGGCCCCCGAGCAGCAGTCGGCGTCCGGGATCCGTTTTCATCATGCGCAAGGATACGCAGCCGGACCGCAGGTGGATTTCGCGCGGCGTGCGCCGCGGCGTGATAGTTTCGCGACCTCTTCTGGCCTGAGGGAGGCGATATGACGGGCGGGACGGATCTACAGCGCGGGCGTACGACGGCCAGCCTCGTCGGCGGGGCTGTGGTCATCGCCGCCGCCGGTGTCCTGCTGCTCGCCGACGCGGCGATGCGCGGCTGGGCGGTGATGCCGCATGATCCCATACCGGCGCCGCAGGGGTGGTTCCAGCACCTGGCGCGTGCCGTCGCGAACGACGTCACGCCGATCTTCTGGGCGGCCTATCTCTTCCTGCTCGACGGACTGCTGGTCCGGCTGCGCGGCACGTCGCCGGCCCGCGAGAACCCGGGGCGGTTCCTGGTCTGCTGCGTGGCCAGCATTCCGATCTGGGTGGTCTTCGACTGGGTAAACTTCGAATACATGATGGCCTGGGACTATCACGGCCTGTCGGAGAATTTCTGGCACCGCAATCTCGGCTACGCCGTGGCGTTCGGGGCGATCACGCCCGCCATGCTGATGTCGGCGGAAGTGGTGCGGGCGCTCGGGTTTCCGGAGGTGCGCCTGCGGCCACTCACGATCGGCCGCACAGGCCGCACGGTGATGATCGTCCTCGGCGCGGCGGCGCTGGTCTTTCCCATCGCCGTCGCCGATCCGGTCGGATCGCTGACGCTCTGGCTGTCCTTCTGGCTGCTTCTGGATCCGATCAACCATCGCTTCGGCGCACCCAGCCTGATCGGCGACTGGGCGGCGGGACGATGGGGGCGGACGTTCGCGTTGGCCCTGGGCGGCGGCATCTGCGGGTTGTGGTGGGAATCCTGGAACTGGTTCGCCCTGACCAAGTGGACCTACCACCTGCCGTTTCTCGGGCCGCTCGAACAACACCGCTATTTCGAGATGCCGCTGGCAGGGTTCCTGGGCTTCTTCCCCTTCGGCCCGGAATGCTGGGTGATGTTCAACAGCGCCGTGCTGCTGCTCGGCGCGCTGGGCGTGCGCGGCCTGACCCCGCCCCCGGAGCCAGCCTACTGTGGGTGAGCGACGGGCTCAGCCTTCGCCGTAGAGCAGTGCGGCGCCGCGCAGGAAGGGGATGGCAGTCGCGAGTGCGAGCCCGGCCGGCGCGCCGATGGTGAGGCCGAGTTGCAGCGCGCCCGGCAGTTCGGCCCCGTGCCGCCGGTCGGCGACGGCGCAGTGCGCGACGCCGTTCGGCACGGCGGCGTGAAGGACGGCCGCCGCCGCGATCGCGCCCGGCCCCTCGATCAGTGCCGGCACGCGTGCCATGCGTGCGGCGATCAATGTTCCGACGGCCGCCGCGATGTCGGCCCCACCCAGCCTGCGCAGCAGTTCGAACGGGTCCGTGGCCCCGTCGGCGTGGCGTGCCAGTCCGGCATCCACCGCATCGCGCGCGGTCGCCGGCAGGTCGCTCTGCCAGGCCGGGGTGCCGCCGGGGCCGGCCAGTGCCCGGCAGAGCGCCGCAGCGGCCGCCTCGACTCCGTCGCCGGGTGCGGCGACGGCGATGAGGTCGACGCCTTGTTCGACCGCCATCATGCCGTAGGCGATGGCGCGCGCGCATTCCTCCTCGCCCATCGCCGGACCGGCGGCGAAGTCGGCGGTCGGCTGCTCGATCGCCATCTCGTAGACGCGCAGATCGGTGTCGGCGAGGCGGCAGAGGCGGTTGAGCGGCGCCCGGCCCTCGACCATCGCTTCCACCGCCCGCGCCGTCTCGCCGGGTGCGCGGTCGGGATAGGCCATGGCGGCGACGCCGTGGCCGCCGGCGAAGATCGCGATGCGCGGATGTGCCAGTCGCGGCGGGCAGCGGCCCTGCCAGGCCGCCAGCCACGCGGCGGCCTCACCGAGCGTGCCCAATCCGCCGGCGCGCCCGGCATGACGGCGCTCCGCGGTCAGCGCCGCCGTCCCCGCCTCGAGGTCGGGTCCCGGCAGTTCCGGCAGGATTTCCCGGATCTGGTCCAGTCCTGCAGCGTTCTCGTCCATACATGCAACTCCGCCGCCGTCCGGATTGACGGTCGAGGGGGTCTCCTATAACCAAGCCGGCGTCCCCGCAACCGCCGCGGATTCGCTCATGCCGTAACCGCAGGTATCGAGCGCTGCCAGGGCGAGCCGCTCCACATCCGGCTGCCATGAATCCGACTGAACCGGCGCCTAGTCTGGACGTTCCACCTAATCTCTGCGGAGGAAGCACATCCATGAGATACACGCTCGCCAGCCTCTTCGCCGGCCTCGTCGCGGCCACCCTCGCCTTCGCTCCGCCAGCGGTCCGGGCGCAGGATGGACTCACGGCCGCCGAGGAACTCGTCGAGAAGGCCCGCCTCACCGTCCTGCGCATCCCGCGCGAGGAGGAAATGCGCTACACGGTGCCCAACCTGATGCGCCAAGCGAAGGCTATCGTGGTCTTTCCCGCACTTCTCAAGGGCGCCTTTTTCATCGGCGGCCAGGGCGGCAGCGGCGTACTGATGACCCGCGACGCCAGCGGCACGTGGAGCAACCCGGCCTTCTACACGATGGGCTCGGTCAGCTTCGGCCTGCAGATCGGCGGCCAGTCCTCCGAGGCGATCCTCGTGATCATGACCGACAAGGGCCTGAAGTCGGTGATGGAAGACCAGGTCAAGCTCGGCGCCGACATCAGCGCCGCGGCAGGCCCGGTCGGCATGGGGGCCTCCGCCGCGACGACGACGGCGTTCGGCGCCGACATCTATACTTACTCGATGACGCAGGGCCTGTTCATCGGCGGGTCGCTCGACGGTGCGGTGATGGCGCGGCGCGACGATTGGAACGAGTCCTTCTACGGGCCCGGTGCGACGGTGAACGCCATCGTCAACGAACGGCGCTTCGGCAACCACAAGGCGGACGCGCTGCTCGCAGCGGTCGCCGAGGTTACGGCGTCGGGCATGGGAACCGGCGCTCCGGTACAGCCGTCCCAGCAGCAGTCCCCCGGCGCTCCGGTGCAGCTGCAGAACAACGCTCCGCGACCGGCCGGCGCCTATACGCCCGGCCAGATCGAGACGCAGCCGCTGCAGGTCGAAAGGCCGCGCTGACCGACCCCGCCCGGGCTCACCCCGCGGCGGCGAATGCGGCGACGGCCGCCGCCGCGAGCAGAGCACCGTAGGCGGCGGAGCCGACGAGGAAGAGCAGCATCGCCCTGCGGAGGTCCGCCGGAAGGAGCTTCGCCCTTCCGGTGCCGATCCACCGCCCGGGCCGGCCGAGCGTGACGTCCAGCGCTCCGGCGACCGCGGGTAGCGCGCCCTCGCCCATCCGGCCCCGAAAAGCCGCCGCCAGAGAATGCAGGGGGCGGCAGCCCGGCACGAGAGCGGCGGTAGCGGCGCATACGAGGCCGGCCAGCCGCATGGGGATCCACCCGGCGAGCATGTGGAGCCGCTCGGCGCCACGGCGGACCGCCCCCTGGCCCGCCTCGTCCGTCTCCAGCCCGCGCAGCAGGCGGTCGAGCGCCGCCCAGCCGAGAAGCAGCGGCAGTCCGCCGACGGCGGCGGCGAACACCGGGGCGACGACGCCGCGGCCGAACCGCTGGGCGCATAGAGCGATGGTGGCGCGGAAGATCGCGTGCGGCTCGGGCGTCGTCGCCGTGCCCACTGCGCGCAGCAGGGCTGCCGCGGCGATCGCACCCGAATGCTCCATCTCGTAAAGGATCGCCCTCCCGAGGGCGAAGATCGCCCGGTGCTCGACGAGCCAGCCGACCGCCACCGCCGTTACGAGCCAACCGACTGTCATCCCGCCGGTGAGCCATCCCAGCATCAGACCCGCGATAATCCCCAGCGTTAGAGCGACACCGGCGAGCAGGACGCCGCGTCCGAAACGGACGCGCTCGGGACGGCGCTCTCGGTCGAGCCGGCGTGCCAGCCTCGTCAGCCGCTTCTGCAGCGCGGTCCGCGAAACCTGGAAAGGCCGCCTGTACAGGAGGAGCGTCGAAGCGGCGTCCGCGAACAGCCCGGCTAGGCCTGCGGCACAGAGCAGCGCGAAGCTCTCGAAAGAAAATTCCGGCATGCTGCCCGGTTCAGCCGCCTGCCGGTGCGGTGAGCAGCCGTTCCGCGCGGCGATTGCCCCGCTCGCGCGCCCAGTCGAGCGCGGTGCGACCGGTATAGTCCTGGACGCTGGGGTCGGCGCCCGCCTTCAGCAGAAGCGCCACGACCCGGCTGCTCCGGGTTCCGGCCGCGCGCATCAGCGGCGTGACGCCATAGCTGTCGACCGCATCGACGTCCGCGCCGCCCGAAACCAGTATTTCCGCGACCTCCTCGTCGTCTGCTGCGGCGGCCTCGTGCAGGGCGGTGAAGCCGCGGCTGTCCTGTGCGTTCAGGTCCGCCTCGTTTTCCACGAGCAGCGATACCAGGGCGACGTTCCGCGCGGCGGTGGCGAGGATCAGCGCGGTACGGCGTTCGGCGTCGGCGATGTCCGGCGAGTGGCCGGTGAGGAGAAGGTTGCGCACCGTCGTGACGTTGCCGGAGCGCACGGCCTGCAGCATCGGGCTGCGCGACATCAGGTCGATGTCGATATCCGCCACGCCCGGCGTGGCCCACACAGCGACCAAGACGAGGAAGAGGCTTGCAATTCGGCGGCACATGGTTCGCATTTCGCGCCGATGCGGCCGGCCGGTCAAGCCGGCGTGTCGCCTTCGGACGTCGACATACCGATTCGGAGATGACTCCATGCCCGACCCGTCCGGTGACCCGATCGCGGTCGCCCTCACCGTCGTCGGCGGTTTCTGCTGCGCGCTGCTGCTCGGCGGGATGGTCATGTTCGCCGGCATATTCGCGCGCACGGCGTTCGCACATCTGCCGCGACCCACAGCCGCGGCGTTCATGCGCGCGGCCTTCGCCTCCTACTACCTCACCATGGCGGTGATCGCCGGGCTCGCCGCTGCCGGCCTCGCCTGGGCCCGACCGATCGACTCCGTCGTGCTCGTGGCCGTCCTGGCCGGGTTCGTCGCGGCGCGCCAGTGGCTCATGCCGGCGGCGCACCGGCTGGAGGCGGAGCGCGAAGCGGGCCTGCCCGGTGCGGCGGAGCGCTTCGGCACGATCCATGGTCGCAGCGTACTGCTGAACTTCGTGCAGGTCCTCGCGGTGGCGATCGTTCTCGGCCGGCTCCTGGTGGGGGGCGCGGCATGAGGTCCCGGTCGGGGCCGGCCGGGGTGGTGGTC
>Ga0114916_1001796_pt1 | contig 11781 bp, 9 predicted proteins | sample MalvirAntarct_66_FD_83501 | JGI IMG/M metagenome (GOLD analysis project Ga0114916, IMG submission 83501) | Marine viral communities from the Global Malaspina Expedition - Malaspina viral metaG Antarct_66 | ecosystem: Environmental > Aquatic > Marine > Oceanic | place: West Anvers Island... | reverse complement strand
TCGTGGTCCTCGCAGCCGGCTACCCGCGAGGGCTGACGAACGTGGAGCCGCACTTCAGCGCGCTCGTGAACTTCCAGCACATCACGAAGTGGTGCGAGCAGGTGACGATCCCCTCCGCGGTACCGGACGCGCTCCGCCGCGCGTTCATGCAGGCGCGGAACGGCCGGCCCGGACCCGCGCTGATCGAGATCCCGGCTGACCTCTACAACGAGGAGATCGCCGACAACTTCGAGTACCAGCCCTCGACGCTGGTGCGCTCGGGCCCCGATCCGAAGGACATCCGCGAGGCCGCGCGCGTCCTCGTCGAGGCCGAACGACCGGTGATCTACGCGGGACAGGGCGTGCACTACGCCCGCGCGTGGGATGCGCTCCGTGAGTTGGCGGAGTTGCTCGAGGCCCCTGTCACCACCAGCCTCCAGGGCAAGAGCGCATTCCCCGAGGACCATCCGCTCTCGCTGGGCTCAGGCGGCCGTTCGATGCCAGCGCCGGTCCACGAATTCATCCAGGCGGCCGACGTGATCTTCGGGATCGGCTGCAGCTTCACCACGACGAACTACGGGATCTCGTTCCCTCGCGGCAAGACCTACATCCACGCCACCCTCGACCCGCTCGACCTGAACAAGAACGTCGTGTCCCAGCACCAGATCGTCGGCGACGCCGAACTCGTCCTGCGCGCGCTGATCGAGGAGGCGCAGAGCCTCCTCGGCGAGGCGCCGCGCGGGCGGCGCGATGCCATCGCGGCCACGATCGAGCAGCAGCGCGCAGACTGGCTCGCGAAGTGGGAGCCGAAGCGATCCTCGGAGGACGCGCCGCTCTCGCCGTATCGGGTGCTGCGCGACTTGTGGGAGACCGTGGACGTAGCGAACACGATCATCACCCACGACGCGGGCAGCCCTCGCGATCAGCTCTCGCCGTTCTGGCAGAGCACCACTCCGCTCAGCTACCTCGGGTGGGGCAAGACGACGCAGCTCGGGTACGGCCTCGGCCTCGCGATGGGCGCCAAGCTCACGCACCCGGACCGGCTCTGCATCAACGTGTGGGGCGACGCCGCCATCGGCTTCACCGGCATGGACTTCGAGACCGCCGTCCGCGAGCGCATCCCGATCCTCTCGATCCTGCTGAACAACTTCTCGATGGCGATCGAGCTCGCGGTCATGCCGGTGTCCACGGAGAAGTACCGCAGCACGGACATCTCCGGACACTACGCGGACTTCGCGCGCGCCCTCGGTGGGTACGGGGAGCGCGTCACCGACCCCTCGGAGATCGTCCCTGCCATCCGGCGTGGCATCGAGCAGACGCAGCAGGGGGTGCCCGCGCTCCTCGAGTTCATCACGACCAAGGAGACCGAGATCTCCGTGTTCCGCTAACCCACGGGTGAGGAGGACAGCATGGCCACCGAAACAGCCAGCGCGATCGAGTTCGAGCCCATCGCGCAGTGGGAACAACTCCCCGAGGGCGTCACCCTCCACGAGACACCCGGCGTTTCCGTAGCGGCAGACGGCACGGTCTACCTGCTCACGCGGAACACCTCGAACCCGGTCATCGTCCTGACGCCGGACGGCGAGTTCATCCGGACGTTCGGGGCCGGAACCTTCACGGAGCGGACGCACGCGATCCTCGCAGCGCCGGATGGGTTCATCTACTGCGTGGACGATGGAGCGCACACCGTCACGAGGTGGACGCCAGAGGGAGAGCTCCTGCTGACCATCGGGACGCCGGGGACGGCGTCACCGAAGTTCAGCGGCGAGCCGTTCAACCGCCCCACGGACGTAGTGGTCGCCGCCGATGGCAGCCTCTTCATCAGCGACGGGTACGGCAACGCACGGATCCATCACTACTCAGCGGACGGAGAGCACCTCGCCGCGTGGGGGTCTCCCGGGATCGATCCCGGCCAGTTCATGGTGCCGCACAACCTCGGGATCTCGAATGACCGTCTCTACGTCGCAGACCGCGAAGCGCACCGCGTCCAGGTGTTCTCGACGGACGGGACGCTCGTCGAGGTCTGGAACAACATCCATCGCCCGTGCGCCCTCACCGTCGGCCCGGACGGGAACGTGTATGTCGGCGAACTCAACGGCGTTCCGCTGATGGAGGGCGCCCTCGGGATCGGCCATCGCGTCAGCGTCCTCAGCCCGAAGGGCGAACTCCTCGCACGGTTCGGGGATCCCGAGGAGGGTGAGGAGCCGAGCCAGTTCATCGCGCCGCACGGCATCGGCGTCGCGCCGAATGGTGACGTTTATGTGGGCCAGGTCTCCTTCACGATCCGCGGGAGCCGGCTCGATCCGCCTCGGGAGCTGCGCAGCCTGACGAAGTTGCGCCGCCTGGGGTAGGCCTCCGAGGTCGTCGGAGCGCTGGCGCTACCGCCGAGGCGGCTCGATGACACGCACCGGCGAGCCGTCGAGGAACGCGAGGATGTCCTCCACTGCACCGCCATAGAAGACGCGGTAGTTCTCCTTCGAGACATACCCGATGTGCGGGCTGAGCAGGACGTTGTCGAGCCCGAGGAACGGGTGGCCCGCCGTTAGCGGCTCGTGGTCGAAGACATCGAGGGCGGCACCCGCGATCGTGCGTTCGCGCAGCGCGGCAACCAGTGCGTCCTCATCCACGATCGGCCCGCGCGAGGTGTTCACGAGGTAGGCCGTCGGCTTCATCTGCTGGAGGTCGCTCGCCCCGAGGAGGCCGTGGCTGCGGTCCGAGAGGATGAGGTGGATGGTGAGGATGTCCGCCCGGCGCAGCAGGTCATCCTTGCTCGCCGCGAGTTCGACACCAAGTTCGTCGGTGCGCTCGCGCGTGAGGTTCTGGCTCCACGCCAGCACCGGCATGCCGAAAGCCTGGCCGACCTTCGCGACCTGGCTGCCGAGTCGTCCGAGGCCGAGCACGCCCAGCACTTTCCCGCGCGCGTCCTCGCCAAGGTCGACCTGCCAGCGGCCCTCGCGGATCGCCTGCTCCTCCTTCGGGATGCGCCGGAGCATCGCGAGGATGAGCGCCCAGGTAAGTTCGGCGGTGGGGTGGTCGAGGCCGTTCGTGCCACAGACGGTGACGCCGGCATCGTTCGCGGCGGCGACATCGATCGAGGCGTTGCGCCGTCCCGTCGTGACCAGCAGGCGGAGGTTGGGGAGGCGCTCGATCAGCGCGCGCTGGAACGGCGTCCGCTCGCGCATGGCGACGATGACCTCCGCGTCTCGCAGCCGTTCGACGAGCGCGTCGGCGTCGTCGAGGTGGTCCTCGTACGCCACGACCTCAGCGCGCTGGGCGACGGCGCTCCAGTCCGCCGAGGCCAGCGCGGCGCGCTGGTAGTCATCGAGAATCGCGACCTTCATCTGCGTGTCCGTTCCCTGCGTCGAGTCGTGCGAGCAGTGCCTACGCCGAAGGCTCGGGCCAGCGCAGCGCGGTCGCCAGCGCCTTGCCCATGATCCACTCGCGGTCCTCGGTGGAGAGGAAGTCGAGTTCCTCCTCGAACAGCCGGCGGCAGTCGGCGTAACTGCCCTCGAGGCGCGTGACGTCCGATCCCCAGAAGAGCCGCTGCGGCCCGTACGCCTCGAAGATGCGCTTGAGGTAGCCGTGGATATCGCGATGCGGGTACGGCTCTGTGGAGAAGTTAGGCGCCGAGCTGACCTTCACGAACACCTTCGGGAACCGCGCGAGTCCGACGAGACGGTCGAGGCTGTCCCACGTGTGGCCGGGCTCGGCGCGAAGGTTCAGCGCCATGTGGTCGAGCACGATGGTGAGGTCGGGGTGCCGCTCGGCGATCGGCGCGGCTTGTTCGGGCCGGCCCTGCAGCAGCATCATCAGCGGGATCTGGTGCCGCTCGCACGCCGCCCAGAACCAGTCGAGCGAGCCATCCTCCAGCTGCTCGAGACGCGGGATGGCCATGAACGTGAGCCTGATGCCGAGCATCCCCGGCTGGTCGAGCCATGTCCCGAGCTGCTCTTCGGCGTCCGGCGCGTCCGAGTTGAACCGCCCCATCACCGCGAACCGATCCGGATAGCGCTCGACCGCTTCGAGCGCGGTCTCGTTGCCCTCCCCCACCCACGTGGGCGGCACGATCACGGCGCGATCGACACCCGCCGCGTCCATCTCGGCGATCGCCTCCTCAGCGGTGAAGCCGCCCTCGCGCTGCGGCTCGTTGCGCAGCGGGCTCGGCCACCGGCGCTCGGGGCGGTCGGTCTCCCAGACGTGGATCTGCGCGTCAGTGATGGTCATGGGGCTCCCTCCAGCCTGCCGGCTCGCTACTGCCCCGCCGGGACGAGGATCTTGTTCTGCTGCGCCAGGTACGGCTCGGCTACGGCTGGCGGCCACGCCCCGGTCGCCGAGGCCTGTCGCCGCGCCTCGTTGCGCTGCTCGATGCTGTCGTACGACCACAGGTGGATGAAGCTGTTCACGGTCGGCCCGAACTCGATGTTGCCGAGCATCACGAGCGGCGAGAACTGCATCCGCCCGGCGAGGCCTGCCTCCCACTTCTGCTGGATGTCAGGAAGCGTGCCGGGCCGATACGTGTACTGGCGCAGCTCGTAGAGCGGCGCGGGCGGGCCAGGCGTCCACTCGGGCGCGAACGGGAATGGATTCAAGATCTCCACGCGCTGGTTCAGGATGAACTCGGCGATCGGCGGCGGCCACGCCGCCTCCTTCGAGGCCTCCGCGCGGATGCGGTAGCGCTCCTCGATGCTTGAGTACGGCCAGATCTGGATGAACTCGTTGAGCGGGCCGAACTCGGTCTTGAAGGCGCCCGCCGCAGCCGAGTACCGCTCACGGACCGGGTAGGCCTCCGCCCAGCGCTTCTCGACCTCGGCCATCGATCGCGGCTTCAGCGTGTACGTCCGAATCTCGTAGATCATCTCGCGTCTCCTTCGTCCATCCCGGCCGGCGCACCGCTACGCCCGCATGCGTGCGGCGGATCCGCTCGCACGGTAGCCGCTCGAACGCCGCGAGGGTGAGACGAGGCAGCGAGGACAGTCAGCGTCCCGAGCTCGCCTTGAAGTCCACGTTCGAGGTGATGCGTTCCCGCCGACTCGCGAACGTGCCGGCGAACTCCTCGATGCGCCGCTCCGCCTCGGCGAGGTCGGCGACGTCGAGGTTGACGTTCAGCAGGTCGATCAGCCACGGCAGCTTCTGAGGATTGCGGACGTACCGCTCGACGACGGCACGGGCGATGGGGAGCGTCGTCCCCTTCGAACGGTCGAAGACGTCGCGGTCCTCGGCTTGCAGGAGCTTCTCGTACTCCTCGGCGAGCAGTTGGTCGAAGACAGTGTCGGTGAAGGGTGCGCCCTCGGTGATCCCGGTCGCGGCGTCGGCCTCGGTGAACTGGGCGGCCTTGTGGAGCCACTCGTGGAGGATGCTCGCGCGGATCTCTCCGGTCGCCATGTCCTCCATCAGGTAGAGCACATCGTCATCGCCGAAGAAGTCCGCCGGCTTCAGAGCAGCGGCCTGCATCCCCTGGAGGAACGCATTGCCGTACTGCAGCGCGACGCTCAGGAGGTCGCGCGCTCCCGCGATCGTCCTCGGCGCCGGTTCGAGCTCGGTGAGGCCCGCTGCGTCCTCGGCGGAGTGGGTCAGCGGCGGGAAGTCGCGCCCGAGCTGGTTGTCGGCCTCGGCACGCTCCCACACCGGCCGCACGATGTGCACCATCTTCCAGTGGGCGACCCACTTGCCGCTCGCTCCCGCGCCCTGCTCGCGCTCCGCGCCCGCGACGGCGCGCGCCATGCTCGCCTCGACACCGGCCTCCGAACCGACGGGGATGTTCGGCTCCATGCCACCCTGCCAGAGCGCGAACCGGCCGTTCGCGTCGGGCGTGTTCACCGCTCGCCGCACGCGGTCCTCGTAGTGGCGCATGTAGCCGTAGGTCATCGCGATCGACGCGATGTTCGGGTTGGTGAAGTCCGGCACCCCGGCGAGGGCGTCCGAGACGCTGTTGATGTAGTCCCAGCGGCCCGTGTTGAAGCCCACGAACCGCTCGCCGAGGGCGGCGCGGATCTCCATGAGCTGGTACGCCGCCTCGAGTTGCTCGACGAGCACGTATGCCTTGATCGCGCCGTGCCCGAGTCCGAGGTGCACCTCCAGCGCCGCGAGGATGTCGTGCCACAGGGCGGCTTCCTCGGCTGTCTGGATCTTCGGGAGGTACAGGACGATCGAGGAGCCATCGGCGCGCAGGCGCTCGTGGTTGCCCGTCACGTACAGCGTGGCGTCGACGATCGAGGCGGAGAAGCCGGAGCCATCGGCGTGCCGGACGTGGCGGTCGTCGAGATGCAGTCCGCGCGGGCGGAAGATGCGCGTCGTGAAGCCGAGCTGCTGTTGCCAGTCCTCGATCGTGCGGCGGCCGAGGAAGTCCTGCGCCCACGCGTTGACCTCGGAGGCCACGCGCTCGGCAGCCTCGAGGAACACGGGGGCGCGGTCGAAGGCGAGCTTCAGGTTCCGCTGGTTGTCCAGCGACATCGTCGAGGTCTGACCGAGCGCGTCCTCGCCGTCGAACATCCACCCGTCCGCGCCGGAGAGCAGCGCATAGGCGACGTTACGAATGCTGACCTCGGTCGGTGCGTTCGGCCTCGTGGCGGGGCCGGTGCCCTGGATCCACTGACGCTGGAGGTCCCCAGGGATCTCCGACCCGATGAACCGTCCCGCGCGCGCATCGCCCACCGTGAGGTTCGTGCGAGGGATGACGGCGTCCTCGTCGAGAAAGCCCGGGCCGCGGCCACTCTCGATGCGCTCGGCACGGCGCTGCAGTCGCCTCGCCATGACGTCTCGCCGATTTTCGTCGAACGGTGCGAGCACCTCCAGCGCGGCAACAGCGGCGTCCGACAGGACATCGGCGTACTGGCGGCGAAGGTCTCCTCGAATCTGGATGGCGGAGTCAGTCATCGTGGCCCTCTCGAAGGACGCACCTTGCGCCCTTCACAGAGCCTACCGAGCGGCGAGGGCGTGGCCTAGCAGCCTCGCGATAGGTCGCCGGTCAGGGCATCAGCCGGCGCGCCTTGGAGGCTGCCCGGCGCAACTTCTTCTCGGCCTTGCTCTGCCCGGCCCGACGGATCCGCGCGTCGACCTCTTCGAGGCCTTCGGTGGCGACGAGGTAAGCGCCCGACAACTGGTCGGCTCGTCCTCGAGCAACGGCCAGGCAGTAGTCCGCGCAGGTGCGAAGGCGGGCCCGCACCTCTTCCTCGCTGTTCTGTTGCTGGAAGCTCTCGACGACGTCAGGGATGTAGCGGCGGGCGGATTCCGACTGGATGGCATCATCTGCCATGTCCGTCGCGGCCATCCCGGGGTGGACAGCCCACGCCTTGATGCCGTGTGGCTTGCCCTCGGCGGCGAGGTGGGAGACGAGGTGGTTCTGGGTGTGCTTGGCGAGGTGGTACGAGGAGTGGTTCGCTCTCAGGCGGCGGCTAGCCGAGCTGGTCAGGACGATGAAGCGGCCTCCACCCCTCGCGATCATGTCGGGGGCGAACGTGCTCATGAGGAGGGCCGCACCGCGGACGTGCACCGCCTGAGCGCGCCACCACTCGTCAGGGTCCACCTCCCAGATGGGGCCGAAGGGCCCGAAGACGCCCGCGCCGTGGACCACCAGCGAGGCGGGACCAAAGGCCGAGGTGGCCTCGTGATGCACGCGTCGTACTGCGTCTGGTTCGGTGACATCAGCCGGGACGGCCAGTGCCTGCCCCCCGGCGCAGCGGATCGCGTCGGCCGTGTCCGCTAGCTCCGACTCCGTCCGCGACGTCACAACTACGCTAGCGCCCGCCCTCGCGTAGCACTCGGCAATGGCTCGACCGAATCCCCTACCCCCGCCGGTCACAATCGCGACCTGGCCCTGGAGATCGTCAGTCACATGCGCTCCGTTCTATGCCGTACCGCAGACCAGTCGGTCGCGGCATGGATGTGAAGGCGGACACGCGGGCAAGCGGTGGGTGTGCCGGTGAGGTGTCGCCTCTCGCCTCGTGGTTGATGTGCAGCCCGAGTATCGGGAGGCCACTGGGAACCCTCGGGGCGCGAGATTGACGGCAGGTTGACTTGCGGTCAGGCAGGGTCCGCCCATCGAGCCGCTTGGCCGGCTTTCGCAGCTACGACGGCCACCGCCTCGATCTGATATCTCCTCCCTCGAACCGAACACATGACGCGAGGAGGCAGCATGCGAACGAACACGACGAGGGAGAAGCTGGCCCGCGGCGAAGTGGTGTTCGGTGGCATCGTGAGCGGCTTCGCGCCGGAGATCGTCGAACTGCTCGGGTACATCGGGTACGACTTCGTCTTCCTCGACTGCGAGCACGGCCCGATGGGCTACGACCAGGTGGAGCAGATGGTCCGCGCCGCGGAGGCGGTGAACATCACGCCGATCGCGCGCATTCCGGATCAGGAGGACTCGACGATCCTGCGCTACCTCGACCGGGGCGTGCAGGGGATCATCGTGCCGCACGTGAACACGCGGGAGCAGGCGGAGCGGATCACGAGGGCTGCCCGCTACTACCCCGAGGGCCACCGCGGCGCTGCCGGAGGGAGAGCACACGAGTACAACGTCCACGCCTCGGCGGTCGAAACCCGCCAGTGGCTGAACGAGCAACTCCTCGTGATCCCCATGTGCGAAGAAACCGAGGCCGTCGAGCACCTCGATGAGATCCTCGCCGTCCCCGGTGTCGACGCCGTCCACTGTGCCGCGAGCGACCTCGGACAGAGCATGGGGAACGCCCCACTCGCCGAGGTGCGCGCGGTCATGCGGGACGTCGTCGGCCGTGTCCGGGCAGCGGGCAAGCATGCGGGCGTCGGTGGCAGCTCGCCGCGCGACACGCAGGGCGTCGCCGAGCTCATCGAGGCGGGCGCGAACTTCATCACGATCTCCGCGCTCGGCCTGCTTCGGGTAGGAGCCGAGCAGTTCCGCGCAGAGGTCGAGGCGGCGCGCAAGCAGTAGCGGCGGCCACCTCGCGCGGCGCACATACACTGCCGACGGCGACGCGACGGGCTCGCTCGTCGGCACGAGACGATGGAGGCCAGCCTTGACCACCCCGACGCGCATGAAGTTCGGCATCTTCCTCGCACCGTTCCACGCGCTGGGCGAGAACCCGACGCTGGCGATCCATCGCGACCTCGAACTCGTCGAGTGGCTCGACCGCCTGGGCTACGACGAGGCGTGGATCGGCGAACACCACAGCGGCGGCTGGGAGACCATCGCGTCGCCCGAGGTCTTCATCGCCGCGGCCGCGGAGCGCACGAAGCACATCCGCCTGGGCACCGGCGTCTCGTCACTGCCCTACCACCACCCGCTGATGCTGGCCGACCGCATCGTGCTGCTCGACCACCTCACGCGCGGGCGCGTCATGTTCGGCGTGGGGCCCGGCGCGCTCTCCTCGGACGCGCTCATGATGGGCATCGAGCCCTCGACGCAGCGTCCGAGGATGGAGGAGGCGCTCGACGCGATCATCCACCTCTTCACGGAGACCGAGCCGATCACGATGGAGACGGACTGGTTCGTCCTGCGGAACGCGCGCCTCCAACTCCGCCCCTACACCTCGCCTCACCCGCTAATTGCCGCCGCGGCGGTGCAGTCCCCCGCTGGCATGCGCCTCGCTGGTAAGCACGGCGCCGCGGTCCTCACGCTCGCGCTGCCTCGAGGGGAGAAACGCGAGTCGGCGTTGCAGGAGTACTGGGGCATCGCCGAGGAGTCCGCCGCGCAACACGGCAAGGTGATGGATCGCAGCGAGTGGCGCATCGTGATCCACTGTCACCTCGCCGAGACGCGCGAGGAGGCGATCGCGCAGACGCGGGTGAAGGCCGGGCAATACCAGCGCGGCTACTTCACGGAGACGCTCTCGCACGATGACCCTGCGCCCGATCTATCCCAGGACGAGATCGCGGCCGAACTCGTGCAACGCGGCTCGTGGTGCGTCGGTAGTCCGGACGACCTCATCGCGTTCATCGAGAAGCTGCAGGAGCGCAGTGGTGGATTCGGCGGGCTCATGATCCAGGCCGTCGAGTGGGCCGATCAGGCCGCCGTCCGGAAGAGCTACGAGCTCCTCGCGAGGTACGTGATGCCACGGTTCCAGGGCTCGCTCGTCAACCTCGAGGCCTCGCAGCATGACGTCTCGGTGAACTCGAAGGAGGTTCGCCGCCTGCAGATCGAGGCGATCGAGCGCGCAAAGCAGGCGCCGGCGGGCGACTAGGTCAGCACGAGGGCGCTCGCGGCGCGCCATCGCTCGTAGACGGCGTGCGCATCCTCGACCGTCGCGCACGCGAAGATCTCCTGGCGCAGCGCCTTCGCGTCCCGCCAGTGCGACGCGTACCGCGCCAGGTGCTTCTTCGCCTGGAGGAGGGCCTCCCGAGGTGGGAAGTACCCCTCGATGGCGTCGATGTGCGCCTCGACGACCGCGCGCTCGTACGCCTCGCGCGCGGGCTCATCGAGGGCGGCGTAGGCAGGGTCGAAGACCCACGGTCGCCCGAGTGCGCCACGCCCGATCATCACGTCGACGCAGCCGGTCTCGGCTCGCATCCTCGCTGCGTCCTCCAGAGAGAGGATGTCGCCGTTCCCCGTGACCGGGATCTCGACCGCCTCGACGACCTCGCGGATCACGTCCCACGGCGCGCGACCGCCGAACTGCTGCTCGCGCGATCGAGGGTGCACGGTGATCGCGTCGACGCCGACGTCCTGCGCCATCCGTGCAACCTCGACGGCGTTCGGCGAGCCATCCTCCCAGCCGCCGCGGATCTTGATCGTCAACGGCACGTCGTCGAGTTCGCGGCGCAACGCAGTCAGGATCTGCGAGGTCGCAGTCACGTCGCGCATCAGCGCCGCACCCTTACCTCGGCGGACGATCTTCGGCACGGGGCAGCCCATGTTGATGTCGATGATGTCCGCGCCGGCCTCGACGAGGTGGCGCGCCGCAGGCACGAGTGTCTCCGCGCTGTTCCCGAGCAGTTGCATCGCGACGACGCCCAGCGAGGGGTCATGGGTCGCCATGCCGGAAGCCACGGCGTTCCCCCGGGCCAGGGCGTCCGCATCGATCTCCTCGTTCGTCGTGAAGCCGCTCCCGCAGCGTCGCGCGATCTGGCGGAAGGGCAGGTTCGTGAGCCCCGCCATGGGCGCGAGGCGGGCGGGCGCCTGGCCCAGGAGTTCACGCATCGAGAGGATCGCCACCGGATCTACCGCCGCTTGCCGACGAAGACGACGTGCCGCGTCCCGCGCCGGCCGTGCGCGTTCACCCGGTGGGTGGAGGCCGTGAAGCCGGCCGAGCGCAGGCGGCGCTCGAACGAGGCGTCCTCGCCGACCGACCAGATCGCCAGTCCACCGCCGGGACGGAGCGCTTCGCGGATCCGCGAGAGCCCCGCCGCCGAGTAGAGCCAGGAGTTGGAGCGCTCCGAGAGCGCACTCGGGCCGTTGTCCACGTCGAGGAGGATCGCGTCGTAGCCCTCGGAGTCCGTGCGGATCACCTGCGCGACGTCGCGCACCTCGATCTCCGTCCGAGGATCGTCGAGCGGGTGGTTCGCCAGCGGCCCGAGGGGGCCACGGTTCCACTCGACGACGGCGGGGACGAGTTCCGAGACGACGAGGGTGGCACGCTCCGGCAGCATCGCGAGGACGGCGGCTGCGGTGTAGCCCATGCCGAGCCCGCCGACGAGGACTCGTGCACCCTCGTTCGGGTGCGGGCATGCCAACTCCATCATGACTTCCTCGGACTGGTGCGCCCGGCTCGTCATCAACTCGTAGCCGTCGATGCGGATCAGATAGTCGCCGTCGTGGCGCAGCAACTCCATGTGGCTACCGTCCGGCGTCGAGGCGGTGGCGAGGTGTTCCCAGGGCTTCATGTGGACCTC
>Ga0114916_1001792_pt1 | contig 11807 bp, 15 predicted proteins | sample MalvirAntarct_66_FD_83501 | JGI IMG/M metagenome (GOLD analysis project Ga0114916, IMG submission 83501) | Marine viral communities from the Global Malaspina Expedition - Malaspina viral metaG Antarct_66 | ecosystem: Environmental > Aquatic > Marine > Oceanic | place: West Anvers Island... | reverse complement strand
CTCCTGCATCGATCCTCGTTCGGTCGTCCTACAGCCCGCCGGCGAGCGCCGGCAGGAAAGAGACGGTGTCGCCATCGTTCAGCGGCGTGTCCTTGCCGCCGAGGTACCGGACGTCCTCGTCGTTCAGGTAGATGTTCACGAAGCGGCGCAGGGCGCCGTCCTCGTCCATCACGTTGTGCGCGAAGCCGGGGTAGTTCGATTCGATGTTGTCGATCAGCTCCCCCACGGTGCCGCCGTCAGCCGTGAACTCACGCTGTCCGTTCACTGCCGACTGAATGACCGAGGTGACATGCACGGTCACCGCCATGAGACGTCCTTCCATCCCGGCGAGCAGGGATCGTGCTGGTGCCGACCGCACGATCCCGCCCGCGTTGTATGTCCGCATCTGTCCGAGGACGCCACGACGGACGTGGGCCCTCGGACGGTCGACGCCGCGCTAGGCGGTCGTCGCGACCGGCATCTCCAGCGGCGCGGAGCCACAGAACATGTCGTAGTCGATGAGCTCCGTGACGGTCGGGTTGTCGCCACAGAGCGGGCAGTTGGGGTCCCGGCGCGTCTTCATGGTGCGGAACTCCATGGTGAGCGCGTCCACCAGGAGGAGCCGGTTCACCAGCGGGTTTCCAACGCCGAGGATCTTCTTGAAGACCTCGGTCGCCTGGATGGAGCCGACGAGACCCGTGATGGCGCCCAGGACACCGGCCTCGGCGCAGGACGGGACCAGCCCCGGCGGCGGCGGGTCCGGGTACAGACAGCGGTAGCAGCCCTTCCCGGGCTCGTAGACCGTGGCCTGCCCGTCGAAGAGCAGGATCGCGCCGTCCACCAGCGTCTTGCCGGACAGGTACGCCGCGTCGTTCACCAGGTAGCGTGTCGCGAAGTTGTCCGCGCCGTTCACCACGATGTCGTAGTCCGCGATCATCTCCATCGCGTTGTCGCTCGTGATCGGCGTGTGGTGCATCACCACCTCGACGTTCGGGTTGTACGCCTCCAGCTTCTCCTTCGCGGAGACGATCTTCGGCCGCCCGACGTCCGCCGTCTGGTGCAGGATCTGCCGCTGGAGGTTCGACAGGTCGACGACGTCGAACTCGACGAGCCCGATCTTGCCGACCCCGGCGAGCGCCAGGTACAGCGCGACGGGGCCGCCGAGGCCACCCGCGCCGATCACCAGCACCTTCGCCTTCCGCAGTTTGCGCTGACCCTGCGGGCCCACCTGCGGCATGATGATGTGCCGCGAGTAGCGCATCACCTCGTCCGGGGTGAGGGCCTCGGACACTTGCTGGCCCGCCACCTGCTGGGCTTCGTTGCTCATCTGACTCTCCCGCTCTTCCGCTCTGGCCCGCTGTACGACTGGTGGCTACTTGCCGCCGGCCAGCGCGGGGATGACTGCAATCTGATCGCCGTCCTGAACTGGCGTCTGCACGCCGTCCAGGTCGTGAATCTCTGTGTTGTTCAGATACACATTGATGTGCCTCGGCACCTGGTGCTCCCCGTCATACACGAGGTTCGCGAACCCGGGATAGGCCCGTTCCACCGCATCCAGTACCTCTCCTACCGTGCTGCCCTCCACCGTGACGTTCTCCCGGTTGGCCGTGATCCGTCGAAAGGGCGAGGGGATGTAGACGCTGATCGACATTCCTGTCTCGTACCTACGGCGTTCTAGAGCGCGACGGTGAGGTATCGCTCACCGGTATCGCACAGCATCGTGACGACGCGCTTCCCCGGTCCGAGGTCGCGCGCCACCTTCATGGCGGCCCACACGTTCGCGCCGGACGAGACCCCCACGAGGAGGCCCTCCTCGCGCGTCAGCCGCTTCGTCATCTCGAACGCGTCCTCGTCACGGACGCCGATGATCTCGTCGTAGATCTCGCGGTTGAGGACGCCCGGTATGAACGACGCGCCGATGCCCTGGATCCCGTGGATGCCGGCCCGGCCGCCCTGCAGCACCGGCGCGCGCTGCGGCTCCACCGCGATCACGCGCGCGTGCGGCACCTCGGCACGCAGCACCTCGCCGACACCCGTGATCGTGCCGCCCGTGCCGACGCCCGCCACGAACGCGTCCACCTCGCCACCCGTGGCGTCGAGGATCTCGCGAGCCGTGGTGCGTCGATGCACGTCCGGGTTGGCCGGGTTCTCGAACTGGCCGAGCATCACGTACTTCTTCTTGCGGACCAGCTGCTGCGCCGCGTGCACCGCGCCGGTCATGCCCTCGATCGCGGGCGTGAGGACGAGGTCGACGCCGAAGCGCTCCAGGAGGCGGCGACGCTCCAGGCTCATGTCCTCGGGCATCGTGAGGACGAGTTGGTAGCCCTTCGTCGCGCAGACCATCGCCAGGCCGATGCCGGTGTTCCCGGAGGTCGGCTCGACGAGCGTGTCACCCGGCTTGATCGCGCCGTCCCGCTCCGCCGCCTCCACCATGGAAAGCGCGATGCGGTCCTTCACGGAACCAGCGGGGTTGAACACCTCAAACTTCCCGACGACCTCGGCGGCGCCTTCCTCCCCGATACGCGAGAGGCGTACGAGCGGGGTGTGGCCGATGAGGTCGAGGACTGAGTCCGCGATGGCGGGCTGTCCGGTCGTCCGCTGTTCGGGGGCTACCACGGGTGCTCCTGTGTCGAATCGTTCCGTCGTTCAGTCATTCGGTCGGTCACGCAGCGATCAGATCGAGTAGTTGATCGCGGTATCGCGCTCATGCACACGTTCATGCTCCACCAGGTCGGTCAACGACACCGCCGCGAGTCTCGCCCGCATGGTGTCGTAAATCTCCTGCCATACCCAGTCCTGCCCGCAGATCGCTTCGCCCTCGTGCGTCTCCAGACACGCGAGCGGCGCCAACGACCCTTCGAGGGCCTCCAGCACGTGCAGCAGGCAGATCTCCTCCGGCGCCTTCGCCAGCAGGTGTCCGCCGCCCGGCCCTCGCACGCTGCGGATGAACCCGGCCCGTCGGAGCTGGCCCAGCAGGTGGTCCAGGTACGACTCCGGGATCTGCCGCCGCCGCGCGATGTCGGCCCGCTGCACCGGGCCAGAGCCCTGGTGCTTCGCGAGGTCGATCATGGCACGGACGCCGTAGTCACCCTTGGTCGAGAGCAGCATGCGGTAGGCTTCGATTCCCCGGTGATCCGCCCTCAGCGGAGCCACCGAGACAATACACGAGTAATTCACTCGACATTGTAGCAGCCTCGGCGCGGGTGGGAACCCCCCAGGGGTATGTAGAAGCGAGGATCGTAGTGCCGCCCTCTTCCGAGCTCGAAACCTACGCTCACCGCCTTCGGTTCGTTCTTGAGAAGCTCGCCCGCGCTGCCGAGGAACTCCCGCCCGACCGCGTCGACACGAAGGTGCTTCCAGACGGCAACTCACCCGCGGCGCTCACCGCCCACGTGGTCGCATCGGTCAGGGGCTATGCGATCGGCATTGGCACCGGTAGGGCTGAGATCACCCGGGATCGTCCCGCCGAGTTCGCCGCCTCCGGTGGCTCACCTGCCTCGCTCGCTGCCGACTACCGCGCGCTCGCCGATGAGATCGACGACGCGTTGGCACGCCTCGACCCGGCGAGGCTCAACGAGACGCTCGTACCGGATCAGGCTGTCTTCGGACAGGGCGAACCGGAGGAGATGTCTCGCCGTCAGGCGATCGTTGCCGCCATCGGCCACGCCGCGGAACACCTCGGCGAACTGCAGTTCATCAAAGACCTCGCGCGCGAGGGATAGGGCGGACAAGAAGAAGCGCCGCTTTCGCGGCGCTTCTCGTTACTCCACCGGGTGGCGCTCGATGTGAACCTCCGACGGGCGATGCCCCTCGCGGTCACGCTCAAGGGCGTCGAGTTCGTCGGTCATGATGTCGCCGATCAGCCCGAAGACCTCCTGGCGCTCTTCCTCGGTCCCCGCGGCGTCGAGGGCCTCCTTAATCGAGGCGACGTTGAAGAAGGCGACTGGCCTACGCGCCACCGGCCACCGCCGGGACGATCGACACTTCGTCGCCGTCCTTGAGGTCGGTCGTGAGACCGGAGAGGAAGCGGACATCCTCGCCGTTCACGTAGATGTTCACGAAGCGGCGGATCTCCCCGCCCTCGTCCAGGAGGCGCTCGCGCATCCCGGGGAACTTCGTCTCCAGTGTCTCCACCACCGAGGACAGCTCACCGCTCTCCGCCTCGATGGTGTCCTGGTCCTGCGTCAGGTTGCGCAGCGGGGTTGGGATCTTCACCTTCACGGCCATGTTCGTCGGTACTCCTGCGTCCGTAACTACTGCTCGAGGATCCTCGGAGGGGCTTAGCCCTCGACGACATCTCCGAGCGTGGCGTCGTCCACACGGACGCCCTTGCTGCGCGCCCACTCGAGGGCGCGTTCGATTTCTGCTTCGTCGCCCTCGAGTCCGAGGATGACCCAACCCACCTTGGCATCCACATCGGCCATGCGCACATTGGTGATCACACCGAACTCGCGGCCGATCTCGTAGATCAGGGGCTCCTTGATCAGCTCGGGGCTGAACGTGAGCCGGACATGCTTCTCAGCCATGATTGAGTCCCCTTACGCCGTCACCGGCTCGCCGGATCGGGCCCGGCGCGCCTCTACGAAGGACTCTACCGTCGGCTGGACGTGGAGGGGTTCCTCCACCTCGTCCACCACAGCCTCGATCGTCTTCAGGCCACCGCCCGAGATGATCGCGACAGTCTCTTCGTCACGCTTGATGAAGCCCGACTCGACCATCTTCCTCAGACAGCCGATGGTCACGCCGCCGGCCGTCTCCGCGAAGATGCCCTCGGTCTCCGCGAGGAGCTTGATGCCCTCCACGACCTGCGGGTCGGTGACCATTTCGGCGCCGCCGCCGGTCTCCTGCATCTGCTTCAGCGCGTAGTAGCCGTCCGCCGGGTTCCCAATCGCCAGCGAGCGGGCGATGGTGTTCGGCTTCTGCGGCACGAAGTTCAGCGTGTCGTTCGCGTACGCCGTCGAGATCGGCGAGCAGCCCTCGGCCTGGGCGCCGGACATCCGCGTCTTCGGCGTGTCGATGAGGCCGATCTTCGCGAACTCCTGCAGGCCCTTCCAAATCTTGGTGTACATCGAGCCCGAGGCCATCGGCGCGACGATGTGGTCGGGTGCCCGCCACCCGAGCTGCTCGGCCACCTCGTAGGCGATCGTGCGGGAGCCCTCGGCGTAGAACGGGCGGACGTTGATGTTCACGAATGCCCAGTTGAACTGCATCGACAGCTCAGTGCAGAGGCGGTTCACGTCGTCGTACGAGCCGCGCACGGTCACGAGCGTCGGGTCGTAGATCGCGGAGCCGACGACCTTGCCGCGCTCCAGGTCGTCCGGGATGAAGACCAGGCATTCCATCCCCGCCGCGGCCGCGTGGGCAGCGACGGAGTTCGCAAGGTTGCCCGTGGACGCGCACGCGATCGCGTCGAACCCGAACTGCCGAGCGCGCGCGATGGCGACGGAGACGACTCGGTCCTTGAAGGACCACGTCGGGTTCACGGTGTCGTTCTTGAGCCAGAGGTTGTCCAGCCCGATCGCCTTGCCCAGGCGCTCGGCCTTGATCAGCGGCGTGTAACCGTCGCCGAGGTCGACCCGGTACTCGGGATCGCAGGGTAGGAGGTTGGCGTAGCGCCAGAGCGTGCTCGGCCCGGCGGCGATCGAGTCGCGCGTCGTCGCCTCGCGGATCGCGTCGTAGTCGTACGCGACCTCGAGCGGGCCGAAACAGAACTCGCACGAGAACGCCGGGGCGATCGGGTACTCGCGGCCGCACTCTCGACACTTCAGCGCTTTGTGGAACGGGGATTCAGACATGAGGGGATGACCTTCCTCGAAGGATGGGTGTGGCGAGCAGCCCGGTCAGCGTCGCTCCCGTTCGAGGGAGCACGCGCCGGGCTAGCGCATCAGCATCATGAGCGTGCGAGGACGACCGACCGCAGGCGCACGGGTAGCGCGCGGACTGGATGCGGGATCGTGGGTCGGTGGTGCCATGAGCGAACGCCTTCCGTTCATCTTCCCCGAGGAGGAACTGATGCCTCGGGCCGGAGTTAGCACCGTGTCCGCCCCGGCGAAGGGCGACTGGTTGCCGCGGTTTCTCAGGGCCGGAACCCTCCACCGCTCTGGATGAACTGCCGGGGTGCCGAAGGCACGGCCCTGCAAGTTGTGTATGAGGCTAGGAACGGCCGCGGTCTATGTCAATTGGGACGTGGTTAACCCGCCCACTAGGCGAGAAAGAGCGCGTCCACGACCCTCGCGAGCACGAGCATCGCCCCGAGGAAGGCCGCACCCAGAAGCCCCGCTCCTCCGGCAGCCCACCATCGCTCGATCCCGGAACGCCCGAGAGCGAACGGAATCGCGAAGCCAAGCGCGCCAGTGATGATGGCCTCGGGGACGTACGAGAACTGAACCAGGAGATAGAGCGCCTCGCCGATGAAGACACCGGCGAGCAAAGCCATGGCAAGGACACGCGGCACGAACGGCGCGCGACTGTAGGCCAGCCCGGCAACCCCGAACACGGGACCCGCCACCAGGGCGACTCCGGACCAGATCGCGGGACCGCGCACCGCCGTGAAGTCCTGCACCCCGATCACCGACGCGGTGCCGTAGTAGCCGACTACCGCGCCGACCAGCACGACCAAGCCGAGGATCGCAGCCTGCCGCAGATCGCGCGCCCGCCACGCCGTGATGCCGAAGGCTCCTACCACCCAGACCGCGCCCGAGTTCGCGAGGTGAACCCATGCACCCGGCAATATCTCCTGGAACAAGAGCGTGGAGGCGCCGGTTAGGACGCCCACCGCCGCCGCGAGAGCGATCGTCTCGCCGGCGAGTCTCGGACGGGGCGTGATGTCTCGACGCGGGGGGTAGAAGGTCCTCACGCAGACGACTCGCCGGTCGCGCCTCGTCGGGCGGCGGTGATGCGGGCGGCGTTCACGGCGGCGCGGATGCGCTCCACGTCCACGCGGCCCTCAGCCACGATCTCGCCATCGATCTCGACGACCGGGACTTCGAGGGCAAAGCGCCGCTCGAGGTCCTCGTCGCCGTCGATGTTCACCGTGCGGATGTTGAACGGGATGGTGCGCTGCACCGCCGTGAGCAGGGAGCGCGCGACGGAGCAGAGGTGGCAGTTGGAGGTGACGTAGAGGATCGCCTCCGGCACGTTGCTGCCGGCCCGCGAGAGCCCTCGCTCCCCGGAGCCGCCCGACCCACCGGCCGCCTGCCCGCCGTCCGAGGCCCCGCCGTTGGGTGTCGCCACGCGGCTAGCCTCGGCGGACCGGGACGCGGCCGGGGACGGGCGCCGGCTCGGGCTCCTCGACGGGGCCGCGACGCAGGATCGCGATGACGGGCGGGATACAGATCGCGATCACGACGATCGAGACGAGCTGCGGCACGGTGACGCCGAGGAAGAACGTGTCCGCGGAGTCGAGCCGGAGCATCGAGACAAAGAAGCGCATCACGGCGTAGGAGATCAGGAAGAAAAAGAAGGTCGCGCCCGACCACTTCCGCAGCGGCCCGAGGACGAGGTAGATCGCCGCCGCGAGGATGACGAAGTCGCCCAGCATCTCGTAGGTCGTCGCGGGGTGGTGTGCGCCGACCGTGATCGAGTGCGCGAAGGCGGGTGAGTCAGGGTGGGTGTAGATCACCCCCCACGGGAGGTCGGTCGCCTTCGCGAGGTGCTCGCCGTTGATCAGGTCGCCGATGCGCCCGATCCCCATGCCCGCGATCAGGCCGGCCGAGGCCGCATCCAGGCCCTTCCAGATGTCCCACCCTCGCCACAGCGCGAACGCTAGCGGCCCCGCGACCCCGCCGAGGACCGCGCCCCAGATCGAGATGCCGCCCTCGGTCAGCGCGAGGATGTCTCCCAGGTTGTCGCCGTAGAAGTCCCAGTGCTCGGCGACGAACAGCAGGCGCGCGCCGATGATGCCGCTCGGGATGCCGATGAGCGCGAGGGTGTACGCGTCGTCGACGTCGAAACCGATGTTCCCGGCGATCCACAGCGAGAGCCGGACGCCGACGAGGATCCCGATCGCAGTGAAGAGCCCGTGCCACGTGAGGAGGAACCCGCCGATCTCCGCGATGTTCGGGTCGAACGGCAGCTCAATCGCGAGCACGCTGATGAGTGGGGACACGGACCCTCCGAGGACGCTAGTGGTGCTGAACGAAGATACCGGGTCAGAGCGTCCGCCGCCCCTGCGGGCGTGGGCGTCCTCGCGAGCGGCTACTCGGACTGCATCAGTCGCGCGTACAACTCGCGCACCGTGCCGGGATCCTCGCCCTCGCCGAGGTACGAGTCGTCGACGCGCACCTCCCAGTGCAGGTGCAACTGCGTCCCCGGCGCGGTCACCGACTCGGGCGTACCGGACTCGCCGATGCCGCCCAGCGGCTGGCCCTGCTGCACCTGCAGGCCGGGAGCGACCTCCGCGGAGATTGAGTTGAGGTGGCAGTAGCGCGTGACGACGCCGTTGCCGTGGTCGATCCACACCTGACGGCCGCGGTACTGGTCGAGCGTCTCCTCGTCGGCGTACCCGTCTTCCTCGACCTTTGCGGCGAGCGCGTTCACCTGGTCGAGCAGGAGGTCGGAGTAGTCGTGATCCGCGCGGACGACGATGCCGGAGTACGCCGCGAGGACAGGCGTGCCGCGTTCGATCACCACGCACGAGTCACCGAAGTAGAAGTCGACGCCCTCGCTGACCCCGTAGCGGTACTCGCGCGCCGAACCCGGCATGAGCGTGTCCTGCGAGGGGAAGCATGCGCCCTCGATCGGCATCGTGAAGCCGAAGAGGTCATCTGGGTCGAGGGTGGAGGGAGGTGGGGTGGGGGTGAAGGCGACCGCGTCCGGCGCGCTCGCCTTGAGGGCGGACGCAGGCGTCTCGCTCGGCGCCGGCGAACCGCCGTCGACCGTGACGTTCGGCTCGCGACCGCTCGCCCCGAGGCAAGCGGCTCCCGCGAACGCAACCGGTGTCGTGAGCATGAGCCCGAGGAAACCCCGTCGGGTGCGCCGCATCAGACGTCCGTCCCGACCCCCGCGATGCGAGTCTACAAGCGCGAGGGACTCCGGGGAATCGCGGCAAGCGATGCCTCCGAGGAAGCCGGCCACCGAGAGACCGGATCGCAAGGATTCGGTAGCCTCGTTATCGCGCGTCGGCGTACTGTGGATGGGCTGCACTCCATCGGTCGCTGACACCAACACCGCTCCCGTAGGGCGGCCACTGAGCGCGAAGCGCCGGAGCTGAACGCGCGAGAAGACGAGGGTGACGAGTGCTCGATGAACTCGGACACAGCAAAGACCTGCGGGATCTCAAGGGCGACGAGCTCACGGCGCTCGCCTCGGAGATCCGTGACCTGCTCGTCGAGACGGTGCACTCCAACGGCGACGCTGGACACCTCGCGTCGAACCTCGGCGCGGTCGAGCTCTCGCTCGCGCTGCATCGCGTATTCGAGACGCCCCGCGACAAGATCATCTGGGACGTCGGGCACCAGGCGTACGTCCACAAGATCCTCACCGGCCGTAAGGATCAGATCGCCACGATCCGCCAGGCGGACGGCCTCTCCCCGTTCCCCGAGCGTAGCGAGAGCCCGCACGACGCCTTCGGCGTGGGCCACGCTGGCACCGCGCTCTCGGCCGCCGCGGGCTACGCCATGGCACGCGACCTCCGGGGCGAGGACCACGAGATCATCGCGGTCGTCGGTGACGGCGCGATGACCGCCGGGATGTCGTTCGAGGCGCTCAACCACCTCGGCACGCTCGGCTCCAACGTGATCGTCGTGCTGAACGACAACGCGATGTCGATCTCGCCGAACGTGGGCGCGCTGAGCCGCAGCGTGAACCGCGTGCGCGTGTCCTCGGCGTACCGCGACCTGAAGGTGGAGCTCCGCAACGTCGTCCTGCACCTGCCCGCCGGCAAGCGACTCTGGGACGAGGCGAGCAAGCTGAAGCGCACCTCCCGCGAGCTCCTCGTGCAGGCCGGGTTCTGGGAACAGTTCGGCTTCGACTACTACGGCCCCATCGACGGCCACGACATCGAGGTCCTCGAGTCGACGTTCCGCTCCGTGCGCCACTTCACCGGCAAGCCCGCCCTGGTCCACATCCTCACCGAGAAGGGTCGAGGCATCCCCGAGGCCGAGGCCGACCCCGTGAAGAGCCACAGCGGCACGTACTGGCTGAAGAAGCCGGTCGCCGCCGGCGCACCGACCTACAGCGAAGTCTTCGGCCGCGAGGTCATCGACCTCCTCGCCGCGGACGAGCGCGTCGTGGTGATCACACCCGCGATGATCGAGGGCTCCGGCCTCACCGCCGCGCGCGAACTCTTCCCGGACCGCGTGATCGACGTCGGGATCGCGGAACAGCACGCCGTCACCGCCGCCGCTGGCCTCGCCGCTGCCGGCATGCGACCGATCGTCGCGATCTACTCGACGTTCCTCCAGCGTGGGTACGACTCCGTCGTCCACGATGTCGCCGTCCAGGGGCTGCCCGTCATCTTCGCGATCGACCGCGCCGGGCTCGTCGGCGAGGACGGACGCACCCACCAGGGCTTCGCCGACATCAGCTTCCTCAGCTGCCTCCCGGGCATGGTCGTCTCCGCGCCGGCTGACGCCGGAGAGCTTGGCGGCCTCCTCCGCACCGCACTGGCCTACGAGAATGGCCCGTTCGCGATCCGCTACGCGCGCGGTCGCGCCCCCATCGGCAAGCCGGCGAGCACACCCCTCGAGGTGGGCCGCGGCATCACCGTGCGCAGTGGCTCGGACGTCGCGCTGATCGCGATCGGATCCGTAATCCCTGACTGCGTCTCGGCGGCCGAGGCGCTCGCGGACGACGGCCTCGACGTTGCCGTGGTCAACGCGCGGTTCGCGAAGCCGCTCGACGAGGCGCTCATCCTCTCGACGGCGCGGCGCACGAGGGCAGTCATCACCGTCGAGGAGAACGCGAAGGCCGGCGGCTTCGGCGAGGCGGTCCGCGCGCTCCTCGTCGAGCACGGGCTGGGCGACACGATGCTCGGGACGATCACGCTGCCCGACACGACGGTCGCGCACGCCAGTCAGGCGCAGCAGCGGGCGTTGTGCGGCCTCGACGCCGACGGGATCGCTCGCACGGTGCGCGAGCTGATGGACGTCAGCACCGCCGCCTCAAGCGCGTAGCGCGCAACGACTCCGGCCTTCGAGACGAGCCTACGAGGCGAAGCGCGGCGAACGACGCCGGGCGACCTCGACGGCTGCGCGGTGGGCGCGCTGCTCGAGTTCGTCCTCCACCGGCGGGAACACCGGGAGCGCGCCCGTCCGGTGCCGAACAGCCATCGTGAGTAGCCAGTCGAGCAACTGCGGGTTCTTCGGCAGCACGGAGCCGTGGAGGTACGTCCCGATCGCGGAGCGGTACACGACGCCCTCGGTGCCGTCTGCGCCGTTGTTGCCTCGCCCGTACTCGACGTGCGCGAACGGCGTCGCGGTTGACCCGAGGTAGGTGCGGCCGCCGTGGTTCTCGAAGCCGACGACCTCGCCGATCTCCGGCACCGTGGAGGTCACGAGGATGTCGCCGATGCAGCGCTCCTGCCCCGGGCCGGAAGCGACCGTGGTGACATCGAACACGCCTGCGCCGGTCAGCACTTGCCCCGACGTGTCGCGGTACCAGCGGCCGAAGAGCTGGAAGCCCCCGCACACCACGAGCATCGCGACGCCCTCGTCGGCCCATGCGCGGAGCGCCGGGCCGTGCCCGCCGAGCTCGTCGGCGATGCGCCGCTGCTCTCGGTCCTGGCCGCCACCGATGAGGACGAGGTCGGGGGCCTCGGGGAGCGCGTCGCCGAGGCTGGCGGCGATCGCCTCGACGCCGATGCCGCGCTTCGCGGCCCGGTGCTGGAT
>Ga0114916_1001788_pt1 | contig 11820 bp, 9 predicted proteins | sample MalvirAntarct_66_FD_83501 | JGI IMG/M metagenome (GOLD analysis project Ga0114916, IMG submission 83501) | Marine viral communities from the Global Malaspina Expedition - Malaspina viral metaG Antarct_66 | ecosystem: Environmental > Aquatic > Marine > Oceanic | place: West Anvers Island... | reverse complement strand
TGATATTTGCATAATAAAACCTAATTTATATTGTTTATGGTGTGCTTCTAAATTGGCTAATATTAATTCTTGTTGAATTTGAATGTTTTTAATTTTTTTTGAATTGTGTTTAACTTGCTGCGAAAAAGCAAATAAGGGTAGTGTAATAAGTATTAAAAAAATATTTTTCATCTGTAAATCATTTAGACTCTAAATATATAAAATATAAATTTTGGTATAATAAGAATTTATAATAATGTTAAGCACTCAGTCTAAACATCTTAAAATAGGGCAGAAGAACACTAAAATAATGAGTTTCAGAAGTGATTAATTGTTTGGAGATTTTTTTTACTACATTTGATATCTAATAATAAATAAAGATGAAAAAGATACTATACATTCTACTATTTGTTCCATTACTTTTATTGGCTCAAAATGAGAACCCTTGTTATTCAATTAACGATTTTATTACTCAACAAAACAATGCTAATCCTCCTATCTCCTATCAATTAAGTGTTGGTTGGAATATGGTAGGTTATACAGGAAGTTCAGAAAATAGTGGTATTGTAAATCAGATAAATACAGCATTATCTAATGATGCTACTGTAGAAAATACTTTTCAAGTAATAAAAAATGTATCAGGACAGTTTTGGTCTTCTGCTTTTGCGCAGATTAGTGATTTTACACAAGGAGAAGGCTATATGATGTATGTAATATCAGAAACTGCTCCTTCATTGAGTTTCAATAGTGCTATAAATATCCCTGAAATAATTGGCTGTACCGATTGTACAGCACTAAATTTTAATATATGGGCAACATTAAATGATGAATCGTGTAATTACGACTCAGATGGAGATGGAGTTCCTGACTCTGAAGAAGTAGTTGGATGTCAAGATGAAGGTGCTTGTGATTATGATATAACTGCTACTGATAGTGGAGAATGCTTTTATGCTCAAGATGGGTATGATTGTGAGGGAAGTATCACAGCAGAAATAGGTGATATAATCGAAGGAGGGTATTTATTCTATTTAGACGAATCAGGTACAAGAGGGTTGGTTGCTGCACAGGAAGATATGAATGGAACATTTGATTGGGGTTGCCTAAATCAAACAGTTGATAATGCAAATGGAATGACAATTGGAACAGGTTATCAAAATACTTTAGACATAATTAATTTTGGCTGTACCTCAGAATATAGTGGACTAATTGCTGCTCAAGCTTGTATAGATTATCAGTATGAAGGATATAACGATTGGTTTCTACCTTCGATTGATGAATTACTTCAGATGTATAATAGCATAGGAAACGGAGGCTCAGGAAATATAGGTAGTTTTGAGAATTCAGCATATTGGTCATCAACTGAGTCAAATAATAATGCTTTGGTAGCAGATATTAATTTTAACAACGGTTACAGTAGCCACAGTTGGAAAAATAGCACTATGAATGTCCGCCCAATACGAGCCATAGGTAATTGGATTGAAGGGTGTACAGATGAATCAGCTTGTAATTATAATTCGGAGGTCAATTTACCTAACTCAACTTTATGTGAATATCCTGAACAAAGCTATGACTGTGATGGTAATATTACTGAATATGTTATTGGAATGGAAGCAGAGGGTGGAATTGTATTCTATGTAGACGAAACAGGAGAACACGGCTTGGTTGCTGCCTTAGAAGATTTAGGTCACTATGAATGGGGGTCTATTGGAGTTGTTATTGATGGTGCAATAGGAACATCAATAGGTACAGGTTATCAGAATACAATCGCCATAGTGAATCAAGGCTGTATACCTCAAAACAATGGTAAAATAGCTGCTCAGGCTGCTTTAGATTATGAAACAAGTATATACGATGATTGGTATTTACCATCCAAAGATGAGCTTTTTGAAATATATAATACTATTGGAGAAATGCTTGTACAGGGTGATATGGATTGTATTGGAAGTTGTACTTGGTATTGGTCTTCATCGCAATTAAATAGTGAAAGCGTGTGGGTTCGAAAAATGGATAGCGGTGGCTCTACCTTAGGCTACGGTGACGAGGAATTTAAGGTTCACCCAATCCGTTCCTTCTAAGTACTAGTTCAATAAGACTATGAAAAAACTACTTTACATACTACTATTTGTTCCTATTGCTTTGTTTGGGCAGGAAAATGACCCTTGTTATTCTGTTAATGAATTTATGACCCAAACAGAAGGTGAGAACCCTTCTATAATTAAAAACTTTGTTGGTGGATGGAATATGTTTGGTTATCCCTGTTCTCAATCTGTAGATTTATCGAATGCTTTTAACTCTATTGTAGAAAAAGTAATTATAGTTAAGGATAATAGTGGGAATGTATATATGCCTGAATTTGGTTTCAATGGCATAGGCTTTTTAGATGGTGGAGAGGGGTATCAAATTAAAATGACTAACACTGAATATGGTTTCTCTTTCTGTGAACATATCTCTTGGCCAAATATTGAAGGATGTACCGATTGTGAAGCATCAAACTTTAACCAATGGGCAAATATTGATGATGGAAGTTGCAACTACGATTCTGATGGAGATGGAATTATTGATTCTTTAGAAATTATTGGATGTCAAGATTCATTAGCTTGTAATTATGATGAAACAGCTACTGACGCAGGTCTATGCACTTATGTTGAACCATATTTTAATTGTGATGGAACACCGCAAATAGGTGCATCATATCAAGGTGGAATTGTATTTTATCTCGATGAAACAGGACAGCACGGATTAGTTGCAGCTATTGAAGATATAGGTAATTATGAATGGGGATGTGTTGATGTTATGGTTGATGGGGCTGATGAACAGGCTGTTGGATATGGTCTACAAAACACAAATGACATTGTTGCAGTATGCGCTGATACAACAATTGCAGCAATTGCAGCATTAGCATATGAATCAAATGGTTTTAATGATTGGTTCTTACCATCATTTGATGAACTATATTTAATGAAAACAAATATTTCAGAATCTTCTCAAATTGGAAATATAGGACAATTCAATAATTGGTGGAATTGGTCATCATCTGAAATGGACGAAACTACTGCTTTTGCAAGTACATTTGTAGGAGAAGGCTGTTATATGTGTGAAAATTACAAAGGAGCTGAGGGGGCTGTCCGCCCAATTCGAGCCTTCGGAAATTGGACAATGGGCTGTATGGACGTAACTGCGTGTAACTTTTACCCTGAAGCCAATATGGCTGATGGAAGTTGTGAATTCCCTGAACAAGGGTATGACTGTGAAGGAAATATTACCGAATATGTAGTTGGAATGGAAGCAGAGGGTGGAATTGTATTCTACGTTGATGAAACAGGGCAACACGGTTTAGTTGCTGCGACGGAGGATTTAGAAGGGACTTATGAGTGGGGTTGTTATGGGACTGATGTAAATGGAGCAAATGAAACTGCTATAGGTTCAGGATATCAAAACACATTAGATATAGTAGCAGGATGCTCTTATACACCCATAGCAGCAAGTGAAGCATTGGCTTATGAATCAGGGGGATTTGATGATTGGTACTTACCATCAAGATATGAACTTTTAGAAATGTATAATACGATTGGAAATGGAGGCCCACAAGGCAATATAGGAGTTTTTCAGAATAGTTATTATTGGTCTTCCTCGAAGGGCACTAATTACAACGCGTGGTTCGTCGGTTTCGATAATGGTTACACGACCACCATCAGTAAGGGCAATGCAAGCAGGGTTCGTGTTATTCGCGCTTTTTAACTCTTTACCTATTTAACGAATTCCCCGAAGGGGACGAATTATAAGAAAAGCCACTCTAATAGGGTGGCTTTTTTGTTTACAATAAAGGCATATCATCCTCAGTCAGCTCTGCTACCTCAAGTCCTCTTAAATAGGTTAATGATACATTAATGGATGAGTGCCCCATTGCCTTCTGTAGTTTGGTTAAAGACCCTGTTCTCTTGAAGATGTCAATAGCTCCTGTGTGGCGAAATGAGTAAAGAGTTTGTCCTGTTTCAAGACTCTTTGATTGTTTCTTAAACCGGCTCCAAAGAGATTTAAAGTAGTCCTCATTATATGGTTGTGGTTTCCCTGAGAATATGTTATGACTAGGCTCACCCTTTACAAGTAGTTCACGAATATAAGAGGGTACAGGAACGATTCTATTTCTTCCTGATTTGTTCCTTTCTCCTGATAAATGAATGTGGTTAAGGTCTTCTGAGAAGTCACCCCAAGTGAGCTCTCTAATCTCTCTGTGAGGTCTTAATAAGCAGCCATATGTCATTAAGCAGCAGAGGTGAAGATTGGTGTTAAATTGCTTTAGTTCTTCAATTTTAGAGCTTATTTCTGTAATTGGCTTGTGCATTGAAGATTGTGGTTTCTTTAATTTAACTTCTCTAATTAAATTAGGTTTGAATTCATTTAACAGTGCACTAAGTGTACTTTTTATTGTTAGCTGAGTTTTTGGGCTCCAAATTGGTCTAATTACAAACTCTTTAAGATGTTGAAGCTCTAATTGTTCTATTGCTAAATTCTTTAGTCCCTTATCAATTTCATACCTATTCCATAATTTTAAAATACGTTCTGCATCTTTTATGTAGCGTAAAGAATAATTGTTATCAATTTTATCTTGAATACTCTTTTTAATAGCCTCTTTAACAGTCTTAGCACTTTTGACTAATTGCTTTACTTTTCTTTTTGGTCTCCAACCCTTCATGAGTTTTAATTCAAATGCTGATTTGAGAAGTTCAGGGTTGTCTTTGCAATCTAAATCTGTGTCTATAGATTTTCCATTCCAAAATCTATATCTTTTATTATCGATGTAAATATTGATAAAGGGTTTGCTTTTCTCATGTCCGATTGTAACTTTATACATCATGATTCTGTCAGAGTTTACTGTCAGTCTAGAGTTTTCATGATGTATAATGTTGATAATCAGGTAGCTCAGTTGGTTAGAGCGTCGGATTCATAACCCGGAGGTCACGAGTTCAACTCTCGTTCTCGCTACAAGAAGGTCTTCACTACGAAGGCCTTTTTTTATTGGGGTTAACAGCTATTATACACCTTTTTTATGTCTAGGTTCTGACATGGTTAATATATTCAAATATAGTGAAACTGACAGTAGAAAACAACGAAACTGTCAGTAAACACTGTCAGTAAAAGCCAAAAATCCCAATTAAATTTTCCTTTTTAGACACCCCCACTAGTCGAAATATATCGGTTTTCTTTTGGGGTATACGTCGTGGAAATCGATGGAGAACCTTAAAGCTCTATTTATCTGACTAACATTAATGTTTAGTAGAGTTTGAACGCTCACTTATTTCAGAACGAACTAAAGAGGGTTTAAAACGTGCTAAATCAGATGGAAAACAGCTTGGAAGACCCAAAGGAAGTAAAGACAGAAATAAACGCCGTAAAAGTGGTTATATCCTTCGTGAAGCAAACAAAAGAAAGCTACAAGATGAAGGTAGTGGAGTATTCAGGTCTATTGAAACATATCTAAATTAATTAAGTGTAAATGCGTCAGTACAACCCCTTATATCTTCATCATAAGAAGAGATAGAACAGAGGAACAAAACACGGAAATTTAAAATGCCATTTCATTGAGAATTAATTTCTGATTTAAATTTATCAAGTTTTGATTTTGTATAAATATACCAAGACCATAAAATTTCATTTTTACCGTCTTTAGTTTGAATTGTAATACTGTTTGGAGTATACTTAGAAGCATAGAGAATTAGATTGTATGATTCCTCTATAAACTCTATTGTTTCATTCTTTGAAATAGATTCATTTGAAAAAAGTGTATCTATCTGTTGAGTGAATTTATCAAATGATTCATAATTATTAAAATATATCTGTTCTCTTTTTACTTGTCCAACTACAGGATAATCGAATCTGTATATAGTATCCTCTTCATATAAGTATTCATAAGAATTGATTTTCAGTAAAGAACTGTTTGGTTCAATGCTAAAAGGCTCAGCGTTTTCTTTTGTTTTTACCTTATTTTTTACTTTTATGTCAAGATTATTATTTGTCGAAACTTTTTTACTAATAGAATTTTGATTGAAAATAAAGTCCTTAAAAACAAAACCTATTGCTTTTGAGCTTCCTGAAAGACTGTATGATATATCATTCCTTCCATAAGCATCTTTTAGTCTAACAGTAGCCTTACTTGAACTTTTTAATTTTTCTATGAGGTCAAATTTATTATACTCTTTATATGGGTCTGAAGTGTATATTCCTTCAAAAAAAATAGTTTTACCTTCTTCTGATATGCTGTTGTATCTTGAGCTATAAATTACATTTGGTTCATTATCAAAAGCCCAAAGAACAGATAATGAAGATGTTGAATTAAAGTAACCCCCATCTGTTATGTAAACATTAACCGTTTTATTATTAAATAGGTTAACTACTAATTTTGATTCGTGATAAGGGAATTCTCCGTTGTTAGCAGTTATTTGAGCAATTCTATATTGCCCATCAAATGGATTACCACCCTCGTCAAAAACCCAACCTTGTGCAAAACCAATTAATGGAACAAATAGTAGAATGTATAGTATCTTTTTCATCTGTGAATATTTAAGACATTAAAAATAGGAAATATATATTAATGTCTGATTCTTAGTTTTTTACTCGAGAAAGATTGATTCGTGTTAGTTATAGAATAAACCTATGTAGACACTGACCTTACCGCACTATACTTGCCCCTATTTTGTTTCAATATTATTACATAGGGCAGGGGTTACCTCCTGTGTCTGTTTAAGTAATGTTAAATGAGATTTTTATCTTTCATATAATGGATGATAGTACCCATATTCCAATTGTACCCTCTTCCCTTAATTTTGTTGAACTGTGTGTCACAATGTCTCTCATCGTACTTTGAAGAAATCCTACAGATTCTATGATAATACTCTCTTCCTGACTCTCCGCATTCATTGTAAAGGGCAACGGCAAATCTTAAATACTCATCGTAATCCGGTGCTATATCGACTCCTGAGGACTCTATTCTATTGACTAAACGTTCAATTGTATTGTCTGAATTTAAATTGTATTGGGGAGTTGACACTTGCTTTCTTACAACATTTACCTCCTTATCATAACTGTTGAGGATAGTTGCATTTTCATTAATGTAATAGTTATCACTGTAACTGTATATCCTAAGTCTGTCTATATTGGAACAGGCTTTATCTATTGTAATGTTATAAACCTTTAACCATCTCTGTATGTATCTAAAGTGTAACTTGTGTCTGTCGGGATATGCTATTCCAATGATTAGAAAATATCCATTACCACTTACGCTTTTTCCTGCATAACAGACTACATCTATTTTAGAAAATACATTATCAATTAAACTGAAGTATTTAGATCCTAAATGCACGTTATCTTGATAGTCTATATCAATTACTATATAACCATTATGTGTTTTGATATTGCTACTACTTCGACCGTTCTCAAAGACCCCCGAACCTGTTATACAGTATAAATTCGATTTTAGTTCCTTTCTCTTTTTTAAATCGCTTTCAGCTCTTATCTCGTTTACAAGTTCTTTAAGTTTTACATCGTCATTAAATAACCATTCTCTAAAGGTCGTTGTGCCACAGGATAAACTTGTTTTCACGTTTTTAAACATCGATACTTCTGCATCTAAAAAAGTGGAAGGGTGGAGGTTGTTTTGCATAACTTTCTTATATATTTTAATTATTATTTTTTATTAAAAGTTTATAGTATTTATCTTCCACCCTCCACTTCAATATCATAGTAGTTACCATCATTTCTCTTTATTGATTGGTATCCCTTCCTGCTTAGTTCTTTGCAGAATGAAATTAAACTCAAATGTGGCTCTTTATGTCTGCTACAATATGAAATGTAATATTCGTGTATTGTAGTTGCTTTAGTTATCCCATTTAACAGGCTTCTTTCTATACAATCATCGATGAACTGTTGGACAGTGTCTTGACTGTATCTATATTCATCTAACAAATTATCTATCTCCGGGATGCTGACAAAAGATTTATTTTCTATTAAAATCTTTAGGGCTTCAACAACTCTGTTGAATATTCCATCTAATTCGTTCTCTATGATTTTATAATGAAGCTGTGGGTCAATTTTTTTGGGTTTCTTGTTGAATTCTAATATCAATAGTCTTCTTAAGTAACTCTCTTTCTCCTCTTTAATATTGGGTAAAGAATTCATATTAAACATAAGTTTAGCGTAGTTCTCAACTGACCTGATGTCTTTGTAGAGCTTCTTTCCTAAAATTGGTTCACCCGATACTAATGTTCTGAACTGAGCTAGGTTGAAGTATCGTTCATTTTCAGAACAATAATTAAGTAGCTTGTCTTCAATGAGCATAATTGTGTTTGGGTCTTTTGTTAACTTACCAATCGATACTGAGGAGGTGTTTTCTTTACCTAAAAGCTCTGTTATTACCTCTTGAACAACACTCTTTCCATTACCTCCTTCACCATATAAGAACAATGCCTTTTCAAGTTTAATATTATTGGTAAAAGAGTAGCCAACATATTGGTGTAGTAATAATTGATGGTCCTTATTTGGTAGCATTTCATCTAGGAACTCGTCCCACATTGGCGACTTGGCTTCAGCATTATAGTCATATTGGAGGCGATATGTAAGATAATCCTCCTTTCTAGCTTCTCTAGGCTTAAATTCTTTTTGGTTGAACTCTAGTGTCAAGTTTTTACAATTTAAGAGGACTGAGCTTTTATTACTCTCCACAAGTACTTTCTTTTCCTTTTTGAATGATTCCCCCAAAGGCTTATAGAAGCTCTCTGTGTGGTATTTAATTTCGTTTTGATAATACTTTTTGGCGCAATCTCTCAAGAATAGTTCGACTTTGTCCAATGATATTTCGTTCCAATAGTTGTCCTGATAGATATAGAACCTATTGTTAAAGTAGTTAAAATGGAATTTATACTCATCTAACTGACCTTGAATTTCGTTTATCAATAGTGCTATTGCATAATCTTTGGACTTTACAGATTTTAGCTCTTTATCAGTTTGAGCAGGCAACATTATGATTATTCCATCCCAATATAGTGGTCTAGGTTCTTCATTCATCTTAATCTTTGAGTTACCATTCCTTGAATGGGGGAACTCGGGGTTTAAATTTTTCATACAGCAAACATAGTATGACAAAAAAGATGAAAGTTGGGAGTGTTGGGAGTGGTTGGGACTAGTCCAAACTATTTCTGAATTTATTTACTATTTCATCAATCAATTCTTTCTTACTAGGATATTCAGACTTAGAGTTATGAAAGTTTTTAGCTTGGAGTACGTTCCCGTTCTCACCATATATTCGGTTAGCTAAAACAAATTTTTTATATTCAAAATTGAAGAAATATGGTTTCAGCACAGTAATGATATAGTGAAAAGTTCTATTCTTAATATTCAGTTGAAATGTTTGATTACAATTATTCACACTTGCATTTATAAAGTCCTCTCCTGATGAAAATATCTCAAGCTCAGAGTCAATTAAATCAAAGAGCCTATTCACATTTTTATCTTTAATACTCAGAGGAGTTTTCTCGTTTTTTTTCTTTTTAAGTTTCAGTTTCGTCTCAAACTCATTGATAAGGAAATGCCAAACAATAAAAGCATAGGCTTGATGCTGTTTCTTGTTGTATTTTACCCTCGAGCTATTTGAAAGGTCTCTAACCCTGCTAAAATTACCTTCTTCAAATTTTAGCTTTGAGATACTATTATACCTGAATATTAACTCTTCATTAAGCTCTTTTTGATTATTAAACCCTAAGTAATAATTATCAATCAACCTTTTGAGTTCCTCCGTGGTTAGAAAAAAGTCTTGGTCCATTAATCCAACCTCTTCTGATTTGCACACTCTATTGAGATATTTTATGATGGTCTTAATTTTTTCTAACTCCTTGCTCATTTGTAAATAGCCCTTAATACAATCAAAATAATATTTTTATTATTCTTCGAAGTACAATATATAATTTTACTTTTGAAGTAGTGAGTTAAAAAAAATAGAATTGAATTCTATGACATTAAATGAAGCAAATACACGAAAGCAGCTTATTGATAGGTCGCTTGAGTCAGTGGGTTGGAAAGATGAATATCTAAACCATAGGCATATCCTCCTCCTTCAGTTCAGCTATTTCTAAACCTCTTAAATAGGTCAAACTTACATTAATGGATGAGTATTCAAATTTTAATATATTTGATTGTTATTTAAAACATTAGAAAATGAAAAACTTCATCTACATTTTACTTATCGCACCTCTATTTTTTATCTCTTCTTGTGAGGAGGAAGACTTAGGACCTATCCATGGGTGTTTAGATTCTCAAGCTTGTAATTATAATCCTGAAGTAACATTAGATAATAACTCTTGCGAATATGCTATAGAGGGATTTGATTGTGATGATGTAATTGGATGTACTGACAGCCTAGCTTGTAACTATAATTCTGAAGCCATTCCTGATAATAACTCTTGTGAGTATGCTCTACAAGGATATGATTGTGATGGTAATGAAATACTACAAATCGGTGACCAACAATCAGGCGGAATAGTGTTCTATATAGACGGAACAGGCGAGCACGGATTGGTTGCTGCAATGGAGGATTTAGGCCAATTTGAGTGGGGTTGTTATCAGGAGTCTGTAGATGGTGCAGATGGAATGACTATTGGAACAGGATATCAGAATACATTAGATATAGTTGCAGGCTGTTCAGAGACACCCATAGCCGCAAGTGAAGCATTGGCTTATGAATCAGGAGGCTACAGCGATTGGTACTTGCCCTCTATAGAAGAGTTAGAGTTAATGTATAATACAATAGGACAAGGAGCAGATAATTATGGTGGTTTTGAAGATTATTATTATTGGTCTTCCTCGGAGTTCAGTAGTTACGGCGCGTGGCGCGTCCATTTCTATAATGGTTACTCGCTCAACTACGGTAAGTACAGTACTTACAGGGTTCGTGTTATTCGAGCTTTTTAACTATTTATCTATTTAACAAATACCCAATTTTATGTATTTGCTTCTTTATTCTCAAATACCTTTTAGTTGGTTTTCCTGCATAGAATTTTTTAAAGTGCTTTTTGTATAATTGATTGTATAATTGATCCATTGTAAAGGCTGCACCTATTACTTTTTCTAGTTGCTTATTTCCTTTGCTTTGTGTTTGACTTTCATACATACAACCCTTAAAGGCTTCACGGTGTAAGAAGAAACCATTTATTGAATATATTTTACGGCAAAGCTTGTTTGTTTCAGGACAAATAAAATACCAAATTTACATATTGATAAGCCACTCAATTTTTAGGTTGCACCTTTTAATTGAGTGGCTTTTTATTTAAAAGTACAAATTCTGTTCGCTTTTGTTCTATTTAAAACTCAATAAAGTGTCTTATTTTGTTCCATTAATTAATCAAGGTAAGTTCTTTAATTGAAACTACTTTTTTAAGATAACTACTTCCTGATAAAAACTTAATTTGAACCAAATCAGATTCAGAAATATTAAATACAATTTCACAACGCTTACCTTTGTATAAGTAATACAATGTTTTTGGGTTGATTACAGAGTTTTTAATATTATTGTTTTCTAAAGGTTGTACTTCTATTTCTTGCAATGATGTATTTTTTGGAGTAATTGACTCCCTAGAATTTACATTTGGAACAAATCTATACCCACCTTCATCTTCCAATCTTAAATTTTCTTTATGGGTGTAATTTCCATTTATCCATTTTTTAGAAAACCATTTATCAGAATCAATTACAATTATACCTCCAATAAGAGCTACAACTGATGATATAATTGATAGGTTATCATCTGAATTGTTTTTATTACTTAAAACTATGGAGGATATTAGTCCTCCTGATATT
>Ga0114916_1001786_pt1 | contig 11825 bp, 13 predicted proteins | sample MalvirAntarct_66_FD_83501 | JGI IMG/M metagenome (GOLD analysis project Ga0114916, IMG submission 83501) | Marine viral communities from the Global Malaspina Expedition - Malaspina viral metaG Antarct_66 | ecosystem: Environmental > Aquatic > Marine > Oceanic | place: West Anvers Island... | reverse complement strand
TGGATGCGCATCACCGTCTGGTCTGGTCGGCCTTCAATGAAAGGGGTGTCGGCAAGAGGGACTTTCTTTGGCGACGGGACATTGATGGATGCTTCTATGCACTCTCCGAGCAGGCCCCTGCCCCCTCGGACTTCTTTGAGGACATCGAGACCCGCGAATTCGCCCCGGTGCTCTCCTGCGGTGACAGGCTCAGCTTTACCTTGCGCGCCAATGCAACGCGCAGTGTTGAGACACCCGGTGATATCGCGCCCAATGGCAAACTGCGGCGCCGCAAACATGATGTTGTCATGCATGCGTTGCGCGGATCAAATGACCGCGCGGCCGAGCGCGACGTGCTTGTGCAACAAGAAGGCGCCGCTTGGCTTTCCCGCCAAGGCCACCGGTTGGGCTTTGAAAACCTAAACTGTCACGTCGAAGCCTATACGCAGATCACCGTGCCGGCCGGGCGCGGCAAGCGCAAAGGTCAGCCGCATTTCGGCGTGCTCGACATCTCAGGGATTATCGAAGTCACCGAGCCCGCGCTTTTCCTGGCCGCAATTAAGACCGGCTTCGGCGGCGCGAAGTCCTTTGGCTGTGGCATGATGATGATCCGGCGCGCATAATCAGGTGAAACGGTAAGGATCGACGACAGTGAAAAGAGGTGCTACCGAAAGGTGACACCCTATTATTCACAAGGCCATTTTCGAATGAAATATTTCCTTCACGCTGCCGCGTTTCTCACCATGATGGCGGCGCCGGCAACAGCTCAGTCCTTCATGACTGGCAACAAGCTCCTCGATAACTGCGACAGTATAAACCCCAGCTATTGCGGCGGTTATATAGTGGGTGTTTTTGATGCCGCGCTTCCTGTGATTGAGGAGGGGAATACCGTCTACGGTTTCACATTCTGCGCCCCGCAAGAAGTCCTTGCGGGGCAAATCCGAGACGTTGTCGTACAGTGGTTGCAGAGGAACCCAAGCAAGCGGCACTACGCTGCCCCTTCTCTGGTCATGGTGTCTCTTTCCGAGGCCTATCCCTGCCAGTGAGACATGGCCAGGTTCAGGCGACCTTGCGGACTTCCTGGACCCAACCGTAGCGCCCGCGTTCGATCTTTTCGATATCGCCTCTGGCGACAAGGTCCCGAAGCAGCCTGTCTATCATGTTTTCTGATAAAGCAGCGGCGATCCCCAAACGCACATCCTTCCGGGTGAAGCTCTCCAGGGGAAACGTATAGGCCCGCACCATCGCCAGACAGCCCTCATAGTTCTGCGGTGCCGGACCATATCGCTTGTTGGATTGTTTGGCGATCAGACCTGCCTTGACGGCAGACTTCAGAATGTCTTCGACATACCTGCGGGAGACTTTCATCTTGGGTGTTGCCAATAAATCTTCCACGGAAAAGTCGATGCCGCGCCGAAGTCGGAAGTTGATCAACTGAAGGATGTGGGCACGGCGCTTTTCGCGCCGTGGTGCCTCTTGGTAGAGGCGAACCAGTCCTTCTGTCATGACATGCATAGATTAAACGCCCCGGGGTTCTCTATTGATACAATATGGACTGCGAAAAACCATAGCGCAAGATCAACATATATTTGTTTGTTAAGCCATTGTCATTGCGAATTTCACGCTTAGCGATGATCTTGAGCATGAAATAGGAGATATGACCCATGCAAGACTACAAGATCTACACCGCCGAACATGACCGGGTCGTTTCAGCGTCCTTTTACAAAGATGATCTCCTCGACCGTGATCCGGAGAACTTGAATAAGATGAAGCAAACGCTTGCGCAATTCGCGAGCGGCGCCGAGATCGAGATCATGGATCCCGAAGTGCCACGCACCTTCCTGCTAGACTGTTCGGGATCGATGCGGGGCAAGACAATCGCCGCCACCGTCACAGGCATGGTTGAGATGGGCGACGCCTTGCACGCTGCTGGCACCCCCTTCGAGATCCTCGGCCACACCACCTCGGCCTGGAAAGGTGGCCGTCCTCACAAGGAATGGATGGAGCAGGGCCGCCCGCCCCTGCCCGGACGCCTCAATGAGTTACTGCTCATCACCGTGAAAGAGCGCGACGAAGACTGGCCTGACGTGCGCGACAATGTCTATGGGCTGCTTCACCCGGGCTTACTCAAAGAGAACATCGACGGCGAGGCCATCACCTGGGCGGCAGAGCGCATGCGCGCGCATGAGACCCCGGGTCAGTTGATTGTCTGCTCTGATGGTGTGCCCATTGACGACGCCACCCTGGCTTACAACGATGTGAACCTCCTAAAAGACCATCTCATCAAAGTTTTGGAGCAAGAGGCATCCAACGGCCTAAATATCGGATCTGTATCGATCGACATTGGCCACGGCTTTAACCCTTCTGCTTATCCTGATGCGCAGAAGGCTTTGATGCTGGATACCCGCAGCCACTCTGAAAACACAGCGTCTCTGCTCCAAGCTATGGGTGATGCGATGGCATCGCATGAGCGGCAACCGAATGCTGAGGAAGATACGCTCTCTATCTAACCGTGAAGAGCAAAAAGGCCGCCCTCAGGGCGGCCTTGATATCATTCAGTGGCGTTTAGCTTAGCCGTTCAGGCCATAGGCCTTGAAGGTGCGCATCTGGCCGTTGCCGAAGACCGAGTCGACCATGTAGCCGCCGGGGGTCTTGAACAGCGACAGGCAGCTGCCGTGGAACTTGCCGACCTTCTTGAAGCACAGGGTGTTGCCCTTGGTGGCGCCGATCTGGACCGGCACGGTGATCGGCTTGCGGCTGCCCATGTAGTACATCGCGGCGGAGCCATCACGGTTGAAGTTGAACGACATGATACCGCGCTTGGTCAGGCTGAAGGTGTTCGAGCCCGGGTTGCTTGCGAAGTAGGCATCGCGGGTTTCGAGAACGCCAACCGGTGTGCCCAAGTTCTTGTGCGAGGTCCAGGTGTTCATGTCGATGACATTGTTACCGCCCACACGGGTTACCGAAGGGTTGTCCGTCGCGGTTGCGGTGCTGGACGGACCCGAAGCGCTCTGAGACGTGGGTGCGGCGCAACCCGAAACCAGAACGGCTGCGAGAACGGCGACTGCGGTGAGGGTGCGACGGGTGGAACCAAACATGAAGAACTCCTAGATGTTGTGTGGTGGCGGTGCTGCCTTGCTTGATATTGATATAGTATGCGAAAAACATTGGTGCAATAGGTTTGCGAAAAATAATTACCTAATGCACATCTGTCGCATATTTGCCATTCTTGTTACAGTGCCGGCTGTTCGATCTCAGGCGCGCGTGCGGCATAGAAGATGGACAGGTGCTCAACTGCGTCCTTTACCATCTCGCCTGTGTGCGGGTGAACGAGCTCACCGGTGGCGTCGTAATGCGCGAGATCTTCTTCTTCGATTTCATACTCATCGCCGAACTCGAATAGGACAGCCCATCTCTCAAGCTTATCATTTTCCTTTGAGATTTCATGAAGCATCTCGCTGAGCTCAGGTCCATAATGGATCCCGGTCTTGTCCGAAAAGAACTTCGGGGAAAGCATTTTGTGGGCATCAGGACACAGAGTGTCGATGAAGGCTTCCAGCTTCTCTCTCATCTCTCGTTCAGTCATTCTTCACTATCTTTCAGTTATGCATTTTCTGATTATGCTTTTCAGGTTATGCGTTCTTTTCGCAATTACCACACCATCTCTATGGATTCATGCCTGCCGTCTCACAGCCTGGATCCTTATCTTTGAGCCCTTTTTTGAGCGTCAGCGAAATTTCATAGGCCTTGCGGTGGGCGGCGTAGCCAGCCTCCGAGAACCCCATTCCCTCCCAGTTCTGAGTGGGACAATCCCCCAGGATATCGGCCGCGGCGTTGATCATCAGGGCTGAACGTGCAGCGCCTCGTGCGTCGGGCTCCACCCAGAGTTGACCGGACATATAGAAGCCCTTGTATGCCCCTGAGGGGTCGAAGAGACCCACGGTGGCCGGAGGTTCCCAATCATCGAGCCAGCGGGCCTCCCATCCCTCTTCGTCGCGTGCGACAACCGGGAGGTCACCGCCCTCCTCTACCAGCGACTCCACGAGGTGCTCATAGTTCTCATCTTCGCCATCGATCGAGAAGACCTCCATCACCATGGCGGGGCCGATGTATCTGTCGAGGTCCATGTCCCAGGGATCGACCGTCATCGTCTGTTGGTCGCGATGTAGACAGATTTGATCAGGTGACAGGATCATCCAGGAGATTGAGCCGGGATCCTCATGCCGGTTCACATAGCTCAAACCGTCGTATCCGGCCTCCTGCAGTATCTCGATGAGATACTGCTCCTGCGTACCGGGCTCGAGATCGCGCATCTCCTCCATCTGATCCCCGATCAAACCAGGGTGAGATTGCTCGATGATGTCGGCGATGTGCTCCGGGGAATGATCATCGTCCACATCAAGGACCCTTAGCGGGTTTTTGATATCGAGGTAGGCCGAGATTACCCTCGCGTCCTTGTCGGACATACGCGTGCGCGCCGCGGTCCTGGTTCCAAAATGGGTGAAAGGGGCAATCTCGCTCACATCGCAGCTTGCCAAGGTAGCGTGATGGGTGAGCTGCAATGCGCCGGTTTCCCCACGCACCGCTGTCTCTTTCATCTTCTGTTTAAAATCACGCGTCATCATGGCCTCCACCTTACGATCCTGAAGATCAGGATCGTCTGAGATCATGAAAGAGCAAAGCGATCAGCTGGGCTCAGGTGTCTCATCGCAAAGCTTGTCCAAGGCACAGCCGATGCTAAAGCGGACATCTTCTTGGGTGATGTCCTCATCCGGGAGGCGCCGCATGATTGCTTTGGAGGTCCAAATGTCATCGTGATTTCTGAACCCGCCTTCAAGTCCGTGGTACTCTGTGACTCCGGTTAGGGTACGGGTGTCATAATCAAACCGCGGATTTTTGGACAACTGGAAAACCCCAACGGGGTACAGGAACTTGATCTGACTGAAGTCGGTTGCTCTATCTACCTGAGCCTCAACAATAAGATCCATCTCCTCTTTGAGTGAGAGCTGATAGCGCCGAACGAATTCGGCCTTATCGGCTGCCGTCTCAACAATCAGGAAGCATGTCTGTTTGTCGTTATTGTAACCTAGAATTTCCAAGCCCTTGAGAAGACGCTGCTCATCTCTGATATCTAGGATTTCTGAGGCTTTGTCTTCGATTTCACTGTCGCTGAAGGCTTCGCAAAGCGTCTCCACTTTGCCATCGACCTCAATGTGGAGCCCCCGGATTAAAGGGTGTCCGGCTGCGGCTTCCAACATTTTCTTAAAAGCGACTTCAGGATCCGTGTCTTCGATATCCGCCATAAATGGCGATATAAAAGAAAGGACCCTGTCACGCGCTATGCTTGCAGGTCTTTCAATGCCATCGACACTAAACTGCATAATGCTGCTGATCCCGCAGTCTACCGCAACCGTTTGATTGACGGTCCAGCTATCTTCTTTCTTTCGGAGATCGAACGCCAAGCTTCCATCACGCGCGGGAAAATCAGCCTCCTTTCGCATGAAGTATCCATCATCTATCTGCTTCAAAACGATACGGGTTGCGGGTTTCTCAGTCATGGCGGGTCCTTTTCTTCTTTTACTGCTCGTTGCTGGCAAGAGCGGGCTTTACCCACGCTTTACCCTATCCAATTCCTGGTACCCGATAAAACACATGAAAGCGGCAATCATAGGAATGATGAGGTTGCCGATCATCAAAGCCAGAACCGTGATCACGGCCGCGATGGCCCAGCCCGTATAGACCGCAATCCGCGTGGCCTTTGCAGGGGCCATCCAGAACCTGAGGATGCCGCGCCAGATCCGGCCCCCGTCCATAGGAAAGAGCGGGATGAGATTGAACACAGCCAGCATCGTATTGACCAGCACGATGGCATAGAGACCGGTCAGTATTGGCGCAGCTGAGGCACCAAGGAACATCGGCACAAGGGTCATCAACCCCATGCTGAGCGCGATAATCACCAGGTTCACCGCCGGCCCTGCAGCCGCAATCAAGATTTCATCCCGCGCGGTTTCATCAGTGGCATTTATTTGAGCAAGCCCACCCAGAGGCGTCAGCACCACATCACCTGTTTGAAAGCCCAGCCTTTTTGCCATGGCGATATGGCCAAATTCATGCAGGACGATGCAGAAGAAGATCACAGCCATGTAGCTCAGCGCCATGCTGGCAGCAGAGAATTGCCCCGACAGCAGCTCCGGCCCCGCAATGAGAAGCGGTAAAAGAATGAACGTCGGATGCAGGAAAACCTCTGTTCCGCGCCATTCGAATAATCTGATCTGCTGTATGCCCAAGTCCGTTCTCCTTTGTTCCTATATGAGAGCCGCCGGGCAGCGGGGCAAGGCAGCGTAAGCAGTTATCCACACGCCGTTTTTTCGCATCACTGACATAACATAGCAGCAACGCGAAAATGGATAGTGCAACATGCCTCAGAAATACGGAATTCCAGATGAGCTCATGGAGCCAGTCAGCCTCTATGCCCCCGAACAGCTGACCTTCATCCGGACGGTCGGCAAGAAGCATGGTCTCTCTGATGAGGAGATCGAAGCCAAGCAGCGCGGATACAGTCGCGGACTTGCCGATACACGTATCTGGCTCTCCGAACCGGGGCAGATCGAAGGGTACCGCAGGCTGGCTCTGGCGGGCATCGGAGAGCATAAAACGCTGGCCTATGCGGTGACAGAAGGTGGCGGTCTCATTCTGTCAGAATGCGCCTTGGAGGGGTTAAGAGATATCCCCTTTGGTGAACTCGTCCAAGGACTTATCGAGGGGGCGCCCTATTGGAAGACGGGGACGTCGCATTGGCTCTCATTCGATATCAATCACTATACGAGAGAAGCTCAATGGTTGCGCGGGGTCTTGGTCGACACCCGGTTGCAAAGCCTGCGCGAGGGCGACTGGGGATCAGACGTGCAGAATGGCTTTTACGCGGAGATGAAAGGAACGATCGTTTCGCGCGCCGGCAGAAACGGGGGTGGCATGCGAAAAGCCATTAAAGACGCTTTGGACCCCGATATCGTCAAGGCTGCCTGGGGCGCTCGGGCCACGGATCTGGCACATCTCACCTGGTTTTCGGGCAAAAGCGATGAAGGGATTATCGATACGACAGATCCGGATGTGCTCCGGTCGCGGCAGAAATGCCGCTTGCAGGCTTTCAAGGCCTACCCCTCGCTTCTTCCCATCCTGCGCCTGGCGAAGATCACCGAGGTGATTGATGAGCAAGAGCCCCTCCTGCAAGCTTTGAGCGCCATTACGGAACTTCCCGAAGCGAAGCTGAAATTGCTCCACGGCAAAGGGGCTCAGGCGATCGGCAAACCCCTCCAATCAGGGCGGCCGCAAATTGAGCTGGTGCATAACCAGGCTGCTGCTGCGCTGCGCGGTCTCCAATACGTCGATGAGACATCGCTCCCGCGCCGCGGATCGGATTGGCAGAAGCTCTGGCGAACGTCGGATGCAGTTGATGAGGTATTCTCCCTGATATCCCACAGCTTCAATCTGACGGACGAAGACAGACATGCGCTGCGCGCAAAGCGCGAAAATGCGCGGCGCACCTATTTGCCGCGCCACCAGACCTTCGAGGAGGATTTTCCCGAAGTGGCGTCTCGGCATTACAAGGACATGATCAGGAGTGTTGCGACAAAGCTTATCATCCCGGCTGTGTCCTTGAACCTCCCTGAGGGTGATAGCTCACCTCAGACCCAGATCAGCATCACTCTGGAAAAGGAGATGCTCCTGAGATCATCTTTCAAAGACATTCAGGCTGCCTCGTCGAGATGGCATAGAAACCTTGCCAGGATCGAAGATAACCTGGGCAGCGCGAAGTGGGGTGGGATCGAAACATCCTGGAGGGCCCTCCTGACTGATAGACAGATCGAAGGATATGATGTCCATGAAATCACATCCGACCATGAGTTGACCCGGCGCGGCCGCACCGAAAACCACTGCGTGGGAGGCTATGGCCCCATGATCAGGGCGGCTGGATCCAAGAACGCCTTCTCACTCATCTATGCGGTTGATGGCGCGCAAGCATCGCTGTCAACGATCGAGATCAAGGTGACGATCGACAACGACAGCAAAGCCAGTTTTGCGGTTCATCAGAACATGGGCGCATCCAATGCACCACCGCATGTCGATGCCGAAAAAGTAGCAGCAGAGCTCGTCAAAGATCTCGAGAAGATGAGCCCGGAACGGCTGGAGACATATCGAAAGCGCATTCGGGAAGTCGAGCAAAGCCGACATAAGGTTTTTCAGGATTTCACACCCACCGAGCTTCACTGCGGCGTCGGCTTTACCAGACCTGGATACCTTCAGGCCGCTTGGGATGAGATGCATGAATACCTCCCACGATCGCTCCGGAAGGCTGGTCTTGAAGAAGTTGCGAGAAACTTTACCTCTCAGGAATTGGTGGCCCAAGCCAGGCTGTCGACGGCGCGCAGCCAACAAAAGGAGCGTGCGGATAGTCTTTGCGATATCTACGATGAATATGAACACGACATGATAGAGGCCATGCCGTTTTGATGGATACCTCCGCACAGCATCAGGGCAGGTCAGAGCCGCTCCCGCCTGCCCTGCGCCTCAAGATACATCTTGAGGACCAGATCCTTCTTTCGGCAGAAAGCCGATCAGAAGCGGGCGTGCTGTCTTTCGAGGATGACCAGTATCCCGGCGTCTGGCACGATGCGGGGCGTTTGATCTCATCTTTGCTGGCCCCTGCACATTTCTCTCTCGTGGAACGACTGGACCACATGAGCCATCTCAGACTGAGGATCTCCCTTGTCGCCGAAGAGACGCTCGAGCTGCGCTTGAATGATGCAGGCACGGTGATCCTCACAGATAACTACTCCTGGTGGCTTCCACTCGACCAGGCGACCCTGGGCGACATCCTGGAAGACACTGGCATGGACAAATATGCTGAACCTATCAGCGTAGATAATCCTTTCGGTGCGATCTCCTGAGACCATCGGATAATTTATGCCATTGCCGTTTTTCGCATCTACCTTATACTCCACGTTATGGAAATGACCGCGGACATCATCGGCTATCTGGGCCTTCTCATCACCCTTGTGAGCTTCAGTCTCGCAAAGGATGAGCTATTGCAGAAGCTCAACTTGGTCGGATGCCTGCTCTGGGCTGTCCATTTTGGGGCTATGGAGCAATGGTCTGCCTTTATCATGCTTGTAATGGCTTCCGCCATGGTCGGCAGCTCGATCGCGGGCATGAAGGCTTTGACCAATATGGTCTGGATGCTGAACATCCTCATCATTCCCGTCACGGCAATGATGATCCTCAGCGGCGGCGCGGCCTGGCCGGCAATTCTGCCTGTCCTCGGCGGGTTCTTCATCAACACAGGCGTATCGAAATGCCGTGGCAATGCTATGACCTACACGATCATGGCGGGCATGATCGCATGGATCGCCGCGGCCGTAATGATGGAGTCGATCCCGGCGATCATCGCCAATCTGCTCAATCTTCTGGCTTTGCTGTTCCGTGAATTCACCCGGATCCGGAAAGCCTCCAAAGCCGGCGCCGCCGATGGCGGCACCGTCTCGGCTTGATCAGCATGATTAGAACTGGCCGACCTGCTCAACCTGCTTGGGCGTGATGACCGGCAGAACCGAACAAGCGCCTTTCTCGAGCAGGATACGGTTTTTCAGACTGCCTTCCTTGTCGAATAGGCGGTAGGCCACGGCCGTCTCCTTGTTCATTTCGATCAACAAAGGCGTCTGTTTGGCGCAGGTCAACGCATCTTCAGAGGCGATGAAGAACAGCTCCTCAGGGACTTCTTTGAAAAGCTCCGGGTTCGCGCGGAGATCGAAAGTGAAGACATTGTCTTCCACATCATAGGCGGTCTCCATGATCAGACCTGATCCGCTTTTGATCGGCGTCGTTGCATTCAGCTCCTCGGCGGTTTTGATGAGATCTTGGTCAGTGGCGCTCAGCGCGCCGGCAGTGCTGTCGGTATCAGACCGAAGGAAAAGCGACAGGCCGCCCACCATCAATACGACAGAGAGGGCCAGATATGCCCCCGCGATCAGGTCGCCCTTATCAACATCGGTTTTCATGGGTGTGTGTTCCTTGTGAAAATGATTTCCACGAAGACTATTCGTTGCCCATATAATTCTAAGGTCTCACAGGACGGCTTTATGTGGATAACATCTCCTTTACGGCTCGACGGTCTCATCCATGTCCCTGCACTCATGCGCACGCATGCTGGTGCGGTGAATGTTTCGCGCGGCCTGCACGACAATCTCCGGCAAGGGGTATCCAAATTTCATCCGCGGCGCCGTGGTCTTGCACAGCGCATGCGCGGGATCGAGACCTCGGCAGACCCACCGCAAGGCGGTGTTCCGATCCGTGTCCGGCATATACATGATGGCACGCAGTGGCTCGCTTTCATCCCCGTGTGCTGCCTGCGTATGGGCAACAAGATGTTTCGGCGCGACCCGAGACCAATCATCCTGACCGCTTTTCAGCATCTCATACATCGCACTGTCCAACCGGGGCGCCCAGCCATTAACCTGCTCGATTTCCTTTCGCAGGCCCTCCGTCACTGTCTTGGCCCCCACCTCAGCGTCCACCTCTTCAGCACTGGCGGCCACGGCAATCTCAGGCCGGTTCAGCTTCAGCGAAGGGCAATGCCAGCTAGGTCGGCCTTTGGGGAGGGTCTCATGTGCGCATTGACCAAAGTCTGCGGTATAGCGCGCGTTATAGGCCTGGGTTTCCTCCAGCATCGTTGACGGATCATATTTCAGGACGCCCTGCTCGAATGTCTTGCGTCCGAGCCCAAGAGCGCTCGACAGAAGGTATACATCGTCTGACCTGAAGCGCAGCCCGCCAAGCTCGCCGGTGGTCTTGCTCAAATTGGGGCGTACACGCAGTCCGGAAGCCTCGACGCGCGCCATGAAATCCTGGAAGGACTGAGCCTGGTCGAACGCTTCCTGGACCTTGTCGCGCAGGGCAAGGCAGGATTGATCATGCCTCTGTTGGTCCCTGTTGCGCTGCAGGTCCTGGGGGGCCTTGTCAGGGGTCTTGAAGGGCGTTGCTGCCTGAGGGCGCAGGTCCGCCTCCCCACCCGGCTTTCGAGCTGCAGACGGCCGCGGCTGGGCTTGGGACATCAGAGGCACAATATCGATGTCAGGCTGCCCGCGTAGACGCGCCACAACCGCCGCAAGGATCGCGGCATCGAGCAGAGCGCCGTGGATTTTCCGATCCGGGGTCTCGATTTCCAGCTTCTCAACCAGAAGGTCTAGTTTTGCGGGCCCACGGGGGAACCTGCGCTCCGCCAAGCGGATCGTATCACGCCACTGGTTGTTGCCCGGCGGCACAAGGCCAAGGCGCTCCATTTCGGCTCTGACAAAGCGCTGATCGAAGACCGAGTTATGCGCCAGCACGGGATCTGCGCCAATGAAATCGAGAATGCCCTGCGCGTGGTCTGCAAACAGAGGCTGACCAGTTAGCATCTTTCGTGATAGACCATGAACCCGTTTGGCAGCCCAGTGAACGTCGCAACATGGATCGAAATAGGAATGGAAGATGCGCCCCGTGGCCGCGCCGTCGACCAATTCGATCATGCCAATCTCGCAGATGCGATCGCCATTCTTGGCACTGCCCCCGGTGGTTTCCGTATCAAGTACGATCTCTCTCATATCCTGTGCCCTTATTATCTTTGTTTAGGATAGCCTTGCGCCGTGAAAGTTGCTTCACTTCCGACTGTGTAATCCTTGAGATGACAGCGGGGTTTGTCTGGGTTAAGAAAGCGGCGCTTCAAGATCCTCATAAAAGAACCCTGCCCTATGTCTGGAAATCAGATCGATTTCAAAAAGCTGATCAACAAGGCGCGGTGCTACCCGGAT
>Ga0114916_1001784_pt1 | contig 11828 bp, 11 predicted proteins | sample MalvirAntarct_66_FD_83501 | JGI IMG/M metagenome (GOLD analysis project Ga0114916, IMG submission 83501) | Marine viral communities from the Global Malaspina Expedition - Malaspina viral metaG Antarct_66 | ecosystem: Environmental > Aquatic > Marine > Oceanic | place: West Anvers Island... | reverse complement strand
TTCAACAACCGTAGCACTCATTCCTGACCTCCTCGCAGCGTCAGATAAAAATCATATAGCCGTTTGACCTCGCTTTCCAGCCAGGCCCGGTCCCGATCATTGACCAGCACATCATCCGCATGACGCAAACGCTCTTCGCGGCTGATCTGTGCGTTGAGAATGGCGCGGATCTGCGCTTCGCTGGATTGGTCACGCTGGATGGCGCGCTCCAACTGCAGCGCCTCTGACACATCGACCACCAACACGCGCGCAACCTGCTGGTGCTGACCGGACTCCACCAATAGTGGCGATACCATGATCGCGTACGGCGAGGTCGCCCGAGAGAGATGCTCATCGACTTCCTGGCGTATCAGTGGGTGCAATAGCTGCTCAAGCCATTTGCGCTGTTCCGGCTCTCGAAAAACTAGTTCGCGCAGTGCCGCCCTATCCAGCCCCCCGTCGGACGCAAGAACACCGTCACCGAACCGATCGACAATCAGCCCCAGAGCCGGCCGACCTGGCTCGACAACCCAGCGCGCTGCATGGTCGGCATCAACCCAGTGCACCCCGAGGCGGCCGAATGCTTCTACCACTGCGCTCTTGCCGCTGCCGATACCACCCGTCAAACCAAGCACCCACGGCTTCATCACATAACGTCCCCGGATTAAACGACGCGCAGTAGTAACGTTTGAAATGCAAGGATGCAAGCGCAACGTCGATCCCAACAGAATCGCTCGACCTTTCTAGGACTGAGTAAGCCAGCTTTCACAGAGGGTGGCAGGTCCCACCAAAGCAACACACTGCTGTCCGTAGCAGACGACGGGAGAGAGGACGTCGACGCGCAGGCTCTCTGCATTCCCGCGGCGCTACAAGCCGCCCTCCGACAGCTGCAACTAGCAGCGGGCTGCCGCTCAGTCAATGGAGCCTGAGATCGCCCCATCACCGGAGCGCGAGATGGCCAACTAGCAGAACCGGAAAACGCCAAAGCGAATCAGACCCGAATGCCCAGGCCGTCAGAACCGGGCAAATTGAAGATAGGCCGACGTGATCTCACCACCCCAGAGCAGCGCGACCCAACCCGCAATCGCGAGGTACGGGCCGAATGGAATGGTCGTGCCGCTGTCCGCCTTCTGTATGCGCAGCATGATGGTGCCTAGCACCGCGCCCACGACTGATGAGAGAAGGATGGTCAGCGGCAAGACTTGCCAACCACCCCAAGCCCCCAGCATCGCCAGCAGCTTGAAGTCGCCATAGCCCATGCCCTCCTTGCCGGGCACAAGCTTGAACAGCCAGTACACCGAACACAGACTCAGATAACCAGCAACCGCCCCCCACACCGCATCAGGCAACGGCGCAAACAGACCAAAATAGTTGGCGATCAAGCCCAGCCAAAGCAGCGGCAACACAAGTGAGTCAGGCAGCAACTGGTGATCGACATCGATCATGCTCATTGCCAGCAAACCCCAGGTCAGCAACAGCATTGCCCCAGCCTGCCAAGAGAAGCCGAAGTGCCAGGCCACATAGCCGGATAACACACCGCAGAGCAGCTCGACCAAAGGGTAACGGCTGCTGATCGGCGCCCGGCACGACGAGCACTTGCCGCGCAGCGCTAGCCAGCTGACCAAGGGGATATTTTCCCAGGGACGTATCTCATGATCGCACTGCGGGCAGTGAGAGTTGGGAAGCACTAGATTGAAGGTCGACGCAGGTTCGGCTGGCAACTCCAGAAACTCACGCGCCTGAGCACGCCAGTCCCTCTGCATCATGATCGGCAGGCGATGGATCACAACGTTGAGAAAACTGCCCACCAGCAGGCCGAGCACCAGTACGCATAAAACAAAGGCCAGCGTGTTGCTGGCCAAAATGTCAAACATCATGGATTCATCCGACCACGCTACCCAACTGGAAGATGGGCAGGTACATGGCAATGATCAGCCCCCCTACTAGGGTACCAAGAACTGCCATGATCATCGGCTCCATTAGGGTCGTAAGGTTATCAACCATGTTGTCGACTTCGTCTTCATAGAAGCCGGCAACCTTGTCCAGCATTTCGTCCAACGAACCGGACTCTTCGCCGATAGCCGTCATCTGAATTGCCATGGAGGGAAATACGCCCGTGGTGCGCATGGAGAAGTTCAGTTGCACACCGGAGGAAACGTCATTGCGAATCTTGGCTACAGCGTTTCGGAAGACCACGTTACCAGTAGCCCCGGCGACCGAGTCCAACGCATCTACCAGCGGCACGCCAGCAGCAAATGTCGTCGAAAGGGTGCGCGCATAGCGAGCCACCACGGCCTTGTACAAGATGTCGCCAACAATCGGGGTCTTAAGCAGCCCGCGATCCAGGGCATCGCGAAATTTCTGAGAACGTTTGTAGGCATGCTTAAAGGTGAAGGCAAAGGCGAATAATCCGATCAGTACCAGATACCACCACTCCTGCAACCATCGCGAAAGCCCGACGACCATTTGAGTGAAGGCAGGCAGTTCGGCACCAAAGCCCTGAAACACGCTTTCGAACTGCGGCACGACCTTGATCAAGAGAATCGCCGATACGATGATCGCCACCACGATCACTGCGATCGGGTAGGTCATCGCTTTTTTGATCTTGGCCTTCAGTTGCTCGGTTTTCTCTTTATAGGTCGCAACCCGATCCAACAGGGTTTCAAGCGCACCCGATTGCTCACCTGACTCCACCAGATTGCAGTAGAGATCATCGAAATACTGGGGTTTCTTGCGCAGCGAGCCAGCGAAGCTGTTACCCGCCGCCACTTCCTGCTTAACCTCGTCGACCAACTTGCGCATGTTGGGGTTGTCAAAGCCCTCGCCGATGATGTCGAAGGACTGAAGCAGCGGCACGCCCGCCTTCATCATGGTGGCCATCTGACGAGTGAACAGGGCGATGTCCATAGGCTTGATCTTCTTGCCCGCCCCAAACAGCGAAACAGCCTTCTTGCGCACCTTGAGCGGATTGATACCCTGCTTGCGGAGTTGCGCCTTGATCAGCGCCGGGCTTTGACCGGAGAGCTCACCCTTGATCTTGCTGCCCTTGCGGTCAGTCCCTTCCCAGGTGAACACACTGGTTTTCAACGCTTTTTCCGCCATGGTTAATCCTTGGTCACGCGGTTGACTTCTTCCAGGCTGGTAATGCCATTCATGGCCTTGACCAAACCGGAAATGCGCAAATCATTGAATCCATCTTTGCGCGCCTGGAGGGCGATATCGATGGAGTTACCTTCTTCCATGATAAGCCGCTGCAGGGCAGGCGTGATTTTAACCACTTCATAAATACCGACACGGCCTTTGTAGCCGCCATTGCAATTATCGCAACCCACCGGACCATAGAGCTGAAAGGTGCCGATCTTGTCCTCTGGTATCCCTTCCTTCAAAAGCGCCTCGCGTGGCACCTCGACTTCTTTCTTACAACTGGAACAAAGCTTACGAGCAAGCCGCTGGGCGATGATCAGGTTGACGGAGGTTGCGATGTTAAACGCCGGTACGCCCATGTTACGCAGACGGGTGAGCGTCTCCGCAGCACTGTTGGTGTGAAGGGTCGACATAACCATATGGCCGGTTTGGGCGGCCTTGACCGCAATCTCCGCAGTCTCCAGGTCACGAATCTCCCCCACCATGATGATGTCTGGGTCCTGACGCAGGAAGGCGCGCAGCGCCTGGGCGAAATCCATACCCTGACGCGGGTTGACGTTGACCTGATTAATGCCTTCCAGGTTGATCTCTACCGGGTCTTCAGCCGTGGAAATGTTCACATCGACGGTGTTAAGAATGTTCAGCCCGGTGTAGAGGGAAACGGTCTTACCCGAGCCGGTAGGCCCAGTGACCAAGATCATCCCTTGCGGCTGCTTCAGTGCTGCCATGTACAGCGCTTTTTGGTCCTCCTCATAACCCAGCGCATCGATCCCCATTTTGGCGCTGGAGGAGTCGAGGATACGCATCACGATCTTTTCGCCCCACAGCGTGGGCAGGCTGTTGACGCGGAAATCGATGGACTTGGTCTTGGAGACCTTCATCTTGATTCGACCGTCCTGGGGCTTGCGGCGCTCAGCAATGTCCAGCGCCGCCATGACCTTGAGGCGCGCCGAAATGCGACTGACCAATTGCACCGGCGGCCTCGCCACCTCATGCAGCACCCCATCGGTACGAAAGCGAACGCGATAGGATTTCTCGTAGGGCTCGAAGTGCAGATCAGATGAGCCGCGCTTGATCGCATCCAGCAGCATTTTATTGACGAAGCGAACAACCGGGGCGTCATCCGCCTCGTTGTGCTCGCCTTCTTCCTTGGGAGCAGCTCCGCCACCTACCTCGATATCCAGATCATCCAGATCGGAGTCAGACAGTCCGTCCAGCGCCGTATTGGCCGACTCGAAAAGCTTTTCGATGGCCTCACCCAGCTTGTCATCTTCGACCAGCACCGACTCGACCGACAGCCCGGTATTGAACTGAATATCACTGATGGCCTGGTGGTTGGTTGGGTCGGACACCGCCACATACAGTTTATTGCCGCGACGCTGCAGCGGCAGCACCCGGTGCTGACGGACCAGCTTTTCACTGACGAGATCTTGAGGCTGGGTTTCTTTATCCAGCGTCGTCAGATCGAAGTACGGAACACCGAACTGCTCACCCGCGACTTCTGCCACCGCCCGGCTTTTTACCAGCTTGTTCTGCACCAGCCACGAGACCAGTGGCACCTGGTTGCGCTGAGCTTGCTGCTGCGCCTGCAACGCAATCTTTTCATCAAGCTGACCGACCAAAACCAACTGGCGAGCCAAACCACCGAGGGGAGCGTTTTCGTTCATTGAACTGCCTATAAAGGCCCGGCGAATGTCGCGCCCTTATAACGTAGTTCCAAAGACCTGCCAAACGCGCTTACGAGAGGTGGCAATTTTTGTCACTTGTTGACTGGGGACGTTGTTCTCTAACCGAGTTACCCCGCCGACAACCACTAGCTCAACTGCTCTCACCCGCAACACAAACTGTAGGAGGCGCGCCCTCGCGGCGAAACGCTGCCGAGCATCTCTTATATAAGCCGAGGCATTGACCGAGGCCCAGCGCCAAAGCGCCCACAGCCCAAGCCCAGCGGCACTTCCAGCCCAGGCACCCGCCCTGTGGGAGGCGCGCCCCGCGGCGAAACCAATATCCCGACGCACGAACGTCTATCCGCAAAGCAGAAGCCCCACGCCCCCACAAAAAGTGCGCTACCGCACAGCTACAAACTCAAGCGCAACGGCGAAGCCTCGCCTGGCACAGAAGCTGCTCCTATCTCCCCAGGTCCAACGACCTCACCAACAAGGAGCTTTCCAATGAAGTCCACCAAGAAGCAAAAAGGTTTCACTCTGATTGAACTGATGATAGTGGTTGCGATCATCGGCATTCTGGCTGCGATCGCTATTCCGCAATTTAACGAATACCGCGCCAAGGCGAACGACTCAACTGCACAGGCCGATGCAAAGAATGGCATCAGCGTCGTAACAGCTGCTCAGAAATAATTGGAGACCAATATGAAAATCAAAGCTTCGATACTAGCCGCCTCAGTATTTTCAATCGCCTTCTCGATGGGCGTCAGCGCCACACCAATCTCATCAACTGCAATAACTCCCATCCTTTGCCCAGTACTTGCAGACAACGTTACGCTGAACCTTTCGACGCGAGTAAAAGGCGCCTACACGTGCAACGAGGTTACTAACAGCATCAAGATCGCGACCTGCCATGAAAGCGGTAGCCGCAAAGCACGAACTGGAGTATGCGCGGGGACTCCAAGTGAAGATGATCCAGATGTCATGGACTGGAACCTCCCAGGCTGTACCTCAGCAGGACAGGAGATAGTTTTGGGCCCAGATTATAAAGGGTTCTACGCCATCACCACTGGCGGCGCAGTTGTTGACAAGCAGCTTGGCGGTAACTGCACCGACGCGACCGTTGGTGCTTTAGTGCAGTAACGACGCTAGAAAAAGAGCGGGGGGACGCAAGCGGACCCACCGCTCTTTTTTCAAGGTGAAAGAATGCCATATATAGCTAAAGCGTTCACTCTAGTTGAATTACTAATCATTATCGGAATACTTGGAATCCTCACCGCCCTTGCTATCCCTCAGCTTAGTGAATATCGATCTCGGAGTAACGATACCCTTGCTAAAACTGATGTTCGAAACTTTTCACATATAATGGCCGCAGGAAGCTTGCGCTAATATTTTCCGAATGATACCCACCTTCTCGTACAGGCTTTATCCTTAGGAAAGACATATGAACTGGCAACCCGCAGCGCTAAATTTCAAAACGCAAGAAATTACCAACTTCAGTCGCGCTGCTCGCGCAACTATTAGCTCGAACTCGTACTATCCCTCTCGTTAGGCTAACGATCGCTCACTCTGAAGGTCAGTAGGATGGATCGCAGAAAGCGCTCCCGATGTTTACCGTCACCGAGTTTGTTGCCAACTGCTGCACGCTCATTTGTCGCATATAGCCATAGCCACCTACCGCCACCACTTCGCTTCCCAGAAAATATTAATGGCCGCCCATGACGTATCCGTCTGATTTCCTGGTTGGCATTCGTCTCGCCTTTCGGGCCAGCTATCTCTGGCTGTCAGGTTGTTCACTGCTCGCGCTGGTGTTGTCGGCCCTGCTGGCCGCCCAGTTTAGCGGTCGCCAACCGGCCACCGTGGCACTGGATGTCGGTCTGTCGGTAATGCGCCTGCTCTTGCCGCTGGTGCTGGTGTTGATGACCCAGGAACTGATTTCACGCGAGTTCGATAGGCGCTATTTTCTCAACACCTTGTCCTATCCACATCCCCGTCATAGCCTGATGCTCGGTCGTTTTGTTGCCATCGCGGCACTGACGCTCGGGCTGCTGCTGGTTCTGGCTGGCGCACTGGCGATACTGGTCTATTGGGTCGGCCAGGGCTATGCGCAAAGCACACCGGTTTCGTTGGGCCGCCACTATCTGGTCACGGTCGGCTTTATCGGCCTCGACCTGCTGATATTGACGGCCACCGCCACGCTTCTCGCGGTGGTCGCCTCTACGCCCAGTTTCGTCTTGATCGGCACCTTTGGTTTTATGCTCGTTGCTCGTTCGTTCGGCGCCATCATCGAACTGCTGAGCCGCAACGCCGCGGTAGTGGGCGATGCCGAAACCTACCGATCGAGCGTCGGCTTACTGGGCTACTTCCTCCCGGATTTGGGGGCTCTCGATGTACGAATGATCGCCCTGTACGGGCGCATGGATCTACTCCCGCCTGACTGGCCTTGGCTGGTGCTGTCGAACATTGCCTACATGATTGGGCTGCTCGGTTTGGCGATATGGGCGCTGCAACGTAAGCGTTTCGCCTGATATGCGCTCACGGCATGCCTTGACGGTCGCCCTGCTGGGCTTAGCCTTGTTTGCTGGGATTGCCGGCTTGAGGGCCCGGCAGCTGGTTGCGCCGCCGCCTCAGTTTTTTTTCGACCGGGTCGTTATCCCCGCTCCGCTGCTGGTCGCGCTGCATGGCGGAGACCGCTTCCTGGCTGCAGATCTCGAAACCATGCGTCTGGCTGCGACCGGCCTGGATGACCGAGGCGTCGACACGGGTTATCTGGTCCGCGCCCAGCGCGAGGTCGCTCGACTCAACCCTTGCCACGAAGACAACTACTATTTAGCAAACGGTCTGCTGACTTGGGGCGGAGCGGTAGAAGAAGGCAATGACGTTTTGCGTGCGGCCGTCGAGTGCCGTTTCTGGGATGAAATTCCGCCCTTCTTCTATGGCATTAACCTCTCGTTCTTCCAGCACAACAACGAAGAAGCCGCGCGGGTTTTGGAGATTGGCGCAGAGCGCTCTCCGCAGAACGCCGCCGCCATGCGCAAACTAGCGGTGATGCTGCGCGCCAAGCAGTTCGCCGACGAACGCCTGGCACTCAACTACCTGATTCAACAACGTGACAGCGCAGCCGACCCAAAGCTGCGAGATATGCTCGACAAGCGCGTTGTTCGCCTTCAGGGTCTGATCGCGCTGCGCGAGGCGCAACGCCGCTATGAAGACAAACATGGTTCGCTGATAGCGCTTGAGCAGCTGGTCGAGCGACGCCTGATCGACAGCCTGCCAGCCGACCCGTTGCGCCTCGGCTACGAGCTGCGTGACGGGCGCATTGAACTGAAAAAACTGAAGATTGCCGGACTGGAGGAACAGCCTTGAGCGCAGCCGTTGAGTTTCAGGGTGTCAGCCATACCTACCGAGCTAAAGGCAAACAGGTCCAGGCGGTGCGGGATGTCAGCTTCAGTCTGGCCGAAGGCGAGGTGTTCGGCTTTGTCGGCCCCAACGGTGCCGGTAAGTCCACGACGATCAAGATCATGCTGGACATCATCAACGACTACCAGGGTCAGGTGACGCTTTACGGCATTGATGCCCGCCGGGCCGAAGCCCGCCAGGGCATGGCCTATGTGCCGGAAGCGCCGGCGCTGTACGACCAATTCACACCGCTGGAAATCCTGCGCATGGGCCTGTCCATGTACGGCATCAAACGCAGCGATGCGGATGCCTGGTGCCTGCAGTGGCTGGAGCGATTCTCCGTGGACGGCACGGGCAAGCGGCGGATGCGCGAACTCTCCAAAGGCAACGCACAACGGGTCGCACTGGCTCACGCCATGGCTGTCGAGCCACGCCTGCTCATCCTCGACGAGCCGCTGTCCGGCCTTGACCCGGTGGGCCGCAAGGATGTGGTCGAGATCCTCAATGAGTACAAGAAACAAGGTGGCGCGATTTTCTTCACTTCTCACGTCCTACATGACGTGGAGCGCATTGCCGACCGTTTCGGCTTTATCAACAAGGGCCAGCTGGTCACTGTTCGCTCCCCACGCGAACTGGCCGCTGAGCGCGCTGACTGTTTTATTCTGCGTTATCAGGCGGATCAGTCGCTAACGCCAGCGTGCATCGCGCTTCGTCCAGGCGAGTTCGAGTGCGAGCTTGCACAAAGCGAGCTGCCGGCTGCCATCGCGCAGCTGGGCAACACCGGCGGCCACCTGCTGACCGTCAAGCCTGCCGTATCACTAGAGACTGTGTTCTTCCGCATTCTCGCCGAGGCTTCCCAGGCTTAATCGCTCAACGAGCCTTTTTGCGGAATGCATCTAGTTGCGCCGGCCTAGAGCTATATTCGCCGCAACAGCACGCCTATTACAAAGCATGAACCCTCCGGAACTGCCGCCAGTGGCTGGCCTTGAGGTGCCTAGCGAGCTACCATTCGCCCCTCTTTGCCAAGCCCAGCATGGCCCAAACCCTCAGGAGGATTCATGAGCTTCACCGTTTACCTGTCCGGCGAAATTCATACCGACTGGCGCGACCAGATCAAGCGTGGCGCCACTGCAGCCGGATTGGATGTGCTATTTACTTCAGCCGTAACCGATCACGAAGCCAGCGATGCCTCCGGCGATTGCCTCGGCGCCGAGCCGAATGCGTTCTGGCGCGACCACAAGTCGTCCAAGGTCAATGCAATCCGCACCAAGACATTGATCCAGCAAGCGGACCTCGTGGTGGTGCGTTTTGGCGACAAGTACAAGCAGTGGAACGCGGCGTTTGATGCCGGTTACTGCGCGGCGCTGGGCAAGCCTTATGTCACGCTGCATGACGAGGTCATCGTGCACCCACTGAAGGAAGTCGATGCGGCAGCCATGGCTTGGGCCACCACCACCGAACAGGTCGTGGAGATTTTGAAATACGTGGTGCAGTAAAGCCGCGGATGGGTCGCAACTCCCGCAGATCGAACCCGCGACTCACTGTCCAGCAATGCGGTTGCCTCACAAAAAGAAACCCCGCCACATGGACGGGGTTGATCATCAGCCTGAACGCCCTGGCTGCCCAGGGCATAACGCCTCATCTCATTGATCAGATAGCGCCGCGTTTGCGCATCAGATCGATCACCTGCTTGGCGCTCTCTTCGACCGTAAGCGACTCCGTGTCGATCACCAGATCAGCATTTACCGGCACATCGTAGGGGAAGGATTCGCCTGGGATGTTGTCGCCGCCAGCCGCGTACAACCCCTGCGGATCGCGCTGCTGGCAGGTCTGCGGAGAAGCCTGAACATACACGGTGATAGCCCGGCCGCTGCCGATCAGCGCCTTGGCCTGCTCACGCCCTTCTGCATCCGGAGCGACAAACGCAGCCAGGGTCAGCAGACCGGCCTCGTTGAACTGGCGCGCCACGTGGGCGGCACGGCGCCAATTTTCGGTGCGGCCGGCGCGGTCCTGCGGAAGACCTTTGTTCAGGTCGTGGCGCAGGTTCTGTCCATCCAGCACATACACGGCGCGGCCCATGTCGAACAGCTTGCGCTCGACCGCATAGGCCAAGGTGCTCTTGCCTGCACCGGACAAGCCAGTGAACAGCACGGTTGCCGGCTGCTGACCGAAACGGCTTGCACGCTCTTCGGTTGAGACATGAGCCAGCGCACCGTGGTGCCCGAATGAGCCGTGGGCGACCGGGTCGGCAATGATCATGCCCGCGCCGACAGTACCGTTAGTGAGGCGGTCAATGATGATGAACGAGCCGGTAGCGGGGTTCCTCGCATAACCGTCCAGCGCAATCGGCGCGTCGAGGCTGACCTTGACCCGCCCGATCTCGTTCAGCTGCAGGCTACTGGCCGGGCCATGCTCCAGCGTGTTCACATCCACTCGGTGAGTGATGCTGGCAATCGAGCCCGGTACATAACTGGTGGCACGCTTGATGTCGTATTTCTTGCCCGGCAGCATGGGCTCTTCAGCCATCCACACCAGCATGGCGTCGAAGCTGTCCGTGATGCGCGGTTGGTTGTCGGCGTGCACGAGCATGTCGCCGCGCGACACGTCGATTTCGTCCTCAAGCGTCAGCGTGATGGCTTCGCCCGGGGTTGCCTGCTCCAGCTCGCCATCGAAGGTGACGATTGATTTGACGGTGCTGCGCTTGCCGGACGGCAATACCACGACCTCGTCGCCCTTGCGCACTATGCCGCTGGCCAGCGTGCCAGCAAAGCCACGGAAATTAAGGTTGGGACGGTTGACGTACTGCACAGGGAAGCGCAGATCCTCGAAATTGCGGTCGCCAGCGATCTCGACGCTTTCGAGAATTTCCATCAGCGACTGCCCTTCATACCAGGGCGCGCGCTCGGAACGGTTGACTACGTTATCGCCCTTGAGCGCCGACATCGGCACGAAGTGCAGCGAGGAAGGCTTGAGCTCAATACGTTCGGCAAAGGCCAGGTAGTCGGCCTTGATACGCTCGAATACCGACTGGTCGAAGTCCATCAGGTCCATCTTGTTGATGGCCACGACGATGTGCTTGATGCCCAGCAGCGAGGTAATGAAGCTGTGGCGCTTGGTCTGGGTCTGCACGCCGTAGCGGGCGTCGACCAGGATGATAGCCAGGTCGCAGGTCGAGGCGCCCGTCGCCATGTTGCGCGTGTACTGCTCATGGCCTGGGGTGTCAGCAATGATGAACTTGCGCTTGGCGGTGGAGAAATAGCGATAGGCAACATCGATGGTGATGCCCTGCTCGCGCTCGGCCTGCAGGCCGTCGACCAGCAATGCCAGGTCGACGTCATCGCCCGTAGTGCCGGATTTCTTCGAATCGCGGGTGATCGCTTCAAGGTGATCTTCATAGATCATCTTCGAGTCGTGCAGCAGGCGCCCGATCAGGGTGCTCTTGCCGTCGTCGACGTTGCCGCAAGTCAGGAAGCGCAGCAGCTCTTTGCGCTCGTGCTGGGCCAGGTACGCGAGGATGTCCTCGCTGATCAAATCAGACTGATGAGACATGGTGCGGAATCCTTAGAAGTAGCCCTGACGTTTCTTTTCTTCCATCGAACCTGCGCCATCGTGGTCGATGACGCGGCCCTGACGTTCGGAAGT
>Ga0114916_1001783_pt1 | contig 11829 bp, 9 predicted proteins | sample MalvirAntarct_66_FD_83501 | JGI IMG/M metagenome (GOLD analysis project Ga0114916, IMG submission 83501) | Marine viral communities from the Global Malaspina Expedition - Malaspina viral metaG Antarct_66 | ecosystem: Environmental > Aquatic > Marine > Oceanic | place: West Anvers Island... | reverse complement strand
TTATTTCTCATCACGCTAGTAAGTTTTCTTATAGCGCTGTCTGCTGTTGATTTTTTGCCGAGGCTTAATGATTTTTCTATTTCTAAAATTAAATCACTCGCTTCAGCGTACTCTTTCATCATAGAGCCGTAGCCCGGAGCTTGCTTTCTAATGATAGAGCCAATTTTGTTGTAGACTTGTTGGACCGCTATATTTTGAGCCTTCGGCATTGATTGCCAGTCTATTAAACTGCCAACTTGCTGTTTGAGCGCGTCTATTCCTTCTGGTGTGTGAAACTCAGCTGGGTCGCGCCTTTTCCATTCATCTACAATTCCAATCACATCTTCAAGGATTGATCCTGTTTTTTTATCTAACGGAACTCCCTTGAAAGTATTGTTGTCTATAGCTTTTTGGACAGATTGAGTAATCTCATCAAATTCTAAAACAGTAGTGTCTTGTGCCAGAGCTTTTTTATTTTCCCTATATGCCGCGCCTCTCCTTGACCTCATTTCTCCAAGAGCAGACCGAGCGTCAATAAGGATTTGCTCTGCACTTGAAGACCCGCGCATATTCCCCCTGAACACTTCACCGGGAATGCCTCCTGTTTTTCCAGCTTTGAAAGCTTCTGAAATTGGCGCTCTTCCGGTTCCACTAAGAGTGCCGACTACGGCCTTCACTGCCGGAACAACCGAACGTCGCGCAACAAGGCTTGCGCCTTTGCCCGCTATGGAAAGAGGATCAACAACTGAACCGGCCTTGCTCACTGCTTGAGCGCCGGTTTGAACGGCGTTAGCTATTCGGTTGGTTGCGCCGCCTGTTTTTGACAATTTTCCAGCAAGCATTGCACCTTTGGCAGCGGCCATTCCCCCGCCTGTAAGGAAAGTCGAAAAATCAGCCAAAACACCAACAGGGTCTGTGGCTAAAGTATTTTTCAGTGCGTCCGTTCCACCTTCGCCAACGTAACGGTCAACGAAAAATTTCCCCATCGCATCGGCATATTTTTCTTTGCCCATAGGGCCGCCGGTCCAAGAGTCGGGAATAAGTTTTTGCGCAGCGCCCAATCCTAAGTCATATACAGATTTTACCGTGTCGACAGGGTTCGCAACCATGTTGACCATATCGCCACCAAATCGAGCGGCGCTTGGCCCTAAGTTTGATAGAGCCATGCCAGGAACGTCACTCCACTCAAGTGGGGACGCGGCAGCGGCAGCGGCGGCAGGGGCAGCGCCGGGAGTAATGACAGGAGCAGCGGCAGGGGCAATCGGCGCAGTAGATGCACCATTCGTTTGTGAAGGAGTTTTTGCCTGTGACGTCACATATTCCTTAACGGCTTTATCAATGACAGCGCTTGGCGTACCAGCCGGAAATTTTAGTTTTGCGTTTCCGACTTTAGCTATAATTTCATTAGCCACCGATGGAGTTCCCCTCTATGTCATATTCGACTACTTGGGTAGAGTCGCCAGCGTCATCAGCCTCTTGCGTACCCATGTCGTAAACAACATTTTCAGGGTCATATCCGTAACTAACCGCAAGGTCTCTGTACCTGTTTTCAAGGTCTTTATATTCGGAATATTGAGTTTCGTATAACATCCCGCCTCTTTTAAGGAAATCAGAGCGTTGGCTTTCGGTGAGCCTCGTTCCTTGCCTAACCTTGTTATATTGGGCGACAAGTCTTTCGGCGACGCTTCCAGAATTTTGCGCCGTTGCAAATTCGCCTTCCCTAACTGTCGACCCTGGGTCCAAAACTTTCATGTAGTTAAAGATCAAAGCCAAATCGCCTGCTGGACTAGGGTCTTTTGCAGATGCCCGAATACGCCCGTAGGCATCTCTAACTTTTACGAAATCTCCAGTTTGTCCAACAAACTGTGTTCTTAATTTCCCTTCTTGCTCAAACACTAGTTTTCCAGAAGCGGCTGCGGCTGCAAAGTTTCTGTCGGCAACTTCTATTGCCCTAGTGGCAGCTTGAGCCTCAAGCGCGGCTTGCTGTTGCATTCCGCCATACTCTAATTCTATTGCGGCTTGATCCGCTTCTCTCGTTCCAGCATTTCTAAGAACGTCCAACATAGGCTGAAGCCCTCCGGGAGTTCCTTCTGTAGCGGCGACAGCTTGTTCTTCGATAATTTGACCGCCGGGGCCGGTTGGTGTTTCAATTCTTTCAAGCCCAAGTGACGCAACGTCAGGAACTGACGGATCGTCTAAAATTGACGTTGGAGCGGTAACTCCAATTTCTGTTTGAAGCAGTGAAGGGTCTGCGCTTGCAGGGGCTGGAGGATCGGGAGCAAAAGAAGCCGGGGCCATTGGCGTGCTAATTACCTCAGGAACTGCCGCCGTACCCTCCGTGCCGCGACCCGCAGTCAAAGCTTCGGCCATAGTTTTTCTGAAATTGTCTTTTTGGCTTTGAAGCTCCCGCTTGTCGCGACCCTTCATATAACCGCCAAGCGCCCCCGAAAGTGCCCTGTATACACCCTCTTGAGTAGACCGAACGGGAGCAGTGCTCGTTCCCCTTTTCATTAAAGCGTTCAGCATGTCCTGATCAGGAGCGAAATCATTTATAGTGGTCATTCCCGCTTTATTTGCGGAGGAAAGAGCCGCCGTTGGAATTTTATTAAAATTTACGAGTGCCATTTTAGCTACCTCCGCCTAATCTTCTGCCGACAGCCGAGCCTGCTGATGCGCCCGCTGGGCCGCCTGCCATCAATCCAAGCCCCGCACCAGCCAGCCCAAACAAACCGCCCATCGCGGCGTTGTTAGACCCGACTTGCTGATTGTAATTTCCAAGAGCGCCTTGGTAGTTAGCGTTGACCTGGGCTTGATAATTAGCCGGGGCAATCGACCCTTGTGGCGCTGCGCTAAACTGAGGATTACTGATCCCCGGCCCGGTGCCCATAAGCGCCGTCGTTTCGTTCAGCGGCACGTTGCGGAGGTAAGCTGCCTCTTGAATGGCACGCTCGCGCTCGTTGCCTTGTAGGCCGTACAAGCCGGACTGCAAGTTGAAAACTTGCTGCGCGTCGGAAAGGCCCGCTTGACGTTGTTGCGAACGTTCTGCTGCCGCACGATCCCTTTCAGACGCTTGCGTTGAAAACGCCGTCTGCTGTAGCCCCTGAACGGCTGCCTGCTCACTCATCGGCATACCGCGAAGCGTTAGAGCCTCGGCTGTAGCACGTTGCCGTGCCGTATCCCCAAGGCCGAACAGCCGAGACTGTTCAGCACCGCCAGCGGTAACAGCCGCATTAAGAGCTTGTTGGTACGCATCATTGCGAGTTCTGCCTGCGGACTCAAAGGCGCTGTTGTAGGCGTCACCTCCGACAGAGAAACCCTGGTTGGCAAGGCTGGTCTGTAGGTCGGTGTTTGCCTTAGCGAACCGGGGATCAAGGCGTGAAGTGTATTGGTTGTATACCGAGTCGATAGTTTGTTGACGCGCCGCCGCATCTCCGGTTGGCGCAGCGGGCAATCCACTGAACGAAAACGGCTGTGCTACTGACGCCGCACCTGTGTTAGCCGCTGCCGCAATGCCTGACGACGTTGGCGCAGACGGCAAGCCTTCATAGTTGAACGGCTGCGATAAAGCCTGACCGGCGGCGTTAACCGACGACTGAAGACCAGACGTAGTTGGCGCTGAAGCCAATCCAGAATAAGAGAACGGCTGTTGAACCGCTTCAGAGACTCGGCTTGTTTGATCTGCCGCAAGAGTGTTAAGCGCACCCGTCGCCCGCGTCTGCTGGTCAAAGATGTTCTGCTGACCAGGGTCAAGGGTTGTCGTCCGCCGATATGGCGTGATCCCTGTGTCAGGGTTCTCCACCCCATCTGGCGAATATACGCTTGAACCATAAGGCGTGTATTCGTTGATGCGGTTAAGTTCCGCCTGAGCAATTGCGGCTTCGCGGTTAATCGCGCCTTGAGCAACAGCCGTCTTCATTGGATCAGGAGCAGCCGGGGGGCTTGGCGTTTTCTTACCCATTTCTAAGCCATCTCTCTTTTGCGGTTTTCTCGTATAGGCCGTATGTGCAGGCTGTGTTTCCGCCTGCTGCGAACGGGTGGACGCCCTCAAGAACAAATCCAAGCTTGCTCATCAAGGTGCGAGCCTTCTTGTTTGATTTCTTGGTAATTCCAGTCATCCGTTTCACACCTAATTGGATAAACGGGTATCGCAAAAGCGCCCGAACAGTTCCCGGCGTGGCCCACTTTTGGGTCGCGGTGACAAAAGTTATTTCAATGTCATATTGCCTGTAGTTGTGATAGACGGCAACCCCGCAGATATCCGTGCCTTCTGCGATCCCTATGGCCGTCAGGGGCCTGCAAAGTGGCGCACACTCTGGGTATGCCGCTTCTGCCCATGCAGCCATTTCTTCGTCATGCCCAAATACAAGGTGCTTCAAAGGGCATTTCCGGCTTGCCAAATCATGTCATAAGCCGAAAAAGAAATGGACAAGGATTTGTCAGCCCCTCGAATTGTCGGGGAGGCGCACTCCCCCAGGCCGTAGACAGTTGCCCACGCGGACACTTGAGTGTTGTCGGGGGACCAATCCGCTTCGCCCCATTTCGACGTATCCCAAACGCCGCCGTTGATAACAGGCGGGGTCGGAACGCTTGTCGGATTGATGTCAGAGAAATTCACGTTCAGGTCGATGGCGATAGACGGCGATCCGTTGCTGCCGAAATGAGGACGGCACATCGTAAACAGTTTCTGCCGGCCCTTTGTCCCGAAATATGAAAATGCCGGTTGGATCGTCCACTCTATGTTCGCGTCGTTGTCACTAGTTCCGGTATCAGCTTTAAAAATAACGCCGCCGGTTGTTGCTCCAAAATACAGGTCGCCGTTGTACAGCGCCCAGCAGGCCGCGTTTTGGTTGACAAATTTTCCCCATGCACCCGTCTGCGTGTTGACGACGTACTGATGCGAAACGCTTATGCTAATTGGAATGTTGAACAAGGCGTAACTGCCCTGCGGGTAGTGGATCGATTGCCATCCAAAGATGTTTCCATAACTTCGCGCAGACAAAAGAAACTGGTTGCGAATGTTATCAGACAGCGACTTGCTGGAACTTGCGACTTGGTCAATCGGCAGAAACACGGAAAGCGGAACCGCGCCGTCTTGAGTGATGACGATCAGTTCTGCGCCGACCTTTTCAATGCACCTCCGCCCGATTGGCTTGCCAATCGAAAACACACCAACAAGGCTCCACTTCGAAGCGTCCGAAGGGTCGTCACCGTTGTATAGGATGCACTCGCCTTCGCTGGTGATAATGACGAAAATGTCGTCAGGCCCACTACCGCCATCTCGTGTCCAACTTCCGCAAGCCTGAATCTTGCCGCCCTTCTTGCACAACCCGCCAACGTCAAAGGTTGCCACCGTCCCAGCAACTGACACGATTGGGAGATATCCAAAAGTAAGGCTGTCGTTGAATGTGAAGAACAGGCGGCGCTGGTGCGCTGTAACGTGGACGATGTTGGCGGCTGTGACGCCTCCTAATGTTGGCGTCGTGAACGCGGAGCCGTTGTAGTAGATGGGAGCGTCTTCGCCATTGACCATGAAGAGGAAACTCCCGCCAGAAGTTCCGAACATTGTCGTCTGCCAGCGAGCGTTGGTTTTTCCCGTTGCTATAGATGTTGATGCACCGGCTGCGGACGAGTCATAGATAACAGACCCGGCGGCGGATAAGAGTTTATGCGTCGCCGGTCCTGCGTACTCAATAAGCGTCTCGACAGCGGCAGAGCCGTTCCCTGTGGAGTGAGAGGCATATCCACCTCTGACCTCTACGTCGGTCATATTGGGGAATACGTTTTCCAACTCAATGGCGAACTCTTCGTCCATGTCAGCCAAGGCATCCTTGGCGTTCCAGCCTTTGACTGGCGCGGGGATGGTGCCGCTTCGAGATGTCGGCGACTTGGCGGAATTGACTTGTAGCGGTTGCAAAAGCATTCGGTGCCTCTCAAACGAAAATTAACGCTGTGCGACGGCTACGCCCAACTGCCTTCTGGAATGTAGACGCCGCTCATGCCACCACCGCCCTGCATGTCGAGGGTCCGCTTGCCGCCAACTCTCGCCATCTGGTTCGCAAGTTTCTGCTCGTACATTCTGAAGTCTTCAGAGTAGTCCAAGCCGTTCTTTTTCTTAAAGCGCCACACGGTGCCCAGCATCATCAGGTTTTCGTCAAGGACGCCCACGTCACTGTCGGCGGTCCACACAGATTGATTTGCGCCTCCCGAAGCCTGACAGAAATACGTTGATTGATATTCAAACACCCAAGTGTTTCCGGCGACAGGAGCCGGGTAGGCGTACAGCTTGCCGCCCTGCATTCTAAAGCTGGAATAAGGACCGGTTGCCGTTCGAGCTTTTAGCGCCTGCCACTCTGAGGGACTTAACGGCCCGGAAACCGGCTCAGACAGTGTGCGGTTCCAAAATGTTGAATTGATAATGTAAGAAAAGCCGGGGGCTAAAGTGGTGACAACCCCCTGCAATTCCGCCGCTAAAGTCGTGTGAGTTTTCTCAATTTGCGTTTGGGGCCAAGCGTATCTTTCAAGAAGCTCCTGCCCCTCGGTGTTCGCTAGAGCCAAAAGAACCCTGACGTTCTGGTCTGTAGACGCAATTGCGACAGACGGGCGGCTCAAACCAATGGTATCGCAAGCGTTTTGAATTTGAGTCAACAACGTCATGTCAATGTGTCCTATCCAGCGCCGGGAGCTTGGCTTTGATTTTTAGGCGGACGGCCTCGCCTTTTTGGCGCTGCGTCCTCCTCGCTTTCAGATAGTAACCCCTGAATCTGTCGGTCCCTATCTTCAATTGTTTTTCTCAGGTCCGTTAACTCTATTTTCAAGGCCGAAACAGCCTCGCTATTTTTATTCGTTCCTGCTGCGGCGAGGTATGCCGTCGCTTTTTCCTTTAGCGCGTGCGATCCCATGCCCAGCTTTCGCAACGTGTCAGCGTTGGCGTCGGCCAAGTCCTCAACCGTCCTAACAACGGCTGCGAGGCACATTTTCAACTGAGCGGGCGTAACCCCCGGCCAATTCTTTAGATCGGACCCGTTGACAGAGATTTCCCTGCCATCTTTCCATTCTTCATACGCGGCGTGGGCAAACGGCGACGGCGGCTTTCGGTTGCCGTTGCCGTGTTTCCACTCTCTCAGCAACTCGTCTGAAATGACCTTATCAACGACAAGACCGCCTCCCGGCATTGTTATCACGGCATATTCAACGTCTTTGAAAACAGGCATCCCCTGAGAAATTGACGCTTCGCGGTCTTCTTCTGGTCTCAATTCAAAATCGACATAAAACCCATGCCGTTCTTCAGCCATCATTTCAACCATGCAATCCATACCTCCTGTTTATGGAAAAGAAGGGGGGCCGAAGCCCCCCGTCTAAGTTAAGCCGCAGTAGCATCATCCATAAACGGACGCTGAATCTCAAACTCAGCAAGACCCGTAGATGGAGTGTTAACAGCAGACGCACCCTTTGCGAGTTTCACGCGATCACCAGCAACCACAGCATCATCGATGCTGCCAGCCGTAGCGGTTGCGAAAACCAGACCGTTGTCTGCGTAGCCTGCCAAAGCCTTGCCGACTGCCTTGCCCGAAATCTGATACCAGCCAAACGAACTGGCAACATTAATGGACATTGAAACAGCAACAGGGCCGATGGCATTAGCAGCCAAAAGCGTCGTCGAGTTGTCATCGGCGTTGTAGGTCACGAACGACCCCAGAACCGTTGACGCCAAGCCTTTGAGATAAACAAACTCTCCAGCGCCGTATGCCGTAGAGGCTACATCGACGGCCTGGACAATAGTCCCAAGAACGTGGTTCTGGGTTGTCGAGGTGTCGTCAATGTTTTGCGTACCGGCGATGGGGTTAGTGATGTGGTAGTCAGACATCTTTTCTTCCTTTCAGGGAAAAGAGGGTTGGACAAAAGCCTAAGCCTTCATCACGCCCTGAAGTGAGCGGTTGGAGACAGTCATGTTCCCCTGCCAAATAATCGGAAGAACTTGAGCGTCCTGATTGACGGAAGATTTCTCAGGAACCTCAGTCCAGTTCGCGTCACGATGGGCGCAAACGCCGATGTAATCGGTGTTGAGGAAATATGCGTGAGCATCCGGCATGCCAGCAGCAGACGAATCATAGACAACATCAGCGCCCTTGTACTTCAGGGACGTAGTGCCAGCTTTGATGTCGGTGGTGTTGGTGTAGCGTTGGATGCTGGTCTGACTGTTATCGAAGAACGTGAAGTAAGTGTCGTCCATCAAAATCAAGTCAGGCATATCGTTGTTCCGGGTGAGGTTCAGCCACAACGGAAGCATGAGGCTTTCGATTGTGGTTGCACCTGGCGTGATGCCAGCGCCGCCTTGCAGTGGGCTTGCCGCCGACTGAAGGATGCTTTTCCAGAACGTATAGGTGGAGGAGTTGATGCCACCGACTGTGCCCGTACCCGCATCAGAGACAAGAGCCTGAAGGCCATTGATCTGGTTGGCGGTGGTGCCGTCACTATACATATCGCTGGAGAAGTTATTTCCGGCGGTACGCATGGCGTTCTTCAACTTGTTTTTGACAAGCTTAATGACGCCCTCTTTGCCGCTGTTCTGGCGAACTTCAAGGCCAGACGCAACCACATTGATAGCAACCTGTTTCCAAGGAAAGTTAGCAGCCGTGAAGACTTCAGACTGCGCGATGCTCAGCGTGTCGTAGCCGCTGTAGCGTTGGTAAGTTCCGTTCTCTGCGTAGTCCAGAGGAATCTGGATTTCCCAGCCGCCCGAAATAAGATCAACGCGACCCTTTTCGGCAAGACGCTGGTGAAGCGCCGTGTGGTTGGAAACATTATCTTCCAGATACTTCTCTTTGAAATGGCGGTAAGTGATTGCCGCAATCTCCGTGAAGGAGCTATTCGCACCCATGATGTAGCCTTTCGAGTTAAGCCGTCATGCGTTCGTCCACCAATGCTCCGATAAAGTCATCTACGCTTTTCGCTTTCTTGGCAGCAGCGGGTAAAGAGCCACTTGACCGTATGTTAACGCCTCCAGCCTTCCGGGCTTGATTGGCAGCTTTTTTTGCCTTCACAATCCGTTGACTTTCGCTCTTAGCCTTTTCATCAATACCAATTTTTGCAGACACATCCTCGTTGGCTGCTAGAGCCATCTTGTATGCCGTCTTTAAATATTGTGAGTTGGAAAGATTAGGCTTTGATTGACGGAGAGCCGAAACAATCGGCACCATTTCAGCCTGCAACTCTTGATAGAATGGAGTTTCCGAGGAAAACTTTTCTATGTCAGACATTACGACTTGAGTGGTTTTTTGATGCTCCACTTGCTGCTGTTGCGCGAGATGGCCTTCGAAATATTGAAGACGCTGTTGCATGGCAAGCATTTGAGGATCGGCAGGCGCTTGCCCGCCGTTTTCTGTAAGCACCGACAGGGGAATTCCACGTTGTTCAAACAGATAGCGCGTGAAGCCAACGGGGTCGGCACTGGCAAAGTCAGACAGAGCGAATAGCTGACCTACAGCCGCTCCCTCGTCCATACCGTCCAAAGCCAACTGTTGTCTTCGCGGGGCTATGACTTGTTCAATCTTTTCGTAGTGTTTTCTCTGTTCAGCAACTTCTGTAGATTTCCGTGTGTAGTCGCCTTCTTGTTCCTTCACACGATCCACAAGCCATTTCTGACTTGCGGGTGGAAGTTCATAGAAAGCTTCACGGTCTTTTGCAGACATAGATTGCGGCGCGGAAATGGTCTGAGATGTTTCAGGTTCCCCATCGCTTTCGTCTACGGCATCTTCAGTCGAGGCAGCCTCTGCTTCGACATCATCTGGTTTAGTCTCAACGCTTTCCTCTACGTCAGCGGAGCCTTGCTCTTCAATTTCTTCAGCCTCAATGGCGTCAAACTGTTCGCCCATGAAATCGTCCATAGACTGCCCAATGACAGGCTGCTCTGGTTGCTGTTCTTGTACGTCAGACATGAATACCTCCTATCAAATGTCAATCGTATGCGCAATGGCGTCAACTGACCTGTCAATAGCCCGGTCGATCTCTGCATTGCGATCTTTTACGCCGTTTTTCTTAACGTCCTCGAACTCACCTTTTTCGTGAACCCGGCAACCGTGTTGCTCTAGGTTCTGCTTATGCTCAATGCGACCGTCAATGGTCCTGCCCGTTATGGGGCATTCGTATGGCTTGTAATCGCCTGCAATCATGGGCGCAGGAAGCAACGAACGTTTTGACGCGGACACAGGCTCTTTCGGCGCGATATAGTCTGACCTCCGACTAAAATCGATGTCGTCGTAGTTCGTAGAATAGTTCTTCAGCCCCACGCTAAATCTCCGTTGGAATTAAAGTGCTGACTTGCTCGGTCATCACAACGTCTGGCGTTGCCATTGATGAAATGATCCGCTCCATGATCTCGGCGGCTTGAGCCATCGAGGCTGCCGCTCCGCTCACGTCGCCTTCAGGACTAGACTGAGCCATAACGGCTTTTGCCAAGTCAACTTGGCGCTGCTTATCTGACTCGGAAGCCTCGAACTGCATACGCTCTCGTGCAATTAACAAATCAATCGTCTGATCAGGCTCTGGCTTTTGCGCTTCAAATTCTTTCAAGGCCAACTCTCGGCTTTTCAATTCTAGTTCCGCTTGCTTAATTTGCGCGTCAGACTGGTCCTTGGCTTGATCCATCTGCATCTTTGCTTGATCCATCTGTATCTTAACTTGAGCCGCCTGGGCCGTTGCCTGCGCCTCTTGCTGCATCACTTGCGCCTGTTGCTGCGCTTGCTGCTGCTCTTGCTGTTGAGCCTGCTGCTGCGCCTGTTGTTGCGCCTGATCAGGCTGGCCTTCAGGTTGCTCATTGACCATATCAAGAGCATCCTCAACATCTCTGCCCATTTTGAACCGGCGCACGGCAGTCATCAAAATAGACTTGGCACCCTCTTCAGAAATGTATCCAGACTCCACCGCAGGACCGGCAACTTGGATAAACGCCGCAATGCCTTGCAGCAATTTAGTGATGGCGTCTTGGTCGGCAATGTCATCGCCGGAAACCGTAGAATCTGTCTCAATGTCGATCCTGTAGCAACGCTGATTATCGTCACGCAATACTTGCAGGCATTCCTCGATAGTTGGCTTCTCAAGTATCTCTTGTATCTGCGGAGGAATGGGCTGCCCCTGCGCCTGCTGCACCAACATCTGCGCCTGCATCTTTTCTTCAGGCGTTGGCAGCTTTACGTCGGTCATCAACAACAACGTGTCAGGCTGAAACTTCTCCGCCATGATCTCGGCAGCCATGCGGATCAAGTCTCTGGCGTACCGTTGTATCTCTCGCTGCATGTCGTTCAGGCGCATCGTGCCGAACTGCGCCTTGAGTTGCTGCGCCCCCAGCGTCTCGGACGCCGACGACGAGCCGCGCATAATGTCGGCAATGCCCGTGATCTCGAAGATGGTTGTCTTAACCGCTTCGCGCTGGTTGTACAGGTAAACCAGAACGCCAGCGATTTTCTCAATAGGCCAAATCCAAACGGCGCGTTCTAGTCCGCCAGCCTGCATGATCGGCAGGATGTCAGTTGCCGGAAGTAGGATGTTTTCACTCGAGTCCAACAAGTTCGACATCTCAGTAACTGTCGAGTCATAAATGCCGCGAACCTTGCACGCCTGGATAATTCCAGAGATGCGCTTGGTGATGTTGTCGAGTTCGTCGGCCTGATCTCTGTAGAACCGAAACGGCTCCACTGGCGTCAGGCTGTCGGTGTTTTCTGTAGCGTACAAAGGACGCGGAACAGGAAAGAAATTCTTTAACTCAAGCGGGTCGTCGTCAGTTTTCAGCGGACGCTCCTTGAGCGTCTTGGAAATAAACACAACCTTCTTTTCAGACTTTGACCATATCTCCCA
>Ga0114916_1001781_pt1 | contig 11839 bp, 13 predicted proteins | sample MalvirAntarct_66_FD_83501 | JGI IMG/M metagenome (GOLD analysis project Ga0114916, IMG submission 83501) | Marine viral communities from the Global Malaspina Expedition - Malaspina viral metaG Antarct_66 | ecosystem: Environmental > Aquatic > Marine > Oceanic | place: West Anvers Island... | reverse complement strand
GTTTAAGAAGGTAACTTATTATACGGTAAAGTTTGAAGGTGAGGAATACTCAGAGTTTGAAAAGTTTATTATTAAGCATAAGGGTAAAGAAGAAATTCACAATGAGTACAATGATTTGATGTCACTAATTAAAAGATTAGGAAATGAAATTGGAGCACTTGAACGTTATTTTACAAGAAATGAACGGAAAGCAGAAGCCCTCCCTCCAGAATGGAATAAACTAAAAAAACATGAAAGAAAGTTACATGTCAAATATCATCATAACCTCCGGTTGTACTGTTTACGCATAAGCGATGAAGTTGTGTTTTTATTTAACGGTGGGATAAAAACACCAGGTAATATTACAGCAGAAGAATGTGCAGTCGTTCGCCAATATTTTAGAATGGCGAATAAATTAACAGCATGTATAGACCAAGCAATGAAAGATAAAGAAATAAGCTTTCATGGAAAGAGAATAGAAATAGAAGAAGAATTTGAATTAATACTTTGAGAAATGAGCGAATTAATCACAAACGCATTTAATGAAATTGATCCAAAAAACGAAAAGTTTATAGAGAAAAACACAGACATCGTTGAGGAGATTTATGCCTTAATGGAGCAATATGGAGTTAATTCTCAAAAAGAACTAGCTCAACTGTTAGGGAAAAAGGAGTCAGAAGTGAGTAAGCTTTTGTCTGGTGTTCAAAACATGACCTTGCGCTCTATAACCAATTTAGAAGTAGCACTTGGAGCAGATATTATCTTTACTGCCTCTAAGGCAAAAGAGAAATTTGAGCAGATCAGTTATATGGTATGTTATAAACAAGTTCAAACCAATGTACATATAGAACTTCCAACCACTAATGATCAAATTCAAATGGTGGAGATGATTGATTTTAAATTAAGCGTAGCCTGATGAAAGCAAAAGTTGATGCAGATAAAATAAATTTACTTTTTGTAAAGACACTAAAGTCTAACATTGAAGTGGGTTCTAATTTCATTAAGAAAGAAGGACAAGAATACCAACTTTCCCTTGGTCAGGACTCTGGTTTAAACCTTGATGAAAAGAAGATTGTTTTTACGCTTAAGGTATTAATTGATTTTCCCGATAAAAATGAAGGAGCTGGTGCACGTGCTGAATTTGTACTGCAGTTTTTATTTGAGGTAGAAAACCTAGATGACTTCACGTCACAGAATGAAGAAGGTACTACATCCGTTTCGGGAGAACTCTCAATGACGTTAGCGGGTATTGCTTATTCAACTGCAAGAGGAGTCATATTAAATACAACAGAACAAAGTACAATTAAAGGTATTTTACTCCCTGTAATTAATCCTGTAAATTTATTTGCTAAAGGTCAAATTCAGCTGTAGGATTTATACTTTTGATTGTCCTATTATTTGAAATTCAATTTATAATATATACATTTGATGTAATATGCTTTCCCCGCTTCCCAAAGAACAGCGCGCTCAGGGAGAGCTTTTTATTTTTATATTTATGCTCGAATGACCAATTTCCACTTCCTCCAAGAATGGCCTGAAATTAAACAGGAGTGTACCAATGCCGAAGCGCATGTGTACAAGCAGCCGCGTTTTGCAGTTATTCTGTGTCGTAGTGCGTTGGAGAAAATGGTGCATTGGATTTATGAATACGACAGTGAACTGGAACTGCCTTATGATACAAAGCTGAGTTCATTGATTCATGAGTATCAATTTAAATCAAACATTGGAGATTCGCTGTTTCGTCAAATCAACCTTATTCGTAAGATTGGTAATTCCGGAGCACATGGTAAAACAGTCAGAGCAGATAGTGCGCTAATTGCAATTAAAGCCTTGCATTCCTTTGCTGCGTTCCTGGCTAAATATTACGGAGAAGATATTTATACGATTGAGTTATTTGATGAAACACTGCTCAAGAAGGAAGATGAAGAAAAGTTGCTCAAACAGCAGTTGGAGTTACTTCAACAACAATTAGAAAAACAAGAAGATACATTTCGCAAGGAACAACGAGAGCTTCAAGAGAAAGTCAAGTTTTCGGAAGCGGAGAAAGTCAAGCTCAAAGAGGCACAGCGTGAGACTACAGAACGTCGTGAAGAACGTCAGAAGACCTTAGAACTGAATAAAGCGATTCCTGCGAATATACCCGAACATGTTACACGTAAAGTCTACATCGACATCCTACTCTTAGAGGCAGGTTGGAATAACTTGCGTGAAGGCTATGAATTGGAATACGAAGTCAAAGGCATGCCAAAAAACCTCAATCCAAGTGGTTTGGGTTATGTGGATTATGTCTTATGGGGAGATGATGGTTTACCACTTGCCGTTGTAGAAGCCAAGAAAGCGATGATTAGTGCTGATAAAGGTCGTCAACAAGCCGTTTTGTACGCCGACTGTCTGGAACAAATGCACGGACAACGTCCAATCATTTTCTATACGAATGGTTTTGAATCACACATTTGGGACGATGCGTTCTGGACACCAAGAGAAGTGCAGGGATTCTATACCAAAGATGAATTGCAATTGATGATTGATCGACGTTCTTCACGAAAAGATTTACGTCAGTTTAAAATCGACCCAGATATTGCCGGGAGACCGTATCAAATAGAAGCGGTTCAACGAATTTCAGAACGTTTTTCGATTGAGCTGAATGGAAAAGTAAGGGGGCGTCACCGAAGAGGATTGTTGGTGATGGCCACAGGTTCAGGAAAAACGCGAACTGCAGGTTCCATCATTGATATGTTAACCAAATGCAATTGGGCAAAGCGAATTTTGTTCTTAGCCGATAGAAATGCATTGGTGACACAAGCCAAAAAATCAATCAGCGGCAATTTACCGCATTTATCATGCATTGATCTCACCAAAGAAAAAGAAGATAACGGAACACGAATCGTGTTTTCTACTTATCCAACCATAATGAATAAGATCGATAGTGTCAAATCAGACGATGAGCGCTTTTATGGCGTCGGTCATTTTGATGTCATCTTTGTCGATGAAGCACACCGTTCGGTTTATCAGAAATACAAAGCCATTTTCGATTATTTCGATGCCATGGTGGTCGGTTTAACGGCTACACCAAAGAAAGACGTCGATCACAATACCTATGAGTTATTCGATATCGAAGACGATGATCCCACCTTTGCGTATGAGTTGAATCAAGCCGTTTCCGATCAATACTTAGTTCCACCCAAAGCAGCTTCCGTTCCGCTTAAGTTTATGCGAGAAGGAATTAGATACAAAGACTTAACGCCAGCCGAGCAAAAAGAATACGAAGAAAAGTTTGGTGATCCTACTGAGACAGAACAAGAAGGAATTGGTAGTGAAGCATTGTATAAATGGTTGTTCAATGCAAATACAGTAGATAAAGTACTGGATCATGTGATGATGCATGGTATTAAAGTTCAGGGAGGCGATAAAATTGGAAAGACGATCATCTTCGCCAAAAACCATAATCACGCTGTATTCATTGAAGAACGTTTCAATAAAAACTATCCGGAATACGGAGGAACTTTTCTACGCGTCATTGATAATTACGAACCAAAAGCACAGGATTTATTAGATCGATTCTGTAATGATATAAAAGAAGAAGATCCTCAGGTAGCTGTTTCAGTAGATATGATGGATACAGGAGTCGATGCACCACGTGTGTTGAATTTAGTATTCTTTAAACCCGTGAAGTCTACCTCTAAATTCTGGCAAATGATTGGTAGGGGAACACGTTTGCGTCCAAACTTATTCGGACCAGGAGAGGATAAAAGCGAATTCCTAATTTTCGATTTCTGTCAAAACTTTGAGTTCTTTGACCAATATCCCGATGGAGCAGAAACAAGAGCAGGAAAACCAATTTCACAAAAGATATTCGAAGCGAAATTAGAAGTCGCACAATTGATCAACGAAGCGCAAAATGCAACAGACGAAGATAAGGCACTGCGCATTGAATACCTGGATGAATTGCATCAATCCATAGCCTCACTGGATCAATCGAGATTTGTTGTACGTAAAGAATTGAGGAAAGTGAATGAATACACCAACCGAAAACGTTGGGATAACCTGACCAAAGGAGATGTTTTGGAAATCAGTTCGCATTTAGCCCATTTACCAGAAACACAAGGAAACGATGAGTTAGCACGACGCTTTGATTTTCTTGCCTTAACCATTCAGTTATGTATGCTCACCGGTTCCGATGATACAAATTACATTAACCGAGTAGTCAACGTCGCCAGAGGATTAAGCAAATTAGGGAATGTCCCCGTTGTTCAGCAACAAATGCCATTGATCGGAGACGTACAAACAGATGTTTATTGGAAAAACCGTTCATTGCAACGCATGGATGATATGCGAAGAGCTTTACGCGATTTAGTGAAGTACATCGAATATGATAAACTCGAGAACGTTTATACCTCTTTTGAAGATGAACTGGATACAGAAAACATTCAATTCAGAGACGTTGTTCCGCAATACAAAACGTTACAAGGATATAAAGACCGTGTAGCGAAATACCTGCGAGAGAACAAAGATCACTTGGTAATTCACAAGATCACCCACAACGAACGCATCACAGAAGAAGAGTTAAACCAATTAGAAAACATCCTTTTTGACGGAGAAAACTGCGGTACACGTGAAGAGTACGAAGCAAACTACGGAGATCAACCATTAGGCACATTCATCCGCAGTATTTTAGGAATGGACATCGAAGCAGCTAATGCAGCCTTTGCGAGTTTTATCAATTCATCATCATTGTCCGCAGATCAAATGACATTCATCAATAAAATCATACAATACCTCACCAAAAACGGCCGCATCGAAAAGCGTATGCTCTTTGAGCCACCCTTCACCGAACAACATCAAGATGGAGTTATTGGTATTTTTGATGATGCCCAGGCGAGTAAGATTATTTCAATTGTGCAGGAGGTGAATGAGAATGCAGAGGGGGATGCTGGGTGATGTAGGTTAATGAAAGTACACCTAAAAATGTCAGCACCTTGATTTTTTTTGATTAAATGATATTTTTGATTATCTTTAAATTAAACCAAGGTAATCACCACCATCAAAAAAAATCACAGTTCAGACAGTGGGGGGTGAGTGCTATTAAAATAGAATAACCACCATGATCAATGAAAAGTATAAATATTCTGAGTTAACATCTCAAGTAATAGGATGTGCCATGCGTGTTCATACAATTTTAGGTAACGGTTTCCAAGAAGTAATTTACCAACGCGCATTGGAAATGGAGTTTTCAAATGAGAATATCCCATTTTCGAGAGAGTTTGAAATGCCCATATTTTATTTGAATCGGCAGATCGGCACGCGACGTGTTGATTTTTTAGTGGATGAAGTATTATCTGTCGAACTAAAAGCACGAACAGCATTGGAAGATGTCCATTTCGCACAAGCCATTAATTATCTAGAAGCTTACAATTTAGAAGTTGGTTTACTCATTAATTTCGGGGAACGCAGTTTGAATTTTAAGCGGTTGCAGAACAAGAAGTTTAAGTTACAGTGATTGGCTTGGCAGATATGAAGAGTTTTTGAGATGAATATTAATCAAAATTAGCTATCTTCGATTAAAATGAATTAAACGCATTAGTACCTTTATCTATGTTTAAACTAATTTATTATGTTCCCGTCCTACTCAGTTTATCCATTACCTCAGCTATCAGTCAAGAGGAAGAAGTTTTAAAAGGCAATGTTAAAACGGTAAGAGAAATTAGTTATGATGAAGTTGAGGAATCAGATGAGTTCATTGGACGAGAAATCAATTACGAATCAGTTGCTTATTATAATCATGATGGTAAAATAAGAGAGCGGTTGAATTTTTATGATGCGGACACAGCCTTTAGTACCTATCACTATGACGAAGGGAAACTGGTTGAAACCCATTATTTGCGTAGAGGAAGGATTAATGACAAAACCGAATTTAGATACAACTCAAAGGGAGACTTAAAGGCTAAAGTGCAAACAAATCTTCTGAAGGATACTATAGATTTTATGGAAATTTATAAATATGATGAAAATGATAAACTCAATGAAGTAGGAGTCACTGATGCGAAGGGTAATTTAAAAACACTTTACAAATACGATGATGCTGAGAATAAGGTTGAGTGTATTTATCCATGGGGTAAAGTAAAATATAGATACGATTCTCTAGGTCGCGAAATCGAAGAAACTGTTTTCGATGACAAAGATGTATTGGTTGCAAGAGGTTTTATTGTCTATGAAGATGGCTTAGTGAAAGAAATGTATGATGAAGATCCTGAGGGAGTAGTAGAATGGAGGGTAAAGTACGATTATTCAAATTTTGACCATGAAGGCAATTGGCTCAGAAAAGTAATCTATAAAAATGGTGATGTTGAAGGGGTAGTTATTCGAGAAATTGAGTATTATTAACTTGACATAAATGGTTGATAAGATTATAAAATATAAAATTCCCATCTTACTTTTTTCAATACTCGTATTTCAACTTTACAGCTGTAAAAATATGAGCAACAATGATATAAAAGCGTATACCTGGAGATATTCAGATGGCTATCACATGGGCGATGTTTTAGAACTAGATGATAACAACCTAAATTGTGATACCATTTACTCCAATAATAAGCCAGTTGCGATAATCATTAGTCGTAGCAAAGAAATTCCATTTGTAACGTCTTCCATAGATATTAAAGATTTTAACTCTGAGGAAGTTGGAGCCTATCATGAAATTGGAACGCTGCGATAATTCCTTTTTATCCATTAATTGAAGAAAACAAAAAATGAATACATCTTCTAAAATCCCAACAATCTTAAACTGGACAATCTTCTTAGCTGGTTTAGCAATTCTGATTTTGGACTTAATTGGGCAAGCAGAATTTGGACATGGTCTCGGAGATTTGGTCTATCTAATTTTGATAGGTGTTTTTGTACTCACACACCTGATACTAAATTGGACATTCGCAAAACCAAAACGAAAAGAGCGGAGTTGGTCGGTTGGCGTTGTCTTTTTGCTCTTTTACCTGTTTTTTGCCTATAAAATGACATACGGAAGAGGACCTGAGAAACCATGGTATCCCAAAATTGAAAATGGTAAAAATGAAGATGTGTTAGAGATGTTTGATTACAATAATCTCTTTAAATCTTTTGCAGAATGGCTTGTACTAATTTAGATTCCAACACCTCCTTCACAATAACCACCCCCAATCCAACGTTCTAACCCCATGAAAAATCTAAAAACCCTTTATCTATTCGTAATCCTTATCACAACCAGCATAACCATTTCTTCTTGCAAAAAGGAGAAAGCACCAGGTAATGAAACCAACGAAGAACCCGCAATCACAACCAACGAATATTTTCCTGTTTCAGTAGGATCTTATTGGGTGTATGAGTTTGATATGCATCCATTAAATGGATCCGTAAACGATTATAACAGCATCGACACCTTGAAAGTGATTGGAGATACGTTGATTGATGATGAAAATTATTTTATTTTCAAAACGGATAGGCCAGCTGCCAACACTATTTACTACAGAAGAATTAATCAAGGAGAAGTGATTGCTCCATCTGGTGACTTAGTTTGTCCTCCTGATAATTCGTATACGGGAATTTATAATGATTATCACGCTGTTTCAGGTACAGATACGGCGTATTATTATTGGGAGGATTTTACGGGTTATGAAACGATCAATTCAAGTTTTGGATCGGCGTACAGTTATATTCAAAAGACCGTTCACCGTGAATACTCTCCGAGCTCTGGCGGACTGCATACTTCTGATACAATGTATTATTCTCCCATTGGAATTCTACAGAGGAGTTATAGTTATTTTTCAGGAGGTAAATGGGTGGGGACATTGGTTGATTATCATTTGGAGTGAGTGGTTAGTTTTTAGGGATGTTCAGAGACATGGTAAAATTCAGATCACACGAATATTGCAGGTTTCCCCGAATGAATACGGTTCCCTGAACACAAACGGTTCCCCAAATTGAAATGAAACCCTTAAATAAAAATAGATCCTGAAAACCTCTCTTTGATTAAAAAATAACCGTATATTAGATTGTAAACACATCATTAATTATGTTTGTAAGTTAACCTAATATGAATAAAATAACAGTAAATAACTCTGACATCAGAATCCTTGAACAAGACAATGAAGATTTTATATCGCTGACGGATATGTTAAAAAGTAAAGATGGAGAATTCTTTATTTCCGATTGGCTTAGAAATAGAAACACACTTGAATATATAGGCATTTGGGAGAAAATTCATAACCCAGATTTTAATTATGGCGAATTCGCCCTAATTAGCTCTAAATCGGGTTTAAATAGTTTTAAAATAAGCGTTAAGGAGTGGGCTAAAAGAACGAATGCTATAGGCATTAAAGCAAAATCGGGTAGATATGGTGGTACATACGCACATAAAGATATTGCTTTTGAATTCGGAATGTGGATCAGCCCTGAATTTAAAATATATTTAATTAAAGAATATCAGCGGCTACAAGAGCAAGAGAGTAAAAATTTAGATTGGAATGTCAAAAGAGCATTAACAAAAATCAATTACCGCATTCATACTAATGCTATTCAGCAGCACCTCATTCCAAAATTATTGACAAAGAAAGATATGGCAATGGTTTATGCGAATGAGGCGGATGTACTTAATATGGCATTATTTGGAAAAACCGCACAACAGTGGCGAGATGAAAATCCAGATTTTAAGGGAAATATTAGAGATTACGCTCATGTAAATGAATTGATATGTTTGTCTAATTTAGAAAATATAAATGCACTATACATTGAAGAAGACTACCCTCAAAACGAACGATTGAAGCGATTGAATGAAATAGCCATTCATCAAATGAAAATTTTGACAAAATCGTTGTCAACTTCGAAAGGATTGGGTGAAAAAGGGAAAGGTGAGTAGAATCCTCAATTAAACAACCCCGCCAAACCTATAGAAACAAACATTCCTACAAATGCTTTCACCCAAACCCCAATAGTCCGAACCAACTGATTGAAATATTTATTTACGGAAGGATTACTCGTGTTTTGAATTCTTTCGACATCCATAAACGCATCCAGCCAACTGAGAACGCTTTGTTTTGCCCCTGCCGTGAAGAACATTCCAACCATAGCAATGGATCCCGTAGCCATTTTTGTCAATGGGATTCCCCGCATAGAAAAGCCAAAGGTAAATCGAAGGAAAGGATAGTAGGTTTGAAGAACACCTTTTAATTTAGAACTGATAATTGACATGCGTATCCAATATATGATGCTGAGAAGCCAACAAACAATGAATAGAAAGGCGAAAAAGAGACTCATTTAGTAGACCTTAAATAACTTTTATCTTCATAAACTGTAATGATCGAAAGTAAAAAATGAGCGCGAAATAGTGGAAGGGAAAAGGTTTCCTTATCACTGACTAGCAAGATGGCTGTAGCCAATTTTTCATAAACCTCTCCTTCTAATTTACTGGCAGCATTAGTTAGCCTGACTTGTCTCGTTTGATATCGACTGTTGGCAAAAGTTGAGTCGTCAATTTCAGGGTTATTATAAATACAATGCTTCAACGTTACCGAAAAAAGGTGGTGGTGCTTTATCACACTGTCCATAATTGGTGTGTAGCTGATCCTTTTCACTTTACCACCTTTAGATAAATTGGTGTAATAAGCTTTGATTTCTGAAGGAGACGTAGATTCGATTATTCCCTGGTCGATGAGTTGTTGTTCTATACTATCCAGCGCTGCGTCTAACTCTATTCCATGATGTGCATAATGATCATGCATGCAATGCAGTATGACAGTATCCACCTTGTCCATTTGTTGTGCAAGAACCTTTTTGTTCGTTATTAGGAGCAAAGCTGTAGCAATATAAAGAATGTATTTCATTTGGAGTAAAGATAGTGAATATGAAATAAATGGTTGAAACCATTATGGGTACGAGTTTGCCCGCACCAATTGTTGGGAGGATAATATTTAAACGTATTAATGGTTTACTCCAATAGTTGTAAGACCGTTTCATTAAAAGGTGGTTAGACTTCCTCCACTTCAAAAGATTGGATGATTGTTCTCATTTCGCTCAATTTCTCTGTTGCTAGTTTTCCAAAATATTCTATTATTATATCAAAAAGTACCTCTTTATAGATTAGCTTAAATCTAATTAATGCTTGAATATTTGGAGAAAGTTGTTCAACCACGTGCCTTGGAATGCTACTTTGAATATAAACGTAACTACTGTCAAGCGTTTGATTTATTGGGGGATAAGGTTTTCTTCTTCTTAGCTCATCATTTTCTTTCCTGTAGTCTTCATTAATTGTGAAATATAGGTCAGATGAATCTTTTGCAAGCACTACATAATACATCGTGTCAGTTATGTACCGTTTAAATATTGTCGGATCAAGATGGTAATTTGTATTAGTGAAAACCGTTTTGAACGCTCCATTAGCACACTTCCCTTGCCATTGTCCAAAAACGGTATCAAATGTTTTCGGTAGGAAAATACTGTATCTGAATAATTTCTCTTCAATAAGCACCGTATCTGAAATCTCCATAAAATCATTCAATGTGTCAATTGATGGTCTGTCACGCTTAGGAAGTAAAGTATCCGTGGATGCTAACTCGATATTTACACCAATAGGTTCTTCTTTTTCTTCAGTGCAACTGAGGAGTAGAGGTAATATGGCGATAATGGGGTAGAGGTATTTCATTCGAAGTAAAGATAGTGAATTTCAAAATAAAATGCGGAAAGAAGCAACCAAAGCTACTCCTTCCCGGTCAAGAGTTCAGCAGTGCCTCGCTCGTATTAATATTTTATTCAGTACTACAACAAATACTACTTATTTGTCCAACTGATTATCATTTGTTTGAAGCACAAAAGAAATTGGAATACGACACCTAGATCTAACTTTTTTTCCTTTGTAAACTGCTGGTGTCCATTTGGGCATACTCTGTATGACACGTTTCGCTTCCATATCAATCTCTCGACTAACTCCACGCAGTATTTCTATGTTGGTCAGACTTCCATCCAGCTCAATTATGAATGAAAGGAATACTTTTCCTTGTTGATCAATTTCCATAGCAGATGCTGGGTACTCTGTCTCATTGGCAATAAAGCGCTTCATTTTCATTATTCCACCAGGAAATTCAGCATATTTATCTGGGCTATCTATAATTACATCTGGAGTTATCTCAATAGGTATAGCGAAGTCATCCATGAATAATTGATCAACCGTTTCTATATAAGGGACAATTGGAATGCTCGAATTATTTTGGCCGAAAGCTTCCTCATGTGTTTTGTCTGCATCGTGCTCTTCAGTATTGATTAATTTTCCAGATGCATCGTAATAAGACCAAATACTATCCCTAAAGCCATTTTTGAAATAACCAGTTGCCAGGATTATATCGCCACGCTTATTGTAATGCGTGAAATTCCCAGTTTCTGATGAGTCTAACTCCATTTTAAGTATTACATTGTTATCCTTGGTGTACCGTAAGCATTTTCCGATATAGCTTTCTCTGTGGAAAGTAGCCTCAGCAGCTAGACTTCCATTTCTGTAATACTCCAGATGCTTTCCATGTCTTAAACCATTCATGAAAACAGTTTGTGATCGTAAGGTTCCATTGGAGTATGTCGACTCACAAGTGTCACTATAATCGGAAGAAGGAGCATACATGCACGGTATTTCCTGACTGAAGCAATTCAGAGTAAACAACAAAATAAAAGTTAAAATGCTTTTCATAGTGTGTTATATATTCCTTTTATTCTTTGACGTTCTTATCCTTTATATTCTTGTCGTTTATTTCTGAAAAACTGTCAACGAAGTATTCATACTTTCTTTTTTCTTCTTGAACTGATCCTTCCAAATTGTCAATAACATCGTGAATAAGTGATGATAAATTAT
>Ga0114916_1001779_pt1 | contig 11859 bp, 8 predicted proteins | sample MalvirAntarct_66_FD_83501 | JGI IMG/M metagenome (GOLD analysis project Ga0114916, IMG submission 83501) | Marine viral communities from the Global Malaspina Expedition - Malaspina viral metaG Antarct_66 | ecosystem: Environmental > Aquatic > Marine > Oceanic | place: West Anvers Island... | reverse complement strand
CATTAGATCTTACAATCAATACTTCAACAACAGGTACAGATGTACAAACAGCATGTGATTCTTACATGTGGATCGATGGAAACACGTACACATCTGATAATAACACAGCAACACATACTTTAACTAATGCTGCTGGTTGTGACTCTATTGTTACATTAGATCTTACAATCAATACTTCAACAACAGGTACAGATGTACAAACAGCATGTGATTCTTACATGTGGATCGATGGAAACACGTACACATCTGATAATAATACGGCAACACATACTTTAACTAATGCTGCTGGTTGTGACTCTGTTGTTACATTAGATCTTACAATCAACACTTCAACAACAGGTACAGATGTACAAACAGCATGTGATTCTTACATGTGGATTGATGGAAACACGTACACATCTGATAATAACACAGCAACACATATCTTAACTAACGCCGCTGGTTGTGACTCTGTTGTTACATTAGATCTTACAATCAATACTTCAACAACAGGTACAGACGTACAAACAGCATGTGATTCTTACATATGGATCGATGGAAACACTTATACAGCTGATAACAACATAGCAACACATACCTTAACAAATGCTGCTGGTTGTGATTCTGTTGTAACGTTAGACCTTACGATCAATGTAACGCCAACAGCTGGAGCTACTGACAACGGTGACGGTACATTCTCAGCTACAGGTTCAGGTTCATACCAATGGATTGACTGCAGTAGTAATACGGCTATAGCAGGTGAAACATCTAGCGAATTTACGCCAACACAGAACGGTGATTATAAAGTTGCTGTATCTAACGGTGATTGTGCTGATACGTCTGACTGTTTAAATATAGATAATGTTGGATTATCAGAATTGAATAACTCTGAATTATCAGCATATCCAAATCCAACTACGGGGCAGGTTACAATTTCTAGTAGTAATAACTTAATCCGTGCAATCATCATTACTGATGCCGCTGGAAGAAGAATTAGTCAACTAGACGTGAACGCTTCATCAACTTTAGTGGACTTGTCAAATGTAGAGAATGGTGTTTACTTCGTAGAAGTAGAGAGCTTGAATCAAACAAGAACTAGGTTGAAAATAGTTAAGAAGTAAATTGAACATAAACAAAATCAAGAAATTGATTTTTATTTAGATAATTATCTACTGCCGAAAAAAGCTCCTCAATTAATTGAGGGGCTTTTTTTAGTTTTTGTACAATACTAACAACGTAGATTTTTGATAGATAAGTCCATAACTAATTATTGAGATCAGAATTAAGAAAATTATACCTTATTAAGAACAATTCACACTCGCCGTAGTAGATGAAATGTCTGTAAAAACATTGATTTCTTGATACTATCATTTGATACTATAAAATGAACGTTGATTTTATGGATTGGGTTTATATTAGTTGTAGAGGTTTGGCTATATGTGGTGAGGAATAAAATAGCACTTCAAAGTCCGCCTACCGATATTTTTGTTAATATTCAGCTTAGCACCGAAACCCTTATTATGTATAGCTTTTATCGAGGTTCCGTGCTTTTTTAAAACCATTTTCCAAATATGACCTTAATTCCAAAGTGATTTCCCCAAGTGTTAGCTGAACTGTCATTATAAAAATAAGTCCCCCCAATTTGTAGTCCTAAAGACAAAGCGAATTCATTTTCAAAGAGAAAGTTGTACCCTGGTTCAATCCAAGTCCCAATGTTCGTGTGATTAGCTTCATTATTTCTAGTCAAACTTAATATTGGAACAACGAAGAATCCTTTTGATAATTCTAATCTATCTTCTTTTTTCTTAAAGAAAATAGGTGTTCCGAATTCTATACCAAAATGACTAAATCTATCATTTCCGTTTCGTATTCCATAATTCAATATACTTGTCAATCTCACATCAAGTCGATTCGTGAAACTTCTCTGATAAACTATGGGCAAAACATTTATGTCAAGCTCTCCTGAATTATAATAGGGTTCAACCGTAACACTTGGGTTAATCCCAAAAAAGTTCAGTCGTTTACCATCTTGTCCAAAGACAGAGTTAATTGTCAATACTGTTAGAAGTAGTAAAGTGGGTTTCATTGTCTGTTCTTTTTGCTTGGAGTACAGTGTTTTGAGGGCTGGTAGTCGAACTGAATTCACCCACTAACTTTCCTTAAACGCTCTTCACTAAGGCTTGATTGCTTTACCTGTGTTATAAATATGTTCTCTCCACGATTTAATTATTTGATCCATGTCTTCAAAGTCTCTATTATTAATTTCGAAGCTTTTACTCTTTTGATTAATTAGAACGTAGACATTTTCATTTTCTCTGCTTAAACTTTCAATATTGCCATATTCGATAATAGATTGATTAATACCGGGTAATTTTATACCTGATTCAAATGATCGAATGGAGTTATTAAAATTGTGATAAAAACCTGAGAAAATCAGCCCTACAAAGATTATAGAAATAACAATCGGGTTATCAAGTATTCCAATATCTCCGACCAAAAAATCAGTGTACTCAAAAGGTATTAGTTGAAGGCTTATAATTAAAATAATGGGTACAAATACATCTAAAATTATTTCCCAAACAGGTTTGACTACTCTTACATAGGCTTTAGCTCGTTTAAGTTCCTTCTTATCTTGAATGAACTGCATAATACCAATAATAGCAATTACTATTGAGATTATAATAAACAAGATGTTATTATTAGTAAAAGCTGACAACCCAATTGTCAACCAAATAAGAAGTACCATGATAGTCCATCTTTTAATTCTGATTATTGAATTTGCCATGTAATTAAAAGTTATTATATCTGGTGGATTTAGATTTTTTCATATCAATTATATCTTTCTAATTAGAGCTTCATAATTTATTCGGTCTATACTTTACAAGTATCGGAAGAATTATTTATAACGGTTTGCAAATAGGCACATGCGGCTACCACGTAAGAACGTTTGCCGCTTGTGATTATTTGATGTTATAGGTATTTCATTCATTGTGATAGTTTTGATTATATTTCTCGTTCAAATCAATATAATCTTCAGACCCTAAAGATCGTTGTTCAAATTCCATTTTTTGTAATTTTTTCTTAATATTTTCAATATCGTCTCCTTTATAAATATTTAATTCACGAGTAAGATTTATACCCTCATTTTTGTTTTTGAAATAAGTTTGGGATTCAATTATAGAAGCATATGGCTCGTCATCTAAACGATTTCTTTTATATAGTAAAACAGTTGTTCCTTTAATTATTTCACCAAATATAAACCCTTCGTTGTCATAATAATTGATTTCAAGGTTTATTGAAATAGGATAGTCCATAATTACTTGTACTTTCCTTATTTGATCTGCAATAAACTCTTTTTTTGTAATTGTGCCGTTTTTTTTTTCTTCTAATTTGGTGTTTACCAAAATCGAATTATTATCAACATTGATTATCAATTCTTTAGCATGTTCTAACCAGTCGACTTGAAGTCCGAAAGTGAAAAATATTAGAAAATATAAACTATTCATAAATAATGGTTTAATCAATATTAATCATTCAAAAATCTACCAGCTTTATGAAGAACATATTTTTTTGGGTCGCTTTGGTTATCAAAGTACATACTTACTTTTCCTTCCGTAATAAGTATTATTAGTTCTTCATTCCATTTATCTACTGTTCTTGAAAACTTTATTTCATTTGTGTTTAAGAATTCAATAACACTATTCAATGTTGTTTTATTTGTTAAACCGTTATAACTACAATTTAGAAACCCTTTTTCAGAAGGTGTTGGAATTGGTTGAAACATAATTCCATTTATTTGAGCTTCTGCTGATTGATTGTTAAAATAGAACTCCAGCTTGTCATATTTATAAATTGAAGGATATTTATCTTTACGGAATGAGTAATGTTCCCAATCCGTTTTTCCCAGTATTTCGATTAATTTAGCACGGTTTAAGTTAAAACTGACGTCTTTTAGATGCCCCTTCTTTAAAAAATATTTTAGATCTTCATTTATTGTCATACTTGAATTACCTATAACTCATTTACACATACAACCAACCCATACTAACCAAAAAACCTCTCCCAGTTTTTGTACAGTCTAATTGTACATTATTCAAAATCAAATATAACGAAATATTTCCTTAAAAATTCACTGAGACCAATCTACTCAAGGCTAACGAATTTAAAAAAAATGCGTCGCTAAGGATGTTTTTTTGTCACGGTTTTTGATCCAAAAACACGCGCCAAAAAGGGGTTTTCTTTAATCTTCTATAACCACGTCCCGAACATTCGGGACCGTGGCTATAGAATACGCAATCCCTAAGGGGTTCTATTCTAATTAATTTCAAAGTTAAATGCGTTTGCCCTGTCGATCTACTCCTTCACCCACTTCAATTCAATAATCTTCTTCGCATCCCTAACCCTCACAAAATAATTCCCAGAAGCAAAAGCACTCACATCTATAGAATGAACTAGTTTACTATCCGCGCTTTCTTCAAATAACTTCCTTCCCATATTGTCATAAACGGAAACAAACTCAATAGGAATATCGCTTTTAATATTCAATTGATTCGAGGCTGGGTTCGGGAATAGGACGGGGATGGAGATGCTTTCTTCGTCGAGACTCGCTGTTGAAATCACTCTGAATCCATCGGAAGTTAGACTATCTATTAAACCAGCTCCATTTGTGGCTCTTACGCTGAAGTGATACCATTCATTTACGACAAAGTTTGAAGAAGCGCTTACGTTAATGTTTGTGCCGTTTGAAGTCCATAGTTCGAGTTCTTGACCAAATGGAGTTGTTCCTATTGCATATTCGTATTCTACTACATCAGAATGCGGGTCGTCTCCTGTCCAGTTGGATGCAATTGTTGTGACATTATAAATATCAATTGTGTCTTCATCTGCTCCGCTTCCATCGTTTATAAAGTCGAGATTTGGAACTGTCCAGTCAACATCGACCAATTCACTCGAAACCGTTGAGAGGTTATTCGCTTCGTCTCTAGCGATCGAACTAATAATTCCAGAAGGGTCGGTTGGTGATGGGTTTTGGTATTGGATGTCATCAGTTGGGTCAGGACCAACATTTACGGTCACTGAAGGATATCTCGAACGGTACACTTTTAATGAATCCGCTTTAAAATGCGTATTTCCTGACCTAAAAGAAATATAATCTCCAGTCAAATATGGAGCGCTATCTTGCCATTGTGCAATTAATTCATCATCGATGTAAATCCAAACATCACCTGAAACTCGATCGTAAATCAATTTGAAATCGTACCAAGTATTTGGGGTAAAGTCGAAAGGTTCATTCACAACTGGCGCGCCGAATGCATCGTTTTCTACTTTGTAAAACTGAACGACATCATCGTCTAAACGATACCAGACGAAATAAGAGTTTCCTCTATTGGCTAGAGTCGGATCATCGCAAAAAATATGTAAACCTGCGCGTCGGTTTGTTCCATTTCCTCCCATCTGCCCTTTCCAGTGATAAATATGTTGGTTCGATAAAGATTGATTCAATGGAGTGTGAATATTGGTGTTTCCTAGTGTTTCATCGGTTTGTTCCAGAGCATTATTTTGCAACCAAGTTCCAGATTGTGAAGTCCAGTCAGTATGTATTGATGTTCCAATAAAATCATCATTAAAAAATCCACGTTGCTGATTGGCTCTCCATTCCGTTCCATCGAAATGTCCGACATGATAGTACATTTTACTAATTCCACTACCTCCTACCTCATCGTTATCGCTGAAGTTGGCACCAAAGTCATCAGTCTGCCAATCAGTCACTGGATCAACTAAAGAAATTGGCGATGTAACATCCATGATACAATTGTAATCTGCTCTGAATCCTGCAGCGACAGTTAAACCGTCAGAAGTGAATTTAAAAGTTAGATCACCAGTACTTGACGTATAGTTCGACGGTAAATTAGTGCCTGTAAATGGACTACCTGGAATTTGCGGAGCTGTTTGATCAGCCCCATCATAAATGTATAGATAATCGTAATTCGCTTCAACATCAAATTCTGTGAATGTAAGATCAATGGCTGTTGCATTCTCAGGTGAGATAGTAAAAGTATAATCTTCATTATTGTAATAGTTTTTGAAAGGTCCTCCTCCAATATCTGTAATTTCGCCGCTACAAGGATCAGAAGCGCAATCAGTAAAGTGATTTTCAATTTCGTTCCATAGTTCTAAATATCCATCATCATAACCTAGAGCCCAAATCCCCATTCCTGCTAAACCGCGTTTACTGATAAAATCCATACGTTCTGCCAACTCATCTTCTTCTGAAATAAAACACTGATAAGGATTCCCTCCACTGTAGAAATTATAGTACACAGATCTACTTTCTGGTTCATAATTACGGTTGGCAAGATTATAATCTCCGCTCGCATTGTTTTTAACTGTACTGTAAATAGCCGCAGTCCCATTTGCCAAAGTTGTTGCAGGAAGTGTGTGATTATCTACCCTCCACTCTCTACCGTAATAAGGCAATCCTAAAATCAATTTATTTTCTGGAACACCTTGGTCTAAATAATAAGTTGTTGACTTGGAAAGCGTGTAATTATACGTGGTTTGAAAATGATAAAGTGGATCATTCGGACCGGCATTTGCACTTCCTTGCCAGTAGTAATCATATCCCATAATACAAAACAAATCCACATAAGGTTCTAGTGCTGCAATATCGTAAAACCCACTCCAATCTACAGCGTGCATCGCAATACTCACTTGAGAATTTGGTATTGCGGCATGCATTTGATTGCATAAATCAATCATAAAACTTGTGTAATCAGCAGAAACACTTGAAGCCATACTTTCAAAATCGATGTTTACGCCATGTGCCCCTCTGGTTTGAATGAGGTTGATCAAGTTGGTAATTAAGGTTTGTCGAGCAGTTGGATTTCCTAAAAAAGTAGCATGATTATTAAAAAGTGTCACACATAAATTAACCCGAACTCCATTGTTAAGAGCATCATCAACAGCTTGGGCAGTGCTAAACCCATGAGTTGTTAACGCATTGCCTGTATTTGGGTCTACTTCATAAGAGAAATAAGACATATCTGAAAGTAAATCCCAATCATAGTTCACTTGTAGGCCATTACTCCAGTAAGGGTGCCATCCGAAGACATATTTTTCTAATTGACAATTGTTTTTTTGAAAGTTGACGTTCTCTGATGGCTGGTTGTTGTTTTCATAATACTCTGCAGAATATCCTATCGCTTTATAATACTCTGACTGTTCTTGATGAATTCCAATTTTTTCCAAGTTTTGGGTAAATACAGAAGAAAGAAAAAGTGTAAATAGTAGTGTGATGATAATTCGCATAATCTTGTAATAGAAGTTAATATGATGGTAAAGTTAGTAAACTCAAATCGATAAATAAAAAAAGCCACATAAGAAATACTCATGTGGCTTTAAAAGATATATTCTAATCAATTATTTCTTGATCAGTTTCTTTGTTCCAATGTACTTTTCACTCGTAAAGAACTTAACGAGGTAAACGCCTTTGTTCAGTTCAGAAATATCAATTGTTTTTTCTTTCGCATTGGTGTTTCCACTCATAATTTTCTTCCCAGTTATATCAAGGATTAAATAATCAGCTTTGATATCACCTGAAGATAAAGTTACTTCATTCGAAGCAGGATTTGGATACATTTCAAAAGCACTCAAATCAACCTCCTCAATTGAAGTTGTTGGTTCTGCTTTCAACCATGCAATATCACTTACGATTTGCTGTGTAATTGGATCATAGTCGTATTCAATAAGTGGATATCTAACATTTGCATCATTTGTAAAAAACGAATATGTGTATGTTGTATCTTTCCCATTATCAACGAGCTGCTGATTTCCAAAAGCATATACCCAGGTTGAATCTGTACTTATCTGCGTTTTTAACAAACGAACTGCGTCAAAAGTCCCTAACGGTGTAGTAACTTCACCCCACGCATCTGCGAGAAATTCTTGTTCTACCACTTGTTTAACTCTTGCTGAATCAGTACCTGAAGGGCCTGGAGCAATAGTAATGTCAAAAGTATAATTATTTTGATCTGTTGTATTGTAAGTCAAAGGAAGTGGAGTGATTCGATCTTGCGGATCAAAAGCAAAAGCTTCATTGCTTCCTGTTCCTAATGGATCACCATAAAACCCTAAAATATCAAGTGCAGAAGCAGATTTTCTCAAAAAGATACTTCCTTGGCCTGAGTTATCATCACCCGACAAATTTGCATCGGGAAACTCAGCAGAACCGTTTGCCCAACTTGCGGCGCCAATATTTAAAACCCCTGAAGAATCCTCTACTAAAGCTGCATAATTCCAAGTTAAGTCTATTCCAGCTGGAGTGTGGGTTATAGTGAAACTTTGATCAAACGCCTCATCAACGATGTCTGAGGGCTGAACCAGGTTGTTTTCAGTGACTGTAATTTGACCGAAAGAAAATCCAGCCAATAATAAACTTCCTAATAGTAAATGTCTTTTCATAATGTGTAATTTTTGTTTGTACTAAATTAATTTTAAAATCATTAACCACAAAACCGTTAATCATTTTTAACATGTTTTTTAAATTGAATAAAACGAGGAATGAAAATTTAAAACTATTTAGTATTCACTATAGTCTGAAGAGACTTACTTCATCAAGTCTTTTTCGTCAATCAAGGCAGTCCATAAAGAAACCTGCCTTTCATCCATTCTCATCCAGATTGGTCGAATGGTGCCTTTAACTGCAGCGATATTTATGTAATCCCCAAAGAAAATACCTTCATTAGGTAAAAACGGTGATTTAGAAATTTTCAAATCATTAATACTCTTCATTCCATTCTCGGAATATGCTAAATAAACATCTGTTTGATTGTCTGAATAGTGCCGTCTATCATAAAATACAAAATACAGGTTACCATTTGATTGGTCAACGTCCATCCAAGTAAAGAATTGATGATTTCTACTACTATCCTGATTCACTTTAATGACATCACTCCATGATTCACCATTATCATCGGAATAAACGCAAAAAATGTCGACATTTTCATCCCCATTGCGTTGATCGGCCCAATTTACATATAGCCGTCCATTATTTTTTCCTTGAGAGTTATCGACTTTCAGAATAGGTAAACCATTGCAACGTGAAATACCTGGAATATCGAATGTCCAGCCTCCAACATGATCAACAATTTTCAGTTCTTTATCCAACCATGTTTCACCTTGATCCAATGAGACATTCAATCTAATTCCATGAGGACCCGTCCAAACTACAAATAATTCTCCTTTATTATTAACTGCAGGGACGGCTCCCTCAACAGTATTATCGCCATCTAAACAGTCACCATTTAAAGAGGAAATCACAATTGGTTCAGACCAAGTTTCACCCCTATCTATACTTTTAGAAAACATAATGCGCGAAGAATCCTCTGGAGCTTTAGATTCATATTTATCAAATTGGGTCCACGTTAAATAGAGGTTTCCCGATTTAGGACATTCTGCTACCCAATGTTTATCTTGTGCTTTTGGCGGGTCAGGTTTTGTTGCAGTCGTATTCCAAACTCCTTTTATCTTGTCACTGTAATCACAAACAATTCGATCTATCCAATTTCCAGAAGGAGGATTTGAGAGATGGAAATAATAGTAGCGTCCTTTTTGATCTATGTGCACTACTGGATCACCGTTTACTCCGTACTTTGTTTTTAAAGAGCTGCTTTTCCAAGTTTTTCCACCGTTTTTTGAATAGTAATAATCATTCATAACAGTCCCGGCAATCATCTTTTTGGGACACTTGGGGTGAATTGCGATACTTGGTTCAACTTGAGCAAAAGGATAAGACGCTGACTCAGGTTTGGGAATCTGCACCAGTTCGAAGTCTTGACCAAATAATGGAAAGACAAAAATCACATTGAGCAATAAAAGTAAAAGGCGTTCCACCTTACATCTTTTCACGGAGCCAAAATTTTCCAAGTTTGTTTTCCTCGTCAAAAGTAAAATCGTAACGTGCAATTTCAACCGTACCCATTTTTGCATCAATCGACATCAGTTGTTCATCTCTTGAAATAATTAAATTAAACTCCTGACCAGGTTGCAAATCTCCAATGTACGTATTGAATGAAGACGCATCCACTCTAAATCCGTTGAAAGCAATAATTTCGTCATTTGGACTTATCCCAACATTTTCGGCCATACTATTCGCAGTAACAGATCTTACCATTAAACGACCATCATCCTCAGAGGTTGAAATACCAAATGCAACAGTAGCATTCGATGATAACTCTATATCTAATCCTAGCGGTTTAAAATATTTCTTATAGTCAATGGTTTTCGTTCCGTAAACGTGATTATTGAAGAAATCACCCAAGTCCGTCCCAATAAATGATTCTAATGTTGACTGAAATTCTTCAGAAGTAAAGCCTCTACCCATTTCTTCATAAAACTTTGAATAGAGTAACTGCATAAAATCATCAAGAGACTTCTTACCTTTTGATTCAGTGATGATCATCGCTTCGATTACTGCCGCTACTAAATGTCCTTTTGAATAGTATGAAATTGTTGTGTTTCTGCTATTTTCATTTGGACGATACGCTTTTATCCAAGCGTCAAAGGAGGCGTGAGCTACAGGTTGAACGCTATTTCCAGGAGTTGATTCGACATAGTTCATGGTACCTTTCAGCACTTTAAGATATTGGTCTTTATCGTAAAATCCTGCTCTTCTCAAAATCAACTCGTCATAATAAGAAGTAAAACCTTCCATTACCCAAAGTAAATCTGTGTAGTTTTCATTGTCATAGTCAAAAGGTCCTAACTCAATCGGGCGAATTCTTTTAACATTCCAAAGGTGAAAGTACTCGTGAGCGACTAGGGACAAAAATCCAAGGTATTTATCTCCTTCATAGGTCCATCTGTTCACATTTAAAGTGGTCGACTCCTTATGTTCAAGTCCGCCGCTACCTACATTTGTATTGTGGATAATAAACCAATACTCATCATTCGGATTCTGACCAAAAACAGCGGTTGTAGCTTCTACAACTTTCGCCATATCTGTTTTCAACTTTTCAATTTCATAATTCCCGGGTCCATACATCGCGACATTATGTTTGACTCCAGCAGCCATAAATGAGAACTCCTCCTGATTTCCAATTTCGATAGGTGAATCCACAAGGTGATCGTAATCCTTAAATGTAAAAGTTGTGCTATTATCAGATTGTTCACCGTCTCCAGCACGAGGAAGTGGCGTGGTAATTTTTTCAAACTCTTCATAAGGAGTTATTGTAAGCTTCCCTCCTAACGACTTATAATTCTCTGGATACATAAAAATATTTGTCCCATTAAGATATCCGTGTGTCAAATCTAAGAAGCTCGTACGAACAGTCAGTTCGAAAGCATAAACCTCATAGTTTACAACTACTTTTTCGGCATTTCCTTTTTTAATCAACCACTTGTTCTTTCTTGTTTTCTCGATTGGCAGAGCATTTCCATTTCCATCTTTGGCTCTTACGAGATTGATGTTTTTTGAAAACTCTCTAACCAGATAAGAACCCGGGGTCCAGACAGGGATACTAATCGTTAGCTCTTCCTCTTCAAAATCCATCAACTCCATTTGAACATGGAAGTAATGCGTTTGAGGCTCTGGCATTGATAATTTATGGTGAATTGATTGTGCAAACAACAGTGTACTTGCCAAAAGTGAGACAATAAATAATGTAATTTTAATCATGATATTGATTTAATATGTGCTTTCCAGAAATCTTCATACATAAAACAAAAACCATTTAAAGTATTAAAGAATCTAAAAATATTAATTTTGATTTTGTCAAATATACAATTTACACAAAGAAAACGTTAGTTTTGTGGAGAGGAAAATTTAATCCAATAATATGAATTAAGCTATTAAGGCAAGTCAAAACCAACACGGAAGAGTAT
>Ga0114916_1001777_pt1 | contig 11871 bp, 8 predicted proteins | sample MalvirAntarct_66_FD_83501 | JGI IMG/M metagenome (GOLD analysis project Ga0114916, IMG submission 83501) | Marine viral communities from the Global Malaspina Expedition - Malaspina viral metaG Antarct_66 | ecosystem: Environmental > Aquatic > Marine > Oceanic | place: West Anvers Island... | reverse complement strand
CAACAATGCAGGCTCAGCCGATTATATCATTAAAATCAATTTTCACTGGAGTGAAGCGTTATAGAATTAAACTGAACAGACACATTCGAGACCACAAAGAGCTAAAGATAGTGGATGTTCCAGACGATGTTCTAAAAGGATGGTTTGCACATGAACTTGGTCATGTAGTTGATTACAAACGACATTCAAATTTTCAAATGATCATTTTTGGAATTAAATATTTACTTTCTCGGAAATTTAAAAAGAAAGTAGAACATGACGCCGATTATATTGCAATTACCTACGGATACCACGAAGAGATCCTTGCAACCAAGAGATATATTGTGGAACACGATCTTATTGGTGATAGATATAAAAATAAAATATTGAAATATTATTTACCTGAAGAAGATGTTATGCTCTGCTCACAAGATGAATCAATTTTGGAGCCCTATCTAGATCTTTAGTCGAAAAACGAAAGAAATTCTTTCATTTTTTCTGCTTTCATCACTTTTTGGGTTTTAACCTGACCTCCTTTCTTATTAGTAGTGTCTAAGTAATTTTCGTAGTCATTTTTCGAGATAGTTCGAACAGAGATTTTATCTAAAGTTTTATTTCGAGCTACTTTATAGTTGTTGTTGTGAGACTTTAAATATTCATCGAGTAACTCGCCAAATTTTTCATTGTCAATTTTGTCATCAGTTACAAGCACCCATTGATGGATATGATTATTTTCGCCTTCATTTATAGCAGCAACCATATATTCATTCACTGATACATCAAGTTTTTCACCTGAACTCACAACAGCATCATCTAATTTCTGTTCAGACAACTGTGAACCAAAGACATTTAAAAAGAATTTTGTCCTTCCCGTTATTTTTATTTCATGAGGGTCTAGACTGGTAAATTGAATGGTGTCTCCAATAATATATCGCCAAGCACCTGCATTTGTGGATACAACAAGAACATATTCGTCATCAGTATTTACTTTTGATATATCGTAAATCTCAGGATTATCTAAAATTTCCCCCATTTCATTTACTCCGCGCTGATCAAAAGGGATGAATTCGTAGTAATATCCATGATTTAGCGCAAGTTTCATAGACATCGTTTCAGGTCTGGCGGTATAGGCAAAGAAGCCTTCGGAAGCTAAGTAGGTATCAATAACAATAAGTTCTTTGTTGGATAGTTTTTCAAAATCTTTTCTATAAGTGTCAAAAGCGACACCACCACTTACATATACGCTGAAATTTGGCCAGATATCCTGTATGTATTCTAGTTTATGTTGTTTAATTATTGCTTGCAGCATTCGTAAAATCCAGGAAGGTATTCCGGCAGCAGCTCCAATATTCCATTCTGGGGCCTTTTCTACTATTTTTTTTAATCTTTCATCCCAGTCATCTATGGCTGCAATCTCTTTACCCGGGGAGTAAAAAAAATCGTACCAATCGGGAAAATTATGAATGTTTATGCCGCTTATTTCGCCTTCAAGGTGTCCGTACTCGCTTAAATCTAAATCACTCGAGCTACTTAGCATTAATACATTACTTTCAAAAACTTCTTCGGGCACATCATAATTTGGTAAGTCACTAGCTAATGAAATCCCAACTTTACGCATGCTTTCAGAAAAATCTGCTGTAATTGGTATTTTTTTACTTTTATTTCCTGTTGTTCCACTTGTTTTAGCAAAATATCTTGGTTTATCAGGCCATGTAATATCTGGAAACTTTTGTTGTTGAGTCCACCAAAACTCCATGTCTTTGTAACTATGAATGGGAATATTGGTTCTAAACTGGTTAATAACATCCTCAGATTCTAAAATTTGCTTGAATCCGTAAAATTTTCCAAAAGAAGTATCTTTCGACTTATCCAAAAGATTTCGGAGCATCTTTTTCTGCTCTTCTTCAACATCTTTAGATCTTTGATCGAACGTATGTTTAAGTGAAATTGCTGTTTTTACGATTGTTCCCAATAGTCCCATTCTTTAAAAATAAGATTATCTTAAACAAAAACAAATCATTTAACAGAGAGTCTTTAAGCCTCTGGCGCCAATCTTAGAACAATACCATCTATATCCTCTGTTATTGGTATCTGACAACCTAAACGGCTATTATCTTCAACAAAAAATGCTTGATCGAGCATGTCAAGTTCACTATCACTTTGCTCTTCCAATTCATGATCAGATTCAAGATAGCATTGACAAGATGCACACATCGCCATCCCGCCGCATGTACCTTCTACAGGTAGTTCGTAGGATTTACAAACTTCCATAACATTCATATTCATGTCTGTAGGAGCCTCAAGTTCATGAGAAACTCCTTCGCGATCTATAATTGTAATGGTAACTGTGTTATCTGACATTGATGATATTTTGTGCAAAAGTAATTAATTTTTCTATTTGTGATTGAATGTAAATTCTATTTTGAATGGAAAAGGAGGAACTACAAAGCTCCTCCCAATCTTTTATGAATGATTCTACTTGGTTATTAGGTATTACCTTATTTTGAAACTCACATTTTTTCTTGACGTAATATTACTTATGGTATTTTTAATTGTGGTTTCAATGATTATCACAGAACCTCTTCTTGCAGATTTCAAGTATTTTTTCGCTTCGTCTGAAAGCATTGATCCTTGACCTGCCACACCTTTGGGAGCTCCTACTATTTGGATGCGGTAATCAATTAGTTTATAGTTACACTCTAAAGGAATTCCTGCTTCATAATATGTAGTGAATCTGTTGGCATATGTAATCTCTGATAATTGAACATCTCTATTCTCCTCAGATGATCCTAATTTTATACTTGGAGCTGGCGTATTTTCAACTCGAAACAGATGTGTTCCCAAATCACTTTCCTGTCCGTTGTTGTTTACACCTAGAACTTTGATTCTTGAAAGTCTGGCTCTACCAGGATATGCGATTTGTTTTCCGTCTTCTTTTTTGATCTCGACATTGTCAACAGCTACTAATCGGTAATTTGTAAAACCACTGCCTCCTCCTAATATTTCATTTTTATTCCCTCTGTACAGAACATTCAGTTTTGGGAGTGAGATAGTTCCTGTAGGCTCTCCTACAGTATATGAATACCTCCAGTTACGATATTTCACTTCGTTATTTTCTTTTACACCTATCTGCCCTTTCACGATATGATACCCTGGTTTGTTGGATTTAAGATTGATTTTACCACTGGTAGTAATCCAGTTTTCTGGGATTGTATCTTCATCGATTCCATATCTAATTATGTTGTTTTCTGTTGAATCGTATGCTGCAATCATAACTTTAAGGTCTAACGAATCACCTTGGTTTATATAATTACTTTGAGAAAAGGGGAGAGGTTCTATTTTATTGAAGTTAAACATAGGAGCGTCTACCTTAGCTAACATAAAATCTGAAGCTATACTTTTGCCATTGACAACATCTACTTTTAAGGCTGTAAATAGAGCTGCTGCAGCTACAATTGGAGCGTGGTCGAACATTGCCGATGCCCATGGTTTCTCCTTTATTTCTCCAGCATCTTTTACTTTAATTGTTTCAGGAATGCTCAATGTTGAAAATACATGCTTAATCGCTGAAGTATCTTTTGGATTTGCTGTGAGCAAAGCTTTTTCTAAGTCATCTTCAGCTAATTGAGGGTCAAATCTCCATTCATTAGTGCCTTCAGAATAGTTGGCCATAAGTTTACATACATTGTCTCTATATGATATAATACTATCCCTAATGGAATTTCCTTTATCATTGGGTTGATTTGGATTTCCTCCAATAAATAGATTCGTTGGAATATCATAATTGTCCATACTAGAGATATCAAATAAAGATTTAAGTTGGACGATTTCTCCACGATCATTTTTCGAAGCAATCCAGTCAATACCTTCTGCCATCTTGATCATTTCATTTGAATTTTGCAGGATAAAACTTACTGTACTGCTGGTTAAACGATTTAGTTCTTCGGATTTGCCTTGCCAGAGGTTGATAGTTTTTAGACTAGCACCTTTTTCTTTTAAAGCAAACCGTTTTTGGTTAAATGCAATTGTATTATTTTGACTTTTATCATTGATTATTGCTCCACTCTTATCGAGTTTATCATTAATCGTAATGAAAGCTGCTACAATTTCTTTTGATACATTTAATGCAAGTAGTGCCGTAAGTACCAAATACATCATACCAATCATTTTTTGTCTTGGGGTTTCTTTTCCTCCTGCCATAGTTTTTGTTTTTGGGGTTCAACTATGTAATGCAGTTGTTTTGAAAAGTAACAACATCTAACAAAAAAAAGCCGTCCCAAAAATTTGGAACGGCTTTTAAATTATTTAGCTCAAGTGTTTAGAAACTCCAAACATCATGTTCGAGCAATCTGATTTCCTCAGTTATTCTTTTAGATTCCATTAAGGCATCAACACCGACTCTGTACTTATCAATACTTCTGTCGTATACATTTTCTTCCTTGTGGATAAATGAATTAAATCTACGCTTCATAAAGAAGTCGTCAAAACTCATCCATCTAGAACCATTATCTTCGTTGTAAACGAAATAGTTGTTAAATACGTATCTACAATCTGTTGGGAAATATAACCAGAACATGATTTTTGTCCCACCTATATTACCTTGATCATCTTTTTCATATCTAACAGGAGCTAAACCTAATATTCTAACGTCCAATACTGATCTCTCTTTATCAAAAAACCAATCTTCTTTCAATTTATATTGAATGATGTCTTTTGATGTATACCAAGTGGTATCTCGAGGAGGATAAACTGTATTCCCTTGTGCATCGACAGAGTCACCACCATATATATTAGAGAGAGCTCTATCAGATCTCGTACCTAATTCTCCAAGGTAATTAAATAGATCTTCACGGTATATTGAATCAGTGAAGTAATCTTTCCCTGGTTCAGGTAGAATTGGATATTTAAACATATCTCCATCCAATACATAGAAGTCTGCTGGATTATAGTGAGAATATAGAGTCATATCACCAGATAATACGTGCTGACGTATAACAGTCCACAAACTCCATCTCGACTCATTTCTAACCCATCCACCTGCAGCATCAAACTCATCTAGAGGGTAATAAAGCGGACGATTTATTTTCTCACGAAGATCAATTGTACGCCAAATACGCTTACTCCAGATTACATCCGCCTCGCGAACATATTCGTAAGGAATAAGTCTCTTTGTTGGAATATGTGTAGATAGGTAAACTCCATCTATCACCCCAGTCTTTGTTCGACTGTTGATCGGACCACCATTAATCTCATCCTGAGCAAAAGTACTCAAACTGAACATTAATATTACACTTACAATTAGATTCTTCATGATACTAAGTTTTAATTATTGAACCTGGATAACGGCATTCTTTCTTTTGGTTCTTCCATCAGGACCTCGGAAATCTGTCATTATCGTTATAGTTGCTCCACTACGAACTTGTTTTAATAGTCCCTGAGCGTCGCCATTTAGAGCTGCACCTGTACCTTTCGCAGAACGAGGAGCACCGGATACAACAATTTCATAGCTAGTTACACTGAACTTTGCCTCCAAAGGAATTTCTGGTGGATACTGAGCAAATAAACGATTCATCGCTTTTATTGTTGCAGCATTCACTTTTTCACCATCCCATACAGAACCAAGTTTAATGGTTGGTTTTGGAAGATCACGTACTCTGAAGTCAAATTTACCAACATTTGCTGACGATCCATCTTCTGCAATACCTGCAATGCTAATACTTGCATCACGTCCATTCCCTGGTTTTGCAATCCAGTATTCCCCTGATTTAGATAAGCTTACATTTGATCCAGATAATTTATAGTCAACATAACCGGAAACGGCACCTTGAACTTTATTATCGTAACCTCTGTATAGAACGTTCATTTCAGGTAGTGATACAGCTCCAGAAGGCTTTCCTACAGTATAAGGGAAGTTCCATGGCATCCATTTCTTTTCACCTTGAATTTCAACAGCGTATTCACCGTAAACAGTATGAGGACCTACACCTCCTGAAAGGCTAAGTTCTTCACCTGGATCACCCTCAAATTTTTTCATATTAGCTTCAGACTTTGTAGAGTCATCAATCCAATATTTTAATTCCATAGGTTCTAATGAATCGTAAGCTGCTATCATAACTTTTAAGCTTAAGCTATCGCCTTGATTAATGTATGCTGAATTAGCACTCGTCAAAGGCTCAATTTTGTTAAACTTAAACGGCGGAGCATCTACCTTTTCATTCATTAATTTAGCTGCCATACTTTCAGCCCTCAACACATCACCTTTCAACGAAGTGAATATTGCAGCTGCGGCAACTAAAGGCGCATGGTCAAACTGAGCACCAATCCATGCAATCTCTTGGTTATAGTTCTTCACCTTTTCAGGTAAGCTTAAACTTTTAAAGATACTTCTAACCACATCTTGATCTTCTGGATTAACAGTTTGTAATGCCTGATCCAACGCTTTGTCAAATTCTTCTGTTTGACCTTCTATTGGAATTCTTACATCTGGTGGAGTAAAACTAAACTGTTTACTTCCTTTTTCATAATTCGCGATTACTATACATACAGAATCTCTGAAGTTGTGCATTCTTTGAACTATTTCAAGGCCACGCTCTTTAGGATTCGCCATATTTGGACCTATAAATAAATTCGTAGGTATGTCATAGTTATCCTTTTGCTGAATATCAGCCAAAGGCAATAATTCTAAGTACTTTTCATTACTTTCTGACTTTTTATGCCATTCTTTACCTTCTGCCATCTGAATCATTGCACTAGCCTCTTTCACGTAATAATTCACTAGACTACGAGACATCTCTTTAACTTCTATAGCTTTATCCTGCCAGTATCTTATATTCTTTTTTTGCTCGTCACTTGTTTGTGGATTAGCCAGCTTCATGTCGAACATATTGTATGTCGCCATATTCTGAGACTTAATCGCATCATTACTAAGAGCAATTTTATCATTTAAAGTAACAAAAGCATTGATTATCTCCTTGGACACGTTAAGTGCCAAAAGAGCCGTCAGTACGAGATACATCATACCAATCATCTTCTGTCTTGGGGTTTCTTTTCCTCCTGCCATGATTAATTATTTTTTTAAAATTCTTAAATTAAATGTTGTTAAACATTTTGATTATCTCCTATTGCGATTAGCCTTTAGAAATAGTCATGGCTTTCAACATGTTTCCATATACGTTGTTCAAGTCTGTTAAGTTCTTAGACAACATTGACATGTTTTCTTTATATAATCTAGTATCTTCAACTGAATCAGATAAGTTTTTCATCATATCAGTTACTTGACCTTGGAATTTCTCAGTTGCTTCCAAATGAGCAGAAGAACCTTTCAATTGTAATTCATAAACGTTGTTTAACGCCGCAAGGTTTTTAGATACTTTTTGCATTTGCTCACCAAATGACTGACCTTCTTCTTGAGACGATGTCATTCCTGAAATTGCTTCTGAAGCACGTTCGTAAGATTCTGAAAGCTTAGAAACTTTATCAGATGCAGCTTGTAAGCTATCTACATAAGAATCAGTTGCAGCAGCTGCAGATGTAACACCTTTTAATTGTGCTGCATTATCTCCAAGAGCACGCATTCCATCACCTAATCTTTCAAGTAATTCACTATCAATTTTAGCTTCTTCTAACATTTTATCAAGTTCATCAGTAACACCACCTTTACCACCTGATTTTGCTGGTAAACTGTCAGGATCAAAATCTTCATCATGACCTAATGCTAATTCTGGATATACTAACTCCCAATTTGGATCTTCGTGAATTGGTTCAAAGGCTGAGAAGATGAAAATTAATGCCTCAGTACTAAGACCTAGTACTAGCATCGCACCAGCTCCTGGCCAGTGCATGATTTTAAACATCGCACCGATAATTACAACAGCTGCTCCAAATCCATACAATTTTGCCATAAAGGCCTTCCACTTTTTACTTCCTGGTTTCATAGTTTACTACTTTTAAGGTTTAACGATTTATTTATTTGTTTTTGTTTTGATTACTTTTTTATATAAGATTAACGCAATTGTAAATCTTGATCTAACTCTTCACCACCTTCGCTTGAGAAGTCTTTACCACCTCTACCAAGGTGAGTTGCAACACTTCTAAATCCAACGTAAGATTTAGCTGTATCTCTATACTCATAGGTACGAGTAGATGTTTGAAGATAATATCCGATATCCTTCCAAGAACCACCACGTATAACTTTACGCTTCATTGAAGGGGGATCCCAATCCATCGCATTATATCTGTATTCAGGATTCAAATCATGAGACATTTCATACATTGACTCATCATATGCCGTTTCAGTCCACTCAGCAACGTTTCCAGCCATACAATACAGACCCCATCCATTAGGGTTATACGAGAATGCTTTCACTGTATGGAAACCACCATCTTCAAAATATCTACCTCTCATTGGTTTGAAGTTCCCTAAGAAACAACCTGATGCATTTCTGATATAAGGTCCACCCCAAGGGTATTGAGATAAATTTAAATCACCACGAGCCGCTCTTTCCCATTCTGACTCAGTAGGCAAACGGAAATCATTCACATAAATTTGTCCCATCGACTGTAACCAGCTATTTAATAATTGAGTTCTCCAAACATTAAAAGCTTTTGCTTGAACCCATGTAACACCAACTACAGGGTAGTTATCATAAGATGGGTGCCAGAAATACATATTCGTCATTGGGTCGTGGAAAGAGTAAGTGAAATCTCTAACCCAACATAATGTATCTGGATAAACATTAATTACTTCGTCTATAATAAAACGCTGTCTGTTTTCATGACCACGAATCGCATTGTTTTGACCAATCTTATTAAAGTAACCCATATCCATATCTTTACCTTGAGGTTCTTCAGTAAATGGATGTTCTGGAGTTCTTAATTGTCTGTGATCATTACTCAAGCGATTTCCTTGATTGTCGTATCCGTCAGGAATAATATGCACTTCACCACGTCTCGCAGCTTGAACCAAATCAATCCAGTAATAACGAAACTTAAGTTTACGAGTATCAATTTCTTTTCTCTTGTAGAATCTTTGAGGCTGAGGGTAATACATGTCGGCTAAGATTGGAACCAACAACGGATCTCTATATGAAAAAGTTCTGTCCCAGTTTAGAGAAAATACCTCTCTATTTCTGAATCGGTCACTTGGATCATATTCAACCCATTCCAAAGCCCCTTCATCAAAATACTCATCTTGATAGTTGATGTAGCGTTCTGCTTCTTCATCTTCTTCAAGACCTTCAAATATCTTTTCACGAGCAATTGAATCTCTTACCCAGTATACAAACTGGCGATATTCGTTGTTCGTGATTTCTGTTTGGTCCATATAAAATGCCTGAACAGAAACAGTCTTAGCAACGGTCTGATGCAAAAATGGTACATCTTGATCATTTTGACCCATTGCATAGGATCCCGAAGGAATATACACCATTCCTAATGGTATCTCCGGGTAGTAAGCAGGCCTTCCTAATACTCCCGTCAAATGCCCAGTTCTTGTACTACAAGAACCAAGTATTATTCCGATTAAACTAATTACCAATAATTTTTTCATTCTACCTCGTTTTTACTTTCCGAATCATCACTAACTTTCTACAGGATCAACTTACTTGGGATGATTATAACGGAAACTATACCCAAATGGTTACATTTTTTTAAAATTCTTATAAATATCTTGGATTTCTTGGTCTCGTCACAGGTAATGGTGGCAGGGGATAACAGTAGCGCACCAATAGTTCATGAGAACCAGCAGAAATATTTGAAAATCTATTTACTGTTATATCATATGAATAACCAAAAGTGAATCTTTGCCAATTCATACCAGCCATAATCCCTATAGCATCATTTGGTCTGAATGTAAGACCTCCATAAAACATATCATCCCATATTGCTCTTACATTGATATCACTACTAAAACCAACTAAATCTGTTCTTAGTAATAAATTTGCTTCTAAGTCTAAACTGTTAACATCGAAAGCATCTTGTAATCGGTAACCACCCATTGCATAGTAATGTCTAGCTGTATTGAAATTTAATTGACTCAATTCTGAGGCAGGAAGGTGTGTTGAGGAAATCCCTGCATACCATCCGCTATTGTGCGTATAATAAACTCCAAAGTTGGCATCAAAATTAATTTCATTCACGGCTGTTGGTAAAGAAGCGTCTGTAGGATCATTAGGAGTTACCCAAACTGGACTCATCCCATAACTAACAAAACCTAAACCTAAGCCTAAACCTAACATTCCATCAGCGACTGGAAGATGATAAGCATAATTTAATGTCAAATTGTTTTGTCTCGAAAAACCTATCGCATCATGGTAAAAAGACATTCCCACTGCACTTGGGAAATATTGAGAAACATTGGCCTCAACATTAAGTAAAGCGGAGTTCGGAGCACCGTTAACTTTATCCCACTGGTTACGATAAAGCATCGTTCCACAAATCTGGGCAGGCATTCCTATACCAGTAGCACCTGGGTTAATGCTCATTTTGTCAAAAATAAAATGTGTCAACAACTTATCTTGCTGACCATAAACCATACTTACGCTTGTACACAGTAAGCTGAAAATCAATAGATATTTCTTCATAAAAGCTATGTCTTTCAATTGTTTAAAGTTCATAATGAAGCACAACAACACTCCATCAGGCGACTAAAATAGTTAAAAAAATGAAAAAAAGAAATAAAATTATTGAGAAACTGCTGTTTTCAACAAATATTTGTTCAAATGTGGAAAACTATACGGAATGAATTAAGCTAATTTTTGATAGGTTTTCCACCAAAGATCTGGAACTTCACCTTTCATTGCTTCTTGATAAACCTCATAACTGCAAGGAACAAGTTGGTGTCGTTCAAAACGATGGCCTTTTATTCCCGGGTAAGGCACCTCCATCCACCATCGTCCGGATTTATCACTTTTACTAAAGACGATTTCTTCTTTTAGTTCTTCGAGAGCCACTCTGTACTTTTTATAATTGCGTTTACTACCAATTGGGAAATCTCCTTTACGACTAGAATATCCGTCATTGAAATACCAAATCATTTGAGCAATCAGTTCGTTTGTTGTTTTTTTATTTTGATTGGTGTAGCAATTAAAAATACCAGTACTTGTTAGTTTATCGCTAATCCCTGCATAACGCATCAATTGACATGCTTCGTTTGCAAATAAACCATTGGGAGACGAATATTGTTCATTTGATAGTTCACTTGATCGGATAGATTCTAAATCGAAACTGAGAATATCCGTATTTCTCATTATTGGTTCTGCTAGTTTAGGGTCTTGATGGATATTTCCTAAACGGCAAATGTCAAAATACAAATCGTTGAATAGATCTAATGTGCTTGGGGAGATATAGTGTGACTGCGCTCCAATGTTACTGTAATTGAATAAATAACATGGCTTGTGCAGTAGGATGTGACTTAACCATTCGTCATTTTTCGCTTCATATTCAGTTGAGCCTAAATCAAGTTTATTGTCGACAGTTGTTAAATTAATTAATTGCTCTAAATTTTCGTAAGCTTTGTATAAAGCAATAGTTAAATCTTGAGAACCTCCGATGATTAGAGGAATGATGTTTGATTTTACTAATTCTTGACAAACAGAACTAATCGCATAAACCGTATCTTCAATTTTTTCACCTGGAGTTATTGTTCCGAGATCGTAGATTTGGTGATTCCAATTACTCCCTTTATAGAGTTGGTAAAAAGCACTGCGAAAAGAATCTTCGTTTTCAGTTGAATACTTTTTATTTCTTCTATTCTCTGGAGTAAAAATAAGCGCGACCCCTTTCTTCTTAAGATCTGGAAAATTATCTGGAGTATGTAAATTTATTTCCTGCCCTAAAGATTCTTTTTCGAAATCTTGATCAATCTCAATGGCCTGAAAATAAATCGATATATCT
>Ga0114916_1001776_pt1 | contig 11873 bp, 9 predicted proteins | sample MalvirAntarct_66_FD_83501 | JGI IMG/M metagenome (GOLD analysis project Ga0114916, IMG submission 83501) | Marine viral communities from the Global Malaspina Expedition - Malaspina viral metaG Antarct_66 | ecosystem: Environmental > Aquatic > Marine > Oceanic | place: West Anvers Island... | reverse complement strand
GACGCTTTAAAAAAGCGCGCAAAGACTGCTGTTGCGCGCGATCAGGGCGGGTGTTAGTCGTCATTTTTAGTTGTGTTAGTCTCTTTTAATAAATCATGCATTACTTGCTCGTCATCAGCAATACTGTCTTTATTTTGCTGAAACTCATACCACATTACATTTATTACACCTAAGGTACAGGCTAAAAGTACACCTAAAATCCAAGCGAAATACCACATAGTTTAGTCTCCTTAGTAGCTACCGTGAGGGTTGTTTTCTATTTCTTCTACCGTAACGCGGCGCCACATTTTTACGTAACACCAGGTGGTGTAAGATAAAATAATTGGCACAAAAATAACTACGGCAACAAACATAACGTTAAGCGTCATATGGCTCGACACCGCATCCCAAATAGTTAAACTAATATTTGGGTTATTACTCGATGGCATAATAAAGGGGAACAGTGATACGCCTGCCGTCATAATAATGCCTATTAACATTAAGCTAGTTGAAGCAAGCCCTAATGCGGGTTTATTTAATTTAGAGAACAACAATGCACTGAGTGCCATTGCAAACGCTAAAATAGGGAAGGTCATAGTCCAAGGGCGCTCACTGTAATTAGTTAGCCAAGCACCTTGCGCAGTTGTAACTACTTTTGCCAGTGGGTCGGCATGGCTTTGTGTATCCGGCATAGATACAATTTGATAACCCGTTAAATTAGCAACCCAAAAACCAGCTGCTGCAAATAGCACAATAAATAGAATAAGTGCATAACGACCATATTGCCCTGAGCGCTCTGCAACTAAGCTCGCAGTACGCAATTGTAGCCACATACCTGCATGAGCTATTAACATAGTAATACTAATTACACCTACTAACAGTGCAAAAGGGTTAAGTAGTGCAAAAAACGAACCTTGGTAACTTACTCGTAAAAAATTATCAATGCTAAAAGGCACACCTAAAAAGAGGTTACCAAAGGCCACACCAAATACTAATGCAGGAATGGCACTGCCAGCAAATAGGCCCCAGTCCCAGTTATTACGCCAGCGTTTTGAATCTACTTTACTGCGGTAATCAAACCCAAGTGGTCTAAAAAATAATGCAAACAATACCAGCATCATTGCAAAATAAAAGCCCGAAAAAGCCGCGGCATATACCATAGGCCACGCGGCAAATAGTGCACCACCGGCGGTAATAAACCATACTTGGTTGCCATCCCAATGCGGGCCAATAGTATTAATAACGGTGCGGCGCTCTGAATCAGTTTTACCCACTAGGCGCAGCAGCATAGCAACGCCCATATCCATGCCGTCGGTAATTGCAAAGCCAATTAGCAGTATGCCTATGATCAACCACCACAGCATTTTTAATGTTTCATAATCAAAAATCATGATTGCTCTCCTCTACCTTCAGTGGTGTTATTAGGTAGTTCAAAGTGATACTTACCGGTATGTAGTGAGCTTGGGCCTTGCTTAATAAAGCGTAGCATTAACCAACCTTCAACAATGGCTAAGCCGGTATAAAATACAATAAACCCAGTTAAGCTAATTAAAATATCGTTTACCGTTAGCGTAGAAGTTGCTAAAAAGGTTGGTAATATTTCAGAAATAGCCCAAGGCTGGCGACCATATTCAGCCACAATCCAACCAAATTCAATGGCTATCCACGGCAGTGGAATACTTAAAACAGTAGCCCATAATAGCCAACGTTTTTGCTCAATAACTCGCTGCGCGTTATAGTAAAAAGCAAGAATAAACACACCCAGCATTAATACGCCACAGCCAACCATAATACGAAAAGACCAAAACATTGGGCCCACTTTAGGAAAAGAGTCTTTAACTGCTTTTTGAATTTGCTCTTCTGTGGCATCTACTACATCAGATGTATAACGCTTTAGTAATAGGCCGTAGCCTAAATCGTCTTTTAGGGTGTTAAATTTAGCGACGTTTTCAGGCGTGTCATCACCAGCGCGCAGTTTTACTAGGTATTCGTACGCAATCATACCGTTACGAATTCGCACTTCGTGTTGTTTTTCTAGATCGTTAATACCGGTCACTTGCTCATCGAGCGAGCGAGTTGCAATAAGCCCTAATGCATACGGGATTTTTACAGCGCCGTGAGTTACCTGCTTTTCTGAATCTGGGAAACCTATAAGTGTAAACGCTGCTGGAGCTTCTTCGGTATGCCATTCTGCTTCAATGGTGGCCAGTTTTACTTTTTGCACTTCGCCTACTTCATAACCCGATTCATCGCCGAGCAAAATAACACAAAAAATAGAGGCTAAACCAAAGCCAGAGGCGACTGAAAACGAGCGTTTAGCAAAGGCTAAGTCGCGTCCTTTTAAAATATAATAACCACTAATACCGAGCACAAACATAGATGCAGCAACATAACCTGCAGATACGGTATGAATAAATTTAACCTGTGCTACAGGGTTAAATACCAGCTCTGCAAAGCTGGTCATTTCCATGCGCATGGTTTGGTAATTAAACTCGGCACCTACTGGGTTTTGCATCCAGCCGTTGGCAATTAAAATCCATAACGCCGACATGTTAGTACCAATTGCCATTAAAAAGGTAGCACCTAAGTGCTGGCGTTTAGAGAGCCGGTCCCAACCTAAAAAGAACATACCCACAAAAGTTGATTCTAAAAAGAATGCCATTAACCCTTCAATAGCAAGGGGAGCCCCAAAAACATCACCTACGTAATGGGAGTAATAAGACCAGTTGGTACCAAACTCAAACTCCATGGTAAGACCCGTAGCCACACCAATTGCAAAGTTAATACCAAACAATTTCCCCCAAAACTTAGTCATATCGCGATAAATTTCACGACCGGTCATAACATAAACCGATTCCATAATAACTAAGATCCAAGTCATACCTATGGTTAAAGGTACAAATAAGAAGTGAAAGAGGGCGGTAACAGCGAACTGCAATCGCGATAGATCCACAAAGGTTTCATCTATCATGTTTAGCTCCTAAATATGTGATGTAGTTACAGCACAAAGCAATAATTTGACGGGTGCGTTGGTTTTATAAGGTTTCAGTAATTACTGAAAGTTGCGTTAGTATTTACTTTTGACCATTTGAAGTCAATATTTATATTAGTAAAACTCAATATAAGCGGTTAGTGCTTAATCAGTATCAAAAGCATACAGTACCTGGGCTATTTTTAGCAAATTTAAGCACTTAGTTTTAAGCATTTAATCCAATACGAAAACGCGGTAAACTAGGTTCAATTAACGCCCAGAGCCTGTTAACCCATAAAGGCAAACAGGCCCTAGTTTACGTGTGAAAAAATCAAATGAATAAAGATCAAAAACAACTACGAATTGGTATTGTGGCAGGTGAACTGTCGGGCGATATTTTAGGTGAAGGCTTAATTAAAGCCCTTAAAAAACATTTTCCCGATGCGATTTTTGAAGGTATAGCAGGCCCTAAAATGCAGGCGCAAGGCTGTAACACGCTTTACGACATAGATGAATTGTCGGTAATGGGGTTAGTTGAAGTATTAGGGCGCCTACCGCGCCCGCTTAAAATACGTAAACAATTGGTGCAACATTTTATTGATAACCCACCCGATGTCCTTATTGGCATACATGCGCCCGATTTTACCTTGCGCGTAGAAAAACCCCTTAAAGACGCCGGAATTAAAACAGTACAATACGTAAGCCCCTCGGTTTGGGCATGGCGAGAAAAGCGCATTCATACCATAAGTGCTGCTACTAACTTAGTGCTTGCATTATTACCGTTTGAAAAAGAATTTTACGACAAGCACCAAGTACCTTGTACATTTGTAGGGCACACATTAGCAGACGATATAGCGCTTGAGCACGACGATAGCAAAGCCCGCAAAGAGCTAGGTTTAAGCCCAGATGATAAAGTACTTGCCCTGCTACCTGGTAGTCGCGGCTCAGAAGTAGGCTTATTAAGCGAAACCTATATTAAAACAGCCGTGCAGTTACAAGCGCAAAACCCAGCACTTAAAATTGTGGTGCCATTGGTTAACGCCAAACGCAAAGCGCAGTTTACTGAAATTTTAAATGCTACTGCGCCAACGCTTAAAATTAGTTTGCTGGATGGACAATCAAAACAAGCTATGCAAGCAGCCGATGCTATTTTATTAGCGTCGGGTACTGCCACGCTTGAGGGCATGCTGTATAAAAAGCCCATGGTAGTGGGTTATAAAATTAAACCACTGAGCTATTGGATTTTTAAAACCTTATTTACCTTTAATATAAAGTATTTTTCATTGCCGAATTTATTGGCCGATGAAGAACTCGTACCCGAGTTTTTGCAAAGTGAGTGCAATGTAGCTAATTTAACGCAAGCACTTACGCCTATGCTAAATACCGATAACCAAGCATTAAAAGCACGCTTTTTAGCGATCCACAAAAAAATTAGGTTAAATGCCAGCGAACAAGCAGCCAATGCTGTAGCGGAGTTAATAAATGCAAATTGAACGACCCAATGTAGCCCTTATTGCCGGTGTTGACGAAGTAGGGCGTGGCCCCCTTGTTGGCGACGTAGTTACTGCTGCCGTTATTTTAGATCCCTCAAAGCCTATTGCAGGTTTAGCAGATTCAAAAAAATTAACGGATAAAAAACGCCAAGCGCTTGCCATTGAAATTCAAGAAAAAGCATTGTGTTACGCGTATGGTCGTTGCAGCCCAACAGAGATTGATGAGCTAAATATTCTGCACGCCACTATGCTTGCCATGACTCGCGCAGTAGAGGGGCTAAGCACGCAACCTGAATTTGTATTTATAGATGGCAACCGCCTACCTAAGTTAACCATGCCAGCGCAAGCAATAGTAAAAGGCGACAGCTTAGTAGCCGAAATTTCAGCCGCTTCTATTTTAGCTAAAGTAGCGCGCGACAACGAAATGGTAGAGCTAGATAAACGCCACCCAGAATATGGTTTTGCAGGGCATAAAGGCTATCCAACCAAAGCGCATTTTGCAGCACTTGAGCAATATGGCGCAATAAAGGAGCATCGTAAAAGCTTTAAACCAGTGCAACGTGTATTAGCGCAAGCCAAGGGTGAGGCGTAAACATGGCAGCTCCAGATTTTGTTCACTTAAGAGTTCACTCTGATTTTTCGATGGTTGATGGCCTTGCCAAAACCAAGCCAATTGTAGCCAAAGCACAAGAACTACAAATGCCGGCAATTGCTATTACCGACCAAATGAACTTATGTGGCTTAGTGCGCTTTTACGAAACAGCCCACAGCACAGGTATAAAACCTATAGTGGGTGCTGACTTTTGGCTACGCAGCCCTGAGTTTGAAAACGAGCCAAGCCGCATTACTATTTTAGCAAAAGACAATCAAGGTTATAAAAACCTCACTTTATTAATATCTAAAGCATATCAGCGCGGGCATGTATTTCATCGCCCGGTGATTGATCGTGATTGGCTAATAGAACTTAAAGCCGGGTTAATAATACTCTCTGGTGCAAAAGACGGTGATTTAGGTAAAGCGTTATTAAAAAATAATCCGAGTGTTATTGAATCGGTTGTTAGTTTTTATAAACAGCATTTTAGTGATAACTACTACCTTGAGCTGGTGCGAACTAATCGACCGCTTGAAGAAGATTACTTGCACATGGCGGTAGAGCTTGCTGCTAAAGAGCAATTACCCGTTGTGGCCACTAACGAAGTGGTGTTTTTAAAACCAGAAAACTTTGAAGCACACGAAATTCGCGTGGCTATTTTTGATGGTTATACACTGGATGATAAACGCCGCCCTAAACGATTTTCAGAAGAGCAATACTTAAAAACGCCAGAGCAAATGGCTGAGTTATTTAGCGACATTCCAGAGGCATTACAAAACACCATAGAAATAGCCAAACGCTGTAATGTAACGGTGCAGCTTGGCACTTACTTTTTGCCAGATTATCCGACCGGCTCACTTAAAATTGAAGACTTTTTAGTTAAGGTGTCACAAGACGGTCTTGAAGAGCGATTGCAGTTTTTATTTCCTGATGAACAAGAGCGTAAAGAAAAACGCGTTGAATACGATGAGCGTCTAGATATAGAGCTTGGTGTAATTAACGAAATGGGATTCCCAGGTTATTTCTTAATCGTAATGGAATTTATTCAGTGGAGCAAAGATAACAATATTCCAGTTGGCCCTGGGCGTGGGTCAGGTGCAGGATCACTGGTAGCCTACGCGCTTAAAATTACCGACCTTGATCCATTGGAATTTGACTTGCTGTTTGAGCGGTTTTTGAACCCAGAACGTATTTCAATGCCCGATTTCGACGTCGATTTTTGTATGGATAGGCGCGATGAGGTGATTGATCATGTATCGGCCTTGTATGGGCGTAACGCGGTATCGCAAATTATTACCTTTGGAACCATGGCGGCAAAAGCGGTAATACGCGATGTTGGCCGAGTGCTAGGTCACCCGTACGGTTTTGTTGATCGTATTTCAAAAATGATCCCAGGCGATCCTGGGATGACACTTGCCAAGGCATTTGATATAGAGCCACGCTTGCAAGAAGCCTACGATGGCGACAATGAAGTAAAAGATTTAATCGACATGTGTCGCATTCTCGAAGGCTGTACACGTAACGCCGGTAAGCATGCGGGTGGGGTAGTAATATCGCCCACCACAATTACCGACTTTGCTGCTCTTTATTGCGATGACGAAGGTAAGTTTCCGGTTACTCAGTTTGATAAAAACGATGTAGAAACTGCCGGTTTAGTTAAGTTTGACTTTTTAGGCTTACGAACGCTGACTATATTGCAGTGGGCGCTCGACATGACCAACGAGCGCTTAGCGCGCACCGGTAAAGAACCAGTAGATATTAATACTATTCCGTTGGATGATAAAAAGAGTATTGACTTACTACTGCGCGCCGAAACGACTGCGGTGTTTCAGCTAGAATCAAGGGGCATGAAAGACTTAGTAAGGCGCTTAAAGCCCGACAGCTTTGAAGATATGATTGCTTTAGTAGCCTTGTTTCGACCCGGTCCGCTGCAATCGGGCATGGTAGATAACTTTATCGACCGAAAATTAGGCCGCGAAGAAATCTCATACCCCGATGCGCAGTATCAGCACGAAAGCTTAAAACCTATTTTAGAGCCAACCTACGGCATTATTTTGTATCAAGAACAAGTAATGCAAATAGCCCAAGTATTAGCAGGCTATACACTAGGCGGCGCCGATATGCTGCGCCGTGCTATGGGTAAGAAAAAGCCCGAAGAAATGGCAAAACAGCGTTCAACATTTGAAGATGGTGCGCGAAATAACGGCATTGACGGCGAACTAGCAATTAAGATCTTCGATCTGGTAGAAAAGTTCGCAGGTTATGGTTTTAATAAATCGCACTCCGCTGCGTATGCATTAGTGTCGTATCAAACACTGTGGATGAAAACCCATCATCCAGCAGAGTTTATGGCTGCGGTAATGTCGGCCGATATGGATAATACCGACAAAATAGTTATTTTGGTGGATGAATGTGAAAACATGAAACTCACCTTGCTCCCGCCTGATGTGAATGCAGGCGAGTTCAAATTTACAGTAAACCTGCAAGGCGAAATTGTTTACGGTATTGGCGCTATTAAAGGAGTAGGTGAAGCACCTGTAGATGCAATTTTAGAAGCACGCGCTAAGGGCGGACCATTTAAAGATTTATTTGATTTTTGTGCCCGTGTTGATTTAAAACGCTTAAATAAACGTGTAACCGAAAAACTTATTTATTCAGGGGCACTTGATCAGCTAGGCCCTGAAAAAACTCAATCAGGGCGCGCCACGTTATTGGCAAGCTTAAAAAGTGCCATGCGCGCCGCCGATCAGCACAATAAAGCAGAGTTATTAGGGCAAAGTGATTTATTTGGCTTATTAGCCACTGAACCCGATGAAGTAGAGCAAGCCTTTATTAAAGCCACAGGACTCACCGATAACGAATGGCTCGATGGCGAAAAAGAAACCCTTGGTCTTTATTTAACCGGTCATCCAATAAATCAATATCGCCGCGAGCTAAAATATTATACCAGTGGTAAATTGGTCGATTTACAGCCTACTAATCGCGATGTAGTATCTACAGCTGCAGGGCTTGTAATTTCGGCCAGAGTGCTTATTAATAAAAAAGGAAATAGGTGGGCATTAATAACTTTAGATGACAAGAGCGCCCGCATTGATGTACGCTTATATTCAGATGAGTTTGAAAAATACCAAGATATGCTCCAAGTTAATAATATTTTGGTGATATCTGGACAGGTCAGCTTTGATAACTTCTCTGGTGGTATTACAATGACCGCCAGAGAAATAAACACCATTGCTCAAGCGCGTGAAAAACGTATTAAAGCGATTAAAATGACGCTGAACATGGTGCAAGTCGAGGCAGGTTTCTTCGATAAATTACAAAAAGTACTCGAACCATATAAAATGGGAACGTGTCCGATCAAGGTTTATTACCAACGCCCAGATGCATTGGCGCAATTAACCCTAGGGATCGAATGGTGTGTTACGCCAAGTGACGACTTAATTCATAAGTTATCGCTAATGGCAGCGCAAGATGTAGAACTAGAATTTAACTAATTAGGTAGTTTAGAGCATGAGCCTCAATTATCTTGATTTTGAGCTTCCGATTGCAGAATTAGAAGTGAAAATTGAAGAATTACAAAATGTAAGCCGCGCTGGCGAATTAGACCTTGAATTAGAAGAGGAAGTCAGCAAGCTAAAAGAGAAAAGCGACCGATTAAAAGAGAAAATATTCTCTGAACTTGGCGCTTGGCAAGTATCACAGCTGGCACGTCATCCGTTGCGTCCTTATACTCGAGATTATATCGAGCGTATTTTTACGGAGTTTGACGAGTTTGCAGGTGATCGTACTTTTGCTAATGATCCGGCAATTTTAGGTGGTATAGCGCGTTTAGATGGCGAACCAGTAATGGTTATTGGCCAACAAAAAGGCCGTGGTACCGCTGAAAAAATTAAACGTAACTTTGGTATGCCAAAGCCTGAAGGATACCGTAAAGCATTGCGCTTAATGGAAATGGCTGAGCGTTTTAAAATGCCAATTATGACCTTTATCGACACCCCTGGAGCTTATCCTGGTGTGGGTGCTGAAGAGCGTGGCCAGTCAGAAGCTATCGCCCGTAACCTTAAAGTAATGGCCTCTTTAAAAGTGCCAACTATTTGTACGGTTATTGGTGAAGGTGGATCGGGTGGTGCGTTAGCAATTGGTGTTGGCGATCGTGTTAACATGTTGCAATACAGTACTTACTCAGTAATTTCTCCTGAAGGGTGTGCGTCTATTTTATGGAAAAGCGCCGATAAAGCCCCACTTGCTGCTGAAGCTATGGGTGTAACTGCTAAGCGAGTTAAAGAGTTAGACCTAATTAACAACTTAGTAGATGAGCCATTAGGTGGAGCGCACCGTAATTATGATGCTATGGCACGTAATTTAAAAGTGCGATTAAAGCGTGACTTAGCCGACCTACAAGCACTTTCGCTTGAAGAGATGCTTGATCAGCGCTACAAACGCTTAATGTCGTTTGGTTATTGCTCTTAAATTCTTTTAATAATTAGCAATAAATATTTAAAAAAGCCGCTTATGCGGCTTTTTTGTTTTAAAATGGCTAAAATCAAGTACCTAAAACTTAGGGTCTGTTTATCTTTCAAGGTTAAATTTACAGCAGTGTGTTTGGTATTTAGGCAAGGCAGAGCCTATGTGGTGTGGTTATTCCCCATAAATAGGCGATAACGTAGGATCAATGCCAAACATGCGCTGCCCGAAGGGTTCTGCCTAGGGGCGATTGACTCTTTGTTGCTCGGTTTTTACTTAGCCCACTAGGTTACAAACCTCGCGCCGTGATTAAATCGCCCCTAGTTTGAATAAATTTTAATCCGCAAAGGTCAACAGACCCTAGTATTTTAAAATTATTGGCTAAATTATCTGGAGCTCAGGTTAAATTAATGCACACATCGCTTATTTATCAACAAGTAAAACAATCATTGGGTCAATATATTGAGCAAGGTCATAGGGTGTTTACTGTGGCACTTTCTGGTGGCGTTGATTCTGTGGTGTTACTGCATTTAATGCATGCTTTACGAGTGCAGGATCCTGCACTGCAAGTTTCTGCTATTTATATACACCATGGTTTGAGCCAGTATGCCGACGACTGGCAGGTTTTTTGTCAAACCCTGTGCAATGAGCTAAATGTGCCATTTCAAACGGCTAAAGTAAATATAGAGCAGCAGTCACGCACGAGCCTAGAGGCGCAAGCGCGCGATGCTCGTTACCAAGCATTAGATGAGCTAAGTCCACATGGCAGCATTATTTTACTTGGGCAACATTTAAACGACCAAATAGAAACCTTTTTACTGCGCTTAAAACGTGGCTCGGGTTTAAAAGGTTTAGGTGCAATGCAGCGCGAGCGCACTTTAACCAGCGGCCGATTATGTTTCAGGCCGCTGTTAGCGGTAAAACGCAGTGATATAGAAGCCTTTGCGGCGCAATATGCACTTAACCATGTTACCGATGATTCTAATACTGATGAGCGCTTTGAGCGTAACTTTATGCGCCAGCAAGTTGTGCCAATATTAGCAGCGCGCTTTAATGGTTTTGAACAATGTACCGCTCGCAGTATTAGTTTACTGCAGCAGCAACACGCTTTACTCAACGAATATACTCACATTGATTTAACGCAATGCGTTAATTCTCAGCAGGCGTTAAATATAAGTGCTATTGCCAAATTTACTCCTATTAGAACAGCCAATGTAGTACGTGCATGGCTAGAGCTATTTACTCATGTATTACCATCGCAAAAGCAGCTGGAGCAAATAATTAATCAGGCTATTGCAGCTAAAACCGATGCACAAATGCTTATTGAGCTTAGTGGTGGACAAATACGCCGCCATCAAGGGCATTTATATTTTGTTGTACCAAGTACGCAAATATTAAACAACACACTAATTACTCGCAGTGAGCTAAAGCTTGCCGATGGTCGCTTACTAAAAAAACACAGTGGCGTAGGAGTCAGAGCGCCAACTGCAGATGAGCAAGTAAGCGTGCGTTTTAATTGTAATAGTGCGCGCATCAAACCTTTAAAAAAACCAGGAAGTAATACACTCAAGCATTGGTTTAAAGATGCAAAAGTGGCTCCTTGGCTGCGTGCTAATGTGCCGTTAATTTTTTATAATGATGACCTAGTACAAGTGGTAGGCTATTTTATAAGTGCTAACCATAGTGATGAAAACGGTATTTATTGGGAGTGTAAATAATGAGTAAGGAGCCGCATGTAGGCTTATCGTTAGTAAATAAAGCACCACAAGGTATGCTAATTACAGCGGTTATTGCTGTGCTTGCTAATTATTTTTTAACGCTTGATATAGTGACATTAGGCTGCGCTATAGCGGGTGGAATAGTGTGCGCTAGTATTTTACTGGCTTATTGGTTAGGTAAAGGTGGGCTGTTTTTTATTTTAGGAGTGAGTGTACCGCTGTTGTTAGTGTTATTTACGCCACTTGCTAGTATTGCTGCATTACTTAATTTACTCAGTGGTTTCTTTTTTGGTTTTTGCATTGCGTTGGTTATGTATAAGTTTTTATCGGCAAAGTGGCTCCCTAAGTAGGTAGACTTATTAAAACTACTTAGGCAGCAATAAAAAAGCCTAGCGGGGGAAGCTAGGCTTTTTTATTTACAACAATATTAATTGCTGTACTTAATATGCTTTGGCGCAATTTCGTCCCGCTGCTTTGGCTTTATATAAACCTTTATCAGCTCGCGAAAAAACATCGTTTTCGGTGTCTTGGCTACTCGCTAAAGTAAAGCCAATACTGGTAGTAACTAAGTACTGCGCCATTATTTTTGAGTTTTTAACGCGTTGCATAATGCGCTCAGCTATTACTTTATTAGTAGTAAACTCAGGATCTTCAAT
>Ga0114916_1001775_pt1 | contig 11879 bp, 7 predicted proteins | sample MalvirAntarct_66_FD_83501 | JGI IMG/M metagenome (GOLD analysis project Ga0114916, IMG submission 83501) | Marine viral communities from the Global Malaspina Expedition - Malaspina viral metaG Antarct_66 | ecosystem: Environmental > Aquatic > Marine > Oceanic | place: West Anvers Island... | reverse complement strand
TTCCAATAGTTTGTTCCCTATGATAATAAGAAAAATAGTTGGGTTTATCAACATTAGTGAGGCAAATGTCTCTTTAAATACTTTAAGATATTGGCTTGTTATTACAAGTTAGTCTAAATTTTCACCAGCATCCGCAGGAGTACTATTTATAGAATCAATTTCTTTGCGAGGTACTATTGCAAGCATAATCAAACCTATTGCAAAAAATACGACGATAGACAAGACGGATGCACGTAAATCACCCGTTAACTCCTCCATTAGTCCAAAGAAAAATAAACCAACGACAATTCCTATTTTTTCGGTAACATCATAAAAAGAAAAGTACGAGGCATGGTCTTTTGTTTCAGGCAGAAATTTAGAATATGTTGAACGCGATAAAGCTTGTACACCCCCCATCACTAAACCAACACCTGCAGCAAGGAAGAAAAACTCAAAGGAAGTTGTGATGTAATAAGCAGAGATACAAAGTAAAACCCAACCTGTCACAACAATTGTCAATGTACGTAAGTTACCGATCTTACTTGAAACCCAAGACATCAAATAAGCACCGGCAGCACCTAAAATCTGAATGAGTAGAATTGAAATAATCAAACCCATATCTCCACCGTTGTTTTTCCATTCAATTTCCTTTTTTGCAAATACAACTGCCATTAACATTACCGTTTGAACTCCCGTGTTAAAAAAGAAAAAGGAAAGTAGAAAACGTTTCAGTCGTCTCGTTTTTCTAAACTCTTTAAAAACTTTTCTAAGCTCTCTGAATCCTTTCCAAATTGATTGTTTTTCTTTTTTCTTATGATAAATATTGTTTGGCAGTCGAGCAAATGTCACTTGCGCAAACCCAGCCCACCAAAGACCAACTAAAATAAAAGTGTACTTCGTGAGGCTAGGATTTATAGTAACAATGACTAAACTTATCACAAGTAAAATCATGCTTCCAAAATAACCCATGGAAAACCCACGAGCAGAAATATTATCGTGTTGATCTGGTTCTGCAATTTCTGGTAGGAAAGCGTTGTAAAAGACAAAGCTATTCCAAAAACCAATACTGGCAAAGAATATCGAAAACATTCCAAATTCAATTTGGGCTGGATTAAACCAAAACAGGGAAATACAAGAAGCTGCACCGAGGTAGCAAAAGAACTGCATAAAACGCTTTTTGTTACCAGTATAATCAGCAATCCCTGATAAAAGTGGTGATATTATACTCACAACTAAAAAAGAGGCAGCAAGTACATAAGAAAGCAAAACGGTATTCGAAATTTGACTTCCAAAAAATTCAACCATTACATTCTCTCCAGGCGCAAGCGATTCCCCTTTTCTTCCTAGTGATTCTAAGTAATAGTTTTCAGTGATATTTGCATAAAATACAGGGAAAATAGCAGCGGTAATTACGAGATTATACACTGAGTTTGCCCAGTCGTAAAAAATCCACCCTTTAATTATTCGTTTATTTCCCTTTTCCATCTTATTTAGTATTCGATAAGTGCCAATAACGCTTCCTCAAATCGTTTTGGTGGTAAAAAATTCTGTTCTAGCCCAGCATCAAAAGGAACAGGAGTATTTAGGGAAGCAACTCTTTTAACAGGCGCATCTAAATATTCAAAGCAATGTTCATTAATTTGAGTTACAATTTCAGCTCCGATTCCTCCCACTTCACAATCTTCATGGAGCACCACTACTCTACCTGTTTTCTTGACAGATTCAAAAATAGTTACTGTATCCAAAGGAGAAAGCGTTCTCAAATCAATCAAATCTGCGCTTATAGACTGGTGTTTGTCCAATGTATCCAGCGCCCAATGCACTCCCATACCATAAGAAACAATCGTGACATCATTTCCTTCTCTTACTAATCTGGCTTTACCAATTTCTAAAGTATAATAATCATCACTCACTTCTTCTTTTAAGCTTCTGTATAAAAACTTGTGCTCAAAAAACATTACAGGATTAGGATCTTCAATAGCCGCAGCCAAAAGTCCTTTCGCATCTCCTGGAAAAGCAGGATAAATGATTTTTAATCCCGGAGTATGAAAAAACCAAGCTTCATTGCTCTGCGAGTGAAACGGTCCAGCAGCAACTCCAGCTCCTGTTGGCATTCTTACAACAACATCGGCATTTTGTCCCCAACGCCAGTGAATTTTAGCTAAATTATTTACAATTTGATTAAATCCACAAGTCACAAAATCAGCAAACTGCATCTCAACCATCGCTTTCATACCTTTGATTGAAAGTCCGAGTCCTGTTCCTACAATTGCTGATTCACAAAGAGGCGTATTTCTAACTCTATCTTTACCAAACTGCTCAACAAATCCTTCTGTGATCTTAAAAACACCCCCGTAATCAGCAATATCTTGACCCATCAAAACTAAGTCAGGATATTTTTCCATAGATTGTCTCAATCCATCTGAAATAGCATCAATCAAACGCTTTTCTGATTTTTTATCGCTTTTAGGAGCAATTAATTCTTGCTTGTGTTCTTGAAATAAGTCGCTGATTTCTCTTTCTGTATCAATTTCAATATTGGGTTCAGCATAAGCAATATCCAAACCATCTTGGATTTCAGCCTTTATTTCTTTGGTGAATTTTTCAATCATTTCATCCGTCAAAATGCCTTGTTCTTTCAAAAACAATTCAAAATTGACAACTGGATCTTTTTTATTCCATTCATCCTGGATTCCTTCAGGATAATATTTGGTACCTGATGCTTCTTCGTGACCTCGCATTCTGAAAGTCATACATTCCAAGAGAAACGGTCGCGGATTTTTACGAATAGAATCAGCAATTTGACGCACAGAAGTAATTACTTCCAGTATATTATTTCCATCAATTTGATACGCATCCATTCCGTAGCCAATTCCCTTATCTACAAATTGCTTGCAGCGAAATTGCTCATTACTCGGAGTTGAAAGTCCCCATTGATTATTTTCAACAGCAAAAATCACAGGTAAATCCCAAACTGCAGCTACATTAAGCGATTCGTGGAAATCACCTTCACTTGCACCACCATCACCTGTAAAAACAAGTGTCGCTTTTTCTTCTTTTTTTAGTAAAGTAGAAAGTGCTATTCCATCTGCAATACCAAGTTGAGGACCCAAATGAGAAATCATTCCAACAATATTGTAATCTTTCGTACCAAAGTGAAATGATCGATCGCGACCTTTTGTAAAGCCAGACATTTTACCTTGAAATTGAGCAAAAAGACGGTTTAAAGGTATTCCTCTTGTAGTAAAAACTCCTAAGTTACGATGCATCGGCAACATAAATTCCTCATCATCCATAGCTAAAGTTGTACCGACACTAATTGCTTCTTGTCCCCAACCAGAAAACCATTTCGAGATCTTTCCTTGACGAAGTAAAATGAGCATTTTATCCTCTATCAGTCTTGGTTTTAATATACTTCTGTAAATATCTATTAATTCATCGTCAGTAAAATCTGAACGATCATATTCAATGTGTCTTTTTGTAAGGGTATCCATGTTTTTCTAAAGAAAATTTATCTAACAAACATAGCATTTATCTTACACTTTGAAAGCGAATAAACGAAAATAATATCCACTAAAATTGAAGTGCTAATTGAGTAACATCGATGCATATGATGTTACAACTCCGATTCACCCTTTTTATCAACCTCAAGCTGCAAAGGATCAATTTTCTCCCCCCAATAAACCGTTCTGTGTGGGAATGGGATTTCGATTTTAGCTTCATCAAAGGCTTCTTTTATTCTTCTTCTAAATTCTCTTCCCGTTTCCCATTGCATACCAGGCTTCGTTTTAAGAATAACGCGGATAACAATAGCACTATCGGCAAAATCGTTCAATCCAGCTATTTCAAGAGGCTCAATCATAATATCTTTAAACCTCGAATTAGTATACATTTCATCCCCTACTTTCGAAATAACTTCAGTTACATGATCATATTTTTCTTTATAAGCTACGCCGACATTTACAATGATTGCTGACCAATCTTTGGACATATTAGATAATGTATTCAATTTACCATTTTGAAAGACATGCACCACGCCAGACATGTCTCTCAGTTTTATGGTTCGTAACTCAATACTTTCTACTACTCCCCAAGTACCATTTAATTCAACAGCATCACCAATTCTGATTTGATCTTCAAGAAGAAGGAAAAATCCAGAAATCATATCCCTCACCAGTTCTTGTGCACCAAAACCTATTGCTAAACCAAGTATTCCAGCACTTGCTAGTATGGGGCCAATGGCTACACCTAATTTTTCAAGAATTATCACTGCATATAAAAACACTAATACTATTTTCAGGATCGTGGAAATAATACCCGTTAAAGTGTTAATCCGTTTTTGTCGTTCGCTTTTTGTTATATCATCATCCTTCCTTGATCGTCTATGTAAAACTTTTGAAAATCCCCTGACGATGTATTTAATCAGTTTAAATAGTATAATGAATACTAGTGTTATTATAAAAAGTGCTGGTAAGTCATGCACAATCCAACGTGCTGCATTCTCTACGAATTCAGCGAATATTTTTGAAAAATCAATATCCATCATATTTCTTGATTAAATTACATTCCGAAGATAAGTAACAAATACATAAAAAAAACTGTTCCTAAATAAATATCTTTGGTTTATTTGAAGTTGTACTGCTTTAAATCTTTTTATTTTTAAATTTCAAATAAAAGCGAATTCCTAATATTGTAAAAAATACGATTAATCCCCTCGGGAGGCTTTTCATCATAAAACCAAGCCATTGAATACTTAAATGTCAATCGTTTTAATATTTCAATCTCTATCGAAGCTTCAGAGGAAAATCTAAAATCTTCGAAGTTTTGCATATCTGGTTGGTAATACGCTATCAAATTCACGCTTACTTTATCGTTGATTGGCCAACCAAAAGAAAGAACACTGTTGAGTCGATGATGACGATTAATTCTTTCAGTTGTCTCTTCTTCATATTCTCGCATATAATGAAGACTAAGATGAAGTTTAACACTGTCTTTTTCCGAGTCGAAAATATGGAGCCTTGTGCCTAGACCCATCAAGTATCTCCCTCGAATTTTGATGATTTCATTGTATTGAGCCTGACCAAAAGTCTCAAGATCTAAAAAGTCTTTCAAATGGTAACTATATCTCAAATACTGAACCCCCTCATTGAGTACTTTTGAATCATTGAAAACAGTCAAGTTCAAAGCATTAAAAGACATCAAACTGTGCTTGTTTTTATTCCACTGGAAAAGTGACGAATTCTGGGTTTGAAATACATTATTAATGTTCTGAACAAAATTTAAACTTAACTCGATATTTCCTTTTATACCATTTTCCAATGTATCTAGTCTATTACTTTCTGTATTTACAACAGATTGACTATTCGCAATAAGCGAAGCAAAAAATATAGCACCAAAGAATAAAATACGAAGCATTAAATCATTTTTTTTACAAACCTATTAAGAATAAATTGAAGTAGACATGGATTCATGAATATTCACTGAGGCAAAAGAAGCGAGGGTAGAACCGCAGATGCAAGAAATAGGACACATTCGTCACTAAATTTCTCTTACCGAATCTATCGGCACAAGTGCGAAATGATGACACTTGTCACTCAAATCAAAGCTTCTTCCCAAACAAATGAATCACTCCAAACGCAACCCCAATCCCAATAGGAATCGTCACATAAGACGGAACTCCCATCGCGCCTGGAATAATGCCAATCAATAAAGCAATAACACCAACCGTTAAGGCGTAGGGCATTTGTGTTCTAACGTGACTTATATGATCACAAGATGTTGCCAAACTACTCAGGATTGTCGTGTCTGAAATTGGGGAACAATGATCTCCTAGCACGGCCCCTGCAAGCACTGAAGCAATTGTGTTGTACATAATCAACATCGTTTCTTCTTGTCCCATTAAATCTCCTGCAACTGCAAACGAAAGTGGGATAACAAGCGGATACATTAAAGCCATTGTACTCCAGGAAGAACCTGTAGAGAAAGCGATAAAAGCTGAAAGCACAAATGTTAAAGCTGGAATAATCCAAACTTGGTCGAAATCTGAACCAAAAGAACTTTTTAGGAATTCAGCTGTACTCAATCCTTCTGTAACTCCAGCAAGCGACCAAGCTAAAATTAAGATTACAACTGCCGGCATCATTGTGTTTATCCCAACTAGAACGGCATCCATTGTATCTTTAAGCGACATTATTCGTTGACCAACTGTTAGGAAAATCGCTACCGCCAATCCAGAAAGCGACGCCCATAAAAGCGCAGCATAAGAATCGGCATTACCAATTACAATTCCCAATTTCCTGAAAAAGCCGACTTCTCCGCCTTCCATTAAATTTATAGATGACCAAACACCATTTGCTACCGAAACTCCTTCTTCAGCAAGAACTGACGCAGTTCCAGTAAGTCCTGTATAAACCAACCCAATAAAAGTTCCTGTAATCAAAACCAAAATTGGAACAACGGCATTAAACGAACGAATTTTCGTGTCATTTACTGGATTAAACTCCTCTAACTCTTTGTTAGTAACTGAATCCGATTTCACTTCGCCTTTCGCAGCATTTCGTTCTGCTTTAAGCATTGGACCAAAGTCGCGTTGTTTATAGAGCAGAAAAAAGACAAAAAACAGCGAGAAAATAGGATAAAACGAATAAGAAAGTGAACTCACAAAAATGCCATAAGCACTTTCTGAAATCACCCCGCCTTGAGCCTCAATTTTTTGAACTCCATCTGAAATGTACGTCAGTTCGGCTCCAATCCATGTTGTGATAAAAGCAACCGCAGCAATTGGAGCAGCAGTTGAATCAACAATATAAGCCAGTTTTTCTCTTGAAATTCTAAGTTTATCCGTAACAGGTCGCATTGTGTTTCCCACAACTAACGTATTCGCGTAATCATCGAAGAAAATTGCAATTCCTAAAAAATAAGTCGTTAACATTCCAGATCTTCGGGTTTGTGCGAAACGCACTAATCGGTTTACAACTCCCTGCATTCCTCCGTTTTTTGAGATAATAGCAACGATGGAACCAATCAACACCGAAAATAAAATGACCGACAGATGTCCAGTATCCATCAAAGCATCCAGAATATAATGATCTAAAACAGCGAAAAATGCGCCGAAAATTCCTGAAATACCACCTGTATAAAAACCAATTGTAGCCGCACCAATAAATACACCAATAAACAAAGAGGATAAAACTTCTTTAAAAATAAGCGCTAAAAATATTGCGATTAACGGAGGTAAAAGCGACAACCACCCTGGAATAACTGCTGGTTGATTAAAAGTCACTTCGGAAGATTCAAAACTAACGTTGTTATTCGATAAAGTGATTTCACCTTTATAGTTCCCGTCTTTTCCTTCTAAGGGAATTTCTTCACCGTTGATGCTGATTTGATTCATTGAATCTTGTGCAAAAACTTCAAAACTTGTTGGGATATTTTTTAATACCACATCAGGAAATACAACCTGTTGAGCACTACTCTCAAGGATTGTGAAAAACATAAGAAATATGAATACGAAATTTCTAAGTCTTAGCATGTCTTTTTAATTGAATGCTCGAATATAGTTATTTTCAATAGGATTGATGATAATCGACTTGTATATTCATCGCATTTCATTTAATTTTTCTTACTTTTGCGGGAATTTATTTATATAAAAATAAGTTCAAAAATGGCGCTCCAAGACATCAATCAAGTGAAAGAAGGATTAACCTTCGATGACATTCTCCTCGTACCGGCTTATTCTGAGGTACTTCCAAGAGATGTGCAATTAAAAAGTAAAATTTCAAAAAACATTTCAGTAAACACTCCAATTGTCTCTGCGGCAATGGATACGGTGACTGAATCTCAGTTGGCTATTGCTATTGCGCAAACAGGTGGGATTGGTGTTATTCATAAAAACATGACAATCGAGGAGCAAGCTCTGGAAGTTCGCAAAGTAAAGCGTTCAGAAAGCGGTATGATCATCGATCCAATAACACTTGGCGAAGATGCGATTGTAAAAGATGCACTTCATTTGATGAAGGAGAATAAAATCGGAGGTATTCCGGTTGTGGATCGTAATGGTTTTTTAAAGGGAATCGTTACAAATAGAGATTTGCGTTTTGAAAAGCGTAAAAATCGACCAATTTCTGAGGTAATGACAAGTGAAAATGTTATTACAACAAATGATGGAACTGATCTTGCCACAGCAGAAGACATCTTGCAGGAGCATAAGATTGAAAAACTTCCTGTTGTTGATAAAGACAATAAATTAGTTGGACTTATAACATATAGAGATATTATTAAAGTACGCGAACATCCAAATTCATGTAAAGATTCTTACGGACGTTTGCGTGTTGCAGCTGCAGTTGGTGTTACGCATGACACTATTGAAAGAGTTGAAGCGCTTGTAAATGCTGGAGTAGATGCAATTGTAATCGATACAGCTCATGGACATACAAAAGGAGTTGTTCTAAAACTGAAAGAAGTTAAAGATAAATTCAAAGAAATTGACGTAATTGTTGGTAATGTAGCTACTGCTGAGGCTGCTACATATTTAGTGAATGCAGGAGCGGATGCAGTAAAAGTGGGAATTGGTCCTGGATCAATTTGTACAACCAGAATAATTGCGGGCGTGGGTGTTCCACAAATTTCAGCGATAAATGACGTTGCCAGAGCATTAGAAGGCACAGGTGTTCCAGTAATTGCTGATGGTGGGATTCGTTATACTGGTGATATTGTTAAAGCAATTGCCGCAGGAGCTGATATTGTTATGGTAGGTTCTATGTTTGCTGGAACAGAAGAATCTCCAGGTGAAACAATCATTTATCAAGGAAGAAAATTCAAAGCTTACCGTGGAATGGGATCGATTGAGGCAATGGAAAAAGGTTCTAAAGACCGTTACTTCCAAGATGCAGAAGAAGATTCTAACAAACTTGTTCCAGAAGGTATTTCGGGAAGAGTTCCTTACAAAGGAAGCTTAAAAGAAGTTGTTTATCAAGTAATTGGTGGACTCCGTGCTGGAATGGGATACTGTGGTGCTGCGGATATTGATAAATTGAAAGGCGCAAAATTTGTGAGAATCACAAACGCAGGTATGATGGAGTCACATCCACATGATGTATCAATTACCCGTGAAGCTCCGAATTATAGTTTTAAATAGCAAAAGACGATTTGTTAACAATATTTTAGACTTCAATACGTATTACACCCTTGTCAAATCAATTATTTCATGCAAATTTGACAGACTAAAAATTACAAAAATGAAAAACATAAGCATACTTCTATTTATTTTAACCCTAACAACAAGCATTTTCGCTCAAAAGAACGGAGATGATGTCATTCTAACAATCAACGGTGAAGAGGTGACAAAACAAGAATTTCTTCAGATTTACCTAAAAAATAATAACGATCCAAAATATGATAAAGAGACTTTGGACGATTATATGAACTTGTACAAAAAATTCAAACTCAAAGTTGCAGAAGCTGAAGCATTAGGGTATGATACTATTCCTGCGTTAAAAAAAGAACTTGCGGGTTACAAAGAACAATTAGCAAGACCATACCTTGTTGATTCTTCTAAAAACAAAGAATTAGTAGAGGAAGCCTACAATAGAATGAAAAAAGAAATTCACGCTTCTCATATTTTAGTTAAAGTAGATGAAAACGCTTCTCCTGAAGATACCTTGAAAGCATACAACAAGATTAAAGCACTTAAAAAACGTATTGAAAACGGTGAAGATTTTGGCGAGGTAGCATCAAAAGGTGGTTCTGAAGATCCATCTGCAATTAAAAACAAGGGTGATTTAGGTTATTTTACAGCTTTTCAAATGGTTTATCCTTTTGAATCTGCGGCATATAACACCAAAGAAGGAGAGGTTTCTGAGCCAGTTAGAACAAAATACGGTTACCACATTATTAAAGTACACGACAAACGACCTGCACGAGGGACTATAAATACTGCTCACATAATGGTTGGTGCAACACGAGATGCAGATGAAATCGATATTAAAAATGCAGAAAAGAAAATTAATGAAATTTACGAGAAGTTGAAGAGCGGAGAAGAATTTGAACAGTTAGCACGTTTATATTCAGATGATCAAGGATCTAAAAACAAAGGTGGTCGTTTACCAGCTTTTGGTACTGGAACAAACCAACGTATGGTTCCAGAATTTGAAGATGTAGCTTTTTCACTTTCTGAAGATGGAGAATACTCTGAACCATTTCAAACAGATTACGGGTTTCATATAGTTAAGCGTTTGGATTATGAACCACTTGCTTCTTTCGAAAACATAAAAGGAGAACTGCAAAATAAAGTGAACCGCGGAGATAGAGGGCAACAAACACAAGCTTCTTTTATAAAGAAATTAAAGGAGGAAAATAAGTTTAAAGATAAAGGAGATAAGCGTTTAGATTGGTTTTATGCGAACGTTGATTCAACAATATTCCAGAAAAAATGGAAAGCTCCATCTCTTGATAAAAACAAATGGATGTTTAAATACAACGGCATCAAGTTCGATCAGGAAGCATTTAAGAACTACTTGGAAAGCAATCAAAAACGCTCCGCTCCAGTTAACATTAAGAAATACGTTAATGACTTATATAAAGAATGGATGAATCATGAAATTATTGCTGACGAAAAGAGCAGATTGGAAGATAAATATCCTTCTTACAAAGCATTAATAAATGAATATCACGATGGTGTTTTGCTTTACGAAATTATGAAGGATAAAGTGTGGGATAAAGCGATCAAAGATACTTCTGGATTAAAAGAATTTTACCAAAGCAATCAAGATGATTACCAGTGGCCTGAACGTATTGATGCCACAGTATACTCGTCAAACAAAAAAGATATCATCGATTCAACATGGAATGTGATTTCAAGTCAAGACACGTTGACTCCAAAGGAAATTACTTCCATGATCAACAACAACTCTCAGCTTAACGTTTCTCTAAAACAGGATAAATTCGTTCCAGAGAATGTAGATTATCTTGATGCAAGAGCGCTTAAAGTTGGCGAAAACGAACCTTATGAATTTGACGGAAAACATTATATCGTTGTAATTAATGAAGTTTTAAAAGCGGGTCCAAAAAAACTTGCTGAGGCGAGAGGTGCTGTAATACAGGACTATCAAGAAAAGCTCGAAAAAGATTGGTTAGAAGAATTGAGAAGTAAGCATGTACTTACCGTTCAAAACGAAGTTTTATATAGTCTTGGTGAGTAAATTAAACATATTATCTTTCTGGAAGGTTGTTCTTATGAGCAGCCTTCTTGTATTTTTATTTTCCTGTAATTTTCAAAATGAAGAAATCGTTTGTGAAGTTGGTAAATATCAACTTTCAGAAACTGAACTAGAGGATTTTATTGTCCTCAATGATGGTAGCATAGAAAATAGTGAAGATCGAGAAAAAGCTATTGAAGAGTGGGTTGACATGCAGCTTCTAAAATTAGAACTCGAAGATAAAGCTCCTGAGGTTTTAAACTTGAATCAACTGAAAGTCGAAAAAGAATTAGCTGAAAGAAATTTATTTGAACTAGAGAACCGATACATCATAGAAAACTTAGATTCGAGCATAACAGATTCAGAGATACAATCGTATTACGAAAAACACCGAGACAATTACGTTCAGCAAAGTTATATTGTAAGAGCTTTATACATGAAGGTTGCTGACACTCTTGGTGATCACAACTCGTTAGCCGAGAGTTTCCTGTTAAAAAATGATAAACACAAGGAGGATGTTAAAAAATATGCCAACCTTTATGCTACTAACTTTTATTTTGAAGAAAAGAAATGGATCTATTTTGAAGATTTAATTCGCGAGATTCCAATATCTGAGAATAAAAAAAAGGAGCTCATTGTAAATAGAGGTGATGCCATTTTTAAGGAAAATGGATTTACTCATTTCATCAATATATTGGATTATAG
>Ga0114916_1001774_pt1 | contig 11881 bp, 8 predicted proteins | sample MalvirAntarct_66_FD_83501 | JGI IMG/M metagenome (GOLD analysis project Ga0114916, IMG submission 83501) | Marine viral communities from the Global Malaspina Expedition - Malaspina viral metaG Antarct_66 | ecosystem: Environmental > Aquatic > Marine > Oceanic | place: West Anvers Island... | reverse complement strand
GAAGAAGCCGATGCCGGTCTCCGGCATGGCGAAGACGGTGGCCTCGGTCACGACGCGATGCGAGCCGTGGATCGAGATGCCGACGCCGCCGCCCATGGTCACGCCGCTCATCAGCGCGACATAGGGCTTCGGGTAGTGGAAGATCCGCCAGTCGAGCGTGTACTCGTCGCGGAAGAAGGCGGCCGTGTAGCGGTCGCCGGACCGGCCGGCGTCGTAGAGGCGCCGGATGTCGCCGCCCGCGGCGAACGCGCGCTCGCTGGTCGAGCGGATCATCACGGCGAGGACGCCGTCGTCGTCCTCCCATTCCCGCAGCTGGGCGTCGAGCGCGTGCACCATCTCCAGCGTGACCGCGTTCAGCGCCTTCGGCCGGTTCAGCGTGACGATCCCGAGCCCGCCGGCCACCTCGAACCCGATGTCTTCGCTACTCAACGCCCCTACCCCGTTCCGTCACTGCGCCAGCAGCCGCCGCGCGATGATCACCCGCATGATCTCGTTGGTGCCCTCGAGGATCTGATGGACACGCGTGTCGCGCACGTAGCGCTCCAGCGGGAAGTCCTTCAGATAGCCGTAGCCGCCGTGCAGCTGCAGCGCCTTGTTGCAGATGTCGAAGCCGGCATCCGTCGCGAAGCGCTTGGCCATCGCGCAGTGCAGGGTCGCCTCCGGATCCTTGGCGTCGAGGGCGGCGGCGGCACGCCAGACCATCAGCCGTGACGCCTCCAGCATCGTGCCCATGTCGGCGATGTCGAACTGCAGGGCCTGGAAGTCCGCCAGCTTGCGGCCGAAGGCCTCCCGCTCGCCGAGATAACTCCGGGCGGCGGCGAGCGCCGCGCCGGCCGCGCCCAGCGAGCAGGCGGCGATGTTGATGCGGCCGCCGTCGAGGCCGCGCATGGCGATCGAGAAGCCTTCGCCTTCCTCGCCCAGCCGGTTGGCGACGGGAACGCGGCAGTCCTCGAACATCACCATGGCGGTCGGCTGGCTGTTCCAGCCCATCTTCCGCTCCGGCTTGCCGAACTTCAGCCCCGGCGTGTCCTTCTCGACGACGATGCAGGAAACGCCCTTCGGCCCCGGCTCGCCCGTCCGCACCATGCACACGTAGAGGTCGGTGGCGCCGGCGCCGGAGATGAAGGCCTTCACGCCGTTGAGGACGTAATGGTCGACGTCGCGCTCGGCCCGCGCCTTCAGCGCCGCCGCGTCGGATCCGGCGCCCGGCTCGGTCAGGCAGTAGCTGGCCAGCAGGTCCATCGACGTCAGGCCGGGCAGCCAGCGCGCCCGCTGCTCCTCGCTGCCGCGGACGTCGATCATCCAGGCGGCCATGTTGTGGATCGACAGGTAGGCGGCGGTCGAGGTGCAGCCGGCCGAGAGTTCTTCGAAGATCAGCGCGGCGTCGAGCCTGCCGAGGCCCGAGCCGCCGACGTCGTCGCGCACGTAGATCCCGCCGAAACCGAGCGCCGCGGCCGCGCGCAGCGTCTCCACGGGAAAGACGCAGTTCTCGTCCCAATCGGCGGCCTGGGGCGCCAACTGCTCCGCCGCGAACTGCCGGGCCGTTTCGCGAAACGCCTGCTGCTCTTCGGCCAGGCTGAAATCCATATCCTCGACATCGATCCGTGAACGTCGACTGCGATCATACCGGCCGGACCGGTCCCCGCAAGCGTGCCCGGCGGGACGGTCGGCGACGCGTTAACCATTCCGTCATTGCCTCGGGCGGATGGTGCGCTACCTGCGACAACGGGTTCGATTGCAGGCACCTGCCCGATTTCATACTATCCCACGATAAATCTGCACGAACGGACGCGGCCGGACAGACATGGTCAAGCTTCTGAAAGACGTCGCCGACGCACAGACGCACGAGAGCACCGTTCGCGGCGAGGCCCGCCCGAGCGGCCAGTTCCCGCGCGTACGCATGCGCCGGAACCGCCGCGATCCCTGGACGCGCCGCCTCGTCGCGGAGAACAGGCTCAGCGTCGACGACCTGATCTGGCCGGTCTTCGTGCAGGAGGGCGAGCGCAAGACGTCGCCGATCCCGTCGATGCCGGGCGTGGCGCGCCTCTCGATCGACCGTCTGGTCGACGCCGTCGGCGAGGCCGCCGACCTGGGCGTTCCGGCGATCGCCATCTTCCCGGTCGTCGACGAGCGGCTGAAGTCGCCCGAGGCCGAGGAAGCCTGGAACTACGACAACCTCGTGTGCCGCGCGGTATCGGCCGTGAAGGCCGCCTTCCCGCAGGTCGGCATCGTCTGCGACGTGGCGCTCGATCCGTTCACCAGCCACGGCCAGGACGGGCTGATCCGCGACGGCTACGTCGTCAACGACGAGACCCTCGACGCCCTGATCAAGCAGTCGCTCGCCCAGGCGACCGCCGGCTGCGACGTCATCGCCCCCTCCGACATGATGGACGGCCGCGTCGGTGCCGTCCGCGATGCGCTCGACGCGCACGGCTTCGAGCATGTCCGCATCATGTCCTATGCGGCGAAGTACGCCTCGGGCTTTTACGGCCCGTTCCGCGACGCGGTGGGCTCGGCCGGCTTCCTCGGCGCCGGCGACAAGAAGACCTACCAGATGGACCCGGCGAACACCGACGAGGCCCTGCGCGAAGTCGCACTCGACCTCGCCGAGGGCGCCGACATGGTCATGATCAAGCCCGGCCTGCCCTATCTCGACGTCATCCGCCGCGTGAAGGACAAGTTCGCGGTGCCGACCTTCGCCTACAACGTCAGCGGCGAGTACGCGATGCTGAAGGCCGCCGCCGCCCAGGGCTGGCTCGACTACGACCGCGTGATGATGGAGAGCCTGCTGGCCTTCAAGCGGGCTGGGTGCGACGGCATCCTGACCTATGCCGCGGTCGAGGCCGCCGCTCTCCTGAAGAAGGGCTGAGCCGACCTCGGCTCCGCCGCGCGGCGCCGACCGCCGCGGTCGCTGCTCCATTCGCTTCCGCACCGGTCGTTCGCGAGAACGACCGGCCTAATGCGTTTGTGTTAAATAGAATAATTTTCTGACACTGCGCACCTCAGGTCCGATCCGGCGCCTGAGATTGATCCAGCCTTCAAAAACGCCGAATTACACATAGAACAAATCTTGTTGATCGAAAATGCAATCGACTTGTCACGACCGCCGCAGCGCCCATCTGCCAGCGCTGCGAAAAGGTCTTAACCTGACGGAAGCAACTCGCTTCTAGGCTAGCATCGATTCGTCCGAGAGGGCGAAACATTGAGGTCGGCAGAACATCTAAATGATTGATGGCACGATGATTTTCAACAGCCGCGCCGGCAGGCCATGACTCTCGAGGCTGAGGCGCGCCGTCGGCGTGCCGTCGATGACCTCGAAATCGTGGGCTCGCAGGCCGAGGAGCGATTCGACCGCATCGTCCGGCTCGCGGCGAGCCGTTTCTGCGCACCGATTTCGCTGATCAGTCTGGTCGAAAGCGACAGGCAGTGGTTCAAGGCGCGGATCGGGCTGGACCGGGAAGAAACGCCGCTGTCGGAGGCCTTCTGTGCCCACACGATCGCGCATGACGGTGTCACGGTGGTGCCGGATACCACCCGCGACCCGCGCTTCGCCGACAATCCCTTCGTCACCGGCCCAAACCAGGTCCGCTTCTATGCTGGCGCTCCTCTGATTCTGAGCACCGGTGATCGCGTCGGGACGCTGTGCATTAAAGACCACGATCCCAGAGACGGCTTCTCCGAACGCGACAGGCAAGACCTCGCCGATCTGGCCGCCCTCGCGACCGATCTGATGGAGCAGCGGGTTGCGGGGATGCGTCACGCGACGACCGAGACACGCTATCGCGATATCGTGGACTCCGCTGCGGCGAGCATCGTCGTGGTCGATGCCGACGGCGGCATCGTGTCCGCCAACCCGGCGACGGCGGTCATCTTCACCAGGGACGGGTGCTCACTGGAGGGTGCCCCGATCAGGCTGCTTTTGCCGGATCTTCCGCACCCGGCCGCGAACAACGACGGCCCGGCACACGCGGCGTTCGAGTTTCAGGGCCTGCGGGGCGACGGCTCGGACGTTCCGGTGGACGTCGTCGTCAACCGCTGGCACGACAGCCGCGGCCGCGCATTCGCAACGCTGATGATGCGCGACCTGACGGCGCGACGCGAGGCAGAGCGCGCCTTGGCGGCATCGCGAAGGGAAACGGACGCGGCGCGCGCCGCGGCCGAGCGGGCGTATCTGCGCTTGGAAGACGCGGTAGAGGTGATGCCGGGCGGCTTCGGCCTGTTCGACGCCGAGGATCGGCTGGTCGTATGCAACGCGAGGGCGCGCTCGCTCTACGCCCCGGTCGCGCACATGCTGGTTACCGGAACGCGCTACGAAGACATCTTGCGGGCCTGCGTCGAAGCACAACTGTTCGTCATCCCCGATGGCATGGCGGCCGAGGACTGGATCCGGAACCGGCTCGACTACCATCGTCTTCCCGCTGGCCACGAAGACATCCGGCTCAGCGACGGGCGATGGATCCGCCTCGAAGACCGGGGCACCCGCGACGGCGGTTCCGTCTGCGTCAGAATCGACGTCACGGCGTCGAAACGGCGCGAGGCATCGTTCAAGCTGCTGTTCGAAGGTAACCCCGTGCCGATGTGGCTGCACGATCCGCGATCGAGACGGATCGTAGAGGCCAACGCCAACGCCACCTCGCTCTACGGATACGATCGCGAGAGCTTCCTGGCGATGTCGCTTTCCGACATTGAGATCGAACCCGCGCTCGGCGGCACGTCGGAGAGCGTGACCGCGCACCGCCACAGGCGCGCCGACGGCGCCGTCATCGACGTCGAGATCGTCCAATCGCACATGGTGTTCGAGGATCGGGAGCTGGTCCTCTGCGGCCTGCTCGACGTCACCGCGCGCACCGAGGCCGAAGCGTCCCTGCGCTTCGCCCGGGATTCCGCCGAGGAAGCCAGCCGCATGAAATCCCAGTTCCTGGCCAACATGAGCCACGAACTGCGGACACCCCTGAACGCGATACTGGGGTTCTCGCAGCTGCTGACGGAGGGTATCGCCGGACCTCTCACGCCGAATGCGCGAGACTATGTCGGATACATCGACAGTTCCGGCCAGCATCTTCTCTCGATCATCGAGGACGTGCTCGATCTCTCGCGGTTCGAAGCCGGTCATCTCAAGCTCCACGAGGACGAGGTCGACCTCGCCGATACGATCGCGTCGGCGATCGATCTGGTCCGGGGCAGCGCGGTGGAGCGCGGCATCGCGATCGACCTCGACATCGCCGCCGAGACCTGCTGCGTCCGCGGCGACCCCATCCGGCTGAAGCAGATCGTCGCGAACCTGATTTCCAACGCGGTCAAGTTCAGCCACCGCGACACGTCGATTTCGATCGGTGTCGTGGCCCCGCCCCGCGGCGGGCTGGATCTTTCGGTCGTCGACCACGGCATCGGCATGGCCACCACCGACCTCGCGATCGCCATCGAGCCGTTCATGCAGGTCGAGGGCGGACTGAACCGCCGGTTCGAGGGCTGCGGCGTCGGCCTGCCACTGACGAAGTCCCTGGTACATCTCCACGACGGCACGCTGGCGATCGACAGCGTGCCTAACAAGGGCACCACGGTGCGGGTCACGTTTCCGCCGAGCCGCGTGGTAGCCCGGCAGAACGCCGGGCCTATCGGAGCGTCCTTTTGAACGAGCCCGCAGCGACAGACGACATGGACGAGCGGCGGCCGGGTGACCTTCGGACTCTCGACGCCGCTGCAGAGCCGGAGTTCGACAGCCTCGTCCGACTCGCGGCCGGGCGGTTCGCCGCCGCCGTGGCGGTCGTCATACTGTCGGACGGCGACCGGCAACGGCTCGAAGCCCGCGTCGGCGTCGGCCCGAGAACGTATCCCGCGGCGGGATCGATAGCTGCGGCATCGGCGGAAACCGGCGCCGCGATCTGGACAGAAGATGCGTCACGCGACAGCCGCTTCGCCTCGGACGCGCTCGTGCTGGAAACGGCGGCACGGTTCTGTGCGGCGGCGCCGATCTACGGCGCGGGCGGCGGCTCGATCGGGGCGCTCCTCGTCATGGATCCGACGCCGCGGTCGGTTTCGCCGACGGACCTGGGCGATCTCCAAACGCTCGCCGGCTTGGTCGGAGACCGGCTGGAGCGCCGCCGCCGCCAGCTCTCCGACGAGATGACCGAGGCTCCGTACCGAGCCCTCGTCGAACTCTCGATCAGCGCGATCATCGTCATCGACGAGAAGGGCATCATCCGAGCGGCCAATCCGGCGACGGAACAAGTGTTCGGTGTCCTGGGCGTCACGATCATCGGCCGGAACATCCGGGTCCTCATGCCCGAACCGGACCGGTCGGGCCACCAGGGATACATTGAACGCTACCTGGAAACCGGCGAGCGCCGGATTCTGGGCACGGGACGCGAGGTCGAGGGCCTGCGCGCGGACGGCTCGGTATTCCCAATGAGCCTGCGCATCGTCGAATGGCGCAATCCGGCCGGCGTTCGCTTCTTTACCGGCGTGGCACGCGATCTGTCCAAGGAGAAGGCGGCAGAGCGTGCCTTGGTCGAAGCCCGCAACGCCGCCACCGCGGCGCGTGAGCGACTGGAGGACGCGATCGATGCGCTTCCCGAAGGCTTCGGCCTCTTCGACGCCGACGATCATCTGATTGCCGTGAATGCACGGGTGCGGGCGCTCTATTCCGGGATACGCGGAGACCTGCTGGAAGGAGCGCGGTACGAGGATCTCCTGCGCGCGACCGTCGAGCGCGGCCTGTTCAAGCTGCCGCACGGGACCGACACGGAGACCTGGGTCGAAGAGCGGCTCGCCTATCACCGCGACCCCGAGGGCGTGGAAGAGATCGAACTTGCAAACGGGCGCTGGGTCCGGTTCCAGGAGCGGGTAACCCGCGATGGCGGCAGGGTCGGCCTGCGGATCGACATCACCGGCGCCAAGCAGCGGGAACAGGAGCTGCGCCGGTCGATGGAAGCGGCCGAGGCGGCCTCGCGGTCCAAGACCCAGTTTCTGGCGACGATGAGCCACGAGTTGCGCACGCCGCTCAATGCGATCATCGGCTTCTCGCAGCTGCTACTATCGGGAATCACCGGCCCCGTCCCGGACGGCACCGCAGAGTATGTCAAGCTCATCGCTCAATCGGGTGAACACCTGATCGAGATCATCAACGAGGTCCTGGACCTCGCACGGATCGAGACCGGGGAGCTGACCCTGAACAGGCAGCAACTCGACGTCGCCCGCCTCCTGACGACCGTCGTCGAAGAGGCGCGTGAGCAGGCGGAACGCCGCGGCATCACCCTCGCGCTCGACCATGTAGACGCGGTTCCCGAGATGCGCGGCGATCCTATCCGGCTCAAGCAGATCGTCGCCGAACTCGTCGCCAACGGCATCAAGTTCACCGCCAGCGGCGGGGTCCGTGTCGCGGCGAGCCTGGATAAGGGCGCCGGCCAAGTGACGATCCTAGTCTCCGACACGGGCATCGGAATGCGGCGCGAAGACATCGCGACCGCGCTCGCGCCGTTCGCCCAGGTGGATGCGGGGCTCGACAGACGCTTCGAAGGATGCGGTCTCGGGCTGTCCCTGGCTGCGCGCCTGACCGCCCTTCATGGCGGCGAACTCACGATCGACAGTGTCCCGGACGTCGGCACGCGCGTGCGAGTTCGCCTGCCGCTGGGCGAGCGCGGCGCGTGGATGGACGACGCTGGCGTCCCGCGCTGACGTGCAGCCGGGCTCCGTCGCTCAACCGGGCTCCTCGGACAGCGCTACGCCACGCCGCGGCGCCCGTCGCCGATCGGAGCCGACCGCGTCCCGACGCCGGACCAGCGGGATGAGAGAGAGGCACAGTCCCGCAACCAGGACCCACCAAACCGGCCGGATCGAATAGGAGAAATCCAGGTTCGCCGCCAGGATCCGCATCGGATCGACGCCGGTCGCGGTCGCGAACCAGGTGACCTCCACGACGACCGTTGCCACCGCCGCAATCGCCGCCACTGCGGCCAAGACCGGCGCACTTGTCGCGTACCCGCGCCAGTTGGCGAGGCGATAGCCCATCGCGAGCAGGAAGAGCCCGGCCATGATCGTCGCCTGGGTGACGTCGATCTTGGACTGCATGAAGAAGTGCAGCAGGGCGAGCACGGCGATGACGTATGCGATGCTGTGCAACCGCCCCCAGTTCCGGCCGAGCCGCCGCACTGCCCGGTCTGTCGATGTCGCACCGAGTGCGGCTAGACCCAGCAGTGCCGCGAAACCGATGGTCAGGTAGATCCGGCGCAGGATCTCCGAGGCGACGCGGGCGATGTCGAGGTTCAGTTCGACGGCGTACAGCATCAGGTGCGCGAGCCCATAGGCCAGCGCCGCCAGCCCGACCATGCGCCGTACGAGAACGAGTCGCGGCCACTTCCCGATCCGCCGCAGCGGTGTCACGGCGAGCGACAGAAGCAGGAAACGGACCGCCCACTCACCGGTTTCGTGAATCACCGCCATGACCGGGCGCGCACCGAGGGCGTCCATCCATAGCGCCACGCCGATCCACGTCGCCGGCACGCAGAGGCCGACGAGCGTCACGAGCTTCAGCGGGGAAAAGCCGCCGCTGCGATCCGTCCAGGGTGTCACGATACCGGGTCCCGAAGAGGTGCGTTCGGTCCTAGTACGCACGGGCGGGGCCAGTCGTAACGCCCCGGGCGGTCACGGAAAGTTGAGGCCGGGCGGTCTGCCGCCGCCGGCCGACCAGTCATGCCTCGACGACGACGTACTGTTCCTCGACGGTAACCGGGAAGGTCTCGGCCTGCAGCTGCTCGGGCTCGCCCGACCGGGACGCGTCACGCCCCAGTTCGTCGGCGAGATCCGCGCCGGCGGCGACCGCGACCGCGAAGGCAGGCGCCTTCAGTCTGTCCGGGTCGATGCGCGAGCGGCCGGTTCGGATGTCGAACTCCCAGCCGTGCCACGGGCAGCGCAGGATCTCGCCACGGCGCGTGTAGGCGTAGTCGCCGGGCTCGTTCGCCTCGACCAGGCCGATCAGCTTGCCCTCGCACAGGCTGCCGCCCTGGTGCGGGCAGCGGTCGAGGATGCCGAAGAACTCGCCGTCGACGTTGAAGACGACGACCGCCCGGCCCTTCACCATGACGCGCTTGCGGCTGCCCGGCGGAATGTCCCGGACCGGGGCGACGACGTGTTTCGACATGCCTGCCTCAGAGCCTGTCGGCGTAGACCGCGCGGGCGTTGTCCATGAAGAACTTCTGCCGCTGCTCTTCGCCGACCTTCGGCGGCAGCACGAACGTGGGGTCGTCGAAGTCCCAGTGCGGGTAGTCGGTCGCGAACAGCAGCCTGTCCCAGCCGATCCAGTCGATGGTGTCGAGCAGGTGCTTGCGCGGCTCCGGCTCCTCCATCGGCTGCGTCGTCAGCCACACCTGCCGGCGGATATACTCGGACGGCAGCATCGAGAGATGCGGCGTCTCGTCGTGCATCCGGGTCGCCAGCTTGTCGAGCCGCCACGCCAGCGGCGGCAGCCAGGCGAAGCCGCTCTCGACCAGGATCAGCTTCAGCGTCGGCAGCCGCTCGAACACGCCCTCGAGGATCATGCTGGTCAGCAGCGCCTGGCTGCACTGCGAGTGCCCGACCATCTCCTCGATATAGTAAGAGGGCCAGCCGCTGCCCGAGACGGGCGAGCCGCCATAGCCGAAGGCGTGGATGGCGACGGGCAGGCCGGCCGCGGCGGCGGCCTCGTAGATCGGCCAGTAGCGGCGCTGGCCGGCGGGATCGGCGGTGCGGCTGAGCAGCAGCACCTGGGCATAGTCCCGGTTGCCGGCGCAGCGCTCGATCTCGCGCGCCGAGGCGGCACCGTCCTCGTAGGGCACCACGATGGAGGCCTTGAGGCGCGGCTCCTTCGACGTCCACTCCGCCACCTGCCAGTCGTTGATGGCGCGGCAATAGGCGATGGCGAAATCCAGGTTCTGCATCCCCTGCCCGCTGCGCAGCGGATTGAGGATGCCGAGCTGCACGTTCAGCGGATCGAGATGGTGCTCGCGCATGAAGTCCAGGTCGCTGCCCGGCCGGCCGCCGTTCGGCGGATAGGCGTCGCGGCGTGCGGCGTCCGGCTGCCCCTTCGGATAGGCCGGCCCTGCCTGATAGCCGTGCCGCGGCAGCGATCCATAGGTCTGCATGTGGTGCTGCCAGCGCTTGTCGAGGAAGGGGAAGACCTCCTTCTCGATCGACTTCGGGCTGGGATGGATGTCGCAGTCGGCGATGGCGATCCGCGTCTGGGCCGGGCGCTGCGTCGTCGGGCGATCAAGGACCTGGGTATCCATGGGGGCGGTCATTGCACCGTCTCCGTCAGGCGGGCGTAGGTCGCCCGCGGGTTGTCGACCATGATCTTGCGGATCAGGTCGGGCGACAGCCCCTCCGGCAACGCCGCGTCGCCGTCGAACTGCCAGTGCGGATAATCGGTCGAGAACAGCAGCAACTCGTCGGAGCGCATATGGTCGATCAGCCGCTCCAACTGCTCGGGGTGCGGCGGGCCGTCGACGGGCTGCAGGGTGAAGCGCACATGCTCGCGCACGATCTCCACCGGCGGGCGGTCCACCCAGGGGATCTCCATGCGCAGCCCCTTCCAGTACTTGCCGAGCCGCCACAGATGCGCCGGCAGCCAAGTGAAGCCGCTCTCGATCATGACGACCTTGAGCGCCGGGAACTTGGCGAAGACGCCTTCGCAGATCAGGCTGGTGAGCGTCTGCTGGAAGGCGAGCGCCTGGGCCGCATAATCCTCGGTGTAGTAGTTCGGCCAGCCGACCGGGGTGACCGGGTGCTTGTAGGCGCCGCCGGCATGGATGCCGACCGGCAGGCCGTGGCGCTCCGCCGCCTCGTAGATCGGCCAGTAGCGGCGGCGGCCGAGCGGCATCTCGTCCATCGCCAGCATCAGTACCTGGACGAAGCGGCGATCGGCGGCGCAGCGCTCGATCTCCACCACCGCCGCCTCGGGCGACTGCGGCGAGATCACGATGGAGGCGCGCAGGCGCGGCTCGCGGTCGAGCCACTCGCGCGCCATCCAGTCGTTGACGGCGCGCGCGAAGCCGGCCGCCATGTCCTCGGAGAAGAAGAGCTGGACGCCGTACAGGCAGTTGCAGATGGCGAGGCTGGTGCCGAATCCGTCGAGCGCCTGGGTCCGTAGCATCTCAAGGCTGGTACCCGCCTTCCCCGAGGCCGGCCGCCAGTCCGGCCGTGCCGTCAGCGGCGCGTTGTTCGGATAGGCCACGGAATCGAGTTCGTGCACGCCGCGCTGCTCGACCATGTCGCGCCAATGGTCGCTGAGATAGGGCAGCAGCGCCTTGATGCTCGGGACCGCCGGGTGGATGTCGCAGTCGATGCCGCCGGCTGGAACCTTGCTGTCGCCGCCTGTCGTACCCGGCGCGGGCATGGGTGGATGCGCGTTCACGTCTCTCTCCCGCGGCCCGCCTCGGCGCCTCGCGGACGCCGGCAATCTGTCCGGACCTTCTTATGCCCGAATTTGAGGCCGGGCCGCCCGGATGTCAAACGCCGGGGCGCCCGGTCCGCGGGCCGGAGGAGGCACCGCCCTGCCGTCAGCCGGGGATGAGCTGTCCGGCGAGGGCGCTGATGCCGATGCCGAACACCGCCGCACCCGCCAGCCGCGGCGCGAGGGCCGGCATGGTCCAGGCGTTGCGCGCGGCGAGCAATGCCGCGCCGACGCCGATCGCCGACTGCACCAGCGCGAGGCCGGCGAGATAGGCCCACAGAGCGGTCGGTTCGGCGCCGACGATGGATTCGCCATAGGCGTAGCCGTGGAAGATCCCGGCGACCGCGACGATCGGCAGCCACACGCCGCGGCCGGCTTGCGCGGTGCCGCGCGCGAGCAGCACGCCGGCGAGGACGACGCTCGCCGCGATGACCAGTTCGGCGAGCGGCAGGTCCACGG
>Ga0114916_1001773_pt1 | contig 11883 bp, 12 predicted proteins | sample MalvirAntarct_66_FD_83501 | JGI IMG/M metagenome (GOLD analysis project Ga0114916, IMG submission 83501) | Marine viral communities from the Global Malaspina Expedition - Malaspina viral metaG Antarct_66 | ecosystem: Environmental > Aquatic > Marine > Oceanic | place: West Anvers Island... | reverse complement strand
TAAAATAGACAAAAGATTATTAATGCTTTACTTTAATCAATATATATTACCGTTTAAATAAAGGATTTGGAACTTTGTTAACAATTCCTTAAATTTCGGCTGCTATACAAATTAAAACTCAATTATGAAAAAATTATTACTCTCCCTTTCCATATTCTTGGGGTTAGGTTCTATCTCGTTTGCACAAGAGGCTTATCCTTGTCACACAGATGAAAAGACTGCGGAATTCGTTCAGTCACTTTCTCCGCAAGAAAGGGTTCAATATGAACAGGAAAGAGCCAATTATCTACAAGAAATCCAAGACTTTATTGCTGCTCACCCAGAGTTGCAGTCTAATTCAGGTGCGCGCGCGGTACAATATACTATACCTGTAGTTTTTCACATTATTCATGCGGGTGGACCGGAAAACATATCCAATGCTCAGGTAGAGGATTGCATTCGCGTAATGAATGAAGATTTTCAGATGCTCAACTCTGATGCGGCTAATGTCCAAAGTGAGTTTTTACCACTTGTTGCAGATATTGAGGTTGAATTTAAACTTGCTCGCAAAAAACCGAACGGTGATTGTACTAATGGTATCACAAGAACTTTTTCTACTGTAACTAACGGTGGAGATGGTGGAGACCGCGTTTCTGCGGTTCAAAATGAGCACGGAAACTGGCCTGGAGACAGATATTTAAATGTGTTCGTTGCAGCAGACATTGGAGGAGCAGCGGGTTACACACAATACCCATACTCTTCAGCTTGGGGAGGTGCAGCAATGGGTAACGGTATTCATGTTCTCCATAATTATGTAGGTAGTATTGGTACTGCATCTACTTATACAAGTAGAACATTAACTCACGAAGTAGGACACTGGTTCAATTTGCCTCACCTATGGGGTAGCACAAACAATCCAGGTTTAGCTAGTAATTGTAACGAGGACGATGGAGTTAACGACACTCCTAATACTGAAGGTTGGACCTCTTGTAACTTACAAGGGACTACTTGTGACGGTAATAAAGACAATGTTGAAAACTACATGGAGTACTCTTATTGTTCCAAAATGTTTACCCTTGGTCAAAAGGCAAGAATGCATGCAGCACTAAACTCTTCAACAGGAGGAAGAAATAACTTACACAGTAGTTCAAATCTAACTTTTACTGGAGTAAACGCGCCTGATATAATGTGCGAAGCTAATTTCGAAGCAGACAATCGTGTTGTTTGTCCAGGACAGTCAGTTACATTCACCGATTATTCTTTTCACGGACCTTCTAATTGGAACTGGCAATTTTCAGGTGGTACACCTGCGACTTCAAGTGCTCAAAATCCAGTGATAACTTATAATACTCCTGGAGTATATGAAGTAACTTTAACTGCGTCAGATGGGACAAATAACGCTACTGAAACTAAGACAGCATACATTACTGTTTTAGAAAACAGCTACAGTCTTCCATTCCTTGAAGGATTTGAATCTTACGCAAGTCTTAACGACTCGGAATGGGCTGTAGATAATCCTGAAGGGAATCAATTTTTATTAGAGTCAAATTTCGGTCATTCGGGAAATAAATGTGTGAGACTTGATAACTTTGGTCAACCAACTGGATTGTTTGATAATCTTTATTCTCAACCTATAGATTTAAGTACTATATCAGATGCAGTTACCCTTTCTTTTAGATACGCTTATAGAAAAAGATCTGCGGGTAATGAAGAGTGGTTGAGAGTGTTTATTTCTAACAATTGCGGAGAAACTTGGGTGCAACGCAGAACAATTAAAGGAGATAATTTGAGTGCACTGACTGCGTCTAGTGCTTGGGAACCAACATCAGATAATGATTGGACGACTGTTCACATAACAAACATCACAAGTTCATACTGGGTTGACAACTTTAGAACGAGATTTGAATTTGAATCTGATGGAGGTAATAATTTCTTCATAGATGACATTAATATTTACAGTGGTGGACCTAGTGAACTAAGCCTTAACGAGCAACAGGGAGAGTTTAATGAGTTCGTTGTTTATCCGAATCCCGCTTCAAAAGAAGTTAATGTTTCCTTCAGTCTAGAAAGCGCTCAAAATGCAACTGTCTCATTAACAAATATGCTAGGTCAAGACATAAAAAGTTATAATCTCCAAGGTGCAACAGGTAAGAATCTAGTACTAATTGGAACTGAACAACTTGATGCTGGTGTGTATATTGTTAAAGTAACGACACAAGGAAAAGAACAAACAAAAAGGTTAGTTATAGAATAATTGAAAATATAAATTTTTTAAAAAGGCGGGATTTGTTCCCGCCTTTTTTTTTGCAATTCAACATAGTAAACATTCAATTTTATATCCCCAAACGATCAAAGCTCTTATTGATTACTTATCTTTGCACATTATTATTATGAATTATTAATACAAGTCATATGAGTACAGCATCACTTTCTGATCAAGAAATACTTAGGAGAGAAACCCTCGAAAAACTTCGAGAACACGGGATAGACCCTTATCCCGCAGCGCTATACCCTGTCTCTCACAAAGCGCTTGAAATAAAGGACAACTATAAAGAAGGTGAAAAAGTTATCGTGGCTGGTCGTTTGATGCGTAGAAAAATTCAAGGAAAAGCTTCTTTCGGTGACCTACAGGACTCTACTGGACGTATTCAGTTGTATTTTAATCGCGATGAAATTTGCACAGGGGAGGATAAATCAATGTATAATGACGTTTTCAAAAAAATGCTTCATTTAGGTGATTTTATTGGTGTTGAAGGAACGTTATTCAAAACACAGGTTGGAGAAATTTCCATAATGGTGAAAGAATTTAAGATGCTTTCTAAATCTTTAAAGCCATTACCACTCCCAAAGACAGACAGCGAAGGAAATGTACACGATGCATTCACAGATCCGGAGCAGAGATATCGTCAGCGCTACGTTGATCTAGTTGTCAATCCTCAAGTGAAAGAAATATTTGTAAAGAGAACAAAACTTTTTAATGCAATGCGTCAATTTTTTAATGACGCTGGTTACATGGAAGTCGAAACACCAATATTGCAGTCAATAGCAGGTGGTGCTGCAGCGCGACCGTTTGTAACTCATCACAACGCGCTTGATATTCCTCTTTATATGCGTATCGCAAATGAGCTTTACCTAAAAAGATTAATTGCTGGCGGGTTTGATGGTGTATATGAATTCTCAAAGAACTTCCGTAATGAAGGAATGGACAGAACCCATAACCCTGAATTCACCGCTATGGAAATCTATGTTTCCTACAAAGATTACAACTGGATGATGGACTTTACAGAACAATTATTAGAACATTGTGCAATCGCTGTAAACGGAACAACAGAAACAACATTTGGAAAACACAAAGTTGATTTTAAGGCGCCCTACAAGAGAATTACAATGCGTGATTCTATCCTTGAATTCACAGGATTTGATATTTATGGTAAATCTGAAGAAGAATTAAGAGCTGCTGCAAAATCAATGAAAATTGAAGTAGACGAGACAATGGGTAAAGGAAAACTCATTGATGAAATTTTTGGAGAAAAATGTGAAGGAAACTATATACAACCTACGTTTATCATTGATTACCCGAAAGAAATGTCGCCACTTTGTAAAGAGCACAGAGAAAATCCTGATTTAACAGAACGTTTTGAGTTGATGGTCTGTGGAAAAGAAATTGCAAATGCCTATTCTGAATTAAACGACCCCATTGAGCAAAGAATTCGCTTCGAAGAACAAGTAAAACTTGCAAAAAAAGGAGATGACGAAGCAGGAGAATTAATTGACCAAGATTTCTTAAGATCTTTGGAGTACGGAATGCCCCCAACATCTGGTTTAGGAATCGGAATGGATCGTTTGATTATGTATTTAACTAATAATCAATCTATACAAGAGGTTCTCTTTTTCCCGCAAATGAAACCAGAGAAGTTTGAGGGTGCTGGTCCGGAATTAAATGAAAACGAAAAACTTATTCTTGATCTTTTACAGAAAGAAGAAAAAATGAACCTTAATGTTTTAAAGGAAAAAACAGGGCTGAGTAATAAGCAGTGGGATAAGGGTTTAAAAGGTTTAAGAAAGCATGATTTGATTAAAGTAGAGAAAGTAGGCGAGGATTTAATCGTCGAACAGTCATATTGATTCAATTCGTCTTATTTATAATGAAGATGAACAAATAATAATTAACTTTGCGGCCAGGTATTTCTCTTATCAAAAAACAAGACAAGAGACGAAAAACGACTCATGAGCATCGGAGGTAAAATCAAAGATTACGTTCTATTTACGAAGTTTAGACTGTCGTTTTCGGTAATTATTTCCGCGCTTTCAGGATTTCTTTTTGCGGGAGGCGGGACAGGTCTAGAGGTATTCTATCTACTTGTTGGTGGGATTTTAGTGACAGCAGCAAGTAACGGAACCAATCAAATTATCGAGCGCAAGTTGGATATTTTGATGAATCGTACAAACAACCGTCCACTGCCACAGGGAAACATGAGTGTTTTGGAAGCCGTAATTGTTGTTATTGCTAGCCTCTCTGTTGGTTCTTGGATGCTCTACCAACTGAACCTAAACTCTATGATTCTTGGGCTTCTCGCCTATGTTTCATATGCTTTTATTTACACTCCACTTAAACGTGTTACTCCATGGTCAGTAATTGTCGGGGCATTTCCTGGTGCAATCCCCCCGATGTTGGGTGCAATTGCAGTTACAAACGAATTCGGACCTATGCCTGGAGCTTTGTTTTTTGTTCAATTTGTATGGCAACTCCCCCATTTTTGGGCAATTGCATGGATTTCTCACGATGATTATCAAAAAGCGGGTTTCTACCTTTTACCCTCAAGTTCCGGTAAATCAAAAACATCAGCATTTCGAATTGCATTTTCGGCTTTAATGCTTATACCTTTTACACTTTTTCCATGGGTTTTAGATATGGTCGGAATTTTTAGTGTACTGGCCGCGTCAGTGCTAGGATTGCTTTTCTTCTTGATCGCTTATAAATTATATTTAACCTTGGAAGATAAAGACGCTAGAAAATTAATGTTTGCTTCTTTCATATATCTTCCGCTTATACAATTTGTGTATGTTATTGACAAATACTTCTTTTACACGAACCCCTAGTTTGTTGAGTTGTTTAAATAATAGAATTTTACATTAGAAAAACTTAATACAATGAAAGATAAATTTGATAATTCTTACCCGCCCGAGGTTCAAGAAAAAGCGAAAAAGAATTTAGTTTGGGTAACAGTATTCAGTATTACCATGTTATTTGCGGGTTTGACTTCTGCTTATATTGTATCAATGGGTGGTAGCTTTTGGGTGAAAGTTAACCTTCCATCAGTGTTTTATATTAGTACAGCTGTAATTTTAATTAGTAGTGTTACTTTATACTTTGCGACAAAAGCTGCTAAAAACAAAAATGTTTCAATTGCTCGAGGATTTGTGTTAGTAACACTCCTATTAGGTCTTTTATTCGGTGTACTCCAGTTTTTAGGTTATAAAAAACTTGTTGATAATGGCGCCCATTTCGTTACACATATCATTGTTAGTGACGGTAGATACGGTGATTATTTTGAGATCAAAAAAGACGGACAGTTTTTAGAGGTTGAGAACAACCAATATGTTTTTCAAGGGGAAAAGTTGGAAGGAGCGCAATTAAAAAGCTTTCAGGATTTTGCTGGTCAATTTTTAAATAACGAAAAAGATCAGTTGTCCAACATTGATTATGGCTCAGAATATACGCTTTATTTTAAGGGAGAACCCTTGGCACTAGTAGAAGGAGCACTCATTAAGCCTAATGGTGAGCAACTTGGACTGTTAAATTACGATCGTTTAAGAGCGCTTTCAAGAAACATTGTTGATAATAGAGCAGACTTTTTTATGCGGGGTGAACTCGGTGAAGACTTTGAACTTTTATACAACGGTAAAGAGTTAGAATATAAAAACAGAAAATTGATGATAGATGGACAAGAACTAAGTAATAATTTCCAAAATAAGCTTCTTAGAGGTAACCGAGACACGAGTACAGCTTATTTTTATATAATAACTATCTTACACTTGTTACATGTCGTGGGTGGAGTAATTTGGCTACTTGTGATGACAAAGCGCTCATTTACAGGTGAAATAACTGAAAAAAATGCACTTGCTCTAAAGTCCGGATCAATTTTCTGGCACTTTTTAGGTGTTTTATGGATATATTTATTACTATTTTTGGTTTTTATTCATTAAACTTGCAAAAAACTCTTAACAATGTCAGGACACGCTTCTAAAGAAATCGATACTACTGCGTCATGGGGAGGGAAAGTTTCTCCATTCAGCGTAAGTTATGGTAAATTAATGATGTGGTTTTTCCTCGTTTCAGATGCTTTAACATTTGGCGGGCTACTCGTTGCCTATGGATATACTAGATATACTTATAGTGGTATGTGGCCAATCGGTGAAGAAACCTTTGAGGCTCTTCCATTTCTAGGAAACGGATATCCACTTGCCTATGTTGCATTAATGACTTTTATCTTAATTGTTAGTTCTGTTACTATGGTATTGGCAGTAGAAGCTGGACACAGAATGGATAAAAAAGGGGTTATTAAATGGATGTTAGCAACAATCATTGGAGGATTTTTCTTCGTTGGCTCTCAAGCATGGGAGTGGAGTCACTTTATCCATGGAACTAAATTCGGTCGCGTTCAATTGCACGATGGTTCTTCTGCAGTTGTAAAAGGAGAGTTTGGGAAAATAAAAAGTTTTGAAGTTATCAAGGCAGGAGCTCACTCACCAGCAGAAGGAGAATTGATCACAAATGAAAACATCTCTGAAGAAGATGGTGATTTAATGCATGCATTTCATCACGCTGCCGAAGAAGGTCATCTTGAAGGTTCTGGTCCTCAAGACTTGAAAATTCATTTACATGATGGTACGATTGCTAAAGTAAATCGCGAAGCTGACGAAAATCTGCAACTTTTAATTAAAGAGCCAGGTGATAAATATGCTGTTTCCCTTCCTTCTGATGAAGACACACGTATTAAAGGTGAAAAAGCTAGCGAACTATACTATGAAGCATTAACCGCAGGTAAAGTTATCTACGGAGCAAATATGGAACAAAACGAATATGGCCCACAACAATATGGTCAATTCTTTTTCTTCATTACTGGTTTCCACGGATTCCACGTTTTTTCCGGAGTTATCATCAATATATTGATATTTATCGGTGTACTTAGAGGAACATATCACAGAAGAGGTCATTACGAAATGGTTGAAAAGACTGGTCTTTACTGGCACTTTGTCGATTTAGTTTGGGTATTTGTATTTACATTCTTTTACCTTATCTAAGTTTCAAAAAAAGATTTAAACCTTAATTATACGTTATGGAAAGAGACGATGTTATAGAATATTCCTTGAATACTCACCACTCAGAAGAGGAGGGTAAAAAGGTAAGAAAGAAAATTTGGTTTGTAACTTTATTACTAACAGTTGTAACAGCTGTTGAAGTTATACTTGGAGCGATGGTAAAACAAGGTAGTTCAATGTGGACAACCGTTAAGATTTTGTTTATCGTTTTAACATTACTTAAAGCAGGATATATTGTATTGACGTTTATGCATTTGGGCGATGAGAAAAAAGCGCTTAAGTGGATCATACTGTTGCCCTACTTTATATTTATTGCATACTTGATGTTCATTGCCTTTAATGAAGGATCTGCTGTAGGTGAGCAAATGTAAATCAATTATAAAAACATATTAGCGTGGCTAAACAAAATAATAAAGCCGGTCGTTTAAAACCCCTCCTTATGGTTGTGTTGGTTTTTGGACCGGCTCTTTTTTTAATTTTTATTTCACTCAACAAGTGTGAACATAAGTTCCAAACACTACCAAAATATGGTGATATTGGTGAGTACGAATTCACGAACTCCGAAGGAGATATCATTTCAAACCATACTCAAAAGGATAAGGTCACTTTGTTTACTACAATTCAAACTACATGTCCTGAGCAATGCGCTATTGATTTAGCAAAGTTTAACTTACTGATTTATCAGGATTATAGGAAAAACCAAAAAAACCTGGGTCATGTAAAGTTTGTGTCTATTGTAACAGATGCCGAAGGTAATCCCGTGAAGAATTTAGATGAAATCGTATATACACTGAATGATATCATTCAAGGCTTTGATCCTTCTATTTGGAATATTGTTACTGGTGATCCAAAACAAGTTTACGATATCGAAAACAACGATGTAAATTTATACGATGCAAAATCAGACAGCGCGTTTGCCAAAAAACCTTATCTGGAAACTATGCTCATTGTGGATAAACAAAATCAACTTCGGTTGGTTAGAAGAGGAGACCAAGAAGGGTTAATTCGCGATTTTAAACAACATGTGGCATTACTTCAAAAACAATACGACAAGGCTGCAGCCAAAGAAAAACAAGATGAAAATAAGTAGCGTTTTTTATATTTTATTTACCTGCTTATTCATTTTATCGTGCGAAAACAATTCTGGACAAAAGCAGAATGAATCAGGTCTGCCATACATTGGTCATCACGATATCGTCTATGAAGAAATGGAAGGATATAAGCCTGGAGACACCATTTATCATACGGTTCCCGATTTCAAATATTTAACGCAAGACTCTACTTTCTTAGAATCGAAAGAAATTAAAGATAAGATCTGGGTTGCAAAGTTTTTCTTTACACATTGCCCCACGATTTGCCCTCCTATGACTTCGGCAATGAAAGAGGTCAATGCGGCGTTGAGCGACGTTTCAAACGAAGTTATTTTTCTTTCTTTCAGCATAGATCCTGAGAGAGATACTCCGAGCAGATTACAAACGTACATAGGTCGCCACGAAATCAAAGCTGACAACTGGTACTTTTTAACAGGAGAAGAATCTGAAACACATCGGCTAGGGGTAGAAGGATTTAGAATTCACGCTGAAGCAAACGATGCATCTCCTGGAGGATTCGCACACAGCCCAAACTTCGTGCTTGTCGACAAAAATCAGAACATTCGCGGGGTGTATGATGGTTTAAATAAGAAAGAAAGAGATAGATTAATAAGCGATATACGAAAACTTTTAGAATATCAAAATGAATAGAACACTTCCAAGTCCCGAAAAAGTTAAACAATTTAGAAAGTTAATAATTGTTTTATCTATAATTATCCCAATTGCAGTAGCCCTTTTATTTGGAATTAAGATTGAGGGAGCAGATTTTTCCTTTTTACCGCCCATTTACGCAGGCATAAACGCTTTAACAGCTGTTGTGCTCATTTCTGCGCTTGTGGCTATTAAAACAAGACATATTACCTTACACCAACGTCTAATTCAATTCGCGCTCTTGCTTTCTCTGCTTTTTCTTGTTGCGTACGTGCTATATCACATCACATCGGATTCAACTGCGTACGGAGGCGATTATAGAACAATTTATTTGATTATTCTTATTTCACATATATTTTTGAGTGTTGTAGTAATTCCCATTGTTTTATTTACATATCTATTTGCTTGGCAAGGCAATTACGAGAGACATAAAAAATGGACTCGTTATGCATTTCCTATTTGGTTGTATGTTGCAATTACTGGTGTGGTGGTTTATTTAATGATCTCACCCTATTATTAAAGAACAAATCACAGAGCATCTTGTTAATGGTACATAACTTTCAAGTAATGTATCAAATAAAAAGCACTCAATTCGTAAAATCAGATCTTGACACTTGTTGGGATTTCTTTTCTTCACCGAAAAACCTCCAAAAAATCACTCCCGAATATATGGGTTTCGATATAAAAGTTGAACTCCCCGAAAAAATGTACGAAGGTTTGATGATCGAATATACCGTAAGGCCGCTTTTGAACATTCCAATGACTTGGATTACGGAAATAAAATATGTACACGACAAAAAATTTTTTGTCGACGAACAGCGGAAAGGTCCTTACAAACTATGGCACCATGAACATCATTTCAAAGAAGTAGATGGCGGAGTAGAAATGACTGATATCGTTAGTTATGAATTACCATTAGGTTTTCTAGGCAGATTGGCTCATCCAATCCTCGTCAAAAAGAAATTAAAAGAGATTTTCGACTATCGCTTTAAAAAAGTGGAAGAGTTATTTGGTTAATTCTTCTTGCTTGAAAAGATCTAGCACCTCTACTAAATTATTACAAACTTTGTCCGCTAGCATCAGTTTAGGCTCGTGCGAATGAGTTCCATCCGGGACTGCAATAACTTTCATTTTTGCGGCTTTTCCGGCAATTACTCCATTTAAAGAATCTTCGATCACCAAACATTTGTCTGGCGCACTATTTAAATCTGTCGCTGTTTTAATATAGATTTCGGGATGTGGCTTTCCATAAGTTAAACTCTGTGCAGAATTTGTCACATCAAAATACTCTTCGATACCTAAAACTTTCAAAGTTGCTTGAAGCAAAACATCATAAGAAGACGTCGCTAAACCAATCTTAAAACCCCCTCTTTTCAAATAATCGAGCAATTCCACAACACCGTTCATCGCCTTTCCTTTGGTTGAAATTACATGCGTCATTTCGGACATTATTTCTTCAACAACTTCTGGCTTAGTTTTCTCTTTCCATGGATATAATGCATGCCAATAATCAACCACCTCATCAATACGTAAACCAACCGTTCTTTCTCCTCCAACAGCAACAAAGTCAATCCCCACGGATGCAAATACTTTTATTTCCACTTCCTTCCAAAAAGGTTCAGAGTCAATCAAAACTCCATCCATATCGAAAATTACTGTATCTATATTTTTTAGCATGTCTCAAATATAAACTTATCGTTTAATACGATACAAAAAAGCTGCATCAGAGAGCCTTTCTTCATTTTCTTCAGAAATATAAATGAATTCATCATCAACAGCTATCCCTTCTTTTTGAGTGAAATAATCAAAACCGTAATAAACATTTGTCTTTTGAAATTCTTCATTCTTCCATTCAAAAACATAGACTTTTGAATACGTCATTAAAAATAACAGATTGCCATATAAAACTCCATCTGTTGCGCTATCTTCCATCCAACTTGAGGCTTCGAGATGAATGTCTGGATATCTCTTGGGAATTTGTTTCACTGATTTTGTCGAGAGACCATACACCTTTATTATTCCATCAAAAGGTACAGTGCGATTTTTTGTGAGTACAAATAGACTATCATTCCGATAAATTAAAGTTTCAGCATCATAATATAAGTTCTTCTCATCTGGAGGAAAGTTTTTTTGATCGGGATAATTAAAATCGATGGTTTCGGCTTGAGCGGTGCTATCAGAAACAACTTCTTGAATAGAAACACTATAAATTCTTTGGTCGTTTCTTTTGTTTTCATTGTTTCCAATGTCACCAATATAGAGTGTTGAATCACCATCATAAACTAATGCTTCCCAATCGATATTTTTAGCGATTTTAATTACACATTTATTCAGCACTATACCTTTTTCATTAAACACATACAACGCATTTTCATTACCAGAATCATTTAAAGATATGAAAACATCATTGTATTTGACCAAAGCAGAAGACTCGTGAAGCTCCTTTGGCAACTCAGCAATTTTTTCCTGAGAGATGGCTAAACAACTACAGAGTATAAACAGTAATAATGTAATTCTCACAATTAAATTTTTGATGAATATATCAATTTGTAAGCGAAAACAGTGCCGAAAGAAGAATCCTTAATCGAAATATAATACCAACTCGGCTTCTTTATCTATAACAAATGCAATTGTGGGGGATTTTAGTTTAAACGAATTAGCTACTTTTGCAATTAAATAAGGACGAATAATGTTAGCTCCTGGCTCAAAAAATTGGATCGTAAAATATTTTGAACTAGTTCAAACTGGGGAGATTGAATTGTCCTTCCATGTTCCTGAAGAAGTTTCTAAAGAAGAGTATCTTCATACAATCTTCTTTCAGTCTGGTTTGGTTTTCGGG
>Ga0114916_1001772_pt1 | contig 11885 bp, 4 predicted proteins | sample MalvirAntarct_66_FD_83501 | JGI IMG/M metagenome (GOLD analysis project Ga0114916, IMG submission 83501) | Marine viral communities from the Global Malaspina Expedition - Malaspina viral metaG Antarct_66 | ecosystem: Environmental > Aquatic > Marine > Oceanic | place: West Anvers Island... | reverse complement strand
GGTCAGCGCACCGGCGATCGGGGTCGACGCGACGATCGCGCCGTTTGGCCTCACTGGCGACGGCATGATGGAAGTCCCGGCGGACGGCAGGACGGTCGCCTGGTATCGCTTCACCGCAGTGCCCGGGGCAGCGGGGAACGCAGTCCTCGCCGCCCATGTGGATTGGGCCGGCGCCCCGGGCGCGTTCTACCAGCTTCGCCACGCCCGTCCAGGCGATTTGGTCCAGGTCACGTCGCCGGAGGGCGCGTCCGTTACGTACCGGGTCGACACGGTCGAACTCGTCGAGGCACGCGTCGCGGACATCGCTGGCATCGTGGGAGGGAGAGACGGTCGCTCGACCCTCACGCTGATCACGTGCGGTGGACCGTTCAACAGGGCGATTGGTGCATACGAGCATCGGGTGATCGTCCGCGCCTCGCTCGTGCCATCCGTCCCGCTGTCGGACGCCTGAACCCCTCGATGGGTTCTTGCACTCTCTGAGGTTCTCTTACGCAACGTCCCGCTTGGGTCTCCCCATACATCCAATGAAGCCATGAACCGTAGGCAGCTGCCTGGGGATGCGCTTCGCGTGGAGGGTGGGCGGAATGTTGAGCGGACGAGCACGCGGACGGACCTACCTGGTCTTGATCGGTCTGGTGATGGCAGCGGCACTGACCATCGTCGGCACGGTGCGAGCAGGCGACGGCATGGAGGCCTTCGAACTCGACGGTGACTGGGCGGCAGATTCGGGATCAGACTGGTCAAACAGTTCCCCGTACGCCCTGTCAGATGAGTTCGGGGAGAAGGAGAACACCGCCGCTCCGGGTAACTCGCTCGCCGGAACCACGTACCCCTACCCCACGCGGGACAACCAGAACGCACCGACGAAGGCTGACCTCATGGCCGCCTGGATCGACACGCACCAGGATGCAGATGGCCTATACCTGTTTCTCGCCGCCCAGCGCGCGAGCAGCAATCAGGGCGGGCCCGGCGGGAACACCTCGGTGATCTTTGCCCTGCACCGAAGCAGCACCAGCCTGACGAACGGTGACCTGCTCGTCGTCATGGACTTCGTGAACGGCGGCAGCGTCGCCGTCCCCAGGGTCCTCCGTTGGAACAACACCGGCTGGCTCAGCCTCTCGCTCGACAGCAGCGTTGCGCAGTCCATCGCGAACCTTGACGGCGCTGCTGGCCCTGACGGCCCGCTCGCGGCTCACACCTTCGTCGAGGCCGGCATCCACCTCGACAGCCTGGCAGCCCTCGTCGACGATGGATGCTTCGACTTCACGCAGCTCTGGATCATGACGGCATCGTCCCCGAGCGAGGATGCCACGCTCCAGGATGTCCTCGGCAGCGGCGCCATTGACCTGGGCGCCGCGGGAGTGCCCGCCAGCACGTGCGGGACTGTTTCGGTCAGCAAGGTCGTGGAAGGCGATGCGCCCGACTCCAGCTGGGCGATCTCCATCACGCCGAATCAGGACGGCTTGACGTCCCAGGTGGTGAAGCACGGCGACACGATCAGCGGTGTGCACGTGGGCACCGATGCGCCGGTGACGATCTCGGAGAGCTCGGTCGAGGGCCTCGACTTCACGGCGACCTGGTCCTGCTCGAACGGGTCATCCGGCGAGGGCGCTGCGTTCCAGATCACTGTCACCCCCCTCGAACATGTCGAGTGCACGATCACGAACACCGTGGACGTACTCCCCCAGGTCACAGTCACGAACACCGCCGGCGTGTCCTCCGTGCCGACCGGCGGCGCGAACGTTACCTACTCGTATGAGGTCGAGAACACGGGTGCCGTAGCCGCGACGATCGCTGAGTTGGTCGACGACCGCTTTGGGGTCCTGTCCGGCGACGAGGACTGCCAGGTTGGGACCATCCTGCTGGGTGGGAGCTCATGTGTCTTCGAGGCGACATTCCTCGTGCCCTCAGCGGAGGCTGGCGAGACGCACATCAACGTCTTCACGGCGACGGTCGTGGATGTCCAGGGCAATGACGCGTCCGCTGACGACGCCGCGACGGTGACGTACGTTGCCGGCCCCGCCGCCATCCTCGTGACGAAGTCGCCGACGCCAGCCTCGGTGCCCGCTCCGGGGGGACAGGTCTCGTTCGCCGTCGAGGTCAGGAACACCTCCGATGCCGACACGGTGGTGATCACCTCACTGATGGACGATGTGTATGGCGATTTGGACGGCCAGGGAACGTGTCTCCTCGACCGAACGCTTGAGCCGCAGGCTGCGTACAACTGCTCCTTCATCGGCAACGTGACGGGGTCGGCCGGCGACACGCACGAGAGTACCGTCAGTGCTTCCGGGTACTCGACGGCCACGCGTCAGGAAGTCAGTGCGGAAGCTCGGGCTACCGTTTCGATCACTGCTGCAACGCCGACCCCGACCCCAACGCCAACGCCAACGCCAACAGGGACGGGGACGCCGCCGCCGCCAGCGCCGTCCGCTGACCCGGTGTCGACGCCAGCGCCCACCTTGCCTCCTACCTCGACCCCATCGATTCCGACCGTGACGGTGCTTGGTTCAACCGCGCAAATCGAGAAGGAACTCAGGTCTGCGGAGATCGCTCGCGTTGGTGAGAGCGTGACGTTCCGCGTACGTCTCACGGTCAGCGGCGACACGCCGGTCAGCGACGTGGCGGTCATCGACACCTTCGAGTCGCAGTACCTGGAGTTCTCGAGCGCGTCAGGTGATTGCGCCCTCGTGGAGGGGCATCCGGACCCGTCGCACTCAAGCGTGATCTGTTACATCGGTGACGTGTCGCCCGCGAGCGGCGCCACCCCCGGCACGCAGGTGTTCGAGTACGAACTGACGTTCACGGCGGTGGGAAGCACGCTTCCCGGGACGACGATCAACGAGGCGATCGCCTCGTTGGACCTGGACGGGGCGGGGCCAGGGGCTCCCGCGGAGATCGGCCCGGCCACCGCCGCTGTCGAAGTCATCGAAGTCCTCGGACTGCAGCTGCCTCCGACCGGTGACGGTTCCACGAGCACTCCGAGCGGTGGCCCCGCACCGGCACTCGCGCTCGGCGCGATGGCGCTGGGTGTGCTGGCTGCGCTCGGGGTTCGGCGTCATCGGCAGCGCTAGCCGGGCGGGTGCGCGGACATGGGAGGGAGCCCGAAGGCGCCCTCTCATGTCTGGTGCGGTGCCGCAGGATGCGATGACTGCCGCGCTCGGAGCGTGCGCTCCTTCTGCAGGAGCAACGAACTCGCAGGGGCCGCCGACCGAGGCGGAGACATGCGGAGGCGCGTGGTCGACGTTCGCGAGCCAGACCAGCTGCTGGGTGAGCGTCGAGACGCCGAGGATCGCCGACAGTTCAGTCGCTGTCTCGCTTGCTGATGCCTTCGCGCCGACCTGCCGCATCGCCCCGAGCAGCTCGTCGCCCGCCCACTCCGCGACCGAGTACGGCGACGTGGTCGGATGCGCGTCCGGGCGTCTCGACTTCGCTGCAGGATCCCTTCACGTCCACTTCAGTGCTCACGCTCGTGGGGATCCGGTTCAGGGGGTAGGTCACCTGCGCGCGAGTGGCGCGGACGAGTGAGCCAGTGCGACCTCCGCGCCGCGGGGCCGCTGGAGCAGGCCCTTGAGGACGCCCCGAGGAGACTGAAGCCGGATCTCGCCGTTCCCCCGGTATCGTGATCCCTGAGGAGGGAGCGCCATGCGCGACGCCATGCGCGACGGGGCGACCGAGGAACGCACGCGGGCGACGGGTGAGGCACTGCTCGCGCGCATGGACGCGTACCGGCCGCGGGCCGCCGAGCGGGTCCAGGACTGGCTGCTCACGGACGCGCTGGCGAGCGATGCGTTCCGGGAGCGGATGCTGCGGTTCGTCGACGTGTTCGCGACGGTGGAGCCGACCGGGGATGCTGAGGCGTTGCACCGGCTGCTGCGCGAGTACTTCCCCGCTGACCTCCCGGGTGCGCCGCGGTCGCTGCGGTGGTTGCTGCGGCTGGCCCGCGACCCGCTCGTGCCCTCGACGGTCGTGCTCGAGGCGACCCGGCGGGCGATCGCGCTGTTCGCGCGGCGCTTCATCGCGAGCCCGGAGGCGGCGGACACGGCGCGGTTGCTCGACGAATTGCGCGCGCACGGACGGTACCCGTCGTTCGACCTGCTTGGCGAGGCGGTGCTGAGCGAGACCGAGGCGGACGCCTACGAGGCGCGCTATCTCGCGCTGATCGGGGACCTGGCGCGGCACCCGCTGGCGCGCGCCCTGACCCCCGGCGGCATGCCCGCGCTACAGGTCTCACTCAAGCTCTCGTCGCTGACCTACCGCTTTACCCCCATCGACCTCGCCGGTTCCATCGAGCGGGTGGCGCCGCGGCTCGATCGGCTCGCGTCCGCGGCCCGCGCGGCCGGCATCGGCCTGTGCGTGGACGCCGAGCAGTATGAGACGCGGAACGTGGTGTGGGGTGCGTTCCGGCGTGTGTTCGGCGTCGAGGGGCCGCACGCCGACTGGGCCGGGGCGGGCATGGTGGTGCAGGGGTACCTTCGTGACGCCGATGCACACCTGGAGGCGGTGCTCCGCGTGGCGCGCGAGCGCGGCGTGCCGTTCCAGGTGCGGCTCGTGAAGGGGGCGTACTGGGACTACGAGACGATCGTCGCGGCCGCGCACCGCTGGCCGCCACCCGTGTTCCAGGAGAAGGCCGCCACCGACGCGATGTACGAGCGGTTGCTCGCGCGGCTGGTCGAGCAGGCGGGCGTCGTGTCACCGGCGGTGGCGAGCCATCACCCGCGCGCCCATGCGCTCGCCGAGGCGCTCGGGGAGGCGCGAGGCCTGCCACCCGGCACGATCGAGCACCAGGTGCTCCACCGCACGCTCCCGGCTCTGAGCGAGGCGCTGACGGAGCAGGGGTGGTTGGCGCGCGACTACGTGCCCGTGGGCGCACTGATCCCCGGCATGGCCTACCTCGTGCGGCGGATCCTCGAGAACGCCTCGCAGGCGGGGTTCCTCGCGATGAGCCGCACCGGCGACCGCTCCGGCGACGTGCTCGCGCCGCCCCCGACGGTCGACGATCCGGCCGTGGTGGCGCCCGACGACGCGCCGTTTGAGCGTGCCCCCGCCGCGCGCTGGTTTGCCGCGGACTTCCGCGAGGCGTTTGAGGCGGCACTCGAGACGGCCCTCGCCGCGCCGCCCGCGCGCTGGCCGCTCCCCGCCGGCGTCCCCGGGGCGGGCTGGGAGCCGGTGATCAGCCCGTCGCACCCGGACGCCGGCCCGATCGGACACGTCGAGCACGCCGGCGCCGAGGGGATGGCGGCGGCTGTCGAGCGCGCGCGGGAGGCGCTCACCGAGTGGCGGGCGCGCCCCGTGACCGAGCGGGCCGCGGTGCTCCGGCGTGCCGCCGACCTCCTCCTCGCGCGCGGCCACGAGTTCGCGGCGCTGATCGTGCGCGAGGGTGGGCGCGACCGCGCCGGGGCGTGGGCGGAGGTCGAGGAGGCCGTGGACTTCCTGCGGCTCTACGCAGTCGCGGCAGAGGAGCTGTGGCGTCGCCACGGCGCGGTGGTCGCGCCGCACGGGGTCGTCGCGGTGATCCCCCCGTGGAACTTCTCGCTCGCGATCCCCTGCGGGATGACCGTCGCGGCGCTGGCCTGCGGGAACACGGTCATCCTCAAGCCCGCCGAGCACACCCCGCTGATCGCGCATCGCCTCGTCGCGCTCCTGCTCGAGGCGGGCGTCCCGCGCGCCGCCGTCCAGTGCCTGCCGGGGGAGGGCCGCACGGCCGGCCGCGCGCTCGTCGAGGACCCGGGGGTGGCGATGGTGGCGTTCACGGGATCGCGGGGCGTGGGCACGTGGATGCACGGGGCCGTCGCGGTGCAGCCGGACGCGGACGGCCGTCCCCGGAGCGTGGTCACCGAGATGGGTGGCAAGAACCCGGCGCTGGTCTACGCCGACGCCGACGTCGACGAGGCGGTCGAGGGGGTGTTGCAGTCGGCGTTCGGGCACGCGAACCAGAAGTGCTCCGCCGTCTCGCGCGTCCTTGTCGAGCGAGGCATCTACCCGCGCTTCCGGGACCGGCTCGTCGACGCCGCGCGCTCGTGGCGGGTGGGCCCGGCAGAGGAGGCGGCCACCGCGATCAATCCGGTCATCGCGTTCGCCGCGGCCACGCGTCTCGCCGAGGCCGCAGCACGCGCGCGCGAGGAGGGGCAGGTGCTCCTCGACGACTTCGGGCCGCGGCCGGGCACGCTCCTGCACGGGCCGCTGATCGTCGAGGTCGCCGCCGCCGACGCCCTCGCCGCGCGCACGACGACCGAGGAGCTCTTCGGTCCGATTCTCGCGCTGATCCCGGTGGAGGGCCCGGCAGAGGCGTACCGGATCGCGAACGGCACCGGCTACGGGCTCACGGCCGGCCTCTTCTCGCGCAGTCCCTCCGAGATCGCCCGGGCCGAACGCACGATCGAGGCGGGACATCTCTACGTGAACCGCGCGACGACTGCCGCCCGCCCCGGGATCGAGCCCTTCGGCGGGATCCACGACTCGGGCACCGGCCCCAAGGTCGGCCACCCGGGCTACCTGTGGGCGTTTGTCCGCCGCACGGACGCGCCGCCGATCGAGGCGGACGTGGCGCCAGCCGCGCCGGTGCCGCACGAGCCATCGTTCATGCCGCCCGTCCCCTGGGACGTCCCCCTCGACGAGCGGCTCGTCATCCTCCGGCACGCCGCGGACCGCCTCGGCGATACGCCGCCCGGCCGGGCGCTCAGTGCCGTCGTCGAGGCAGCCGGGCACGAGCTCGGAGCGCCGGCCGACACGGTCGCCGTCGCGGGCCAGGACACCGAGCTGCGGTACGACCTCGCGCGCGGGCGGGGCCTCCTGCGGGCGACCGGCGAGCACGCCGCCTCGTGGCTCGCGGCCGCCCTCGTCGCCGGGAACGGCGTGGCGGTGATCGACTCGCCGGGCCTCACGCACGTCATCGACGCCCTCCACGCTGCGGGCGTCGACGCGGCGAGCCTGCGGGTGGAGGCCGGTGACCTCGCCCGGTGCGTCCGCCTGGCTGCGGAGCCGAGCCTTGAGTTCGTGGCCAGCGACGGCGGGCCGCTGCGGTCACTCGCGCGGGCGGCCGGGCCCACGGCCGAGGGGCAGCGCGGCCTGAAGGCACTCCTCGGTCCGCTGACCGGTCCGCAGCCGGGAGACGCGGGCTTCCTCCAGCGCTTTGCCTGGGCTCGCGTGACCGCGATCCGGACGCTGCGGCACGGCGCGGACCTGCGGAGTGGGATCGCGGAGCAGGCGGATTGAGACGGGTGGCGGTGCACAACGGGCGGGCATGGCCGATGCGTCGCCCGGCCTCCGACTCGGGAGCGCGGGCTCTTGTCGGGCTAGCGATCGGTGCGGGCCCATCGCGCTCAGACCGTGTGCCCCTCTCAAGCTCACCGCCCGATTAGCTTGTCCGCAACACCTTCTTGTCGAACTTCCCCACCGAGGCCTTCTGGGCGCTCCTCATTCGTGTCGGTGCATCGTTCCTGCTGGAGCGCGACGCACTCGAGCGCCTGAGAGGGCCCGAGGCCGACAACGGACCTGATGAGGTGCATGTGGATACAAATGCGAAGGCGAACAAGCCTTGGTGGAGACAGGGGAGTCCCTATCCCTCGTATCCCTACACCCGATCTACCTCACTCGGCAGTCCGGTTCGATCAGAGTCCCATGGGGCATCTTCAGTCGCGTAGCGAGAGAACTCAGGGCGAGAGTACGGTCTCTCCAGAGGTCAAGGTCCCCGCAGCCGGGACTCACCTCAGCACCGCTCTGTTCTTCGATTGCCGGCGTGTCCGCGGCGCCCTGCGCCGATCCGGCGAACCACCGACTCGTGATGCCTCCACACCGAGTCTCCGGCAACCGTGACGCTTCCCGCATGAGGGGCTGCGCCGCGAGCTGCCCGCACTGCAACTCCTCCAGCACCGGCCGCCGAAAGAGCCGATGCCACTGGCACCATTGCCGAAGGCCTAGGGGGTTCGCATTGTTCGTCGATGTAAGTGTGAACAGAGGGGTGCCGGGAAGAGGGGGCGCTGACAACGCTCCCGGAGGCCTTACCGTCCGTTCGGCACCGAGGGCTCCTGGACTTGGGTAAGGCATCGGGGGAGGTGGGCGAGATGGCAGAGCTAGCGACGCGGAGTCAGATCGAGGACCGGCGACCGAGATGGCGGAACTGGGCACAGAACCAGGTCTGTGCGCCCGTGGCGATCCACCATCCCACCACCGAACAGCAACTGGTCGAGATCGTCCGCCTCGCCGCGGATGCCGGTCGCCGCGTCAAGGTCGTCGGATCAGGCCACTCCTTCACCGCGACCGCCCTCACGGACGGCGACCTCGTGGAACTCGACCGCTACACCGACATCCTCCACGTGGATCACGCCCGCCGCCAGGCCACGGTGCAGGCGGGCATCCGGCTGTACGACCTGAGCGAGCGCCTGTGGGCGCTCGGGCTGGCCATGCCGAACATGGGTGACATCGCCTATCAGTCGATCTCTGGCGCCGTCGCGACGGGCACGCATGGGACGGGCGGGCGCTTCGGCGCACTCGCGACGCAGATCGTCGGCCTGCGCCTCATCGACGGCCACGGCGCGGTGATCGAGTGCTCGCGCGACCAGGAGCCGGAGGTCTTCCACGCCGCCCGCGTCGGCATCGGTGCGCTCGGCGTCGTCTCGACCGTCACCCTGCAACTCGAGGACGCCTTCAACCTGCACGCGCTGGAGCAGGTACTGCCGATCACGGACGTCCTCCAGAAGCTGGACCGGCACGTCGAGGAGAATGAGCACTTCGAGTTCTTCTGGACACGCGGGTCGCCCGGTGCCTTCACGAAGCGGAACAACCGCACCGGCGCGCCAGCTCAGCCACTGTCCCGGTGGGAGCGGTTCCGCGACGACGTGCTCATCGCCGACGTCGCCCGCAACGGCCTGTTCCAGCTCGACCGCGTCGTGCCGCCGCTCTCGCGCGCGCTCCGGCGTCGGTTGCCTGCGACCAACCGCGAGGACTACGTCGACCGGTCGTACCTGGTGTTCACGTCGGCCCGCAGGGTGCGCTTCTACGAGATGGAGTACTTCATCCCCCGTGAGCACGCGCGCGAGGCGTTCGAGCGGGTGCAGGGGGTGATCCATGGCAGCGGGATCGACGTGCGGATGCCGGTGGAGTTGCGCTTCGTCGCCGCCGATGACATCCCGCTGAGCCCGGCCTTCGGCCGGGAGACCGCCTCGATCGCGGTGCACATGCTCCGTCACCAGGAGTTCCAGCCGTTCTTCGAGGCGGTCGAGACGATCATGCAGAGCTACGACGGCCGGCCCCATTGGGGAAAGCTGCACTTCCAGTCAGCGGACCAACTGGCGCGGCTGTACCCGGAATGGACGGCGTTCCAGTCCGCTCGTCGACAGCTCGACCCGGACGGCCGCTTCGACAACGCCTACCTGCAACGAGTGCTGGGCCCACGCTCAGGCTAGGCGAGATCTGACGTTCCGGCGTCGACGCGGATGGTGCTGTCCTAGCCGCCCGCCAGCCAGCGGGCGTTGTCCTGCCCGACGGTGCGAGGTGGCCGCGTCGGTCCGAGGGCGTCACCGTTGAGGCGGAAGCCGATCGCGGGGAGTTGCACGGGGGTACCGCGCGCACCGACCGGCAACTCGTGCAGCAGGTCCCGCGCTGCCGGCTGACCCTCGCGGAGCACCTCGCCGATTGAGCGCACCCGCGCCGCTGGGACGACGGCCGCGTCGAGGAGCACCTCCCACTCCGCGGCGGTGCGCGTCCGGAACGCCGCTTCGAACAGGGCGCGGAGTTCGTCCTGGTGCTCCCGCCGCACCGCGGGCTCGATCCACCGCGGGTCGGTCGTCCACTCCTCGTGGCCGAGGGCGCGGCAGAGGTCGGCGAACTGGTGCTCGTTGTTGGCGGCCAGCATGACCTGGCGTCCGTCCGAACCCTTGAAGCACCCGGACGAGGGCGCTTGGCTCGCCGCCTCGTTCCCGAGCTTGGGCATGTCGACGCCCGTGGTCGCGGTCGCGACGACGTTGTTGGCCATCAGGTTGAGCGCCGTGTCCAGCATCGCGACATCCACCGTCTGCCCCTCGCCCGTCCGGTCTCGCTCGCGCAGCGCCGCGAGGACCGCGAAGGCCGCGTTCAGGCCGGTGGCGTAGTCGATGTAGGGCGCCCCGACCTTGAGTGGGTCCATCTCCTCCGTCCCGGTGGTCTGCATGATCCCGCACATCGCCTGGACGACATGGTCGTAGGCGGGCCGGTGGCCGATCGGGCCCTCGCCGCCGTAGGCCGAGATCGAGCAGTAGACGATCCGCGGACTCCGCTCGCGGACGGCCGCCTCCCCGATGCCAAGGCGATCCGCGACCCCAGGCCGGTAGTTCTGGATGAAGATGTCGGCCTCGGCGGCCATCTGGAGGACCGCATCCGCGGCACCGGGCGCCTTCAGGTCGAGGGCGACGCAGTCCTTGTCGGCGTTCTGGGTGCAGAACCCGAGGCCGAGTTGCTGCGCGGCGAGGTCGGCGAAGGGTGCAAACGACCGCGCCAGTTCCCCCGCCGGCGGCTCGATCTTCACGACCTCCGCCCCGAGGAGCGCGAGCTGGTAGGTGCAGTACGGGCCGGCGAGCACCTGCGTCAGGTCGATCACCCGGATCCCGGCAAGCGGTGCGGGGCGCGTCATGGGAGGACTCCTTGCCCGGGACCACCGCGCCGGTGCGCTCGATCCCGCTGTGGGGCCGCAGGGCGCGACCGAGGAATTCATACCACCGGCAGGCTCCCGCGACACGGAACGTCACGGACGTCACTGCCGCACCGACCGATCCTCCGCCGACAGCCACGGCCGCCGCTGCTCGTCTGCCGGCGTCCGCCAGATCCGGCCGAGCGTCCCGCGCGACGCCTGCTGGACGCGGCGGCGGGTGGTGAGCAGGACGGGCAGCGCCACCCCGAACCGCGCCGTCGCCTCCTGCACCGCCGCCGCGAAGCGCGCCTCGCCCCGCTCGTCTTCGGCGATCACGAGCACGCAGGGCGGCGCCTCGTGGGTCGCGCGCCACACCTCGCGGTCGAAGTAGGCCGCGATCCCCGCGAGCTTGCGGAGGTAGTCGCGCCGCCGCATCGTGCCGCGGTCGTACTCGAGCAGGAAGGGCGCCGCCGCCGCACCCGCGGCGTCGTGCGTGAGCACGCCCGCCCCGTCGGGGCGGATCCAGTAGGTGCGCTCCCGGTGCTCGAAGCGCACGGTCGCCTCCGCCTCGCTCGACCAGCTCGGGCGGGGCAGTCCCGCGCGCAGCGCGTCGCGGGCGAGCAGCGCCCAGCAGGCGTTCACGCCGACCGTGTGGTCGAGGTTGCGGCGCAGGTAGCGCAGGCGGTTGCCGCCGCGACCCCGCCCGCCAGTCTCGGCGGCGATCGCGGCGTGTACCGCGTACCGCAGGTCAGGCACCGCCTCGCGCGCGGCCAGCACCCCGAGGCCGGTGCGGGTCGTGAAGTAGCGGCGCTCGGGCGGTGCGAGGGCGACGGCGCTCGACTCCGCCGGGCGCGGCGGCTCGTAGTCGAGCCAGGCGATCGCGTCCCCCTTCACGAGGTCGCGGATCGCGGCCTCCACGGCGGCCGGCGGCGTGCCCGTGACGAGCGCCACCTCGGCGGCCGTGAGGTAGGGATGACGGGCGAGCTCGTCGAGGACCCTGAGGCCGTCGGCGTCGAGCCGGATGCGCAGCGCCGCCACCCGGTCGCGCCGGCTGGCGGTCGCCGACCGCACCGTCGCCCGGGCCCATTCGGTGAGGAGCGGGGATCGCGTGAGCGCGCCCCGTTCGAGCAGTTCATGGTGCACGGTGGCCGGGAGGACCGCCGGCGGCGGCAGCCGCGAGGGCTCGAGCGCGTCGCCGATCCCCACCAGCTCGTCCTCGCCCAGCCACCACCAGCGGGGCCCCTCCCCGACCGCCGGCGCGGTCCGCGGCCCCGCTCCCTCC
>Ga0114916_1001770_pt1 | contig 11899 bp, 13 predicted proteins | sample MalvirAntarct_66_FD_83501 | JGI IMG/M metagenome (GOLD analysis project Ga0114916, IMG submission 83501) | Marine viral communities from the Global Malaspina Expedition - Malaspina viral metaG Antarct_66 | ecosystem: Environmental > Aquatic > Marine > Oceanic | place: West Anvers Island... | reverse complement strand
GCGGCTCGCGCGTCTGCGGTGCACGGTAGACCGACCGGCGCTGGGGCGCTGCCGGGGGAGTGCTGCGCATGGGCAGGCTGTCGAAATTGTAGATTTGCCGGTCCATCAACCTTGTGCCTTAATCCGCCCCGCGGGCGCATACCTAGGGCATTTTCGTCATATTGTAATGGTGGGGGACAGGTTTCTTGGCTGCGCTGGCCCGGTCGGTGACGGTCAGAGCCCCGCCTCGACCGCCACACGGATGAGGTCCACCGTGGTGCGCGTGCCGAGCCGCTGCGACAGGATCGAGCGGTGCATTTTCACGGTCTTCTCGGACAGGCCCAGTTCGGCCGCTATCTGCTTGTTGAGTAGCCCCTTCGCAACCAGCCTGAGCACCTGACTCTGGCGCTTGGACAGTGATTTCACCAGCTTCGCCGCCTCGATGCGGCGCATCGTAGCACTGGTGGAGGCCGCCGGTTCGACTTCAACCTGTGAACCGAGAAAGTAGAGGAGCTGGTCCTCCTCGTCGTAGATCGGGGCGACGAGCACTGCATTGCGAAAGGGTTCGCCGCCCTTCTTGTAGTTGAGGATTTCGACCAGCACCGGGCGGTGTTCGCGTACGCCCCGGCGGATTTCTTCGGACAGCCACGGCTCGGTGCCGGGGCCGGACAGGAAACGGCAGTTGCGGCCCAGCACTTCGGATGCGCCGTAACCGGTCAGTTCACAAAAGGGCCGGTTGCAAGCGACGATCGGATTATCGGCGACGCGCGGATCGCTGATCACCGACGCGATCGGGCTATCGCGCACAAGCCGCAACAGCCCCGGATACTGGCTCTCAGCCTCGGAGGGCTGTGCCCACATACTGGCATCTGACCCTGTCATCCCGCCAAGCGTAGGGAGGCGGGCGGTTGCTTGCCACTGAAAAGATTCCCGCCCGGCCGGCGTTATTGCCGACGCCGGACGCCGCGATTGTCGTACGGCGCCTAGCGCAGGCGTCGCTGGAGGTCAGCTGACCATGAGAACAGTCAGCATTACGCCCATCAGGAAAAGCAGTATCCCGGCGATCGCGAAAAAGATCGACGGGCTCAATTCCATCGTCGCCTTCGCCTGTTCGCGCAGCCTGGAAAGCAGTTCGGGCCACGTATAGCTCACGAAATCACCTTGGCTCATCATTGTGACGATATGTCCGTCATGATCGACCACGGGAACATGGCGGAAGCGGTCGTTCGACATCTGGCGCAGCCACGCCAGCAAGTCGTCCTCGGGACGGGCCAGCTTGAGATCCTTGGTCATCACTTCGCTCAACGGGGTGGTCGCGGGATCGAGGCTGCGCGCCAGCAACCGCCGAAGGAAGTCGCGTTCGGTCACGATCCCGACAGGTTTGTTCTCCGGCGAGACCACCACGACCGCACCGTAATTACGCTCGCTCATGGCAATTGCAGCGTCGCGCACGAGGACGTCGGGCGCCATGGTGAGCACTTCCCCCTTCTGGTCGAATTCCGGGCGATCCATAATACGCATGTCAGATCCTTTCAGCTGCGCTTGATAATCGGCCGCTGCCAGCGCCGCAGGATGGCCGGCATCAGCGTGTGGGGGACGGTGAGGACCGCCAAGGTGACGAAGGTGGCGGCCACTGCGCGGCTGCCAAGCGAAGTACCCCCGGCCATCAGGAAAAGAACCGCCGCGAGCGCGAACGCGCCGAGCGTCGCTGCGGCAGCATGAAACAGCGGACGGGCCGTTTGCGGCAAGCTTTGATGCGCAGCACGAAATTGCGTGGGCGAATGAAGGGCGCAGAAATACAAGGCAAAGCCGATCAGCGGCGGCAGCACCAGCATGCCCGCCAAAGTCGCAATGGCCTGCATCGCCGGAACGGCGCCGCCGAGCTGCCACAGGCGCAGGATCGCTATGGCGGCCACCAGTAGGCTGGCGGGCGCAAGCAATCGCAGCGCCTGTGCCGCGGCTTCACCGGCACCGCCCGGAACCAGAATGGCAAACAGAACCTCCAGCTGGGCGAGGTTGAGCAAGCCGGGGGCGGAAATGGTTGCGAAGGCTAGGCCGAGCGCGAGGAACCGCGAGCCCGCGGCTTCCCAGTCCTCGGCGAAATGCAGCACCGCGTTAGCAAGGAACAGGGCGAGGCCGAGGCCGGGAGCGAACGCCCACAGCAGCAACGCAATTCCAGCCAGAGCGGCATAGGTCAGTATCAATTCGGCCCATCGTCCGGCAGCATCCGCACCGTGCTGCCGCAGCAAAGCCAGGTCGAGCGCGCCATGCGGCAATCCCAGAATGAGAATCGCCGCGCATGCGGCTAGCGTGGCGGAGCCACTGCCAAGATCGCCCATCCAGGCGAACGCCATGGCGCCAACCACCAGCACCGGAAAGCGATGGGACGCAACAAACGCTGCGGCCTGACCGGCTGCAGCCGGGCGGTAAAACCCGCCCGGCTGCACCGTATCGCTCCGGATCACGCTGGCCGTCACGCTGGGCTCACACTTCCGGCACGGGACGCTGGCCGCGCATCGCCACCGGCTCCGCTTCGCCGTACTCGATCTCTGACTTGCGCACCGCGATCATGTAGATCAGCACACCCAGCCCGGCCTTGGCGACGATGTCCGCCACGGTATAGCCGATCTGCAGCGCGGTTTCGGTCGCAGCGCCCGAAAAGCTGGTATAGGGCACCATATAGACGATCGGGTAGAAGCCCCAGGACGCGAAGGTGATCCAGCGGGCGGTGTTGACCAGACCGCGCGCCTCCACGGGCTGGCGCTTGATCGCGTCGCCCAGTCCCACGAACAGTTCATAGACGATGTAGAGGAACGGGATCGTCGACAGGGTTCCCCACAGTGCGCGGGTGCCGTTGTCGTCGGCGATCTCGCCCGGATAACCCAAGACAATCATCAGCGCCGCAGCCAGCCCGAGACGGGTCGCCTTGGTAAAGGTTTCCGAACGCGACAGGCGCATCACCAACACCAGCTCGATCAGCAGCAGCGGCACCGTGAGCAGCCAATCGACGTAGCGATAGGCGTCATTGAAGGCGAGGCCGGTGACCGTGACGATGCCGTCACGCACCTCGAAGGCGGCGCCCCAGCTCTCGAAGATGCGCCAATAGTGATAGGCGGCAATTGCCGTGACCAGGCCCGAAATGGTCAGCGCCGTGCGATAGGCACGGCCAACCTGCGAACGCCCAAGCCACAGGAAGACCGTGGCCGCAGCCATAGTCGCGAACGTGAATGAAAACGCATTGTAGACGAAGAAATATTGTGCGGCTGTCAGGCTTTGCATGGCTCATCTCCTTCAGAAAAGGATGAATAAGCCGCCGGCAATACGCCACCAATATGGACCTTGGTCCATACTCTATTGCGAACAGACAGAGCGGCCATCCGCCGCGACAGCGCCTGCGCTACATATACACGGTGCTATCGTCTCTTCCGCACTGGACGCACTGCAAAATGACTTCATCCCGATCGTCGCGAGCGACGCCTGCGCCGATCGCGACGAGGAGGCCCAAGCGGCCAACCTGCCCGATCTCGGCAAGAAATACGCCGAGCTCCAAGCGAACTCCGAGATCATGGGCTGGTCGAAATAGACTGGTCGTGGGGCAGCTCGACCGTGCGCCGGGACGCGCCGAAATCTCCTAGGTAGAAAGCCTGTCAAAGCTCCCGATTGCCGCACTCGCCAGCATCGAAATGTTGCAACGGCAATTCGTTTCGTGAGACTTCGCGAGCTGACGCGTGGTGCACCCGACAGGATTCGAACCTGTGGCCTCTGCCTTCGGAGGGCAGCGCAGTATCTGGCTCCGCCAAACGTGCTCACCCCAAATCAACTTCCGCAGGCTGCAATCTCAACCCGCGCAGCCATTTCTTGGGGCAGACGAGGCGCCTGTCAATCTCGATGTGTCAGGAGTGTTTCTTCAGAAGGGTAGGAGGGGCCAGAAAAGAGCTTTGAGCGTAGATACAGAGGGGCGTTTGGAAAATGCTTTGCAAAATTTTTGCAAAATCTCGTTCGTGCGCACCCAACGTTTTAGTCGAATTGGATAAGCGACAACGGGAGGCCGATGAGGAGGAGAGGGCAAGGATTGCCGACACCCCTATGCACTCTGTCCTCCAATTTTCGCCAATGTGTAGTGGCCTCTCCAAACTTGTCAGAAACGTAGATTCCAGTGAATGCTTCTGAGAAGCTCATTGGGTTTGCAGCACGGCCCATCCTAGTCTCAATCAGACTCCGCTGCCTGGGCGTGGGCAAATAGCCCCAATCTGAAAGGCAATCGAAGCCTTTAATTTCGCGTTCCTCAAGGAAGCGGGTAACAGCTCCTCGAAGCCCCTCGTGGAGGCTCCGTCCCTTGGTGATTATCACCCCTACGGAGATCGCTCCGTCCGCGTGGAGCCTTTTGTAATTTTCGAGGTCGCGATCAAAGAAGGGGTCTTTGTTGTTCCACTCAATCTCTAAGGCAATGCGCCCCAGGTCGGCGAACTCCCTCACGTGATCGACTTCGTGTGACTGGCTCTCGCGTGGGACGTTATTGATCCGGCGTTCTACTACGAAGTTTGTCTTAGCCCATCCCCGCTTGGCGAGGCTTCGTCGCAACCTTTGCGTACCCTGCGCCTCACCTCCTCCGCCAGACATAATTTCATCGATCGGAATGCTGAAATCCGACAGAGCGTCCTCGATCTCCTCGACAGCCTGAGGAAAATCGACTCCGAGGATCGCTCGAGCGTGTGAGTGGAATTCAATTTCAAAACCTTGTTCAACAAGTTTTTCGAGCATTTTGGAGCTTTTCCGCGTTCGACTGGCTATCGGGGTGCTGAGCTTCCAATGGCTTAGACTTCTATACTCCCAAAGCGAAAGGGGACCGCATTGAAGATCGGTGGGATCTACTCACACCTAAATGGGAGAGAGTTTCTCGAAGCGAGAAAGCCCAAGCTTTGGAAAGAAATCCAGAGTGTAATCAAGAACGTCAATGCCGCCCAGTGTCTGGGGAAAATCTCGAAAGAGAAGCGAATGCAGGGCAAGGTCCTCTATGCCCCGAAGCGCCTAAACACATCATTCAAGAAAGCGTTCAAAGCCAGCAACTGGGCGGCCAGCACTACATCGTTCTATGTTTGCGAAGACGAGCGCACCAATCGCAAAATCGTGGAGATGGCCGCACCTGAACAGAAGAAGGCGATCATCGATGCAGGCTTCAAGCCTTACTCATCGAAGAATGAAACCGACTTCGTCAAAGACCGAGTTGCCGTTGAGGTGCAGTTTGGAAAGTACTCGTTCATTGCTTACGATCTGATCGTGAAACACATGGCATTTTTTGTGGCGGGAAAGATAGACGTTGGTGTCGAGATTGTCCCAATGAAGTGCCTACAAAAAGATATGTCATCAGGGCCGGGATACTTCGAAAAGGAGCTCTTCAATCTAACTCGGCAAGGCCGGGGCGTCCCACCTGTGCCACTTGTATTGATTGGAATCGAGCCCTGACCAGCTTGCTTTTGCGGTGTGTACGAGCGGGAGAGTGCTAGCTTTTAGGCCGCCTTCCTTCGTGGCAGATGCCACTCATGTTCATTGAACCAATCCCCAACCAGAAGTCCCGCTATGATAGCGGTTGCATTGCGCCGAAGTTTGAGTTCACTGGGCACTCTATCCGCCTCGGTTTCCGCTGCCGCGACTTGGATTAGATATTCGTCCAACCCTTCAACCTCGGCAGCCTCCAATTCATCGATCACTTCGGAAGCAATGTTGCCAAGTAGATCAACAACCTGGTAGGGATGAATACCTTCCTCGGTGTGTGCCCAGACTGCCTGCAAAGAGCTCGGACTAATCTTGCCTAGCAAGCCAGCCTGAGCCTGCGCCAAATTGGCGACACGCGTAAGAACTGGCCTCAGATGTTCGTTCTGAGCGAGTTCTCGAGTTACCTCTCCATCCAACTCAATCTCGCGGATATCCTTCGAAGGGCCGTAAAAGAACCTTACCTCCCAGCTAGGAGGAGAATTATTGAGGTTGTTGGATAGATCAAAGCGCATCCCGCTCTTGAAACGCAGGCCTGGAATTGCCGCACGGAACTTACGGCTCGCAGGATAGGTCCTGCCCTCGCGGTCCATGTTGGTCTTCGCACCCAGTTTGGGCGGCAGTGAAAGCTTCTCTGCCGAAGCAGGATAGCCTTTGAAATCCTCGGCTCTTACACCCTTCGCTACAAGAGCGAGGAGATAGGGAACGGTTGGCGGGATCGCATTCCCCACCATCTTTGCCTTCTCCGCAAATGATCTAGCGTGGAATTGGTAAGTGATGGGGAAGCCTTGAAGGCACGCCCTTTCTCGAATGGTTAGCCGACGAAATTGCCCCTTCCCTGCCTCCACGACTAAACTCTCTCGCGAGACCCGCGTGCAAGTCGCAGTGACAGTTCGAGCAGGCTCGCTTTTCGGCTCCGGAAAGGCCATATTGTTGTAAACCGGGTGAAACTCTTTGGCCTCCCGATTCATGCGCAATTCTTCGGGATTTAAGACGGGCTCACGCTCTGTGTCTGTGACCTGCGACACAGGAAGGGCGACACCCCATACCGGATCGACGATCGTATCTTCTGATCCCAAGGCATCGAGGACATCACCGAGCGTTCGGCGGGGCAGTCGAGCGCGGAACGCCTCCAAATGTTCAAAAGGGATGTTGGTGGCAATACAGCGCTTACGAGATTGCGGTGTCCCGAAATCAGAGAAATCAATCACATCGATTTTGCCGCCCAAATTTTTAAATCGATAGAGAGCATGTTCGGGATCAGAGAAGGCTACTTCCAAGACTTTGGCAACCCTGGGTACATTTTCCATTGCCCAGAACTTCGGCTTCAAATGCTCTACGACCTCAAAGAACTTCAGTAGGTCTTTCAGCCCGTCAGCGATATCACCCTTGCCTCCGCGATTTGCATACGAGAACTGAGTGCACGGGGGGCTCCCAACGACCATATCAATATCGGTTGGCAGGTCGTCCAAGCGCAGAGCACGAATGTCCACAGGCTCAAACTTCTCGCCGTGATTTTCCGCATGCGTGTCAATCGCCGGCCGCCAATATTCATAGGAGCTTACAATCTCTGCGCCAGCCAGCCTGAGCCCCAAGCTCCAGCCGCCTATTCCTGCATAGAGATCGATAGCGCGCATTGTGTATTCTTTCGGAAGAGGATCGAGTTCCCATCCACAATAGCTAGCCAGATTCTCGTGGCAAGATCCAATCTGCGAATTCGCCGGAAAACCCCGAAGGGTGATTCTCTATTCTGGAGATAGTGCGCTTTCCAAGGTCTCCACCGGCAGGAAAAGCGTGCGCTGTTCAGGCGGAAAGAGTTGAAATCCGTATTTCGTGTAGAAGGTGACAGCCTCGTCATCGATCGCGTGAACAATAAGTGCCCTTACACCAGCTTCTCGCGCAACCGTCAGGGTCCGCTTCATTGCCTCTTTCAAAAGGGCAGGCCCTAGGCCTTGACCTGAATGTCGATGGTCAACGGCCAGCCTGCCCAAGATCATAACCGGCACTGGATTGGGCAAGCCATGCCGAAGTTTCTTAGGCACCTCAGTTCTGGTGGTGCTCCCCGTGGCCAAGGTATAGTAGGCAACCACAATCTCAGACTGGTCTCTCACCACATAAGTGCGCGAGGCCTTACCCTCATTGCCCAAAGCATGAGTGCGAAGCCAGTCATTCAGGCCGCCCTTACCACAATCGAAGTTTTCTAGCCGGTGAGTCTCTTTGATGGGCTCTGGCGCGCTGTAAGGTTTCTTATCTTTGAGTGGAACTACTCCCACGGAGATTCCTTCTGCATGAGCGCCCGCAGAGCGTCATTTGCTGGCACTGGCTCCGCCAAAGCCCTTGCAAAAGCTTCACTAGCATCTTCGTCTAGATCAAAAACACGGCGATCTAGCAGCGTATCGACTGCTTGCTGGCGAGCGCAATCTAGAACAAACTCTGTCCGACTTTTGCCAACTGATGCGGCTGCCGCGTCAATCATATTTCGCATGGGCGCAGAGATGCGCATCGTAATCGACGTATCAGACTTTAGCTTAGCCGATTTCTTGCGCGCCATAGGCGCCCTGTGAGTGCGAGTTGTGCTCGGCCTTTCGATAACCTGAGCCATTGTGAGCCTCCTTCTTTCAGCACCAAACTTATGGGTGCGTGTTGACATTGTCAATACAACCTTGAGATGGATGAGCCGTTAAAGAAGGAAGGGGAACCACTTTCTATCCTTTGGCGCGCCCTCGCACAGCCAAAACTCAGTCCCTCAATAGGCGCCGAAAGCAGCTTTCAATCAATGGGGGAGTTCAGCCTACCCGCAATAATCTGCTTGTCTGTCTGCCTATGACCTCTTGAAGAAGTTAAGGAAGAAAAGCGAAACAATGAGGTCAAGGGGCAACACCCTCAAAACATCTTTAGGCAGACAGACAAGCAAACCTCGGACTAAGCCACCTCACGCTCTTCCACTGGTAACGCTGAACTAGGGTTCTCAAACGCCTCCCTAACTTGTTTGTCCGTCGCCTGCTTCCATTGATCCACGTTCGTAATAGCCCAACAGCTAAGCCGGCTCCCGTCACTCATGCGAGTTTGCCCGAGAGCGACGCATCCCAATTCAGTAAGCGTCGACGCGATCTTACGTGTGCTACGCTCGCGGATGCCTATGCCCGCCAAAGCAGTTCTGATTTCTGCCAAGGTGCACACACCACGAGAGATTGGCCAAGACTGCGCCTCAAGCAATTCCTCTATCGCTTGCGCCAAAGGAGTCGCGCTCTGTTTTTTCAGTGCCTCCTTTGCTGGCGTCATGGGCGGGGGCGCTTTAGGTTGGAAATCCGAGAGGTCCATCTCTTCGAAGAATGCCTTAATAACCCCGAGATTGGCCCTCCACCATGCATGGAACTCAGTCCAGTACTCTGCCGACTTCCTCTGGGCCGGCGTGTCTAGGACAAAAAACCGCCGATCGTTTTGCTCGATAAAGATCGGTGCTTCCAAGTTGGAGAGAAAGACGAAATTTGCATAATTTCGCGCCTCTCTCTCTGCTTAATGTACTTTTCGTTGATCGTAGCGGTCTCTGAGGTAATCATCGCCTTGAGCCGATTGTACGATGTGATCCCGCTTCCGAGATTCAGTTCCTCCAAGACGACGAGCAACTTATCCGCGAGATAAGATTGGTATCCACTCTCCATCTCATCAGAACTTGTCAGCCGCGTATTCTCATAGCCAAGCAACTGCCTCCAAATATCGACTAAAGTACTCTTTCCTACCCCATGCTCCGTGGATTTTAGCAGAAGAGCGTAGCTCAGCTTTTCGCCCGGATGGGCAAGCGTCCAAGCAATCATTTTCAGCAGATGTTCCCGCTCAGCTACCTCCGGTATCAAGTACTCGCAGAACTCAAGAAAGGGCGAACTGTCGCCACTCTCAGCGGCGATATTCGGCGCGTTGTAAGTATTGTAAAATTGGTCTCCGCGTTCACTGAACACACCTGTCGGCATTGACGGGCGGAAAGCGAAATCGAGCACCCGCACAATCAATCCACTTTCAGTCAGAAAGTTGGCCAAGGTGCCTTTGGCAAACGGCTTAGCTTCGGCAAAATTCATGCTGAAAGCCCTTGGCGAAAGTTCTCGCCCAGCCGTTGGCGACCAGAAGCGGTCACGGCTTGCTACGTAAATCCAGTTCCGGGCAATTTCCAACCACTCTGTTGGAGTCTTCGCCCCGATATCCCAAGCGCTTTGCAGGGTCCGGTTTGTTTCGTCACGTGTCAGTCCAATCGCCAATGCCTCAGGCCGCAACACATCCTCAACCAAAGCCCAATCTAGTGCTAAGGCTGCGACATGATTGGCTAGCCCAACGGCCACTCGGAAAAGAGCGTCATTCCTCCCCCCCTCCTCGGCCTCGCGCAATTCTTCGACTTTCTCGTGAAGTTCGCGGTTGAGCCAGCAGCTAAAGGATCCCGCTTCAATGAAACTTCCTGTTTCCCCCTGCTTTGCAAGAGACTGCGTCGAAGCGGCCGGGAGGAGCTTCTCGACAATTTCGGCTGGAAGCTGCGCGAGTTCACAATCGGCGGGCGATACTTCCCACTCATAGAACGCGCCATTCGGATGCTGTGATCCTGGCGCAACAACATAGCCGCCCTCACCTCTCACATCCAATTTCACGCCTGCTATGTTCACCCCATTCCTGACTTCACAATCAGGGTGGCTAAAATAGTAATGGCGGCCGTTCGCTGTTTTGACGGTGGGGGTTTCAGGAAGTTTCCAACCATCTACCAATTTTTGAGCTTCGACGCTGTCGATGTCGAGCACCACTAGGTTGCTGATTCGACCCGTGACAACGGCAGCATTGACCTCAGCGCCATCCCAATCAGCAAGCTCCTGAGCGGTCGGCTTACGGGATTGGAATTCCTTCCATGAGATAATTGGCGTCTTTCGCCCTCGGGGCAGAACGAAAACTGAAAAGCCAAACTGATTCAGGTCTTTGAAATTGGGGATATTATTCGGATTCACCATCTTTAATCTCCTATGTTCGCGGTTGGTCCGAATGGACACCCAAGTATTTTGCGATTGGAGATTTAGATCGGTGCAAAAATCCACGTAATTTCGTGAATTGCAGGGCCTAATTAGAGTATCGAACATGAATCAGAAATGAGTCTCGAAAGAAGACTCATTCTCAACCATCATTCATCTGGCGTTCATCTAATTCTGTGCCAGCCGATCTAGTCGCTCCCGGACAGCCAATGGGGCAAGGTGAGTATATCGGAACAGCATCCTCGCGTCCCGATGGCCTGAGATCAAAGCAACTTCTGGAACGGTTAAGCCCAACTCGAACAGCCGAGAGATCGCCTCATGCCTGAGGTCATGAAAGCGCAAGTCTTTGATCTCTGCGCGCTCACAAGCCCGCGTCCAGCATTGCCGCAAGGCATTGCCAGAAAGCGGAAACGGGGCGCATCTCGACATATCTAGCCCGTCCAGTATCGCAACTGCCGCCTTGCTTAATGGGATGGTTCTGTCAGACCCGTTCTTGGTATTCCTGATTAGCGCCCAGCGGACCTCAATATCGATGTCCCGCCATTGCAACCTCAACATCTCCCCACGTCGCAGACCCGTTTCGAGTGCGAAAAGGACCAAAGGTTTGATCAGCGGGTTTCTTCCTCGCTCGATTGCGGAGAGAAGGCGCTCAAATTCGTCGCCCCGCAACCTCCTGTCCCTGGCGTCCTTTGCTGGCGGAAAGCTAATTTGAGCCACTGGATTGCCTCTGATTGGCGATCCCCAATCCTTGCGGGCAACCTCAATAACCCTTCGTAACATGCCCAGCTCGCGCCTCACTGTTGCAGGCTTGACCACTTTAAGCCTCTCGTTGCGGTAATCCGCTATGGACGCGCTGGTGATGCTCGAAGCTGTCAGAAACGCAAACGGTGCCTCGCTCATCTTTGCGAGACGCAATTGTTCTGTTTCCGCTCCTTTGTTCTTTGAGGCTACCTGTCTGCTGTATTTTCGTAGCAATTCAGCAATGGTGGGATCACTTTTCCTGCCCGTATCAACCCGACCCAATCCATTGTCCATCGCGGACTCTTCTATCCTTGCCCATTGCTGAGCATCGGAGCGGCTGGCAAATGATCTGTAACGAGGGCGAAACCCTTTCCGCCGGATTTGCACGAACCAGCTAGTGCCGCGCTTGGTAATAGATGCCATTTTTCGTTATCCCTGTGTCACTAGTGTGTCACGGGCGAAAATGTGCGCCTTTGCGGTTCGTTGAACTTCTTAAGGCTTAGGGGAAATTACCCCACTTTTGTGAGCCTTAGAATCCTAGGCAAGTGGTGCACCCGACAGGATTCGAACCTGTGGCCTCTGCCTTCGGAGGGCAGCGCTCTATCCAGCTGAGCTACGGGTGCTGGTCGCCGTGGCGAGGGGAGCGCTTAGCAAAGCGTATTCATGCTCGCCAGTGCTAAAACGGCCTT
>Ga0114916_1001768_pt1 | contig 11912 bp, 9 predicted proteins | sample MalvirAntarct_66_FD_83501 | JGI IMG/M metagenome (GOLD analysis project Ga0114916, IMG submission 83501) | Marine viral communities from the Global Malaspina Expedition - Malaspina viral metaG Antarct_66 | ecosystem: Environmental > Aquatic > Marine > Oceanic | place: West Anvers Island... | reverse complement strand
CGCGCCCGCCGAAGATCCGGTCGTCACCCTCGCTGCCCACCAGCACTTCATCGTCGTCCGTTCCCATCAGAACGACACCGGGTAGGACATCGTCCCCCGCGGCTGCCGGGGCTTCTGTTGGCTGCGATACCGCGGTGTCCGGTTCCTGTGACTTCACCTCGACACCCCCAATGATTTTAATTGTATTCATGCAAATACATGACACCGCATAAGCCGATCGCTGGCAAGCGTTCCGCGCCGCGATGCCCGCGCCGATGCAGAACCGAGGGCGAGGCGGTCGGGGCTCGAGCAGGACCGGCGCCGGTCAATCCATTCTCAACCATTTCGAGCGATCTCTGAGGCTTCGCGTCGCAACGAGGTAAGGTTCGGATGCCGGCCGCGCTGGACAAGCGGACTTATCGCTCGCCCCTGCTCCACCAGATCCTGCATGGTGGCGGCGGCGTCGCACTGAACCTGCTGCGGCATGGCGCACGGGACGACGGCGCGCAGTTCTTCGACAACACCGCGCTCAACCAGTCGGTCATATTCAAGTACCCGCGCTTCGAGTACGAACTGGAGAACGACAGCGAGGTCGACTACGCGACCCAGAACAAGTGGCTGTCGATCTGCCGCCCGATCGAGACGGCGATCTACGTGCCGCAGATGCTGGAGGCGCCCGAGCGCGGCGGCTACGCCATCTATATGCGTCAGCGGAATTATCCCGACCTGATCCGCGAACATATCGGCATCGAGATCGACGACGTGCTCTCGCCGAGCAACGCCGACATCGTGAAGCTGAAGATCATCGACGAGATCCCGTCGCTGGATCCCTTCCTGCTCAAGGCGACCTTCGACCAGTACAAGATCGCGATCCCGCCGGTCTTCCTGCGCCTGGCGCGCGAGGAAGAGGTGATCATCAAGACGATGATCACCCAGCGGATCATGCCGGTCGTCGGCCGCGCCCTCGAGCTTGGCCCGACCGAGATCCACGACAAGTGCGAGAAGTTCGTCCAGGCGATCTGGAACCCCGGCCTGCCCGAGGCCTCGCTGTTCACCGAGGCCCTGCGGCTGGAGCGGCGGCAGGCGGGTCCGGTCTTCATCGCCTGGAAGGGCATCACCTTCTACCAGCTGCAGTTCGAGCGCGGCCTGGAGAAGATCCGCGAAATCCTGAACTGGCTCGGGACCCCGGAAGCGGTGCCCTACGACATGCACCTGCACATGATCCACCGCGACCAGCACGAGATGTTCAAGGCCACCGTGGAGCGCAAGCTCCGCAACGCGGTGTCCAAGGTGAAGCAGGTGCTGCACAATTACGACTCCGCCTACCGCACCCTGGTCGACGGGAACGACCCGCTGCCGTTCCGCGACTTCCTCGTCACAGCGAACGCCCGCTACTGGGTGCTCGGCTACTGCTGCATGTGCATGAACCACTGCCGCAACATCTTCGACAGGTCGCTGTCGCGCAGCAACCGCAGCATGCTCAGCTTCGCCCAGTTCGGCCACTTGCTGTCCAACATGGACACCGTCCTGAACAGCCAGACGGCCCTGGACTACCGGATCAATCCGTAGGCTCCTTCGACGGCCTATCGCAGCGGAGGCGAACTGCCCAGGAGCACCGCCGGCGCGAAGCCGGGGGCGGGTTCTTCGCCGCCGGGCAGCGGCGATCGCTCGGGTTCGCCCGCCACCGGCAGGGTCAGCGTCACCCGCGTCCCGGATCCCCGCGCGCTTTGGATCCGCATCGTCCCGCCGTGCAGTTCCGCCATCCGCTTGGCGAGCGGCAGGCCGAGGCCGATCCCCTCGTTGTCGTGGCTCAGCGGGTTTTCGAGGCGGCCGAACGGCGACAGGGCCAGTGCGATATCGTCTTCGGACATGCCGCGTCCGGTATCGACGATGCCGATCGCACGGAAGCCCTCGGCCGCAGCCTCGGGTTCCAGCGTCACCGTTCCGCCGGCCGGCGTGTGCCTGATCGCGTTCGCGAGCAGCGCGCAGAACACATGGCGCAGCCTGGGTTCGTCACCCATCACCGCGGAGCGGTCGCGCGGCAGGCGATTGTCCAGTTCGACGCCGCGCGCGGCGGCACGGGCCGCGACCTCGGTCAGCGCGTCCCCGATGATCGCCGCCAGCGGCAGGCGCGTCTGTGCCAGGACCAGGCGGCCGGTTTCGGCGACGGACAGCTCCAGAATTTCCTCGATCATGCCGAGGGCACGGCGGCCGCTGGCATGGATGTCCCCCACATACTCCTTGTAGCGGGGGTGGCCGACCGGTCCGAAGAGTTCCAGATCGAGCGTCTCGGAGAGGCCGATCACCGCGTTCATCGGCGTCCGCAACTCGTGGCCGAGATGGGCCAGCATCTCCCACTTGTGCCGCTTGGCCCGCTCCAGCTCGGCCTGGGTCTCGTCGAGCCGGTGCAGGGCGTCCCGGACCGCGGACTGCAGATCCAGCGTCTCCAGGATCGTCGTCGCGTATCGGTAGCCCGTCAGGCAGAGCAGGATGAAGTAGAGGAGGATCATCATGCCCATGGCGAGGAAGTCGCGGCCGCCGACGAGGAGGCAGGCGCCTGCCAGCGGCAGGGTCGCACCGGCCAGAAAGCCGAAGAAGGCCGGCAGATACCAGCAGAGCGATGCCAGCGACGCCGCGGTGAGGCCAGCGATGACGAAGCCGACGAAGATGAACTGCTCCTGACCCGCCTCGCCGATCATCAGGACCGGCAGGAGGCCCCAGGCGCCCCCGGCCATGGCGAAACCGATCGCGAATACCCGCAGCCGTGTCCGCGGGCGCGCTCGGCGGCGGTCCAGGATCGCCCAGGAGCCGAACCGCCCGAGGAAGACCGCCGCCGTGACGGCCAGCCAGCCGAACAGCACCGAGCCCGACAGGCCTCCATGGAGCACCAGCGCCGCCACGATCACGACCATCAGGTTGAAAGCGGCGGAGAACCACTGATTGCGAGCGAGCGCCGCGGCCTGACGCGCGATGATCGGATCGCTCCCGCGGCCGTCGAAAACGGCCGCAAGCCACCGCTTGACGTCTATGGAGAACCGTCTGGATCGCATTGCCTGATCTGACCCGACAAAAGCGAACAATACGGTAATGCGGTGCGCTTAGGCGACCGACCGGAAGATTTTATGCGCCGATCCGGCGGCTCATCTACAGCGCGGCTGCCCCTTCGCTCAGACCGCACAATCGCAGGCTTTCCTGCCAGAGGGCCGCCTGTGCGGCCGCGTCAAGCGACGCGGCGGAGGATGTCGCCTCACGGCACTTCACGAAGTAGTGCCCCGTCGTCCCCGCGACGTCCGGCGAAGAGGCCAGGTGAACCGAGGTCGCCGCGCCCTTGTCGGTATCGATGGCGCTGAACGTCATCGCCAGGCGGAGTGCGGCGCGGAAAAGCAGGCCGTTGTTCATCCCGAAGCTGGAGGCGACGAAGCCGGGGTGGAGCGCGTTGACGGTCACGCCGCCGGGACTCAGCCGACGCGCCAGTTCGTAGGTGAACATGATGTTCATCAGCTTCGAGCGCTGATAGGCGCGCCAGCCGGCATAGGCCTTCTCCATCTGCAGGTCGGAGAAATCCAGCGAAGCCCCCTCGTGCGCTCGCGAGGCGACATTGACGACGCGGCCCGCCGGCGCCGCCCGCAGCCGGTCGAGCATCAGATGGGTCAGCAGGAAGTAGTTCAGGTGGTTGAGTGCCAGGGTCATCTCGATGCCGTCGGCCGACAGCCGGCGCTCGGTGAAGATGGCGCCCGCATTGTTCACCAGAACGTCCAGACGGGGATGCGCCTCGGCGAAGTCGCGCGCCACGCGCCGCACCTCCGACTGGATCGAGAGGTCGGCCGATTCGAACCTCACCCGGCCGTTGCCGCTCGCACGCCGGATCTCCTCGGCGACCCGCTCACCCTTCGCCGGATCGCGCCCGACGATGATGACGGCGGCACCCTTCGTCGCCAACTCGCGTGCCGTCACCAGCCCGATGCCCGCGGTCCCGCCGGTGACCATTGCGATTCTGTCCTGCACGCCCGTACTCCTTCCGCGTCGCGGACACAGGATATGGGCCGGCGACGCCTTCAGCCAAACCGGACGTCCAGGCGGTATCCCTTCCCCTGCGGCCCCGCGACGGCGACGGCCGTGGTGGCCGTGAAGTCAGCGATCCAGGTCTCCTCCGCGAGCGCCGAAGACGGCAGGGTGGTCGCGACGACCACGACGGCGGCCCCGCTGCGGCGCCCGGCGGCGATGCCCGCGGCTGCATCCTCGAAGACGATGCACTCGTCGGCCGACAGCCCGAGCCGGTGCGCGGCGGCGCGATAGCCCTCCGGATCGGGCTTGCCCGCGGCCACGTCTTCAGCGGCGACCAGGACGTCCGGCATCGGCAGTCCGGCAAGCGCCAGCCGCGACGTCGCGAGCGCCCGATCCGCGGAGGTCACCACCGCCCAGCAATCCCGCGGCAGCGACCGAAGCAGGGCTCCCGCACCCGCCACCTCGCGGATTCCTTCGGTCTGGCCGCGCTCGATCTCGGCGAGCCGCGCCGCCTCGGCCTCGACGTCCATACCGCCGGTCGCGAACATGCGGACCGTTTCGATCGCCCGCCGGCCGTGGGCAACCTCGATGATCGGCGCCGGATCGAGCCCGTGCCGTGTCGCCCAACCGCGCCACGTCCTCTCGACCGCGGCGACGGAATCGACGAGGGTGCCGTCCATGTCGAACAGCAGGCCTCGCGCTTCGAGCATTGTTCCCGCGCCCAGTCGCATGCGGATCCCCGCGGCGTCGGTCAGCGGCGGAGCACGCGGTCCCGCGGAAGCCGAACGGTGACGGTGGTTCCGATCCCCGGCTCGCTCTCCAGCGTCAGCGACCCGCCGTGCAGTTCCGCGAGCGCCTTCGACAGCGGCAGTCCGAGGCCGGTACCGTCGTAACGGCGCGCCAGCCCTGTCTCGACCTGGCTGAACGGGGCCATCGCGCGCTCGATCTCATCGGCGGCGATGCCGATCCCGGTGTCGCTCACCACGAACGCCAGTCCGCCGTCGTCCGTGTCGGTGGCGGCCAAGCTCACCGTCCCGCCGGAGGGCGTGAACTTGATGGCGTTCGACAGCAGGTTCAGCAGGATCTGCTTCAACCGCCGCTCGTCGGCGAGAACCTTCGGAACGTGGGGCGTCGCCACGGTCACGGTCAGACCGGCCCGCTCGCCTGTCTTCTCGACGAAGCGGTGCGCATCGGCGAGCAGTTCGCCCACGTCGATGGCGCTCTCGTCGACGTCCAGCTTGCCCGCCTCGATCTTGGCGATGTCGAGGATGTCGTTGATCAGGCGCAGCAGATGGCGCGAACTGGTGAGGATGTCTTCGGCATACTCGCGGTAGCGCGGCTGGCCGATGGGGCCCAGCACTTCGAGCGACATCACTTCGGAGAAGCCCATGATGGCGTTGAGCGGCGTGCGCAGCTCGTGGCTCATGTTGGCCAGGAACTCGGTCTTGGCCCGATTGGCCGCCTCGGCGTCGACGACCGCCTGGATCAGCGCCGCCTTGCGCGCCTCACGCTCGGTGACGTCGTGTGCGGTACCGCGATAGCCGACGAAACCGCCCGTCTCGCTGTCGAACACCGGGACGGCGCTCAACAGGAAGCAGCGGCGGCTGTCGTCCTTGTGCCGCATTTCCACGGGCGCGTCGCGAAAGGGCCGGCGGCGCGTCACGGCGTCCAGCCTGGCACGGCCGGCCGGCGCGTCCGTCGCGATTTCGAAGATCGGCCTGCCGACGAACTCGCGCGGGTGGAGGCCGAGCCGCTCGATGACCCGGTGCGACACGAAGGTCAGCCTGAGATCCGCATCCGTCTCCCACACCCAGTCGGAGACCAGACGCGTGATGTCGTCGAGCCTGTCTTCCGCGAGGGTCAACGCACCTTCGAGCCGCTTGATCTCGTCCGATGCGACGAACCGCCCGAGCACCGCGAACGGCCGCCCCTGCGAATCCTGAACGATCATCCGCTCGGAGACGTAGCACTCGAAACGGCCGTCGATTTCGAGGATGTGGTCCTGGCGCAGCGGTCGGCGAAGCGCCTCCACCGCGGTCGCGACCTCGTCGACGGTCGGATGACGTCCCGTCCGCTCCAGGAAGGGGGCGATGCGGCTGTAGGCGTCGTTGGCGTAGATGAGCTGGCCGGCGCCGTCCGCCAGATATACGGGGCCCTTGCCGTCGGTCTCGGTCTGCCAGAGACCGCTCACGACTTGCGGCGGCAGAATGCCGTCCTGTGCGAACAGCCCTTCGGTCGCCGGGCTGCCGGTCGATGTATGGAGCGATCTGCGGGCCACCCCCCCGGGGCCACGCGCAGCGCTCCCGATACCGTCCCCCACTAAGCCCCCAGCCGCTCGATGGCGTTCAGGTAATCCGGGCTGCGTCGCCACAGCGCCATCACCTTTAGCGCATCCTTATGATCTATTGAACGGTAAAATTTTAGTATGCGGTTGAAGTCGCGGGCATCCCTGACCGCACCGCCACCGGACTGACGCATCAGGAGGTAAATCGAAGCGAACTTGTCTTGCGAGATGTCGACCGCGCGGCAGATGATCGCAAGCATCCGCCCGGTCGGGTCGAGGACGGCGACACGGATCCGCGCGTCCGGCAGCGCGGAAAGACGGGCCAGGAGTTTCTCGAACAGCGCGATCTGCCCCTGCCGAAGCGTCCGCTCCAGCATCTCGGCATCGACCACCCCCGTCCGGGCGAGGCGATTGGCCAAGCCGTCGCCGGCGCCCGCACCGATCCTCGCCGGCTCGGAAGCGCGCGCCTGGACGACCGCTTCGAGCTTGTCGTCGAGCGTCGCGGGATCGATGTCGAAGTTGCGGACCATGTGCTCGCGCAGGGCGGCGGATACCCACCAGTACATCCGTCGGGCGAGTTCGGGTGGCAGGTCGTGCCGCCGCAGCAGCGGTTCCTGGAAGGAGTCGACGCGTTGCGACTGATCGATGAGAAAGGCCATCGTCGCTTCGGAGATCTCGGCGTCGGCATTGTCCAGCAGCGTCCGGATGACGTCTTCGTTGGCGGTCTCCGCCAGGGCGGCGGCGACGCGCGAACTCACCTGTCTGCGCTGTGCGATGGCGATCTGGTGCTCGACCGTCCGGTGATGGATGATACCGACCAGTTCCTCGTCGCGCAGGACGCTGGATCGTCGCAGGATCGGTTCGGCCACCGCGATCTCGTCGTTCGCGAGCATCACGATAAGGTCGCTCGGAACATGCGGGTTGTCGGCGAATCGCGCAGCGAGGTCGCGACGGATCTCGCGCTCGAAATCCTCGATCAGCCGGGCGAGGATCTCCGTCATCAGCGCGCGCTCACGGTCGGACAGGGCCTGCGACCGCTCGGCGAAAAGGTCCGCGATCACGGCCACGAGGGACTGTCGGCTCCGGGTCGAGCTGTCGGCCGCCAGTGCGATCAACTCGCGCAGATCGATCCTGTCTTGCATCATGACGCGCCGGCTTCCTGCCGTTCGGACGATCGCTCGTCGGATTGGCGTCAGCTTCGGACGGATGATTGAACCATCGGTTAACCGCGCCGGCATAAGTCGAGGAAACCTCGCAGCTTTCGGAAGTCGCCATCGCCGCCGGGCGCAGGCCTGCAGGGAACCGCAAGCGCCACCGGAGCATTACCCACTTAGCTTAGGCGAGGTGCGGTATGCGGGTCTTGAAGTGGTTCGGTATCGTGCTCGCCGGCTTGGCCGCCGTCGTGGTCGTGCTGGTCCTGATCTGGGACTGGAACTGGTTCAAGGGACAGGTGGCGAAGGCAGGCAGCGACGCCACGGGGCGCGAGTTCGCGATCGACGGCGACATCTCCGTCGATCTGGGACGGATCAGCAGCGTCCACTTGAAAGGCGTTCGCCTGTCGAACGCGGCGTGGGCCAAAGATCCCGATATGGTCAATATCGCCGCGGTCGACTTCGACATCGACCTGCTGGAACTTCTGCGTGGCCGTGTCGTCCTGCCGATCCTCCACCTGACCAAGCCCCAGATCCGCCTCGAACGCGGCAAAGACGGCAACGGGAACTGGGACATCGGGCCGTCGACGGGCGGCGCCGCGGTCGAGGCCACGGTGCCCGACGACCGCACCGAGTTTCCGGTCATCGGGCGCCTGCAGATCGACGACGGATCGCTCGGCTATGCGGCCCCCGCCGACCAGATCGATCTCGAGGCGAAGGTCTCCACGGCGACGGGCGAAGGCGGCGACGGTAAGGAGGAGGTTCGGCTGGAAGGCGACGGCTCGTTCGCCAAGGCGCCCTTCAAGCTGCGCCTGCATGCCGGATCTCTTCTCGCATTGCGTGAGAACAACAGCCCATATCCAATTGATCTGTATGCAAAGATCGGCCAGACGACGATAAAGGCCGTCGGTACCGCGGCGGATCCGCTGACGCTCAGCGGTCCGGATTTCCGCCTCTCGGTCGAGGGCGCCGACATGGCCGATCTGTTCCCGATCTTCCGCATCCCGCTTCCGGAAACGCCCCCCTACGCGATCTCCGGCCATCTGGTGAAGCCGGAGGACACGTGGCGGTTCGAAGACTTCAAGGGCAAGATGGGCGACAGCGACCTGGCGGGAGACCTCGCCTACACTCCACGCGAGGAGCGCCCCTACATCCAGGCGAACGTCGTCTCGAAGCGGCTGGACTTCGACGACTTGGCGGGGTTCATCGGGGCCGATCCCGACGCCGACAAGAAGAAGCCGCAGAACCGGGAGCAGCGGGCGAAGCCGGGCCGGGTACTGCCGGACACGCCCGTCGACCTCGCCCGGCTGCGCGCCGCCGACATGGACGTGCGGTTCCGCGGCCAGCGCATCCGCCACCCGTCCCTGCCGATCGACAGCCTCGACGTTCAGGTCAAGCTCGAGAACGGGCGGCTGAGCCTGGACCCGCTGAAATTCGGCATCGCAAAGGGCAGCGCCGCCGGCAGCCTGGTTCTCGACGGCCGCAAGAACATGCCCTACGTCGCGACCGACCTGACGTTGAAGAAACTCGACCTCAGGCAGTTCTTCGACGAGAAGAATGCGGCTGTTACGGCGGGCGAATTCGCCGGAAGGATCAAGCTCGCCGGGTCCGGCAACTCGGTGGCGCAGATCCTGGGCAACGTCGACGGCGAGGTCGTGGCGACCATGGCAGGGGGCCGCTTCAGCAGGCTCTTCATCGAACTGTCGGGGATCGACGTCGCGGAGGCCATCCCCCTCTTCAGTTCGGACAAGCCGGTCGAGATCCGGTGTGCGGTCGCCGACTTCGATGCCAAGGACGGCATGCTCACGTCGCGCGCGCTGGTCTTCGATACCTCGGACACGCTCGTCGACGCCGACGCCACCGTCAACCTGAAGACCGAGGCGCTGAACGTCAAAGCCATGGCGCATCCCAAGGACCCCAGCCCGCTGGTCGGCCGCACCCCGATCACCGTCGGCGGCACCTTCGCCAACCCGTCCGTCGGGATCGACCCCTCGGGGCTCATCGCCCGTGGCGCGGCGGCCGTGGCACTCGGCGTCCTCCTGACCCCCCTCGCCGCCATCATTCCCTTCGTGGAACTCGGCCTCGGCGAGGACAGCGACTGTGGCGGGCTCCTCGCCGCGGCCGGCAAGAAGGGCAAGTGAGGGGCAAGTGAGGGTCCAGGGCGGACCGAACAGCGCTACCGTGTGGGGATGGCGATCACCGGCGTCGCCGCGGGCCCCGTGCGCTCGAACAGGCTGAGCAGCATGAGAAGCACCGAGAACACGCGCTTCGATCTCAGATCGTTCTCCGCGATCCAGAACCAGTTTCCCCGGTAGGCCGCCGAGACGTAGCTCTCGGACGGCGGGACGAGCGGCCGGAACGACGACAGGATCCGGATCGATCCGATCGTCGGTTCGGCATTCACCGCGACGGTCAGACCGGCCTCGATATGCCCTTCCGGCGGCTGCACGTCAGCAGAAAGGTTCGACAGGATCTGCAGGAACGAGCGCGTGTCGACGACGATCTCCTCGCCCGCTCCGCGGCCGAAGCCGTAGCGCACAGGAACCACGCGCGATTCGGGCTTGAGCCTCAGGATCTTCAGGAGCCGCTGGATACGGGGTACGGCCGCACTCGTCGGGTCGTCGCGGATCAGCAGCGTGACGCTCCGCAGCCCCTCGTCCCCAGGGTCGAAACGGAAGCCGATCTCCCGTTCGGCGATCAGGCCGGCCAGCAGGCTGACGGCTTCCGTGAATTCCGGCTCCACGTTCCGCACCGCGTTGTTGGCGCCGACCTGCCGGTTCACCAGGCCGTTGATCGAGCCCAGCGCCAGCGTCAGCGCCACCTCAGCGGGAGCGCCACCGTCGACCAGCGCGAACAGGTCGCTCGGCGATACCGGCGTCAGCAGCACGCGCGCATAGTCGGCGCCCTTGATCGGAACATAGGTGGCGGTTGGATTCTCGAGGAAGCTGGCGCTTCCGCCGACGGCGATGTCGTCCGCCAGATCCAGATTGTCGCTCAGCACCTGGCTGCCCAGGGTGAAGCTCCCCGACCGGCTGTATCCGGCGACGATCTGACTGACCGAGATCAGCGCCGGCGCATCGAGGTAGCGCAGCTTCACGATGTTGAGCAGCAGTTGCTGCTTCGACGCCTCGCTGAGCGCGTCGGCATAGTGCGGCTGATCGCGCTGTACCACGGACGGGCCCAACGCCGAGCAGGCGGACAGCAACGAGGCGCTCAGAGCGATCGCCGCCGGTCGGATCGGAGATTTTGGGAAGCGACGAAACGCGACGATATCGCGGGCGGGCACATGGACGCCGCGGCGTATCCGCATATGGCGGTCCTTCTTCAACGAACCCCCAGGCATGCACTTAACCGTCTGCGAGCGAGTTGCAAGTCCAGTGCCTTAACTCCGCGTTAGGCCGATCACGGCAGAGTGATCGCCGTCGAACGCCACTGCCCCTGCCCGCCAATGAAGTGCCCCCGCCAATGGACGTGATCCAGCATCCGGTCAGCACCATGATCCTTTGCATCTCGCCCGCCGGCGACCTGCTGGTGCCCGGATCCGCGACCTTCAACGAGCGGATCGGGTACCAGAACCCGGATTTCGATATCGGCGACTATGCGGTCCGCAACATGGGCTTCGTGGCGGTTTCGCGTTCGGACACCGGAATCTACAAGCTGCGCTTTCGCCCGGAACTGGTGTCGGGAAAGGCCGTCGAGGCGATGACGCGGTTCATCGCCGTGCGCGACGCGCGCTCGGTCGAGCTCGAGGTCTTCACCGACAAGTGGCGCTCGGAGATCCATCCGAACGACCACACGGCTGCGCAGCGGATCTATCAGCTCTGTGCGGCACCGCCGGTAACGAGCGAACGCCGGCGCCAGCGCTTCGAGGTCCAGCCGCTCGCCGTCGATAAGGCCACGGGCGACTTCGGCAACCCGATGAAGCCGATTTTCCAGAAGTGGCGGGTCTCCAGCGGCAGCTTCGACGACACCACGCTGCCGTTCGTCATGCGCTACGGCACGTCGCTGAACATGACGATCTTCGCCGCAAAGACGCGTTCCGATCCGCTCTGCTTCCAGTTCGTCAGCGACGCGGTGAAGCTGTTCGACACGGCGACCAAGACGTCGCTGATCGGCATGCCGATCGAGGCGCAGCCGGACAAGGAATACGGCAACTGGATCATCCCGCAGTATCGCAGCGTCGTGGATTCCAACCAGCCGCGCATGGACATCGTCAAGGCGACCGTGCAGAAGCCGACCGGCGGAACCCGCGACATCACCTATGAGCGGCTGCTGCTGCCCTGGCGCTACGGGCTCGACGGCGTAATCGTCACGACGACGATCATCCTGCTCTCCACCGAGCGGGAATCGCTCGCGAACGACAACATGCCGCGGCTCGTATCGAGCAAGTAGGATGCCGCGGGCGCGGCATCGGGCCGAACGGCTTCAGCGCCGCCTTCCGGAGGCTCACCGTCCGCGCAACGCCCGTGTCTCCGCCTCGACGATGCGTCCGT
>Ga0114916_1001767_pt1 | contig 11914 bp, 5 predicted proteins | sample MalvirAntarct_66_FD_83501 | JGI IMG/M metagenome (GOLD analysis project Ga0114916, IMG submission 83501) | Marine viral communities from the Global Malaspina Expedition - Malaspina viral metaG Antarct_66 | ecosystem: Environmental > Aquatic > Marine > Oceanic | place: West Anvers Island... | reverse complement strand
CCGTCCCTTTGGGCGGGGACAGGTGATCGTCCGCAATCCGGCGACAGGTGTGCTGTGGGGTGGCTCGGACCCGCGCGGCGATGGCTGCGCCGTCGCCTACTAGCGGCACCCCGAGGTGTGGGCTCTCGAGGCCCCGCTCTACCTCCTGCCCTCAGGCAACTCGTCCGGCCCCTTACCCCCGGGGCGACGCTAACGATCCCGGAGGACTTAGCTTCCCTCAGCCGGGAAGGGGCCTCCTGCCCTCAGGCAACTCGTCCGGCCCCTTACCCCCGGGGCGACGCTAACGATCCCGGAGGACTTAGCTTCCCTCAGCCGGGAAGGGGCTAAGCTGCCGGTCTCTCGCATTCAGCACGAGGCGCAACAGTCGAGACCGTAGACCAAACGCCGGAACTCGGACCGCGCTCCAGCATCACCTTCGGCGGAGGCTCCGTGTCTGGCGGAAATCTCGAACACGTCATCGTCTCCCGGGCAGGGATGAGGAGCCTGATCCAACGGGAGGGCTTCTTGCGCGAACTCGATCTCCAGTTGCTGGTGAAGGACTCCCCGGAATTGCTTGGTCCGTTGGGGCTCGACCTCAAGTTCCTTCCCATCGGGTGGGAGGTCCCACTGGGGCCTTTTGCGCTGGACGCCCTGTTCCTCGACTCGGAGGGGGTGCTGACACTCGTCGAGACGAAGCTGCGCGCGAATAGCGAGAGCCGCCGGGAAGTCGTAGGCCAGGTGCTTGAGTACGGGGCATACGTCGACGCCTGGTCAGTCGAGGATGTCGAGCGCATCAGCCGAGCGTTCTTCGCATCCCAGCACGCGCCCGATGATCTCCGAGGCCTCTCCCTGCAAGAAGCGGTTTCCATCCGCTTCGGCTGGGCCACGGACGAAGACGGCTCAGCTCAGGTCGGTGAACTGCTGGCCAAGACTGCGGAGAAGCTCAGCCGAGGGCACCTCCGCATCGTGTGTGGCGTGGACGAGCGAATCGAGGGCCTCGAGCGACTCGTGAACTACCTCTCGGCCCACAGCGATCTCCAGGTAGTCCTCCTCCAGGTGAACAGGTTCCGCGTCAGTGATGAGTTGACCGTCCTGGTGCCGAGCCTCCACGGCGACGTGGACGGACTGGGCCAGTCTCGCGGCCGGCCCTCAACGTCAAATCGTCTGACCCTCGACGAGATCGTCGATTCATTCCCGGATGAGGTAGAGCGTGAGACGGTCGCTGCCCTCATTCACGCTGCTCGGAACGCGGGAGCCTCATTTGAACCGGGGCCGAGCGGAACGAGCATCCGGGTCAGGTGTTCGCTTCGACCGGCCGTGACCGTGGGGTGGATCTGGGCACCCAATCGAACCACTTGGATGAAGACGCGCGACATCACGCTCGGGCACGGACTGGACTCACCTGACACCCCGCGGCCGCTATTCGAGGCGCTTGAGCAGTACTACAACGCGCTGGTGCAGGACGGGATCGGCCAGGATGCGTCCAGCAAAGGCGTCCACGCGCGCTGGCTAGCGCCGGCAGAAGCCCACCAACAACTGCCTCTGCTCATCAGTAGGCTCCAGGAAGTGATCCGGAACGTGGCATCGCTCTAGCGTCCCCAGTCCCAGTCACTGGAACCCCGCCAAGAGGCATGTTGCGACAGAGGCTCGCTACTATCCGCCGAGATGACCACCGCCTACCACGCGCGCTACTTCGCCCATGAACTGACACGACGGCATCCCGCCGAGAGCGCGGACCGGCTGTCGATGTCGCTGTTCGATGCCTCGGTCGATCTGAACCCGCACCAGATTGATGCTGCGCTGTTCGCGCTTCGGTCGCCGCTGAGCAAGGGGGTGCTGCTCGCGGACGAGGTCGGGCTGGGCAAGACGATCGAGGCAGGGCTGGTGCTCTGCCAGTCGTGGGCGGAGCGGCGACGCCGCCTGCTCGTGATCTGCCCAGCCTCGATCCGGAAGCAGTGGAGCCTCGAGCTCCAGGAGAAGTTCAACCTCCCGACAGTCGTCCTGGACCGGGCCGCGCACCGAGCCGCGATCCGCGAGGGCAACCCAACGCCATTCGAGTCGCGCGCGGTGGTAATCGTCTCGACGAACTTCGCGAGTGCGATGCAGGAGGGAGTCCGCGCGACGCCCTGGGACCTCGTCGTGATCGATGAGGCGCACAAGTTGCGGAACGCCTATCGCCCGAGCAATCGCATGGGACAACGACTGCGCTGGGCACTGGACGGTCGCCGGAAGGTGCTGCTGACCGCGACGCCCCTCCAGAACACACTCCTCGAGTTGTACGGGCTCTCGACGCTGATCGACGACCACATCTTCGGGGATCGCACGGCGTTCCAGGCGCAGTTCGGTGGGCAGACCGGCGACCACGCCGAACTGCGACGACGGCTAGCGACCTTCATGAAGCGCACGCTCCGGAACCAGGTGCTGGAGTACGTTCGGTACACGCAGCGCCGCGCGCTCACACAGCCATTCCGACCATCGGACGAGGAGCAACGACTCTACGAGGCGGTCTCGGACTTCTTGGCGCGCGAGGGGACGTTCTCGATCCCCGAACGTCAACGCACGCTGACGACCCTGGTCCTGAGGAAGCTCCTCGCCTCGTCTTCGACCGCGATCGCCGGCACGTTGCAGACGATGCGCGCGAGGCTCGTCGATCTGCGCGATCAGGTCGAGGCCGAACGCGACGTGGATGCTCCCTCGCTCCTCGCCCGCATCGTCGAGGACGAGGAGATCGAGGACGAGTATCTCGACGAGCCTCAGGAGGCGGAGCTGGCGGCGGCGGCGGATGCCCGCGGCGACGAGGACGTCCCAACCGCCGACGGAGACGGCGAGGTCGCTACCGAGCCGGCTGAGCCCAAGGTCGACCGCGCGAAGCTCGATGCGGAGATCGCCGAGTTGGACCGGTACATCGAGTGGGCCCAGAACATCGAGGTGGATGCGAAGTCGCAGGCGCTGCTGACGGCGCTCGAGACCGGGTTCGCCGAGGCGGAGCGGACCGGCGCGGCACGGAAGGCGATCATCTTCACCGAGTCCCGGCGGACGCAGGAGTACCTCGCGGCGTTCCTCGACCGAAACGGGTTCGCCGGGAACGTCCTCAAGTTCAGCGGCACCAACTCGGGCCCCGAGGCAACGGCCATCTACGAGCACTGGCTGGCGCAGAACCGCGAATCCGGTCGCGCTACGGGCTCGCGCGACATCGATGTGCGGACCGCGCTCATCGAGCACTTCCGCGACCGCGCCGAGGTGACGGTGGCGACGGAAGCCGCCGCCGAGGGCGTGAATCTCCAGTTCTGCTCGCTGGTGGTGAACTACGACTTGCCGTGGAACCCGCAGCGGATCGAGCAGCGCATCGGGCGTTGCCATCGCTACGGGCAGGAGCACGATGTGGTCGTGCTGAACTTCCTGAACGAGCGCAACGAGGCAGACCGGCGCGTGCTTGAGCTGCTCTCGGAGAAGTTCCGGCTCTTCGACGGCGTGTTCGGTGCCTCGGACGAGGTGCTCGGGAGCATCGAGAGCGGCGTGGACTTCGAGGCGCGCGTGCTGCGCATCTACCAGGACTGCCGGACTTCCGACGAGATCGCCGAGGGCTTCCGGCTGCTCCAAGAGTCGATGGAGCACGCCATCCGCGAGCGGCTGGACGAGACCCGGCAGGCCCTGCTCGAACACTTCGACGAGGACGTGCATGAGCGGCTGCGCATCCAGCTCGAGGGCGCGCGCGAGCAGCTCGACCGGGTGGAGCGCATGTTCTGGGCCCTCACTCGCTACGTCCTGCGCGAGCGCGCAACGTTCGAGGATGAGGCGCACACGTTCGACCTTCACGAACCGCCGACCGAGGCAGCCCGCCGGGGCACCTACCATCTGATCTCGAAGAAGGACGCGAACGTCCCCGGCGAGTTCCTGTATCGGATCTCGCACCCGCTGGGCGAGTGGGCGGTGGATACCGGGCGCGCGCTGGAGACGCCGGTGGCGAGGGTGGCCTTCGACATCACCAACCACGCCACGAGGATCGCGGACGTCGAGCGGCTCCGAGGGCGGTCCGGGTGGCTGACGCTGCGGCGACTGGAGATCGAGGCGTTCGATACCGAGGAGCACCTGCTCTTCTCCGCCCTCGACGACAGCGGCACGCCGCTCGACCAGGAGACGTGCGAGAAGTTGTTCCGCTGCGAGGCGATCGTCACCGGAGGACCCACCGAGGGCGCTCCGAGCCGTCTCGCGCAGGACGCGGACCGGCACGTGGCGGCCACCCTCACGAAGGCATCCGAGGCGAACCGGATGCTGTTCCAGGAGGAGCGCGAGCGCCTCGACCGGTGGGCGGAGGACATGGAGGCCGGCGCGCAGAAGGCGCTGGACGACCTCAAGGCACAGATTCGCGCGGTCACCCGGCAAGCGCGGCAGGCGACTACCGTCGAGGAAGAACTGGCGCTCCAGAAGAAGCGGCGCGACCTGGAGCAGCAGCAGCGGCGCCAGCGGCAGCGCATCTTCGACGTGGAGGACGAGATCCGCGATCGTCGTGATGCGTTGATCGAGCAGTTAGAGCAGCGGATGCAACAACGGAGTTCGACGGAAGAATTGTTCACCCTGCGGTGGCAGGTGGTCTAGGCGTCACGCACAATGCCGAGGCGGGACCCAACTCCTGGAAGCAGAGTCTCTCGCACCCTTGCAGGCCGGGCGGAGCGTGACGTGGCAGACACCAATATCGACCGGCTGAGGCAGGTCCTGGACGAACTGTTCATGTTCGACCGGGCGGACCTGGACTTCGGCCTCTACCGGATCATGAACGTCCGCCGCGACGAGATCCGTACGTTCCTCCACGATCACCTCGAGGCCGAGGCGCGCAAGGCCCTGGGCGACTCCCAGGCCGGCGAACGCGAGGCGATCCAGGCGCAGATCGCGGAGGCCACCGAGCAGGCCCGTAGGCTCGGGATTGCCGACCCCTCGCAAGCGCCTCGCGTGCGGGAATTGCAGGCCGAGTACGACGGCGTCGAGGACACCACCGCCACCGAGGCGGAGGTGTACGGCCACCTCGTCTCGTTCTTCCGGCGCTACTACAAGGAGGGCGACTTTATCTCGCTCCGCCGGTACAAGGAGGGCGTCTACGCCATCCCCTACGAGGGCGAAGAGGTGAAGCTGCACTGGGCCAACGCGGACCAGTACTACATCAAGAGCACGGAGCAGTTCCGCGACTACACCTTCCTCGTCTCGCACGCCGACGAGGAGCCTCGGCGCGTGCACTTCCGTCTGGTGGAAGCGGACACGGAGCGCAACAACAACCGCGCGCAGGCCGGGCAAGACCGGCGCTTCATCCTTGCCCCTGACAGCGAGGGCGAGCCCGCCGTCGCCGAGGTGGACGGCGAGCTGGTGGTGCGCTTCGAGTACCGGCCCGACACCGAGGGCCGGCGGCAGGCCGCCCTCGACGAGGCGATCGAGGCGGCGGTGCTGGACGCGCCGGCGGCGGCTGCATGGCGCTCAGCCCTCACGAGGGATGCGCGGCGCCCCGACGACAACGGACGCGCGAAGGAGCCGCTGACGCTGCTCCGCAAGCACATCAGCACCTACACGGCGAAGAACGCGTTCGACTACTTCATCCACAAGGACCTCGGCGGGTTCTTGCGGCGCGAGCTGGACTTTTACATCAAGAGCGAGGTCGTCCGCCTCGACGACATCGCCGGCGAGGACGGATCGACCGCGAACCTCGCGAGCGTGCTGCGCAAGGTGAAGGCGATCCGCGCCGTCGCGAGTCCCGTGATCGACTTCCTCGCGAGCCTCGAGGAGTTCCAGAAGCGCCTCTGGCTCAAGAAGAAGTTCGTGGTGGAGACCCACTGGTGCGTGACGTTGGATCGCGTCCCGCGGGAACTGTACGCGGAGGTCGCCGCGAACGACCGCCAGCGCGAGGAATGGGTGCGGCTGTTCGCCATCGACGCGATCGAAGGCGACATGGTCAGCCCCGCCTACTCCGAGCCAATGACCGAGGCGTTCCTGGAGGCCAACCAGCACCTCGTCCTCGACACATCACTCTTCGACCGCGACTTCACCGAACGACTCCTCGCTGGCCTCGAAGACCTCGACGAGGCGGCTGACGGCCTGCTGGTGCACGGGGACAACTTCCAGGCTCTCAACGCGCTCGGCCCGCGATATCGGGGCGAGATTGACGCGACCTATATTGACCCTCCCTACAACACCGATGCAGCGCCCCTCATCTACAAGAACGGCTATCGGCACGCGTCCTGGCTCTCGTTAGCGGGGGATCGACTGGCGCTCGGCGCTGAGCTGATGGCTGCTGACGCCATTACGTGCGTCACGATCGACGACGCGGAGCAACACCGTCTTCGCCTGCTCATCGAGGAGGTTGTCCCTAGCGCGGAACTCCTCGGCGTTGTCGCCATCAAGAACAATCCTGCTGGACGGACCGGGACCGTTGGCTTCTCGACGACCCACGAGTACGCCTTGTTCGTAGGGACCGCCGAATCCCGCGTAGGACGCCTCGATCACTCGCAGGCCCAGAAGGATCGGTACAAAGAACGAGACGAAGTCTCCGCGTTCGAGTGGACAAATTTCCGTAAGCATGGCGGCTTGAATACCTACCGAACCGCGAGACCACGCCAGTGGTATCCGATCTACGTTCTCGGCGACGTGATTCGGATTCCCGAGATGACGTGGGACGACGGACGCCGGGAGTGGGAGGTGCTGGAGCGCTCCCGACCGGGTGAGGTCGAGCTTTGGCCGGTCGACGAGCGAGGTCGCGAGAGAATCTGGGACTTTGGCGCCGAGACTGCCCGGAAGAGCCTTAGCGATTTGACCGTCCGTCCTGATTCTCACGGAGACACGGCTGTGTATCGGAAGTGGCGTCTAAACGCCGAAGGTCTCCTGCCCCAGACCTGGTGGGACAAGTCGGAGTACTCGGCCGTTGAGTACGGGACCAACCTTCTCGCGCGCCTCTTCGGCGAGACGCACACCTTCACCTTCCCCAAGTCCGTGCATGCCGTTGTCGACTGCCTGCGCGTCGCGGGGATGAGAAACGCTCGTGACGGTGTCGTCCTGGACTACTTCGCTGGCTCCGGCACGACCGGCCACGCCGTCATCAACCTCAACCGAGAGGATGGCGGAAAGCGGAAGTACATCCTCGTGGAGATGGGCGAGTACTTCGACACCGTCCTCAAGCCGCGCGTGCTCAAGGCGGCGTACTCGAAGGACTGGAAGGACGGGAAGCCGGTCGGCCGCGAGGGCGTGAGCCAGCTCATCAAGATCATCCGGCTGGAGTCGTACGAGGACACCCTCAACAACCTCCGCGTCGAGCGTACGCAGCAGCAGGCGCGCCTCCTCGAGCGTCCGGGGGGCGAGCGCTTCCACGAGGAGCACGCACTGCGGTACTGGATCACCGAGGACACGCGCGGCAGCGCCTCGCTCCTCGACCTCGAGCGGTTCGAGGACCCGTGGTCGTACACGCTGGAGGTGGGGCAGGGCAGCGCCGCAGAGACGAAGCCCGTCACCGTCGACCTCGTGGAGACCTTCAACTACCTGCTCGGCCTGCGCGTGTCGCACGTGGACCACATCCGCGGCGTCACCCTCGTACAGGGCACGCTGCCTCCCGCGCCCGGCCGCGAGGTGGGCGAGAAGGCCCTCGTCATCTGGCGGAACACCCGCGAGACGGACGCCGAGGCGCTCGACAAGTTCCTCTGGGGACAGCGCATCAATCCGCGCGACCTGGAGTTCGACGTGATCTACGTCAACGGTGACAACCACCTGGAGAACTCGCGCCGCGACGAGGAGACATGGAAGGTCCGTCTCATCGAGGAGGAGTTCCACCGCCTCATGTTCGAGAACGCCGATCAAGAACGGAAGCAGTAGTGGCCGTCGCTCGACGCCCTCGCAAGGCCGCTGCGAAGAAGCAGCCGGCGAAGCTCAGCCAGCGCCTCGTCCTGAACGACTGGCTGCTCCGGCGCCTGTTCCAAGTCGAGAAGGGAGAGGCGCTGCTCGCCCACCTCGCGGGTGCCGTCGATGCGGCAGGCGTCGGCGCCGACTGGGTGGACTCGGAGGGTGTCTCCTGGTTCCACCGCCGGCTGACCTCGCAGGCCGAGCGCGAGCACCTCACTCACGCCGACCTCCGGCGGTACGACGAGAACATCGTGCGCCACTGGCGCGAGATGACTGCGCCCACGGAGCGTCGCGGCTACACCCTCCAGCACTTCCAGTACGCCGCGCTGCTCTTCACGGAGGTCTACCTCGACCGCTACTTCCGAGACGAGGCGAAGTTGCTGGCGGACCTCAACGCGTGGGTCGACGAGTGGAACTGGGGCAGGGACGCCGTCGACCAGGCGGAGCAGTTCGCGCGCGAGGACCTCAACAAGCTCGCGTTCTGGATGGCGACGGGCTCCGGCAAGACGCTGCTCATGCACGTCAACATCAAGCAGTACCTGCACTACCTCGACGCCTCCGGCCGCCGGCACGAGCTGAACCGCATCCTCCTGCTCACCCCGAACGAGGGCCTCTCACGCCAGCACCTGGAGGAGTTCCACGCCTCCGGGATGCAGGCCGAGTTGTTCCTCAAGGAGGGCCGCACCCTCTTCACGGGCAACGCCATCGAGATCATCGACATCCACAAGCTCGCCGAGGAGTCGCGCGAGAAGACGGTTGCCGTCGACGCGTTCGAGGGCAACAACCTCGTCCTCGTGGACGAAGGACACCGTGGTTCATCCTCGGGCGGTGGTGGCATCTGGATGGACCGCCGTCGACGCCTCTGCGAGGACGGCTTCTCGTTCGAGTACTCCGCCACGTTCGGCCAGGCGATCAAGGCCGGCAGCAGCAGCGCCAGTCGCGACCTCGTGCAGGAGTACGGCCACGCGATCCTCTTCGACTACTCCTACCGCTACTTCCACACCGACGGTTTCGGCAAGGACTACCAGATCCTCAATCTGAAGGAGGATCAGAGCGAAGAGCAGCGGCTGACGTACATGACGGGTGCGCTCCTCGCCTTCCTCCAGCAGTTGCGCGTCCACCGCGACGACCGTGACGCCATCGCGCCATACCTCGTCGAGAAGCCGCTCTGGGTCTTCGTCGGCCACACGGTGCAGTCCACCGGCACGAGGGAGGTCTCGGACATCGTCGACGTCCTCAAGTCCCTCGCCGAGTTCGTGAGCGCCGACCGCGAGACGCATCGACGAGTCCTGGCGCGCATCGAGCGCCTGCGGGACGGGAAGCACGGCCTCCTCGACCGTGGCGAACGCGACATCTTCGCGAACCGCCTGCGGGTCGTCCTCCCGCCCGGTCGCGACGCGGCCGACGTCTACAGCGAGGCGCTGAAACTCATCTTCAACGCCCCGCAGAGCGGCACCCTCCAGATCGAGCAGATCCGCGGCGAGGGCGCAGAGGGCGAGATCGCCCTCCGCGTCGGCGGAGCGCCGGCCTTCGGAGTGATCAACGTCGGTGAGCCCTCGAAGGTGGTCGCGCAGGCGGAGAAGCAGGGCGCCGAGTTCGGCATCACCTCGCAAGAGACGGGCGACTTCAAGGCGTCGTTGTTCCGCAGCATCAACTCTGGTGACTCGCCCGTGAACGTCCTCATCGGCGCGAAGAAGTTCACCGAGGGGTGGTCCTCCTGGCGTGTCAGCACGATGGGCCTGATGAACGTCGGCAAGTCGGAGGGCTCGGAGATCATCCAGCTCTTCGGGCGCGGCGTTCGCCTCAAGGGCCTCGGGCACTCCCTCAAGCGGTCAGGCGTCCTTCCGGCCTCGGCGGACCGCCCGCAGCACCTGCCCCTGCTTGAGACGCTCAACATCTTCGGTGTCCGCGCGGACTACATGGACCAGTTCCGCGACTACCTCACCGAGGAGGGCCTCCCTCCGGACGACGACTTCGAGGAGGTCCGCCTCCGCGTCATCCACCACCTGGCGAAGGACGGCAAGTTCGAGGGCCTCAAGCTCAAGACGCTGGCCCTACCCAGCGACGTGAACTTCAAGACCACCGGCCCCAAGCCCATACTCACCGCCGACCTCGACGGCGACGATTTGCTCCAGACGCTCCTCAAACGGAAGGTCGTCGTCGACTGGTATCCGCGCGTCCAGTCGCGGCTCAGCAAGGGCGCGCAGGGCCCGGACATCGGCACGGTGCACAAGCAGCCACGCATCCTCACGACGGAGCACCTCGCGTTCTTCGACTGGAACGCGATCTGGTTCGCGCTCCAGCGGTTCAAGGCCGAGAAGTCCTGGCACAACCTGGCGATCCCGCGCGAGGTGCCCCCCGCCCTCCTCGAACGGGCGGACTGGTACGAGCTGCTGATCCCGGAGTCAGACCTCGCGTTCGACAGCTTCGAGCGCGTGCGTGAGTGGCAAGAGATCGCCGTCGCGCTCCTCAAGAAGTTCGTCGAGCGGTACTACAACCTCCGCAAGAACCAGTACGAGGCCCCGTTCCTCCGCCTCGACGACCTCGACTTCAACGAGGACGGGACGGGCAACTTCTTCGCCGAGTACGTGTTCCAGGTCCCCCGAGGCGACCGGCAACTGTGCGACACACTCGATCTCATCGCAGCGGATGTCGAGGCAGGCGGTGACGTAGCGCCTCGGAGTGTCGGGGCACTCGAAGCGCTCACGTTCGACGGGCACCTCTACACGCCACTCATCCGCCTCGCGGACGGCGCTCGCGCCGAGGTGCGTCCGAGCGGCCTCGACCAGGGCGAACGCGACTTCGTCCACGACCTCGCCAGGTTCCTCGAGGAGAACCCCGAGGACTTCACGGGCCGCGAGGTCTACCTCCTGCGCAACCGTAGCCGAGGGCGAGGCGTGGGCTTCTTCGAGGGCGCCGGCGTCTACCCCGACTTCATCCTGTGGGTGCTCGATGGCACCCGGCAGCACATCACCTTCGTCGACCCCCACGGCCTCGTGCACGCCTCGAAGGACGATCCGAAGCTCACCCTCGCCCGCACCATCAAGGACCACCAGGCTCGCGTGCGCGAAACCAACCCTGAGATCACCATCGACTCGTTCCTCATCTCCCGCAGCGAACGCCTCCAGGCGTCGTGGGCCTCGGATCTGACGGAGGCTGACCTTCGGGAGGCGCACGTGTTGTTCCCGGAACGGGGCTCTATTGACCACATCCGCAGCATGTTCAAGCTGATGGAGGCGGAAACCGAAGTCGCGAGTTAGTTCGGAACTGCGAGCCACCGGCTACCGTGGCGGCGGTCCAAGTCGCTCTGCCAGCGCGAGGAGTGTCTGGTCCGACACGTTATGCAAGTGAAGGTGCTTAGCACCCTCGCGCGGGACCTCACGACCGTAGTTGTAGCGCTTCGCGAGGAGCGCGAGCGCCGGAACGCGGTCAGATCGGTTCTCGTTGGCGATCTCCCAGAGCCGCCGCTCCACGTCGTCGGCGCTGACCTGGAGTCGCTCCGCGCGCCGCGACTGCTCCTGCGCGAGAACCTTCTGCACCCGCTCATCCTTGAGCAGCCGCGACCCCGTGACGTGAGCACTGCTCTCGGCGTACCCGGCGCGGACGGCCGCCTGCCTCGCGTTGCCGTCCACCAGGTATTCCATGGCGAAGCGGCGTTGCTTCTCGGTCGTATCCATCGCGTCCTTCCTTCTTGGTCTCGCCGTGCTCACCCGAAGGTGATCACCGGCCTGCGAAGATGATCAAGCCTCGTCCCTGATCACCTTCGGTGATACTTGATCACCTTCGGCTTAGAACGGCGGGTCGGGCTGCCGCTCGGGGGCCAACGGGAGCGCCCACGCCCAGCCGCCCTCTAGCGACCCCTTCTCCTTCTCAGGCTTGATCCCCAGCTCCTTCTTCGCCCTGTTCACGGTGCCCACTGAGAAGCCAGCCTTCTCGGCTTCGGCGAACACCTCCGTGGAGCTGCGCGGACCGTCCGCGAGGAGCGCAGTGAGGAATGCCTCAGCCCTCGGCAGCGCCTTCCGCGGTTCGGGCGACGAGGTGATGTCGTCGGCGGTCAGGTCGCTCT
>Ga0114916_1001766_pt1 | contig 11914 bp, 11 predicted proteins | sample MalvirAntarct_66_FD_83501 | JGI IMG/M metagenome (GOLD analysis project Ga0114916, IMG submission 83501) | Marine viral communities from the Global Malaspina Expedition - Malaspina viral metaG Antarct_66 | ecosystem: Environmental > Aquatic > Marine > Oceanic | place: West Anvers Island... | reverse complement strand
GACCTGTGTGGTGATCTTCGCGACCTCCAGTCCGAGGCGCTTGCAGGCGTTCTCCTCGACCGAGGGCGGCACGGAAGCGTGGGTGCCCACCGGGCCGGACATCTGCCCGACGGCGACCTGCTGCCTCGCGAGGGCGATGCGCTCCTCGTGGCGTCGGAGCTCCTCGACCCAGACGGCGATCTTCATGCCGAAGGTCGTGGGCTCGGCATGCACGCCGTGCGTGCGGCCGATGCAGATCGTGTCCTTGTGCTCGACGGCGCGGCGCGCAATGACCTCGCGGAGCGCCTTCACCTGCGCGTCGAGGAGGTCGAGGGCTTCCAGCATCTGGAGGCAGGTGGCGGTGTCCCACACGTCGTTGCTGGTGAGGCCGTAATGGATCCAGCGTGACTCCGGGCCGAGCGAGTCGGCGACGGATCGCAGGAACGCAGTCACGTCGTGGTGGGTCTCTTCGATGTAGCGCATGACGTCGGGGACGTTCACGCGTGCATTCTGCTCGACGAGTCGCACGTCCTCGGCAGGGATGACGCCCTCGTCACCCCACGCCTGCACGACGGCGACCTCGACCTTGAGCCAGAGTTCGAACTTCCGCTCGTCGGACCAGACGGCGGTCATCTCCGGGCGTGCGTAGCGAGGAATCATGGTGCGCCTTCCCTCGTACCCGCGGGCGGGTGAGGGGCCTCGACAGGCTCTAGATCGCGAAGCGCCGCACGAAGCGGCGCTGGGCGATGCCGGTGGCAGGTGTGTTCACGGATGAAGTCTACGGATCGCGACGGGGTGAGGCAACGGGTCGAGAGGGGCGTGTTAATTAGCCAGCGTCCTCGACCTAGTCGTATGCGTACTCCTCGCGCACCGGGGCGAACACCTCGACGAGGATGGACTCCTCGAGGGCGGTCGCGGAGTGGGGGACCTCGCTGGGGATGAAATAAGAGTCGCCGGGGACGACCTCGGCCTCCTGGTCGCCGATGCGGAAGCGGACGCGGCCCTTGATGACGGTGCCGGCCTGCTCGTGGGGGTGGGTGTGCTCGGGCACCACGCCGCCCTCGGCGAGTTCGAACCGCACGAGGGTGTGACCGTCGCCGGAGACGAGGGTGCGGCGGATCACGCCAGGGAGCATCTCGATAGGATTCGTGTCGGCAAACGGGCGGACGCGGATCTGCGCCTTCATTTGCTGAACTGGCTGCTCCTGTGCCATCTAGTTGTATCCCCCTCCGGGCGGCCCACCGCCGAGGATCGGCTGCGGGCCAATGATGTAGTGCGCGAACTCTCGCGCCACCTGGTTCGCCTCGTGACGGTCCCCGAACAGTACGGCCTCGTCACTCCCGTCCTCCACCGTGCGCACCTCGTGGGCGCCTTCGCGTGCCGAGCGGTCGAGGTCGTCGCGGGCGGCGTCGATGCGCGCGGGGTTCACCTCGGCGGGGCGTAGGTTGCGGTGAAGGAGCTCGCGATTACCCGTGAGCGCGTGGAGGACGGCCTCGGCGAGCGGGCCGCGACGCCCACCCCACGCCGCGATGAAGTGCAGGCAGGGTGCGGCCGGCGGCTGCTGAGGCGGGATCGGGATGGCCTCGAAGTCCGCGAGGTCAACGCGCTTCCGGCATTCGGGCATGGGACAGCGGACGGTGGCCATACCTGCAGTTTAGATGCCGGTGGCGGTGATGGCCCTTGCGTAGCCGTGGGGTAGGGTGATCCGGGGTCGCGACGGACTGGACGGCGCGATGAGACACGCTCGGATCACGGTGCTCCTCGGATGTGCGTTGCTGGCAATCGCCCTCGTCGGGTGCGACCAGGAGCGAGGCGGGCCACGTGTCGTCGGCGAGGACGGCACGGAGATCGAGGTCACCGCGGAGCCTACCGCGACGGGCACGGCAACCGTCGTGGCGACGGGGGAGCCGACCGGCACCCCCGACCCTGCGGCGACCGCCACCACCACCCCGGCGGTGACGGAGACGCCTTCGGCGACGCCGACCGGTACGGCCACCGGTACAGCGACGAGCACGCCGACGCCGGGTTCGGACAGCGGGGACGCTACGAGTGGCCTCGCTGGCGTTCCCTACGGTACGGACGATGTGCGAGCGGCACTCGCTGACTCTGGCGAGCCAGTCGAGGTCGACGACGAGCGCGAGCCGCTCTGCCCGGACGCCGCCGTCCCGGAGACAGCCCTCCGGGTGGGCGAGTCCGTCTGGACGCTCTGGGTCTACCCGGACACGGCCGCACGGGAAGCCGAGTGGGGACTGAGCGACGGCCAACTGGAGCCTCAGATCAGCGACTGCGAACCGCCCAGCGGGTTCAACTACTTCAACGCCAACACCGTGCTCGTCCTGCTCGAAGGTGTCTCAGGCGTCGAGCCGGTGCGCGAGGCGTTCCTCGAGATGGGAGCGGCCGCTCCGGAAGAGGAGGGCTAGACCGGCACCGGCCGTCCACCATTCGGGCTGGATCGGTGGCGTAGGGTGAGGAGCAGGGTCGGGTGGAAGGAGGAGGCGCCATGAGCCGCTTCCACCGGTGGGCTCTGCTCGCGATCACGACGGCCCTCGCCGGGCTACTCATGTCCTGCGAGGACAGCGGCTCGGTCACGATCGTCGGAGCCAACGGCGAGGAGATCGAAGTACCGGACGGGACCGTCGTCGCGACCTCCGAGGTGGCACAGACGCCGTCGCCGACCCTCGCTCCGGTCGAGACGCCAAGCCCCACCGCAACACCGACGCCTCAGCCCGCCTCCACGCGGGGCAGCATTCCGGACGACCTCCAGGGCTCGCCGTACTCGACGGCTGACCTTCGCACCGCCATCGAGGCGGCCGGGACGACCTTCCAGGGCCTGGCCGTGGACCCCCTGTGTCCGAACACCTCAGTGCCGGAACTCACGTTCCTGGCGTCCGATGGGAACGAGACCGGGCCAGTCTTCAGCATGTGGGTGTATCCTGATAGTTCTGCGCTGGCCAATGACTGGTCGACCGGGAACGCCGTGACGCCACTCACGAACCCCTGCACGCCGCCGACCGCGTCGGTCTACTGGAACCGCAACGTAGTCCTCGCCTACCGCTCCGAGATCGAGGGCGGGACGGACGTCGGACCGGCGGCGAGCGGCCGGAACACGACCCCGGTGCAGGCGTTCCTCAACCTCGCGCCCTAGGACCGGACGATACCAATGTGGTATCGTCTGTTCATGGCTATGACGTTGCGAACTGACGAGGAACTAGAGCGGGCGCTTGACGTGCTCGCTGAAGACGAAGGGCTCTCCCGGCAGGAGGTCATCCGCCGTGCCGTACTCGATCGCTACGAGCGGGCAGGCCACCGGCGGCTGATCGACGAAAGTGGGGCCCTCATGCTTGAGCGATGGGGCGCCGTGCTCGATCGCCTCGGCTCGGTTTGACGGGCGTCCGATACCTCGATCTTGAGGACCTCGTCATCTGGATTCGACGCCTTGAGATTGGTCCGATCCGAGACATTGGTCTTCTCGACTCCGCCTGCTCTCGGCCGCGGTCCACTCTCTTCGGAATCGATGCCTACCCAACCTTGGAGGAGAAGGCGGCCGCCCTCCTGCACTCGTTGGCGCGCAACCACTGTCTTGTAGATGGCAACAAGCGCCTGGCGTGGTGGGCGACCACGACGTTTCTCCACGTGAATGCTCGGCCCGTCGTGCTCGATGATGACACAGCGTTCCGCCTCGTGATGGATGTGGCCGAGGGGATGCTCGACGTCCCTGAGATCGCAGAACGTCTCGCGTCTGGAGGCCCTGGAGGCTAGCGGGCGAACTCGAGGGGGAGCGCGGCGGTGTCGCCGATGTCGCGGCGGTACTGGGCGCCCTCGAAGTGGATGCGCGCGACGTTGTCGTACGCATTCGCCTGCGCCGCTTCCATCGTGTCGCCCTGCGCCACGACACACAGCACGCGACCGCCCGAGGTGAGCAGGCGCCCGTCGACGCGCTTCGCGCCGGCGATGAAGACCTGGACGTCCTCGTCCACGTCGGCGATGCCCTCGATCAGTCGCCCGGTCTGGGTCGGGCCGGGGTAGCCCTCGGAGGCCATCACGACGCCGACCGAGGCGCGGTCGTCCCATTCGACCTCGACGTCCGCGAGTCGCTGGTGGGCGCAGGCGTCGAGGATGGTGAGCAGGTCCGTCTTGAGCTTCGGCAGCAGCACCTGAGCCTCGGGGTCGCCGAAGCGGGCGTTGATCTCGAAGACGCGCCCCCCTGCCTCGGTCACCATGATGCCGGGGTAGAGGACGCCCGCGAACGGTCGCCCGAGGTCGGCCATGGCGCTGATGCTGCGCTCGGAGATCGTGGCGCGGATCTCTTCGGCGGTTGCCGGGAGGAGCCAGGCGGGCGGGGAGTAGACGCCCATACCGCCGGTGTTCGGCCCGACGTTCCCATCGAAGATGCGCTTGTGGTCGCAGGAGAACGGCATGTGCCGGACGGTGACGCCGTCGCTGAAGGCGTGCCCGCTGACCTCACGGCCGTACAGGCGCTCCTCGATCACCACGCGCGCGCCGGCTGCACCGAAGGCGCCCTCTCGCATCGCGGCGTCGATGGCGGCGACTGCCTCTTCGGTCGTGTCGCAGACCGTGACGCCCTTGCCGAGCGCCAGCCCATCCGCCTTCACGACAACGGGCCCGCCGCGGTCACGCACGTACGCCGTCGCCTCGTCAGCGTCCTCGAAGGTGCGGGACGCTGAGGTGGGAATGCCGGCCCGGGCCATGAGGTCGTTCGCGAACGCCTTCGACCACTCGATCTCGGCAGCCGCCTTCGTCGAACCGAAGGCCGCGATGCCCGCCGCGTTCACGGCGTCGACGACGCCCGCCGCGAGCGGGTCGTCCGAGGACACCACGACGAGGTCGGCGCGGATCTCCTCGGCGAGGGCGCGCACTGCCTCGGGGTCGGTGGGCTTGAGGCCGGGGACGTTCTCGCCCAGGGCAGCGGTGCCGGCGTTACCGGGGGCAATCCAGAGCTTCGAGAGCAGCGGGGACTGTGAGATGCGCCAGGCGATGGCGTGCTCGCGCCCGCCACTGCCGATCAGCAGGACGTTCATGCCCATGTGGTCGCCCCAGACAGACGTCCCCCACCCCAACCCTCCCCCGCGAGGGGGGAGGGGATCGGAAGGCGGAGGGCGGAGACGGCTACTCCCACTCGATCGTCCCGGGGGGCTTCGAGGTGATGTCGTAGACGACGCGGTTGATCGCTCGGACCTCGTTCGTGATGCGGTTTGAGATCTTTGCGAGGAGGTCGTAGGGGAGGCGGGCCCAGTCGGCGGTCATCGCGTCCTCCGCGGTCACGCAGCGGATGGCGACGGTGTGGCCATAGGTGCGGAAGTCCCCCTGCACGCCGACGGACTGCGTGTTGGTCAGGACGGCGAACGCTTGCCAGAGGTCGTAGTAGACCTTCGCCTTCCGGATCTCGTCCATGACGATGTAGTCGGCGTGGCGCAGGACATCGAGGCGTTCCGGCGTCACCTCGCCGATGACGCGGATCGCGAGGCCGGGGCCGGGGAACGGCTGGCGGAAGACCATCTCGTCCGGGAGGCCGAGCTCCTTACCAACGCGGCGCACCTCGTCCTTGAACAGGTTGCGGAGCGGCTCGATGAGCGTGAGCTTCATATCCTTCGGCAGCCCGCCCACGTTGTGGTGGCTCTTGATCTTCACCGCGGCGTCGTTGCCGGTGCTCGCCGACTCGATCACGTCGGGGTAGGTCGTGCCCTGCACGAGGAAGTCGACCTGCCCGAGGGATCGCGTCTCGTCCTCGAACAGGCGGATGAACGTCTCGCCGATGCGCTTCCGCTTCGTCTCGGGGTCGGTGACCTCGGCGAGATCGCGGAGGAAGCGCTCGGTCGCGTCCACGTGGCGGAGCTTGATCGCCATGTGCTTGCCGAAGGTCTCGACGACCTTGTCCGCCTCGCCCATCCTCAGCAGGCCGTTGTCCACGAAGATGCACGTGAGCTGGTCGCCGACGGCGCGATGGACGAGGGCGGCCGCGACGGCCGAGTCGACGCCGCCCGAAAGCGCGCAGATCACCTGGCCATCGCCGACGGCGGCCTTGATCGCCTCCACGGACTCGTCGACGAAGTTGCCGGCGGTCCAGGTGCCGGCGCACCCGGCGACGCCGAAGAGGAAGTTCGAGATCAGCTGCTGCCCCTGTGGCGTGTGCACAACCTCGGGGTGGAACTGGATCGCGACGCGGCCTGCCTCGTCCGCCATCGCAGCCATCGGAGCGTTCTCAGACTGACCGATGACGCGGAAGCCCGGCGGGAGCTGCACGACGTGGTCGCCGTGGGACATCCAGACGGCGACGTCGCTTGAGAGGCCCTCGAAGAGCGGGTGGTCTGCCTCGGCGACGCGCATGACGGCGTGGCCGTACTCACGGGCGGGGGCCGGGTCGACCTTGCCGCCGAGGGCGTGCGCGAGGAGTTGCATGCCGTAGCAGATGCCGAGGACCGGCACGCCCGAGCCGAGGACGTACGAGGGCAACGAGGGCGCGCCCGGCTCGTACACGGACGACGGGCCGCCTGAGAGGACGAACGCCTTCACCTTGAGGTGACTGAGCTTCTCGGGCGGGGTGTCCCACGGGACCATCTCGCAGTAGACGCTCGCCTCGCGGATGCGGCGCGTGATCAGCATGGAGAACTGCGAGCCGTAGTCGAGAATGACGACGGCCTCGGGCGCGTTGGGCGCGGGCGTCAGGGCCTGGCCGGGCTCACGAGCCTCGGCTATTTCGAGGTAGGTCGCGACCTCACTGTCGCCGGAAGTACGGATCCGACCGGACGAGTCCGGGGATGGGGGAGCTTCGGCCATGGGGTGTGGGAGTCCTTGCCCGAGGGGGAGTGGGCGACTAGGCGAGGATCGTACTGACGGGTAGATTGCGGGTCAATGAACGCGCCGTGTCCGCGGCGCCAGGAAGCACTGCGGGGAGCGCCTTCTGCCCATCCTCGACCCTGCCCACCTCGAAGAGATCGTCGAACGATTAAAGTCCGGCGGCATCGTGGCGATCCCAACTGACACCGTCTACGGCCTCGCCTGCCTGCCCACGCACGAGGGCGCGCTCGGCGCGCTCGCCGACCTCAAGGGTCGCGAGCGGGAGCAGCCAATCGCGGCGCTGATCGACTCTGTCGCCGACATCATCGAGTACCTCGAGGTGCCGGATGCCCTCGACCGGTACGTGTCGTTCTGGCCCGGAGCGCTCACCGTCATCGTGCGAGCACAGGCCGGAGGGCTCCTGCCGCCGGTCGTCACGGCCGAGGGCACCGTGGGTGTGAGAAAGCCGGACGACCGCATCGCGCGCGCCGTGATCCGCGCCTGTGGCGGCGTCCTCGCCGTCACCAGCGCGAACCGCCACGGCCAGCCTCCCTGCACCTCCGCCGAGGCAGTCGCAGCCGAGTTCGGCCCAGCGCTCATCGTCCTCGACGGGGGAAGCCGCGACGGCGGGCAGGCCTCGACGGTCGTGGACGCCTCAGGCGAGACGCCGCGCATCCTGCGGGAGGGACCGCTCACGGCCGCGGACCTGGGCATCGGGGGCTGACCGCGGTGATCCCTCGTCCCAACCCGTTCATTCACCTCGACCAGTGGTTCGCCGCAGCCCGTCGCGCCGACCCACAGCCCGAGGCGGCGGCGCTCGCGACGGTGGGGCCGGACGGGCAGCCCTCGAACCGCCTCGTGCTGGTGCGCCAGTGGGACGCGCGCGGGTTCGAGGTGTTCACGAACCTTCGATCGCGGAAGGCGCTGGAGATCGGCGAGCAACCGCGGGTGGCGCTGACGTTTCACTGGAAGCCGCTGGGCCGGCAGGTCAGGATCGAGGGCGTCGCGGCGCCGATGAGCGCAGCCGAGTCGGATGCCTACTGGGCGTCACGACCGCGTGGCAGCCGGATCAGCGCAGCCGCTTCTGACCAGTCGGAGCCAATCGAGAGCCGCGCGGCGCTGCTGGCGAAGCGGGATGCCCTCGAAGAGCGGTACCCCGAGGGAGCAGACGTTCCGCGTCCGCCGCACTGGGGCGGGTTCCGTATCGTGCCGCTGCGCGTCGAGTTCTGGCAGCACGAGGACGACCGCTACCACCAGCGGCTCGAGTACTCGCGCCTTGCCGCCCGATCGCCGTGGCGGACGACCATCCTCCAGCCGTAGGCCCCCACCGAAACTCTTGTCGCTGCTTCGCAACCGCCGGGGCGAGCACGCTGACGCGCACGCGACTGCCGCCGAGGCATCCTGCCGCGCATGGTCGCTCCCTCGAACCGCTCGACCCTGCGCCACGTCAGCGATGCGGAGCCCGGGATTCGCCGCGTCCGGCGCGGCAAGTCCTTCGCATACCTCGACCCTGAGGGCGACGAAGTCGACGACGAGGAGACGCTGGCCCGCATCCGCTCGCTCGTGATCCCGCCTGCGTGGGAGGACGTGTGGGTCTGCCTCGATCCTCGGGGGCACCTCCAGGCGACGGGCCGTGACGCGCGAGGAAGGAAGCAGTACCGCTACCACGAGGCGTGGCGTGCCTCTCGGGACGAGACCAAGTTCGGCAACATGCTCTCCTTCGGCGAAGCGCTGCCGAAGCTACGGCGACGCGTCGAGGAGGACCTCGGACGGCGCGGGATGCCTCGGGAGAAGGTCATTGCGACCGTGGTGCGGCTGCTGGACGTCACGGGCATCCGCGTCGGGAACCCCGAGTACGCGCGCGAGAACCAGTCGTACGGGCTGACGACGCTCCGTAACAAGCACGCCGACGTGAAGACCAACGGCGTCGTGTTCTCCTTCCGAGGCAAGAGCGGCGTCCAGCGGACGATCAACGTGCAAGACCGCCGCCTCGCCCGCATCGTGCGGCAGTGCAAGGAGACGCCCGGCTACGAGCTGTTCCAGTACATGGACGACGAGGGCGTACGCCGCACGGTGAGTTCGCAGGACGTGAACGACTACATCCGCGAGGCGACCGGCGCCCACTTCACGGCGAAGGACTTCCGCACCTGGTGGGGCACCGTCCTCGGTGCGACCGCACTCGCCGAGGCAGCTGAGCCAACATCGAAGACCCGCGCTCAGCGGGAGACCGCGCAGGCCGTCAAGCACGTCGCGGGCGTCCTCGGGAACACGCCTGCGGTCTGCCGGAAGGCGTACGTCCACCCGGCCGTGATCGAGGCGTACGAACGCGGCGAGCGGATGCCGTCCGCGCGCCCCTCGCGGTGGCTCTCCTCGGAGGAGCGCGGGACGCTTTCGCTGCTTCGGGCGTGCTCTGGGTCGAAGGCGGCGTAACGCGGGGCCCCTCGACGCTGCGTGCTCTGCGAGTACGCCAGGAGCTGCGGTAATATGGGCTCACGGAGGCCACATGCGAGTCGCAATCGGTTCTGACCACGCGGGATTCGAGCTGAAGGAAATCCTTCGCGCGGAGCTCGCCGAGTTGGGCGACGAGGTCTCGGACTACGGGACGGACTCCCTCGAGTCATGCGACTACCCGGACATCGCCGTGCCGCTTGCACGGGCCGTGGCCGCTGGTGAGCACGACTTTGGCATCCTCATCTGCTCGAACGGCGTGGGGCCCTCGATCGTGGCGAACAAGATCCACGGCGTCCGTGCCGCCGTGTGCCACGACACGTTCTCCTCCAAGCGCGCGCGTGAACACACGGACGTGAACGTGCTCTGCCTGGGCGCATGGGCGATCGGCCGTGGCGCGGCGTCCGAGGTGATGCGCGCGTTCCGCTCCGCCTCCTTCGAGGGCGGTCGCCATGAGCGACGGCTTGGCAAGGTGAAGGCCATCGACGACGAGATGCGCGCCGCCAGCCACGCGGACGCGTAACCCACTCGTGTCGCCCGCACAGTTCGCTGAGCGCGCACGTACCGGCGCGCGGATGGCGGCGGGCCTCGGCAAGGCCGCGAAGCGCACCCTCGACCGCTCCTCGTTCCCGACGGACGATGGCAGCCTGACTGTCCGAGGCACAGACGACCGAGTCGAGATCGTGCGCGACCGCTGGGGCGTGCCGCACGTGCTGGCCTCGACGGCGGCGGACGCCTTCTTCGGGCACGGCTTCGTGCACGCCCAGGACCGCCTGTTTCAGATGGAGGGGGCACGGCGCACCGCCGCGGGACGCCTGTCCGAGATCGCCGGCCCCTCGACGCTCGCAAGCGACCGCCTCGTGCGGCGTGTTGGACTCAACCGGGCGGCGCGCCGAGACGCCGACCGTGTCTCCGGCGCCGAGGCCGAGTTGCTTGCTGCCTACGCGCGAGGGGTCAACGAGGGCGTCCGGCACCTGGCCGTACTGCCGCCGGAGTTCGCGCTGATCGGTGACGAGTTCGCACCGTGGACGATCGAAGACACGATGCTGGTCGGGCGCCTCGTGATGTTCGGGTTCGCTGGCAACTGGAACACGGAACTCGTCCGCGAACGTCTCGCACGGGACCTCGGCCCTGAGGTCGCGAGCGTCGTCGACCCGGTGCATCCGCCTACCTCGACGGTCACGGGCGAGCACTATCCGAGGGCGGCGGCAGCGCTGCTCAAGGCGTACAGCGAGGCATTCGGGGACGGCGTCGTCAGTTCGCTCTCCTCGAACGCGTGGGCCCTGTCCGGCGCTCGGACGAAGAGCGGCAGGCCGCTGCTGGCTTCCGATCCGCACGTCGACGTGGCGCTGCCGGGGATCTTCCACGTCGCGCACGTGCGAGGCGGCGACTTCGACCTTGTAGGGGCCGGCATCCCGGGCATCCCTGGCGTCGCTATAGGACATAACCGCACGGTCGCCTGGGGTATCACCGCCGGCATGGCGGACGTCGCGGACTGCTACGTCGAGGAGTTCGAGTCGCCCTCGTCGACCCGGTACCGCACGCCCGAGGGGTGGGCGGAGGCCGAGGTGCTGACCGAGCACATCGAGGTTCTCGACCGTGACGCCGTCGAGGAGCGTGTGCTCGTGACGCGACACGGGCCAGTGATCGGGCCAGCACTTGCGGGCGAGAAGCGGGCGATCGCCCTGCATACCTCGGTCGTGGAGGGCGGCGAGATCGCGGGGCCCTTCATTCGGCTGTCCGGCGCGTCGTCGTTCGACGATGCGAGCCGTGCAGTCGAGTCGTGGCCGAGCACCACATTCAACTTCATCCTCGCGAGCACGGACGGGCACATCGGGTATCGGTTCGTGGGGCAGGTGCCCGGGCGGGATGCGAACGTGGGGCTGTTCCCGCAGCAGGGGGCGACGTCGCCTGGCACGCCTCCGTACATCCCGATCGAGGCACTCCCGCAACTCATCGACCCGCCGAGCGGCGTGGTCGCTTCGGCGAACAACGCCCCGGGCGGCCCTCACGAACTGGGCGAGGAGTGGTGCGAACCCCGACGGTGGGAGCGGATCACGGAGCTCCTCGACGCGACCGCGAAGCACGACATCGCCTCGTTCTGTGCGATTCAGACGGACCGGCACTCGACCCACCTCGCGAGCCTGCGTGACCAGATCCTCGAACGCGATGTAGCGCCGGCCTCGGTGCGCGCGATCCTCGAGGTGTGGGACGGCCGGCTGGAGGCAGGCGACGCCGCGGCGGCGCTGGTGCACCTGACCTACCGCCACCTGGGGAACGACATGGCGGAGCGCCTCGCGGGGCGGCTGGGGCGTGTGGTGATGGGCGCGGCGATCGACGGCGTCCCGGTGAACTCGGCGTTCGCCTATCGCTCGCAGGGGATGCTGATCGACGCTGTCAGCGAGGCTTCACCGCCGTGGTTCAGCAACACGGATGACCGTGATCGCCGCCTCCGAGGGGCCGTGGAGCGCGCAGTGGAGACCCTGACCGAGGTGTGCGGTGATCCCGCCTCGTGGAGCCTCGGCGGTGTGCAGCAGATCCCGTTCACGCACGCCCTCGGGAGCGTCCCCCTCGTCGGCGCTCGGTGGTCGCGAGGCAGCAGGCCGTTCGGCGGCGACATCAACACCGTCGTGCAAGCGCAGGGATCCGCGTGGGGCATCCCCAATGGCATCCGCATCGCCCCGGGCTACCG